>Ga0164313_10005379_pt1 | contig 11328 bp, 5 predicted proteins | sample GuaBasSedimGuay4_FD_113735 | JGI IMG/M metagenome (GOLD analysis project Ga0164313, IMG submission 113735) | Subseafloor sediment microbial communities from Guaymas Basin, Gulf of California, Mexico - Guay4, Core 4569-4, 0-3 cm | ecosystem: Environmental > Aquatic > Marine > Hydrothermal vents >...
AGTGTCACGACAGCTCGGTGATGCCCTCGAAGAGGCCCAGTCCAGTGTTCCGGAGGGCGTTGTGCTCGAAAGCGTGTACTCCCGCTCCAGCCTTGTAGACACCGTGCTGCGCACTGTACGCACCAATCTCGTCGAAGGAGCATTGCTGGTCGTCGCTGTGCTCTTCATTTTCCTGGGGAACCTCCGCGCAGGTTTGATCGTTGCATCGGCAATTCCGCTATCCATGCTTTTTGCCTTCAACGGTATGAAGTTTCTTGGGGTGACCGGCACCTTAATGAGCCTCGGAGCGATCGACTTCGGCCTCATCGTCGACAGCTCGGTCATCATGGTCGAAAACGCCTCCCGACGCCTCGCGCAAGCCTCAGGAAAACGCAGTGTGCGTGAAGTAGTCCTCGAAGCCGCCCTGGAAGTAAGACGACCGACACTCTTCGGCGAGCTCATCATTGCCGTCGTCTACCTGCCGATCCTGACGCTGCAAGGTGTCGAGGGGAAGCTGTTCCGGCCCATGGCCCTGACCGTTGTGCTCGCACTTGCCGGTTCGATGCTGCTGTCGGTCACCGTCATTCCTGCCCTGGCCAGCTTCGGCCTGCGTCGCGGTCAAGGTGGCGACACGGCATTGGTTCGACTGCTTCAACGCGGCTACCGACCTCTGCTCGAATGGGCACTCTGTCATCGGCGAACAGTGCTCACGACCGCATCCGCAGCGGTATTGGCCGCAGCGATGCTGGCAACCGGTCTGGGCTCCGAATTTGTGCCGCGATTGGCTGAGAACTCCCTGGTGATCAATACCATCCGCCTCGCCGGGATACCCCTCGAAGAATCTGTTCGCTACGGCACACAAATCGAACGACTGCTTCTCGAGCGTTTTCCGGACGAGATCAAGAGGGTGTGGACACGCACAGGCACGGCCGAGGTTGCCACCGACCCAATGGGTCTCGAGCTATCGGATGTGTTCATCGATCTCAAGCCTCGAAAGCTGTGGGTCGTCGCCGGCACCCAGGCCGAGCTGGTCTCGGCCATGAGCTCTGAGATCAGTGATCTGCCCGGCATGCGGGCCGTCTTTACTCAGCCCATCGAAATGCGCGTCAACGAAATGGTTGCGGGTGTTCGGACCGATCTGGGCATAGCAATTCACGGTGAGGACTATGAGGTTCTCGAAGACCTGGCCGATAGAACTCGTGAGATTGTCCAGGGCATTGCAGGGGCAACCGACGTGACCGTCGAGCAGGTCACCGGCCTACCTGTCGTCGAGGTCGAAATTGATCGCGAAGCGATTGCCCGTTACGGCATCGCCGCGCGGCAGGTCTTGACCCTCGTTGAAGCCCTCGGCGAACGACAGGTTGGGGAGATCCACGATGGCCAGACGCGGTTTGACATCGTGATTCGGCTCGACGATCACTATCGGGAGAACCCCGAAAAACTGGCCGAGATCCCAGTTGTATCACCCGGGGGCCGGAGGATTCCGCTGGCCCAATTGGCGCGAATACGCTCCATCAAAGCACCCGCCACGGTCCATCGACAATGGGGAAAAAGGCGGGTCGTGGTACAGGCCAACGTTCGCGGTCGGGACATCGGCACTTTCGTCAAGGAAGTGCGACATGCGGTCGCCGAAAACATCGAAGTGCCAACCGGCGTCTTTATTCGTTACACCGGGCAGTTTGAACACCTCGAACGAGCTCAGAATCGGTTGATGCTGGTAGTTCCACTTGCGCTTGTTTTGGTCTTCACTCTGCTCTACCTCACCTACGGCCGTGCCGTTGATGCGGCGCGAGTGTTCACAGGGGTTCCTTTTGCAGCGGTGGGCGGTGTGGCCGCATTGTGGTTGCGAGGCATGCCTTTTTCGGTTTCAGCGTGGGTCGGCTTTGTTGCATTGTCCGGTGTCGCCGTTCTCGGCGACATGGTCTTGGTGGCACGAGTTCGGCAACGTTTGGCGGCCGGCCTGGATGCGATCGAGGCGGTCCGCGAGGCCGCTGACTCTCGATTGCGACCTGTGCTCATGACCGGCCTCGTGGCCGGATTGGGTTTTGTGCCCATGGCCTTGAACACCGGCATCGGCGCCGAGGTACAACGGCCCCTGGCAACTGTGGTGATCGGCGGCATCGTCACCTCGACTCTCGCAACACTGATCGTGCTTCCTGTGCTGTACACCAGTTTCACATCGAAACGAAGGCCCGAGCCGTGATCTGACACAGGGGCGACCACCATCGCTGACGAGGGTTGCATTACTGTGTTTGGCCACTGGGCCACGCTGGGTGTGTTTCACGGTCCTGGGGCCATTTGTCTGGACTCCGGTTGTGTCTACGGAGCTTCACTCAGTGCCATGAGACTCGAGGACGGGTGGATTGTGGATGTCGGGGTCGCTGAAGGTGATCGAGTGGGGGAGTAGGAGTCAAAGGGTCGAAGGTCAAAGGGGTCAAAAAGGTCGCTGCACGGATCGCGGGGCTCCCGCCCCGCAACGGTTTCTTCCTATCCTGATAAACGCTCGTGCGAACGGCGACGACGGCCGACAAGAAGGGGACAAGAAGGAAAGAAGGGGACACTGCTCTTTTCGATAAGGGGTCGGCCCGATGGCGGCACCAATGTCGTTCGCGGTAACGACGTCATCTCGGATATCATGACCACAATATGTTTTGCAGAGTCGTTTTCTTTTTCAGTCTGATCCTGGTCACGGCGGTCGGCGCTGCCGAAGATCCGGATGTACCAAAGGTGGGGCTGGTGCTCAGCGGCGGCGGCGCCCTGGGATCCGCTCATGTGGGCGTGCTCAAAGTGCTCGAGGAGCTACGGGTGCCCATCCATTGTGTGGCGGGCACCAGCATGGGCTCGATCGTCGGCGGGTTGTACGCAGCTGGTTACTCTCCGCAGGAACTCGAAGACCTGCTGCTCAGCACGAACTGGCACGATCTACTGGATGACCGACCGCCCCGTAGCAGGGTGCCGTTTCGCCGCAAGGTGGACGACCTCACCTTCCTGACCCGCCTCGAAGTGGGTTTCAATCGGGGCAAGATCCAGCTACCGCCAGCGTTGATCCAGGGACAGAAACTGGATTTTCTACTCCAGACACTGACCATTCACACTGTGGGTATCGAGACGTTCGACGAGCTACCGATTCCGTTCCGGACCGTTGCCACCGATCTCGAGACCGGCGCCGAGGTGGATCTCGACCGCGGTGATCTCGCGCGGGCGATTCGGGCCAGCATGGCGGTACCCGGAGTGTTCGCGCCGTCGGTGATCGAGGACCGGGTTCTGGTCGATGGCGGCCTGGTCAACAACCTGCCGGTCGATCTTGCACGCCAGATGGGCGCCGACGTGGTGATCGCGGTTGACGTCGGGGAGCCTTTGCGATCGAGGGAGGAGCTCGAGTCCCTGACCAGGGTTGCCGGGCAGGTCGTGGCGATGATGGTCAGGGGCAACGCCAACCGTCAGATGGCAGAGGCGGACCTCGTCCTATTCCCAGACGTGGGAGAGTTCAGTGGTTCCGACTTCCACAAAGCGGACCGGATGATTCCGATCGGTGAGGCTGTGACGCGCGCCGCAGCCGAAGAGCTGTCGGTGTATTCGCTGAGCGAAGGTGCGTATGCCGAGTTTCGGTCCGACCAGTACCGCAGCACGATCAGCGAGCCGATCGTGAAGTCGGTTCAGCTGACCACTGATTCAAATGCCGACCCCGATTTCCTGTTCGCCAGGGTGCGCATCAGACCTGGCGATCCCCTGGATGTGCAAGCCATCGCACGAGATCTCGAACGCCTGTATGCCGAAGGCGACTATGAGCGCGTCAGCTTCTTCCTCACCAAGGTAGAGGAAGGCTATGCGCTGCACATCGAAGCCCACGAAAAAACCTGGGGACCTCACGTCATGCGTTTCGGCCTCAATCTCGGCGCGAACTTCGAAGGGCAAAGCGAATTCAACTTGCTCGCCAACTACACCATGACGCGCCTCAACCGGCTCCGCGGCGAGGCCAAGGTGGCGTTTCAGATCGGGGAGGAGAACCGACTGGCGGCCGAGTTCTACCAACCGCTACACAGGGCAGGCCGATTCTTTGTATCCCCTACCTTGAGTGTCCTGAAGGTTGGTGTCGGCGCCACGCAATTGGGAGATCCGTTCGGCGGTTTTTCAGTGAGCCTCATTACCGGTGGTCTTGATCTGGGGCTGAACCTGCACAGGTGGGGCGAGTTCAGAGTCGGGGTGGAACGCGGCAGGGCTCGTGCTCGGTTCGGCGAAGGCGACGACGGTCTATCTGACTTTGATTTCGACCGCAGTGGACTGCGGGCACTCCTCGTGCTCGATCAACTCGACAACCCGAATTTTCCCCGACACGGTTGGATCACTAGCGCCCAGTTGTTCAGAGCGCAGGAGTCCCTTGGCTCGGACTCCGGCTACGATCGTTTGGAGGCCGTGGCGCTCGGCGCCGCATCGAACGGACGGCACACTTTGCTTGGGTCGCTGGAGTTCGACAGCGCACTCGGCACCGTTCTTCCAGTCTATGAGGAGTACTCTCTCGGAGGGCTGTTTCGGCTGTCGGGATACCCACCGTCGAGCCTCTCTGGTCCTTACCTCGGCCTGGCCACTGTGAGCTACTACTACCAGGTTGCGGATTTCGGAACCAAGATCGTCAGCGGAATCTACGCCGGCGGCTCGCTGGAGACCGGCAATGTTTGGCAGGACCAGCACGATCCAAGTCTCGATGATCTGCTGTGGTCCGGTTCCCTCTACGTGGCGGCGGACACTTACTTCGGGCCCGTCTACCTGGCCTACGGTCGGGCCCAGGGCAGCCAGGACGCCTGGTACCTGTATCTGGGCCGCACGTTCTGACGACCCCCACGCTGCGACAGGGAAGGAACTTCCCCAGAGGTTCAAGGTGGAGGTCTGAGGGCGTTGGGCGCTTGATCGTCGGTGGAGACAGCCTCGTAAAGGTCCACCATCGTCGTCACCTTCTCGGAATGGGTCCTCGACAGTGTGGGATGGCTCGGATGAGGAAAAGGAAATCACTATCCCTTGGGACATCGCTGCTTTCATCGAGCGGGACTTTTTAGTTCTCAATCCATCGTAGTAGTCTTCAGCCGATCGACTCTCTGGGAGGCCTCCCGGCTGTACTCAATTTGTTAACATGGCGGTGAATGAAGATAGAGGCGCCCCCATGACTGTCTGCATACGAGATTTCTGCAACCGCATCGGAAGAACTGCCCTTCTGGAAGCGGAGGGCTGATGTCAGAAATTAAAATCTGGGCGACGGTCCTGGTCGCGGCGCTCATGCCGGTCGTATTTGTCACTATCGGTGGGGGCGCGGACCTTGATATCGGGTCATGGCGTTTGTCTTTTTGGGGTTGGCTGGGTCCTTTGCTGGCCTTGGCAGGTTCCTTGGTCATTCAGCTTTTGGCGAATTCGATAGGTCGAGGGCGTTGGTCGCGGTGCGGAATGTGGTTGGCGTTGCTGCTTTTTTCCTGGGTCGCGGTTCGAATGTGGACCGGGGGTGACCAAGCGGCACGAATTGTCCACTTCGCCCAGGGTGGTTGGTTGATGTTGCTCGTGGTCGGCATGAACTCGTTGTGGCGTCACCGCATCCATCCAAAACCGACGTGGAAGGCCTTATTGGGGAGCATCGTGGCCGGTGTTATCATTTTCTCGGGGGTGGTTCTGGCAGACCGGGCTGACCTCAAGAAGCGGATTGAGATCGGAACGACAGACAACGGTCGGAGCGACGTGATCCTCATTGTGGTCGACGCGCTGAGAGCCGACGTTTTGGGCCTGTATGGCGCTGAGCCCTCTCCTTCACCATTCCTGGATGGTCTCGCATCAACCGGCATGGTTTTTGACCGCGCTTTCTCTCAGGCTCCTTGGACCGTGCCATCGGTTGCCAGCCTGATGTCTTCGCTCTATCCAACGACGATTCGCCCTGCTGGGAAAGAAAATGGGTGGAAGGTTGAGGGCGGTAACCTGGTTAGACCGCTGCCAGAAGACATGCCCTGGCTATCAACGCGGTTTCGGAAGGCGGGGTATCACACCGCGGGCTTGGTCAAGAATGATTGGCTCAACGGTCCATCGGGCTTCGATCGTGGTTTTGACGTATTTGAGTATGTTGGAGGAACAAAGGCCGATGGGCACTCTGCTCAAGAACTGGTCAGTGCCGTGCAGCGCTGGTCGAAAGCCTATGTCAAGGCGCGAACGCAGAAACGGGTCGATAGGTTCTTTTTGTACGTACATTTCATGGATCCGCATATCCCCTATAGACCACCGGGCAAACATCATCCTGAGCGCCAGCGAAACTACGAAGGCCCCCTTGATGGTACGGCGGGCTCATTGCTCCAGGCGCTGAAGGACGGACCGGGGCCGACAGTAGCCGATCGGGAGCATTTGATGGCGCTCTATCGCGGGGAGGTTGCCTACCTCGATACCCAACTGCGAAACCTTCATCAGGTTCTCACCGAGGCTGGCCTGTGGGACGTAAATACTATTGTTGTCTTTGCATCGGATCATGGTGAACAATTCGGAGAGCACGGGACTTTTCAGCATGGTGATGTCTACCGCGAGAATGTACATGTTCCTCTGGTTCTATTCGGCCCGAACCTCCAGACCGGCAGACTCGAAATTCCGGTTCGGCTGATTGATGTCGCGCCGACGTTGCTGGAGTTGGCAGGTCTTGATGGGTTCAATCTGAGTGAGGGTCGGAGTTTGACCCCGGCCTTGTTGGGGCAGTCTCTGACGCCGATACCAGTACTCACCGAGCACGGTGGCAAACGACGGGTGACGGGTACGACCCACTCTTTGTTGCTTCGAGGCAAGAAGCAGTCTGTGTTTGCGGTAGAGGACTTTGCCGAGGTATCTCAAGTCTCAAGCGATGAGGCATTCGAAGCTCCTGAGCTCCTGGCGTGGTTGTTGGAGCACGAAGCGCGAAGAATTCCGAGTTTTTCACAAGCGCAGCCGGTTGAAATTGATCCTGATGTGCTAAAGGGGCTTCAAGAGCTCGGTTACCTCGATTAAGTGAAAAGTGCCGGGTATATGGAACGAGTGATGTGGTCCGAATGTAGGCCGAGAAAATATGCCTGAGAACTCAACGCTGTCCCCTGTAATTCATGAAAAACGCTTGTGCGAACGGCGACGACGGCCTGCATGGGCACATGATTCGTTCGGTCCCGACCCCTTTGACTCCTTTAACTTCCGGTTCTGTCTATTCTGGCTCGGCAGTCAAGACCAAGTTACAATGACCGTATGGCAACTAAACCTGAGACTGTTTTTGACAAGATCATCTCCGGAGAAATTCCGTGCCACAAGGTTTTCGAGGACGACCACGTCCTTGCGTTCCTCGATATCGGCCCCTTGTGCCCAGGGCACATGCTGGTCATTCCCAAGGAACGGAAAGTTTTCCTTCATGAACTCAGTGACGCAGCGGCGGCTGCCATCGGGCGGGTTTTACCCCGTTTGAGTCGAGCGCTGATGACCGCAACCGGGGCAACGAACTACAACGTACTGCAAAACAACGGGACCCAGGCTCATCAGGTCGTGATGCACGTACATTTTCACATCATTCCCCGGTTCGAAAACGAAGGTCTCGATATCGGCTGGAATGCCAAGTCCCTGCCCGGTGAAACCGCCGACAGATTGCTTGAGGCGATGCGGGCTTCTCTGGCGAGCGGCTGAAGGCGGAGGTTGGGGTTGCTCGACGGAATTCTCTCTTCGGATCAGGTTTCAGTTCTCAAAGAGGAGCGGTCCCTCCTGGCAGATATCGGTGCGGAGCTGGCCCTTCAAGAGGTTTCAGACGACGATCGTGGGGCTCTCGCTGCCTCGGTGGAACAACTGGACGACCTCTTTCTCGTCGTAGTAGTGGGTGAATTCAACGCCGGGAAATCATCGCTTTTGAACGCCCTGGTGGGCGAGGCCGTCCTGGCGGAGGGCGTGACGCCCACGACCTCGCAGATTCATTTGGTTCGATGGGGCGAGAAGGCCTCCCGGAATGAACTGATCGACGGGGTTGAAGAGGTTCACCTGCCCCTTCCGTTGCTGAGGGAGATCACGCTGGTCGATACGCCGGGAACGAACGCTCTTGAGCGCCGGCACGAGGCACTGACCGAGGAGTATGTACCGCGATCGGACCTTGTGCTCTTCGTGACCTCATCGGATCGTCCTCTTTCCGAAAGCGAGCGGCAGTTTCTGCAGCGAGTCAAGCAGTGGGGCAAGAAGGTCGTCGTTGTCGTCAACAAGGTGGACATCCTGCAAGATGGTGATGCCGTTGAGGAAGTCCTGGCCTACGTCAGGGAAAATGGTGAGACCATCCTGGGTGTGGCGCCTCGGGTCTTTGGCGTGTCGGCAGCCCTGGCTCTCAAGGCACGCAGGAATGGTGGGGACGAGGCCCAGGATGCGGGGGGGTTGAAGGCTCTGGAAACCTACCTTCGCCAGGTGCTCGACCGAAATGAGCGGGTCCGGCTGAAACTGGAGAATCCCGTTGGTGTTGCACAGAATGTGATGGTGCGTGCAGAGACAGGCGTTGAGGCCAGGCTGGATTTAATCGCCGACGATATCAAGACCCTGGCCGACATCACCCGCCAACTCGACGTCTACTCGAACGACATTCTGCGGGAGTTTGGGCTTCGGCTGTCCGACATCGATACCGTGCTCCACGGCCTCGAACTGCGGGGCATTGATTTCTTCGACGAACGTCTTCGCCTGAACCGTCTGCCTTCCCTGTTCGACAAAGAAAAGCTCCAGAACGAGTTCGAGAAGGTTGTCGTCGGCAGTGCACCCGCCGAGATCGAGCAGAAGGTGGAGGCGCTGATCGACTGGTTGGTGGCCTCGGATCTCAACCAATGGCAGGCCGTCGTCAGCCACGTCAACCGTCGGCAATCGGTCCATGCCGACCGGGTTGTCGGCGAGGTCGGCACGCGGTTCGATTACGACCGCGCTGCTTTGTTGGAAAGCCTTGGCAGGGCTTCGAAGGAGAGCCTGGCGAGCTACGATCGCGCCCTTGAGGCCAGACAAATGGCCGAGAGCGTTCAAAAGGCGGTGACCGGTACCGCCCTGGCCGAGGCCGGCGCTCTGGGCCTGGGAGCTACGGTGGCTTTGATGGCCTCATCGACCGCGGTCGATGTCACTGGGTTGGCGGCTGCCGGTCTGTTGGCCGTTGTCGGACTGTTCATTCTGCCGGTCCGCCGACGACAGGCCAAGGCCGATCTCAGAGAGAAGATCGGGGCCTTGCGCGCGAAAATCATGAGCGGTCTCACCCGACAGTTCGATAGCGAGGCCGCCAAGAGCCTGGACCGGATCCGCGAGACCATCGGACCCTACGACCGGTTTGTTCGGGCCGAGCAGACTTTGTTGCAGGGGCAGAAGGGCCGATTGGCCGAGTTGGGCGGTCGCTTGAGAGAGCTCAAGGACAGCATCGCCAGGGTGACTGAAAGCTAGAAAGCTAGAAGGCTAGGAAGCTGGGAGGCTGGGAGGCTTAACGGGACCCCGAAGGTTCCAGGGGAAAGGCACAGTTCTTCGAGTTCCTGCCATCTCAATCTTGCCTTTCAATTGTTTTCTTGGGTTTGGCTTCTTTTCTTTGTGCTTTTTTGTGCCTCTTTGTGGCTAATCTCTTCTTTCTTCAAGGCGTGGGGTTTTGAAACCGTTTGACCGAGGTGAATTCACGGGCTTTGACCAGACCACGTCGGATCAAATTGTGGATAATCACACGGTTGTTGAGGTCTGAACCAGGGAGCAGATTGAGGACCTCCTCGATCGTATACATCCCGGTGATTCGCGACAGGACAAAGCCCTCGGCAGGGTCGCAGTCCAGTTTGACCAGATCGTCCAGGTCGATGCCCAACTCAAGGATGTCAGATCCCTTAATTCCCTCTTCTTCGAGGGTCTGTTGGATTCGACTCAACATCGCTGAGGCCCAGGGCGTCACGGCCGGGTCAGGATCGTACTTTTCCTGGGCCAATGTAACCAGTCTGAGGGCATCGAGGAAACGACCCCGTTCCAGACGGGTCATGACGTTACGCTCGGTTGCTTTCCAGGGTGCCGAGATCTGGTCGGCAAGGGGAGTCGAGTGGTCTGAAGGGCGCACCTGCATCAGCCCTGACTTGACACACCGGTGGACTAGCTTGATGACATCGAAGATCTGGCGACGGTTCCATAGGGCCAGCTCTTCGATCGTGCCCCGCCCGTCCATCTGCATCACCAGGGCCATGTCCTCGTCGTTCAGATCCTCTGGGACCGCGACCGAGACCGGGACGGCCGTGGTGTCGGGCACAAGGTCAGTCATTTGCAGCCGTTCGTCTCGCTGGCGGTGGCCTTCGAAGAGGAACGAGGCCGCCGGAAGCGGCACCTCGTGGAAGGCCCGGTCGGGGAGGTCGGATTCGATGAACCGGAAATCCCCGGAATCCCAGAGGATCAGGTCGTAGAGTGTCTCTCGGGTCTTGGCTATTAAAACGGACTGGAACTCCTCTGGGCTGACGAAACCCTGCGTGATCGCCAGTTCACCCAACATCATCTGTTTGTCGTTCTGAGATTCGATCATCGATTCGACATCGGTTGGTGTGCAATGACCCCATCCCACCAGATAGTGTCCCAGGTACTCCCTCGGATTGTCCGAGGCGACGGCAACCACATCGCCCCGGCGGAAGAAAATTTTCTTGGTGAAATCGGTCCCGTCGATGATCAGGGTGCCGGTCTTCCGGCTGGCCGCCAGCCACTGGACGATGTCCGCGAGGCCCATGGTTCGAAGGTTGCCGGCTAAAGACAATTGATCTCCCAATTCTCCAAGAGGCCCGGGCGAAGAAGAATCGCCGCGAACCGTAACGATTCCTTAACTGTACCCCAGCCAGTCGCATCAGGTTCAAGCCATCTCGCGTAGAATCTCTATGGCAAGAGGCTTGCCATACGATAGGGGAGTTCGGGAGGAATGAAGATGACCCAGATCACCATGACGCGGCCCGATGACTGGCATGTGCACCTGAGGGACGGGAAAGGCATGGCCGATGTCGTGCGCCATACGGCCAGAGTCTTTGCCCGGGCGATCGTCATGCCCAACCTCAAGGTGCCCGTAGTAACGACCGGTGGTGCTCTGGCGTACCGCCGGCGGATTCTGAATGCTCTGCCTTCCCAGACGACATTTGAACCGCTGATGACCCTCTACCTGACGGATCGCACTCCGGGGGCCGAAATCAGGCGAGCGGTTGAGAGTGGGGTTGTGCATGGTGTCAAGCTCTATCCCGCCGGGGCGACGACCAACTCGGACGCCGGCGTCACCGACGTTGCCAGGGTAGGTGAAGCCCTCTCCACCATGGCGGAATTGGGGCTGCCTCTGCTGGTTCATGGTGAGGTCACGGACTCCGACATTGATCTTTTCGACCGGGA
>Ga0164313_10005380_pt1 | contig 11327 bp, 8 predicted proteins | sample GuaBasSedimGuay4_FD_113735 | JGI IMG/M metagenome (GOLD analysis project Ga0164313, IMG submission 113735) | Subseafloor sediment microbial communities from Guaymas Basin, Gulf of California, Mexico - Guay4, Core 4569-4, 0-3 cm | ecosystem: Environmental > Aquatic > Marine > Hydrothermal vents >...
CAACTGGTTGATCGAGACCATTTCGTCAGAGCCAATGTTGACCGGCCCGGTCCAGTCCGAACGCATCAGTCGTGTGCTTCCTTCAAGACATTCGTCGACAAACAAGAACGAGCGGGTTTGCTGTCCATCACCCCAGATTTCGATTTCGCCGCCAGTGGAAGCTTCGGCAGCCTTGCGGCAAATAGCCGCAGGGGCCTTTTCCTTACCGTCATTCCATGCCCCTTCGGGGCCAAAAATATTATGGTATCGCGCCACACGCACGTCCATGCCGTGGTTGCGGCCATAGGCAAGGTATAAACGCTCGCTGAAAAGTTTTTCCCAGCCGTATTCGCTGTCCGGTGCTGCGGGGTAGACCGTACTTTCTTCCAGGTTTGGGTTACCCGGCTCCAGTTGGTTATATTCGGGGTAGACACAGGCGGAAGATGAATAAAATACTCGTTGGTTATTGCGTTGGCGGCATGCTTCCAGCACATTCAGGTTGATCTGTGCGGAGTTATGCATGACTTCGGCGTCATTGTCACCGGTAAAAATGTAACCAGCCCCTCCCATGTCCGCTGCCAGTTGCCACACCTCATCAAAACGGCGGTCGATGGCCCTTTGACAGACGCTCATGTCACGAAGGTCCCCCTGGATGAAGTCATCCGCCTCGGTATCTGCAAATGGCGGAAACTTAAGGTCGACACCACGAACCCAAACCCCCTCCCGTTTTAATTGCTTAACCAGGTGTGACCCAATGAACCCACCAGCTCCGCATACCAAGACTGATTTCACAAAATTCTCCTTCTTAAGACCCGGGACAGGTAATGCATTTTGCTTGCTCGTGGGTGACGGGGTCAACCACTGCGGACCTCCTGTCGTCATTACGGCCCGGCTGATAATGTACTGACGATCGGACTCTTTTTCTTTACACTGGGACCTGATTTTCACAAGGATCACCATGAAAAGAATAATAATGCTTGTCACAACCGCGCTCGTCACAGCGTGCCTTTGTTCAACATCAGCAATGGCCGCAGCGGATATCAATTCTGATCACGCCAAAAAGACCCTTGAAATTTTCACACGTATTATCGGTGTGGAATCGTCAAAGAACCTTGGTAACGTGCCCGAAGTCGCGAACTATCTTGCCTCTGAACTCATTCAGGCAGGCTTTCCTGAGAAAGATGTTGAGATTGTGCCGTTTGGTGAAACTGCCGCACTGATTGCGCGCTATCGAGGCGATGATTCTTCGGGTAAAGCACCAATTTTATTATTGGGTCATATGGATGTCGTGGAAGCGCTTGCGAAAGACTGGCAACGTCCGCCTTTTGAATTGACCAGGGATGATACTTATTTTTATGCCCGGGGCAGCGTCGATAACAAGTTTGGAGTAACCCAGTTAACCTCTACTTTTATTCGCTTGAAGAAGGAAGGGTTTGTACCTGACCGCGATCTGGTGCTGGTTTTTTCCGGTGATGAAGAAAGCTCAATGAATACCACGCGTATGCTGGCTTACGAGCGGGAAGATCTGGCCAATGCCGAGTTTGCCTTGAACTCGGATGCCGGGGGTGGTGACCTCAGTGCAGAAGGGGCGCCACTGGTATACCTCATCCAGGCTGCAGAAAAAACCTATGTCACCTGGGAGATAACGGCGAACAATCCAGGTGGGCATAGCTCCCGTCCGAGACCGGACAATGCCATTTATGATCTCGCAGATGCCATCACAAAAATCCAGAACTACAAGTTTCCGGTGCGTTGGAGTGAAATGACATTGGCATTTTTTGAGGAGACTGGTGAGCAACTGGGTGGCGAACTCGGGAATGCCATGATTCAATTTGCCAATAACCCACGGGACAAGGCTGCTTCAGACCGGTTGGCAATTGAGTCTTCTTACATCGGTACGACCCGGACCACCTGCGTGGTGACGATGTTACAGGCCGGACACGCGGAAAATGCCTTACCGCAGTCCGCAACAGCCACTGTTAATTGTCGCGTATTCCCCGGTGTGCCCGTCACCGCAGTTCAGGCTGCGCTCGAGCATGTTATTGAAAATGATGCGATCGAATTCGATCAGATTTATGAAGCAACCGAAAGCCCCATATCCAGGTTACGTCCGGACGTTGTTGCTGCGGTTAAAAAGGCAGTCCATTCACTCTACCCGGATGTTACCGTAATGGCTTACATGGAATCCGGTGGTACCGATGGTATGCATTTTCGCAAGGCAGGTATTCCCACCTGGGCGGTCAGCGGTCTGTTCATGAATCCGGATGAAATGTACGCCCACGGTCTCAACGAAAGAGTGCCGGTTAAAGGCTTCTACGATGCGCTGGACCATTGGAGTATTATTCTTAAGGAACTGGCCGGCAAATAGGCTGGCCATGAGTGGTTTAATCTCCAGCTTGTCGACAGGGGCAATAAGGGCCTATATAATTTTCCTTCCCACTATTTGCGCAGGCGAACTGCTTAGTAGAGGTTAAAACATGCCCTTCAACTCCCTTGATGCGCTTAAGCAATTTCTGCAGAAAAAGGAATCGCTGGAGTTCTCCGTGCTCGTGGGCAGCAGAGCCAACGGCAAGGCCACCTCAAGCAGTGATTGGGATATTGCCTTGCAGTGGCGCCGTGAAGGAAAGAGCTATATGGAATATCTCGCCTGCGCTGAAGAAATGCGACAGGAAATTGCAAAGGTATTGCAAGTATTGCCAGATAAAGTTGATTTAATAGATGTGCCTTCCACCAAATTGGCCATGCGTGAATTGATAGCAAACCACGGCCTTATCTTAAGCGGCGGCGAAAGCCTGCCATGGATTCATTTCCTGCACCGAACCTGGCGTGAACTGGAAGAACATTATTGGGAAGAGCTTTATGTCGCTTGATTTGTACCTAAAGGAAACCGCCAATCTGGCGAAACAACAGTCGGCCTTACTGGAGAGTGCTCGTAAAACGCTGCAGGAGGGAGGAAAACTTACACCACTGGAAGAAAGTGGTGTACTTCATGCTTTGCAATTATTGATTGAAAATGCGATAGGCAAGACAAAACAAACTCTGAAGTTTGCCAACGAACCAGTCCCGACATCGGCCTATGATGCAATTGAGGCTTTGACAAGAATTGGTCAACTTCCTTCCGATCAACTACCACAATGGATGGCGATTGTCGGCTTACGCAACCGTATTGTTCATGAGTATATGAATTTAGACACCAACAGGGTGTTACAACTGGTCGAACAGAAAAAATATGAAATAGTGACCGACTTTTTGCTCTCTCCTATAACAAGAGAATAATTTACAGAAGTTATCTGGTCATGAATCCGGTCCCGTCAATTTAAACTGCCTGGCACCTCAACAACAAAATGAGCCACCTGCTCCATCACATGACAGGTATTGCATTGCTCAACGAAGGTTGGAAACAGCTCGACAAACTGCTGTTTGTCCTGTTTCTCGATAACCGCTTCCATAGGTGGTAAAGCGGTAGAAAAAAACCAGTTATAGGAAGCCTCACGTTTTGGTCTTCTCTCCATTCCAAGCTCCATGGCAAGGTGCATTTTCTTGATTTGATATGTGGCGTTAGCCCAGTTTTCATCAAGGCCTGCTTTGGCCAGCTCACTCAGACGCCAATCTACCTCGATCATGACGATGTCATTGCCGCGCAGGTGTTTGGCAATGGTGTTGATCTGGTCTTGCGTTGAACCTTCAAGCCATCCGTTCTTGCCTGCTGGTGTTGTGTGTACGGTACTGATGATGCAGCCGGAAGCGAGCGATGCCAGTGCAGATATCAATACAAATCGAAACCCTTGTGCTTTCATTGGTGATGTCCCTGGATTTAAGCATGCCTCATTATAGGCATGATCATGTATGATCCAAACAGCCTAATATTGTGATTCTTACATGCCCAGGATTTTATTTTTCCCCTATTTTGGCCCAAACCGGCGGTCCGACCGGCGGGTCGTTGAAATCATGCTGGATTTCAGCACCGATGGTGCAACAGAATTCCCACAACATCCCGCAGACATCGAACAGTTGTTACTGGATGCCGGAATTCCTGGTGTAGAGGATATTTACCGAAATGCGGCACTGCCGAATGGCCGCATGGCCTGGTACGCCACATTGCTGGCACACACGGCGCTGCTGTTTCAGCGCAATTGCCGCCACCAGGTGGAATATACCTCGGTCTCTTGCGATGCCGGCAAGAATCGTTGCATCGCACTGGTGGAACAAGAACATTCCGAAGTGGGCATGGCTGCTGTAAAGCTGGCTTGCGAAATATTCTCCAACCGGATGAGCGCGTTGACGGAAGCCTATCGGCAATTTTCTGAATTTGCCCTTGAGCGTGTCTTGCCTCTCGAAACTGAAGTCATTATTCAATGTGCCCGGCAACGTAAAGTGCCGGTTTTTCAGCTTGAGCGTGAGCCATTGACCGGCAAATTTGATACCGGTTTCCGTGTCCGCACAAATGGCTTGCTGATGCTCGGGCATGGTGCGACCACCCACGTTGTGGATGGAACATTCTGTGTGAGCCTTGCGGGGGACTACTTACGGGCAATGCTCAGGAACCCGGGACAACGACTGGCTCTGCTTAAAAGCCTGGCCATACCAACGGGCCAGCGTGAGCGTGATGGAAGTACTCATCTGCGGCAGTTTTCTCTGCTCATCATTAACCAACTTGTTACTGCTGTGGAGCACATAGCCGGGCGTACTACACGACCAGTCAACGAGGTGCATAAGTCCCTGGTTGCCATGTGCCTGGCCATCAGCGAAAAAGTCAATTGTTCACCTGCCGTTGTGAATATAAGGACAGCAGATTTAACCCGTCCACTGGTTGAGACTGGCGGGTGGGTCGAAGGGTTTGAATTGGCACCGGACCTGGGGCAATTGTTGGGTCGATGCGACGATGGTCGGCAATTGTTGGAAACCGCTGCAAATAATTTGCTTGAATGGTTATTTCCCGGACATGCAAGCGGACGTATTCCCGTCATTGCTGTAACCGGCACCAATGGAAAAACCACTACCAGTCGCATGCTTAACCACATCATGCACAAATCAGGTCGCAAGCCGGGTCTTGTTTGCACCGATGGCATATTCCTGAATGGCAAACAACTTACGCAAAGCGATGCCAGTTCATTCATTGGCCATGCCAGGGTGCTGACCAGTGGGCTGGTAGATATCGCTGTGCTTGAAACTCATCATCGTGGCATAGCGGTTCGTGGATTTGCATTTCAAAAATGCGATGTAGCCATCTGCCTCAATGTCACGGAAGAGCATCTGCAGGAAGGTGAGATTGAATCAGTTGAAGAAATGACCGTGATTAAACGCGCTTTGCTGGAACACGCAAGTGACACGGCTGTTTTGTTTGCCGATGATGAAAATTGCATGACCATGCTCGAGCATTTGGATGCTGATCGAATATGCCTGGTTTCCCTGCAGTCTGATGTGGCCCAACTACGTGAGGCAGGCCGGCAAAGGGGAGCATGTTTTTGTGTGCTTGAATCTGTTGGTGATGAGGAATGGATCGTTCTGTACAACCAGCAGCAATGTCTGCCGGTGATGCCGGTGACGGATATCCCGGCTACTTTTGACGGTACCGCACGATTTAATGTCAGTAATGCCATGCACGCGATCGCAGCAAGCTATTTTGCCGGTACAGATATTGCTTTGGTCCGATCCGCATTAAGCAGTTTTAGTGCCGGACCGGCATTAACACCTGGCCGTATGAATGTGTTCGATGACCTGCCGTTCCGGGTCATCATAGATTTTGCACATAACCCTGACGGCATGAAGCAGATAGTCGACTTTGTTAAGCGGCAGACGGTCCCGGGGCGTAAACTGATTGCTTTCGCCGGCGCGGGTAATCGAACGGAAGGTGCCAATGCGAAGTTAGCCAAAGCCCTCGCGGGGCATTTTGATTTTTATTTCTGCAAGGATTATGCGCCACGTGATGAAGCTGGCAGGATATTCAGGATAGCGCCACAAATGCAGCAGGTTCTGATCGATAACGGCGTGCCGGCGGAGCAAACAGCGGTGGTAACTTTTGGGCAGGAAGCAATATTCAGTATTCTTGATGCCTGCAAGCCCGGCGATCTGCTGATTTTGTTGCTGGGTTTTGTCGAAAAACGGACTGCACCGGGCTACATCAGTGACTATGCCCGCATGGGGTCGGGGCGAAACACTCAACATTAAGCTTTCAGGTAGCAGTCGCTGCACGTTTTACGTACCAATTTCGTGCATATATCCACGTTTAACGTGCGTAAAACGTGTTTTTGTGTATAGTTTGACTTATAATCAGTGCTCATAATTGCTGGAAATGCATCATATGAAGCGTGATATAGAACTACGGCTACATGACTGGAAACACTCTGACAGACGAAAACCCTTGATTTTGCGGGGCGCTCGACAAGTCGGTAAAACCTGGTCTCTGAAGTCCTTTGGGGAGCAACACTACAAGCAAGTTGCGTATTTGAACTTTGAAGAGATGCCAACAGCTTCTCAGCTTTTCCAGGCCGACTTGACTCCGCAGCGAATTGTCACAGAAATAAGCTTACTGCTGGATATAAATATCATACCCGGAGATACACTAATCATTCTGGATGAAATTCAGGCATGCTCCGCAGCACTCAACAGCTTGAAATATTTTTTTGAACATGCCAATCAGTATCATGTTGCTGCAGCGGGTTCTCTGCTGGGCATAAAACTAAGCAAGCCGAGAAGCTTTCCGGTTGGCAAAGTCAATTTTTTGGACCTGTTTCCATTAAGCTTCAGCGAGTTCCTGCAGGCAATGGGTAAATCAAAACTCAGGCAATATATTGACAATATAGACCGCCCTGAACCGCTCTCAACCCCGATACACGAACAACTTATTGGGCTGCTCAAGCACTACACATTTATCGGTGGTATGCCGGAAGTTGTGAATCATTACGTCGAATCAAAAGACCTGCGCACGGTTAGAGCAATCCAAAAGGAAGTACTGGATGCCTATCTGTTGGATTTTGCCAAACATGCCGAAGCGCACGAGGTCATGAAAATCACCACGGTGTGGAAACAAATACACAGTCAGTTGGCAAAAGAAAATAAGAAATTTATCTTTTCAGCCATCCGGAAAAGCGCCAGAGGCCGCGATTATGAATCGGCAATTCAATGGCTGCAGGATGCCGGACTCATCTACAAAGTGCTAAACCTGTCCACTGCGAAAATACCACCCGATGCTTATGTACGGGAAAACATATTCAAGATTTACTTGTTTGATGTTGGCTTGCTGGGTGCACTTGCGGATTTGCCTGCCAGCGTACTGGTGGAAGACGATCGACTATTTACCGAATTCAAGGGGGCCTTAATTGAAAACCTGGTGGCTACTATTTTGGCACCAGATAGTGGTAAAAAGCTGTATTACTGGAGCAGCCAGAACCGGGCAGAAGTTGATTTTGTAATACCCTGCGAACTCAATCTTTACCCACTGGAGGTAAAAGCTGGTATTTCCAGAAAAAAGAAAAGCCTGCTGGTGTATGGCGAGAAGTTCAGACCACCACAACTAAGCAGAACAACATTAATGAACTTACGTCAGGATGGCAGGATTGTAAATATTCCGCTGTATTTACTACACCGTTTTAAACACCTTGTGGATTGTTCTGGTCGTGTGGCCAAAAACTAATCCTCCCGTGTGGAAGACCTGGGTTTCTGGTTTCTTTTTCTCCGCCATTTGCTATATCCGGTCACCAGCAGCAATACTGCACCAATCACGGAAATATCATTGATCCAGACCCACTGCCCCCAGAGCAACTCACCATCGTGTAAACCCAGCAGAATGTGGTAGAGAGAGGTCGTCGCCAGAACGGGTAATTTGATGTCAGCCGACTGCCAGGTAAAGTACTTCACTTCGCCATTATCCAGGAAAAAGTCCCTTGGCATATGAGGTGTCCCGGGGAGTTTTTCCCAACCGGATTCTGTCAGCATACTGTTTGGTGTACCCATGCCGCTGGTATAGAGATTCTTGCCTGTGCGTTTCAATCGCCAGGCAAAACCCTCTGTTTCCAGCACCCAGTCATGCAGATTCGTGCTCTCGAACACACCCAGCCTGTTTCCTATCCGATAGTGGGAGCCGTCAAAATCCATACCCCAGATGTCCGTGCTTAAGTCTCTGTAAACCGGTGGCAGGTAGGCGGTATTCATGATCGTTCCACTCATGAAGGAACGAAATGCCTGGCTGTGGTCAAGAAGTACTCCGGTAATCAGGAGCCAGGACAAGGGAATAAAACAAAGCAGCATCCAGCCGTTTGAATGGGTAGACACCCACAGCTTGAATTTCCCTCTGCTGACTTTGCTCCGTTGCTTTATTTTTCGAATGTAATAATAGATAACATAACCGCCAATAGACAAAAATAACAGGGCGATGGATGCAAAGTCATTGATCAGGATTGAGCTGTCTCCACTGAATAGCCCCCGGCCGTAATGCAGGTCCCTCACTAATCGACTGAGGGAGACCTTGTCCGGCAATTGATATTCAGAAACAGGACCTACGTCCAGCTTTTCCACTGCCCCGTCCATTCCCAGCCGACAAATGTCCCGCTTGTCCACCACCGCATGGACGACCTGGTCATGTACCGAAAATGACTCGACTGCTTTACCTTTCAGCCCCAGTAAGATCCAGTGAAGGCCGGCATCGGTGCTGGTGTAAATACCATCTGCGGTTGCGGCAAACAGGTTTTTATAGTTTTCAAGGTCGCCGGTGCGCTCAGGTTCTAATGCAAAGACCTGTTTGTCCAGCACCAGTGAGTAATCAGCACCCGCATTGCCTGATAAAAACAGGCCACGGCGGCCCCCTGCAAAGATGCGAACCGGGTCTGAAGGGTCAACTTTGTAAACTTCATACCCCCGCCCTTTCTTGTCCACCATGCTCTGTGGCACAAATTCATCGGCTACCGTTATACTCCACAGGAAATTGAAATTCTCATGGTCGAGAAAGAACCCGGTAAACGCCAGCAGGCCAAGGACAAATCCTGTGATCAGTCCTGCCTGTTTATGAATGGTGAATGCAGTTCTTATCTTCACCAGCGATAGTCCAGACCCACGAATATCTGTCTCGGAGCACCTGGTGTATATTTCTCCTTACCCCACGAGTAACTGGCATCTTCTGCATAAATCTCATCGGTAATATTGTTTGCCCTGGCGTACAGATCCAGCTTGTTATTCACCTTATAGAGAAATTTCAGATTCCACAGATCATAGCCGCCATATGCTCTCTTATTGCGGTCATCAAGCCAGTAGGAGTCTACAAACACCCACTCCAACAATGCTATCAGCCCCGGTACATATCCGGGTTCGTAGAACAGACGTACATTGGCTGTGCTATTCGGCGCGTTGGACATTTCATTGTTGCCGTATGTCTCATCATCCTTGAAGTTGTGTTTGGAATAACTGTAAGCCAGCTTGGTTGAAAATTGAGGACCCCAGGTCGTTGCAAGTGACAGTTCCACGCCTTTGTGCTCTGTTTCACCGCCATTGACATAGTAGCGGTCACCCTGGTCGTTCTCCCGTCTTACTATCGTATCGTCGATCAGCATGTAATAGAGCGCTGCTTCAAAATGGTGGGATTCAAGTACCGCTTTGTAACCCCATTCCAGTGTGTCTGTGACTTCCGGATCAAGGGAGGAATCTATGTTGTTCGTTTTACGCATATACAAGCGGGAGGCCTGGGGAATGCGAAACCCGTTGGCATAACGCAGATAACTGCTGTGATTTTTGTTGAATCTGTAGGTCAGATCCAACTTGGGACTGAGGTGATTAAATGTGTGATTTTCTCCACTAGCGACCCTGACGTAGCTTGAATCACCATACTGGCCATCTTCCAGGTTATTCGTGTAATCAAATTTATTGGTGTCGTACCTGAGTCCGCCAGCCAGTTGCAATGAATCGCTGACTTCGATCTCAAGTCGCAGGTAAGGCGCCAGTGCGGTGTAATCCACATCGTAGTTGTAGATTTCACCGGCATCCACAGAAGCGCCCCATCCGCTGGGAACAAAATCAAACAACTGGATATATTTTTGTTCGGCCTGTGTGTATTCAAGATCCAGTCCGGCGACGGTGCGCAGGCTGCCCATATCCCTGTCTACCTTGAACATTAGCCCCAGGGTAAACTGCTCACTGTCATTTTGAGGCAGATTATCCTCCCAGGTGGCCACATAGCGGTTCCTGGTATTGCGGATATAAAAGATTGTATTCAAATAGGTATTTTCAAATGAGGTATTGGCCCATTCGGCACTCAGGCGGGCAAAATCGAACTTGCGGTTGATTTCCAGTCCTGATTCGAGGGCGTCGGCTATATCACCGACTGATTCAGGGTTATTTTCCAACTCATCAAGACCGATCAGACTTCCCGCCATCTCAGCATCTGTCTTGTTGGCTGTCAGCATGGTTTTCAGGTTGTTTTCAGCGTTGAAACTGTAAAGGTGGGTGGCGGTAAGTTCATCTCTTGTATATGCAGTGTGGTCACGCCACCCATCGCTCTTGGCATAGGCATAATCACCACCAATGCTGGAATAATCATCAAACACCCAGTCTCCACCAATACCCAGCTTCAGAAATCCGTCACTTCCGCCAAGCAGCGTTGTACGTAGTTCCTTGTCTTCACCAGGTGTTTTGGTCAGGATGTTGATGGTGGCAGCTACTGCGTCCGATCCATACAATGCAGTACCGGCACCCTTGAGAACTTCCGCACTTCCTGCAGAAGTGAAATTTGTATAGGACAGACCATTGTGATTAAAAAAGCCGGATGACTGAACCGGGATGCCGTCCCGTAAAAACAGGTAATAAGGGCCGGTGTTACTGGGCATTCTGATACTTGTCTTGTGCCCAACAGTCGATCCTGTTTGTGTGACCCGTACACCTGCAATGGAATTCAGCAATTCGCTTTGTAATGCAGCTGAATCCAGCTTAACCTCATCACCTTTTTTCTGGCCAATGCTGGCAGCCAGATCCAGTGTGCTTTCACCGATCCTTTTTGCGGTAACCACGATCACTTCTACCGAATCATCATCCAGGAAATCTTCCTGGTCTGATTCCTGTGCTGCAGAATTGTTGAGCAACAGCATCAGAACGAACCCGAGGATCGCCGCGAAGCCTGTAGTGGGATTGAATTTATTCCTCATGATATTTACCTGCTTTGAGTTAATTTTCAGAAAGGCGTTACCCCATTGGCCAGGCCGCTTTGTATGTTTGGGGTGGACGCACTGTTCGAGTTTTCCAAGGCGGGTAATCTAACAGCTTGGTGAGCGTTTGAGGCGTGGCATATTGACGCAGCAGGACACAGGCATAGACAGCGAACTTGGTTAACTTGCCTACACCGTGGCGAGTCTTGGTACCATGACTCA
>Ga0164313_10005381_pt1 | contig 11327 bp, 8 predicted proteins | sample GuaBasSedimGuay4_FD_113735 | JGI IMG/M metagenome (GOLD analysis project Ga0164313, IMG submission 113735) | Subseafloor sediment microbial communities from Guaymas Basin, Gulf of California, Mexico - Guay4, Core 4569-4, 0-3 cm | ecosystem: Environmental > Aquatic > Marine > Hydrothermal vents >...
ATCGGCCAGAGCACCTGCGTCGGCATCGGCGGTGACCCGGTCAACGGCACGGACTTCGTCGACGTGATGAAGCTCTACAACGACGACCCGGACACCGACGGCGTCATCCTGATCGGCGAAATCGGCGGCAACGCCGAAGAGCTGGCTGCGGCCTACATCAAAGAGAACTTCAAGAAGCCCGTCGCGGGCTTCATCGCCGGCACCACGGCCCCTCCGGGCAAGCGCATGGGCCACGCCGGCGCGATCATCAGCGGCGGCAAGGGCACGGCGGCTGCGAAGATCGCCGCCCTCGAAGACGCCGGCGTGAAGATCGCGCCGACGCCCTCGCACATGGCATCGACTTTGAAATCGATGCTCTGACAACGTTGGTCGGAGAGCGAACTCTGACCGAGGAGAAATAGAAAATGGCAGTCGAGCGGACCCTGGGCATCATCAAGCCCGACGCGGTCGAGAAGAACAACATCGGTGGCATCCTCGCGATGACCGAAGGCGACGGCTTCGTCATCAAGGCCATGAAAATGGTCCGACTGAGCGTGCCCCAGGCCGAGGGTTTCTACGCTGTGCACAAGGAGCGCCCGTTTTTCGGTGAGCTTATCGAGTTCATGACCCGGGGTCCCGTGGTCGTGATGGCCCTCGAGGCCGACGGTGCGGTCAAGAAGTGGCGCGACCTCATGGGCGCGACCAATCCTGCCGAGGCCCCCGAGGGCACCATTCGCAAGAGTTTCGGTACCAACATCGGGGAGAACGCGACCCACGGGTCCGACTCCCTCGACAACGCGCGGATCGAAGTGAACTACTTCTTCCCCGGCTTCGAAGTCGGTATCTGAACCGGTTTCGTGACGATTAGAACGGGTCCCGGCGCACGCCGAGGCCCGTTTTTTCGTGCGATGCGGGCCCGTCTGCGGCGTTGCCCGGCGCTTGAAATACCGTTGGTATTCCGGCGCTTGGTCGCCTTGCATACGGGCCCACCTCGCACGAAAAAATCAAATCTGCCGTAGGATCTAGGTCGTGCGTTCTCTCGTTATCGGCTTCGTGCTCGTCTTTGCCGCCTGTGGTGGTGGTGTTGCTGTGCCGAGAGGTCGGGCGGTGCATGCAGCGCAGGAGCGGGCCGTGGGGCCGGACGCGGCGGTGGAATTGGCGGCGCGCCTGCCGCGCGGCGCGGATAGCTGCGCTGTGGCTCGAACCGGGGCGTTGAGTGCTCTTCGCCGATCTTTGTATCGGCGCCTGAGTCACGGTGACCCCGTCGCGTTCCTACCGGACGCACCTTTCGTCGCGGTCGCCACCGCCTTGCGCGTCCTCCCGAATCGCCGCCGCGCTCAGGTCGTCCTGGTGCGCACTTCGGCGGGGCCTGGTTTCGTGCGGAGTTTCTTGGACGAGCGAAGCGGGCTCCGCCTCGATTGGTCCACCGGCGCCGCGCCGCGGTCCGGTGTCGTCCGGGCCCGCTTCCTCGACGAGCACACCGTCGAACTCGTCAACGGCCGTTTCCCCGAGAGCAGCGTAACCGGGGTCGGGGTCCGATGCGCCGAACTCGCGGCGACGAATCCCCTGGCCATCGAGGTGGCTTCGCGGCGAGGAGAGTCGCTCTTCGTGGGTGGGCTCGGTCCGGACCTCGAGCGTATCGAGTTTCTGGTGTCCACGACCGATCACCGCCTGCGCATCGAGCGCACGACGACTCTTGGCGGAGATGACTCGGGCTTCGACGCCAGGGCGATCCCGGGGCTAGACGGCCCTGGTTTTGGTCGCCTTCCGGCGGCGGTCCTCGCCGACTCCGTCGAGGAGTCGGTGGACGGGCGCCAGCTTCGGCACGCGATGAGCTTTCGCTGGGAGGACCTGGCCCTGGCCCTCGAGGACGAGGGCCGGGCCCTCGCTGGGGTCCTCGCGGACGCAGCGACGCATCAAGCGCAGCCGGCGGACTCCTTCGACGTCTCCGACCTCGAGGCCGTCCGCGTGCAACGGGAGCTATGGCGAGCCCGGGCTGACGCCTTCGGCGCGCCGGGCATCGATGCCCGGCGCCAGCTGCGCGTATTGCTCGAGCGCGCCATCGGGGCCCACCCCCAGGAGGCCGACCTCCGGCGCGACCTCTTCGAGCTCTTCGTTCGCGGTCTCGGTGACGCACCAGCCGCGGCGAGGGTCGCGGCCGATGCCATCCGAGACGGCGTCGGTGACGCCGCTGAGTTTGCCCAGCTGCGTCGCGAGGCTCTGGCCCATGGTGATGTTCGAGGTCTCGCCGACGCCCTCGCCAGCGACGGCGTCGTTCAGCCGCGACTCGCCTCGGACGCAGCGGTCGCGCTGGCCGCGGCCGTGGTCGAAGGCGCGGACTACTCGTTCGCCGAGGCGGCCTACATCGCCGGGCGGGCGCTCATCGGGCGGGCATACCGCGGCGCTGGGCGCCGGGTCGCTCCTACCATTCTCGACCTCGAATCGATACCAGACGCCCTCGCGGTCCTCGTCGAAGCGGCCGGCGTATCGGGGTCTCTGTGGATCGCCGTCGAGGGTGCGCGCCCGACCTGGGGCATCGAAGCTTTCGATTCGGAGCGGGCCCCCCGAGTCGTCCTAGACGTCGGCCGCGACCTCCTCCTCGGCGCAGCCAACACCGCTTCGGCCGTGCGCCTCGCCGCCCTCGGCGAATCCCTCGCCGGGGCTCTCGAGCCCGGGCCGGTAGTGATCTCGTTTTTCGTCGTTCCCTTTGGAGGCACGGCGGCGCGACCGAGTGCATGGGGACGCCTCGAGGGAGATTTGGTCGATGGGCGCCTGGCCCTCGAGCGGGTTGCGGGACCCGGTGCGCGAATGTCCTGGGACCGCGTCCGGCGGTACCTGACGGAGCCTCTCGCGGCATCGCGGGCGCGGCGTTTCCCTCCCCCCACCGTCACCATCGAGGCGGAATCGACGGCGGATGCGGAGGCGCTGATGGCTCTCGACGATGCTCACCCCGGGGTTCGCTGCGAGAGGGACGAACGCGCCCTCGTATGTTCCCCGGCATCTTCGACGCCCGAGGCGCTCCGCGCGCTGCTCAGGGACTTCACCGTCCAGCGTCTGCGTGCCCTGAGTTCGGCCCTCGTGGTCAGGCCGGGGCGTCGCTGACGTCACCTTGGGGCCGTGGTATGCACCGGCCATGAGTGACCAATACGCTGGCCTACGCGCACGCATCGAGGCTGCCTTTGCCGACCGCAGCCTTTTGGCAGATGCGGCCCATCGTGAAGCGGTGATCGAGACCATCGGTCTCCTCGACCGCGGTGAGCTGCGGGTAGCCACGCCCCCCGGTGGTGCGGATGACGCAAATGACGACGACGCCGGGGATTGGACCGTGCACGTCTGGGTGAAGCAGGCCGTCCTGCTCTACTTCGGCGTACAGCAAATGGAGACCATCGAGGTCGGTCCTTACGAGTATCACGACAAGATCCCCCTCAAGCGCGGCCTCGCCGAGGCCGGGGTCCGAGTGGTCCCCCCGGGGGTCGCACGCCACGGAGCCCACCTCTGCCGCGGCGTCGTCTTGATGCCCGGCTACGTGAACATCGGCGCCTGGGTCGGTGAGGGCACGATGGTCGACACCTGGGCCACCGTCGGGTCCTGCGCACAGATAGGAGCCCACGTGCATCTTTCCGGAGGCGTGGGCATCGGCGGTGTCCTCGAGCCTCCGGGAGCGACGCCGGTCATCATCGAGGACGGCGCGTTCATCGGTAGCCGGGCCATCGTCGTCGAAGGGGTGCGGGTAGGGCGCGAAGCGGTCCTCGGCGCAAACGTGGTCCTGACCGCGTCGACGAAGATCATCGACGTCACCGGGGACGAGCCGGTGTTCTCGACGGGCTATATCCCGCCGCGCTCGGTGGTCATCCCGGGCACCCGCATCAAGCAGTTCCCCGCGGGTGAGTTCGGCATCCCGGCCGCGCTCATCATCGGCCATCGCAACGAAAACACCGACAAGAAGGTGTCGCTGAACGCCGCGCTCCGAGACCACGGCGTCGCGGTTTAGACCCATGCCCATTGCCGAAGCGCTGCGCGCCACCCTCCTCGAACTCACCGCCATCCCCAGCCCCATCGGCGAGGAAGAGGCGATCTGCAACGTGGTCGAAGCGCGTCTCGTGGCCAGCCTCGGTCGCGAAGCCGTCGCGCGGTTTCAACACAGCCTCGTCGTGCGCCCGTTGGTCAAAGCCGGCGTGCCGCGTATCGGCCTCGTCGGCCACCTCGATACCGTCCGGACCGAGCACGATGGCCCGGCCCGCATCGAAGGCGACAAGCTCTGCGGCGCCGGGGCGGCGGACATGAAGGCGGGCCTCGCGGTGATGATCGAGCTCGTCGAGCGCCTCGATCTCGAGGCCTTGCCGGCCGACCTCACCCTCATCTTCTACGAACGCGAGGAGGGGCCCTTTGCGGAGAACCTCCTCGGCCCGATCCTCGCGGCACCCGAGTTTGCGCACCTTCACGACCTCGACCTCGCCGTCTGTCTCGAGCCGAGCAGCAACGAGCTGCAACTCGGGTGCGTCGGCTCGGTGCACACGACCCTGCGCTTCCATGGCCGCACCGCACATAGCGCCCGGCCCTGGCAGGGAGAAAACGCCATCCTCAAGGCGACCCGGACTCTCTCCTTACTCGCCGCCCGAGAGCCCCATGACGTCGTCCTCGACGGACATCACTTCCGCGAGGTGGTCAGCCCCACCATGGCCACCGGTGGGCGCCAGAAGAACGTCGTGCCGGATGTCTTCGAAGTGAACGTGAACTACCGCTTCGCGCCGGGGCGCACTCCCGAGGATGCGGTCGCTGACATCGAGGGCATGGTCGGCGATGACGCCGAGGTCATCCCGACGGACCTCTCTCCAGCGGGCCGTCCCCACGCCAACCACCCCCTCGTCACGCATCTCGCCGGCTGCGGCGTGCACGGCGTGAAGACCAAGCAGGCGTGGACCGACGTCGCTCGCTTCGACGCAATGGACGTGCCCGGCGTCAATTTTGGCCCGGGCACCCAGACCCAGGCCCACCAGAAGAACGAGTGGACCGAGCTCCCGTTGGTCTACGAGGCCTACGAAATTCTTCTGCGCTTCCTGACGACGCTTCCGGCGACTACGGACTGAGGCGTCCGCCGGCGTAGCGGTAGCGGCGCTGCTCGTCGCGCCAGGGGAGCAAGAGCGCTTCTATGCCGTCTCCGGTCCCGCCTTCGGCGAAGGGCCAGGCTTCCCTCGACCATCCGCGGGCGCGACCCGGTCCGATGGTGAGGCGCCGGCGGTTGCCCCGCCCGATCACGCGGACTTCGTTCTGGATGCTGTTCGTGCCCTGAGTGCGGGCGACCTCGACCGCGAGGATGCGCGCGAACTCGCTGCGGCGGAACTGCTGGACCAGGAGCACCTCGCGGATGACGTCACCGGCGACGCGACGAATGCGGATTAGGACTTCGGCGCGCCCGTCGCCGGTGAGGTCTGCGGCCTGTACCGAGACGACATCGGCGGCGCTGTTCGCGGGGATCTGGAAGTGGAAGAACCCGTTGCCACCTCGGAAGTCGGTACCCAGGACGACGAGGTTGGTGCCGAAGACGAAGAGATGCTCTGCAGTCGGGGTGTCCGCGACGTTCGTGTCGATGCGGACCGACGGTCGTGCGTTCCGGGGAAGGCCGGCCTGGCGCTTGAACGCGACGAGCATCTGGTCCACCGAGGGCGGCACCGGCGCGGCGCGTTCCGTGCGGCCGCTGGGTTGGTCGCGCCGCGCTGTTGCCGGGTCCACGTAGCGCGGGTTCGGTGTCTCCCGAAGGATCGCGAAACGCCGGCCGTCCCAGCGATAGGTGCGCGAACGGTGAGGGCCCCAGGGCAGGAGGATGGGCTCGACTCCCGCTGCTGGTGATTCGCGAAAGTTTTCTGCGTCGAGCCCCTCGGCTCGGCCCGCGCGCACCTCGATCAATGGCGGGCCCCGGCGCTGGGGCCTCACGGAGACTCGGGCCTCGACGAAACCGTCGTGGGTCTGTTTGCGCACTTCGAGGCCGAAGTGCGGCCGGATACCGTCGTTGAACGAAAACGACTGAAAGAGGTCCCGGGAGCCTCGCTGGTCTTGCTGGCGGAGGGTCAGGACCAGCTCCTTCTTGCCGCTCCGGTCGAGGTCCGTGAGCTGCCCGCTGCGCACCTCGGCGGCGGAGGTGATGGGCAGCTGGAAGAAATCGAAGGCCGCCCCGTCTCGGTAGCCTTCGCCCATGATGACGATGAACGTATTCACCACGACGATGCGCTCGGGGCGGGCGTCGCCCTGGACGTCGCCGCGCAGGTCGAAGCGCGGAGTGGCCCCTTCGATGCCTCGGGAATGTAGGAAGGTGCGCAGCATGCCCGCCTCTCCGCCTTCGGCGACGATCGACGGCAGGCGCTCGAGGTGGCGAGGGTCGACGCGCTCCGAGGCCGGGGCATTCGCGACCTCGGGTCGGGCTTCGCTGTCCACGTCGACGAGGCGGACGGCGAGGCGTCCCTCTTGCCAGCGCGCGGCGCCGGGAATCGCGGCGAAGGGGATGAAGGCCTCGACGATGTAGCCGGCGCCGCCGCGCCGCGGGCCTTCGACTACGCGTACCCCGCGTGCCGGCGACGGGCGACTCCCGACGGCGCCCACGGTCGCCGAGCCGGCCTGACGCCCGGGGATGCCGGCGTAGATGGACACCTCGGTGCCGGTGTAGCCGCGGCGTGCCGGCATGGCGAAGGTGAGCACGATGGCGTCTTCGTTGGGGCCGGGGCGCGCCGTGCGCACCATGCGTTGGTCCCGGACCTCGGCGGCGAGATAGAAGCCTCGCCGGTCCGCGCCGAGGGCGTAGCGGAGCGATGCATTCGAGCCGCGACCGAGGGTCGCGAATGTCACCTCGCGCCAGTCCCGGAGGGAGCCGTCGACACGAACCGCCCCGTCGGGCACTTCGGCGACCCGCACGCCGACCTGGGCCGCCGCCGGCGCGGCCCCGGTCGTGAAGACCAGGGCGACGAAGGCGGCTCCAGAGAGCCAGAGGGTGATGCTTGGCCTGCGCATGGGGAGCGCCAGGTTACAACAACCTGCCCGTCGGTTCCGAACGTCCGTGGCCATGGAGCGCGTTCGACGACGCGGCGCCTGGAAAAGTTCAATCCCGGATGGTCGGGAGCTTCGTTTTGACCTTCCGCGGCTTCCCGTGGAGGGCGAGCTGCCCACAGGCAGCGGCGATCGCGTCCCCGCGCTGGGCCCGCACGTAGCACGCGGTCCCCTGGTCCCGGAGCTGGCTCTGAAAACGCTCGATAGCCGAGAGATCCGGCGCCCCGAGGGGGCTCCCGGGGACGGGATTCATCGGGATGAGGTTCACCTTGATGGGCACGCCGCGCAGCAACCGGGTCAGCTCTTTGGCCTCGGCGTCGCTGTCGTTCACTCCCCGGATGAGGGTGTACTCGATGGTGATACGTCGACGCTTGGGCAGCGGATAGCGCTTCAGGGCCGCGACGAGGTCTCGGAGCGGGTGCTTCCTGTTGATGGGCATCAACTCGCTCCGCCGGGCGTCGTCGACCGCGTGTAGGGAGATGGCGAGCTGCACCTGGCCGCCGAAGTCGGTTGCGAGGCGATCGATCTCGGGTACGAGGCCGCTCGTCGAGACGGTGACGCGCCGGGTCGAGAGGTTCAGCCCGTCCTGGTGACAGAGCAGGGCGAGGGAACGCGCCACGGCGCCGTAGTTGTGGAGGGGCTCGCCCATGCCCATGAAGACGACGTTGCGGAGCGCTTCGCCCTCGGTGAGGCGTGCCCGTCCGGCGAGGACCTGGGATACGATCTCGGCGGCGCTCAGGTGGCGCTCGAGGCCGGCGATGCCCGAGGCGCAGAAGACGCAGCCCATGGCGCAGCCGACCTGGGAGCTGATGCACTGGGTGATGCGGTGTCCCGGCACGCGCCCGGGGGTGACTTCGTCCTCTTCGTCGTCGCGGTCTGGGTCCACGTTACGGAGTTGAGGGATGAGCACCGTCTCCACGTCCCGGTCGTCCGGGAGGCGGACCAGCATCTTCCGGGTGCGGTCCTGGGACTCGTGTACGTGGGCGATGGTGAGGGGCAGCGAGAGCCCCTCTTCGACGAGGCGGGCCCGGAGCCGCTTCGGCACGTCGGTCATCTCCGCCGGGTCGGTAACCCCGCGCTGGTGGATCCACTTGAAGACCTGGAGCGCCCGATAGCGCGGCTCGCCCCACTCGGCGAGGATAGCTTCCCACTCTTCGGGGAGCCGCTCGACCGGGTGAGTCGGCGGGGGAAGGTCTGTGGGGATGGTGGCCACGGTGAGATCGGTGTGGCAGGTGGGCTGGGAGCCGGCAAGCCGGCGGGCGGGGGACACGGGAGCGGGGCGGCACTCCTGGCGCCGCTACGGTCGGCCTGTCGGCTCTGCGCGACTGCGCACTCCCGGCGCCGCTACGGTCGGCCTGTCGGCTCTGCGCGACTGCGTCGCGCTGCCGCCTCGGGCCGCCTACGCGGCGCCTTCTTGTTGGCGACTGCGTCGCGCTGCCGCCTCGGGCCGCCTACGTGGCGCCTTCTTGTTAAAACCGAAGCGTGGGGACGGTATAAACTTTCTTACTTTCGCCTCGAAAGTAAGAAAGTTTATACCGTCCCCGCTAACGCTGGCAGCGCAGCGTCATCGCTTTGACCGTCGCCTCGCCGGTCGAATCTCGCGCTCGGTCCGCCACGAGGACCAACGCCGCATTGTCGACGCACAGACCCACGCCGTGCTCGTAGCGGGCGCCGGCTCGGTAGACTTGGCGCTCGCCGGCGATGCTGGTGAGGTTGGCGTCGAGGCGGGCGATGCCGACGAGCATCTCCCGTCTTCCGTAGGTGTGGGCGGCGACGGAGTAGAGCCCGCCGGCGCAGGGAAAGAGGCTCACCCCGCTCGCGGCATCCGAGCGGCCGACGCGGGTCGGCTCGTTGGCTCGGTTCAGGCGTGAGTCGAGGCGGTCGACGAAGAGGCCCACCCGGGAGCCCGCCGGGTTTTCGTCCCGGTAGGCGAGGACCAGTCCTCGGTCGTCGCGGAGTAAGCGCGGTTGGGCGTCGTCGTAGAGCACGCTCGCGAATCGCCGCGGCGCCCCAGCGAGGTCTGAGACGAGAACTTCGCCGATGAGGGTATGGGTCGAGGGGTCGGTGATGGTCTCGGCCCAGGTGAGCAGCAGACGGTCGCCGTCGACGAAGAGCGCCGGGGGCGCGGGGGTCGGCCCATCGCGGGAGACGATTCGTGGTTCGATGGGCTCCCCCCGGGTGACCTCGGCGAGGAAGACGGCGCGCTTCTCGGCATCGAAGTAGGCGACCGCCGCCTGTCCCGCCGGGTACTCCACGACCGTGATGCCGCGGCTCCCGGCGCCGACGTCGCCGAATGCCCGTCGCTCGCGGATCGTGAGGTCCGCCTCGAGGAAGATGACGGACTGGGCGCCGGTCTTGCCCTCGTGGGGAAGCGGCGGGCGGCGGCAGGCGATGACCGCGCCGCCATCTTCGAGGCTAGCGGCGTCGAGACCCGAGGGGCAGGCCGGTCCCAAGCGAAGGGGGGCACCGCTCGCTTCACCGACCGCTGAGAGGCGCTGGACGTAGGTGCCCTCGCTGCTGCTGAAAACCGCGGCGGGGCTCCCCCCGAGGGTGAACGCGCGAATGGCGTCGAAGCGGCCTCGGGCCGTGCCCAGGACGTGCTCGTCGCCGAAGGAGCATTCGACTTCGCGCGCCGTGCCCCCGCTGCAGCCGAAGGCGGCCGAGAGTCCCAAGAGTAGCGAAAGGATGGAGAGCGCAACGCGAATCACGGCGCGTCGATCTCTCCCGTCGTCGCGATGATGCCTCGAGCCTCGAGTTCCCGTCGTATGTCGGCGCGACGCCTCTCGAGCTCGGCCGGGTCCTTGACCGGCGCGAAGCGCGCACCGGGGCCCGTCCGCGGTACCGCGAGGTATTGGGTGGGCAAGAACGCCGTCAGCTCGCCGACGAGGTGCTCGAACTGAATCGCCTTCCGCCCGTCGACTTCCTTTTCGACAGCGAACCACGAGAGATCGAAGTCGCGGTCGATGGCCTTCGCGTCGAGGATGAGCGTATTGGTATTGAACACGCCGACAGCGTCTTGATCGAAGGCCTCGGGGAAACGGAACGCCTCGACGATTTGTACTCGGCCGTCGACGAGGGCCGGGCTGCCGCCGCGGTCCCCTGGGTCCTTGTCCACGCACTCGACGGTGATCGCTGCCCCGGATGCGAGGTGGGCGCCGAGGACCGTCTCGTCGAGGGTGGCGAGGAGGTTGTCGACGTTCGACATGACGAGGAGCTCTCCCCCCGCATCGCGGAAGCGCTCGAGGACCCCCGACTGGCGCAGGGCGAAGGTGAGGTCGCCGTGTCCCGGGGCGTACCGCGACGGCGCTCCCTCGGCGTCTAGGAAGACGTCGCCTTCCGGCGTCAGACGGACCGAGACGAACTGCGGGAAGACGATGCCCTCGTCGCCGTGGGCGGCTCGGTTTGCCGTTCGGATGGCGGCGTCGGTGGCGAAGCTCGACATCGCCATGAAGGGAACCTTTCCCTCTGCCTTTTCCCCGGCGCGCTCGGCGTCTCGGCGCTTGAGCTCGAGGAAGTTCACGCCGTCGATCGCCGGGACGAGCGCTTTGACGACGCCCCCGAAGCGCGTCGCCATCCCGCCGGAAAGAACCAGTACGCCGACCGCGCCTCGGTGGATGGCATCCCGGCCCATCGCCGCGAACTCCCGGCGCGCCTCAGGTGCCAGCTCCTCGAGGCGGACGATCGCCTCCTGGGGCGGCACCTCGACCCGTCCCGAGATGCGGTTGGCGGCGGCGCCGGCGGTACCAGTACGCAGCTTTTGCGCATGATTTCGGGACATTTCGAGATCGAAGCCCCAAGATTGAAGCTTGGAAAGGGTCTCGTCGTCGAAGAGCCGCTCAGTCATACTCGTTGGACCAGACCATGATCCTCGGCGCCCTGTCGAGGCTCGCTCACCCCCCGCCGCTGGAGGCCCCATGCTTCGATCCATCCCGCTCTTCGTCCTCGCCCTCGCCGCGGTATTCGCGAGCGGCTGCTACGCACGGGTTCGGACCGCGGGCCCCCCGGCGACCGTGACCTACTCGAACGCCGCGGTGGCAACGCCGACCGCGACGGTCGTCTACCAGGCGCCGCCGGCCCCGCAGGTCGTCGTCCAGGCGCCGCCTCCGGCGCCGTACTCAGGTGCCGTATGGGTCGAAGGCCACTGGCAGTGGAATGGCGCGAGCCACGTCTGGGTCGTCGGCAACTACATCCAACCCCGCGTGGGCTACGTCTATGTGCAGCCGCGGTGGGAGCGCCGGGGCAACGGCTATATCTATGTGACGGGCAACTGGCGCCAGGGCGCGCCCCGCGGTCGGGTGGTGGTTCAGCAACCG
>Ga0164313_10005382_pt1 | contig 11327 bp, 9 predicted proteins | sample GuaBasSedimGuay4_FD_113735 | JGI IMG/M metagenome (GOLD analysis project Ga0164313, IMG submission 113735) | Subseafloor sediment microbial communities from Guaymas Basin, Gulf of California, Mexico - Guay4, Core 4569-4, 0-3 cm | ecosystem: Environmental > Aquatic > Marine > Hydrothermal vents >...
CGCCGATACCGACTTCTTTTACCTGGTCTGGACAACCACCCCGTGGACACTGCCGTCAAATGCCGCCCTTTGTATGCATCCGGAAGCAAACTACGCCCTGGTCGAATTTGAGGGAGAAAAACTGGTGCTGGCCGAAGCCTTGATTCCAAAGGTACTGGGGGGTATGGTCGATATTATCGAAGTCAAAAAAGGGTCCGAATTTGCCGGTAAGAAATATATACCGATTTTCGATATTTTTCAGAATTTTGCCGATAAGGCGTTTTATGTTATCAATGCCGACTTTGTTACTCTTGATGATGGTTCCGGTATTGTTCATATTGCACCCGGGTACGGCGCCGATGATTATGAAGTCGGTCGAAAATTTGGACTTCCTGTACTGCAGGCGGTCGCCGCCAACGGTTACTTTGTCGAGACGGCCGGAAAATATGCCGGCAAATATATCAAGAATGCCGACCCTGAGATTATCGAGGATTTAAAAAGTGACAAGAAACTGTTCAAAACTGAAGCTTACGTTCATAATTATCCGTTTTGCTGGCGCTGTGACTCACCATTGATTTATATATCGCGCGACTGCTGGTATATTAAGACAACAGAGTTTAAAGAGCAGTTGATAAAAAACAATAACGCCACCAACTGGTATCCTGATGAAATCCGTGTCGGTCGGATGCTTAATTGGCTGGAAAACAATGTCGACTGGGCATTGTCTCGGGAGAGGTTCTGGGGGACGCCATTGCCGATCTGGATCTGCGATGACAGTTCCTGCCGACACAAAACAGCGGTCGGCTCGATTGAGCAGTTGAAAAAAGAGGGTATCGATGTTCCCGATAAACTTGACCTGCACAAACCGAATATCGACCATATCAAGCTTAAATGCCAAAAATGCGGCGGCCGGATGACCCGTGTTTCGGAGGTAATCGATACCTGGTTCGACTCCGGCGCAATGCCGTATGCTCAATGGCATTACCCGTTCGAAAACAAAGAGATATTTGAAAAAAAATATCCGGCCGATTTTATCTCCGAGGCGGTTGACCAAACCCGCGGCTGGTTTTACTCGTTATTGGCTATTTCGACGATGCTGTTCGACAAGCCGGCTTTTAAAAATGTTATTGTCATGGAAATGATTCTGGACGCTCACGGCAAAAAGATGTCGAAACATAAAGGGAATGTGGTTGATCCGTTTGAAATCGTTGAAAAACATGGTGCCGATCCTCTTCGCTGGTATCTGCTTAACAACTCCAATCCATGGTTGCCGACCAGATTTGACGAGGGGCAGTTAATTGAGGTTGTCAGGAAGTTTTTTGATACCTTGAAAAATTCATACAGTTTCTTTGCCCTTTACGCCAATATCGACAATATCGCCGAGCGGGCCGCCAGCGAAGACAGATCGGTTTCGGAATTTCTGGAGAACCTGGCCGGGGAACCGGAGTTGACCGACCGCTGGATAATTTCCCGTTTTAATACTCTTGTTAAAAATGTAACCGATCGTCTTGACAATTATGATTTAACTCCGCCAACCAGAATGATTACCGACTTTGTTATTGACGATTTATCCAACTGGTATATCCGGCTTAATAGAAGGCGATTCTGGGCCCCGGAAGATGATTCGTCGAAAATGCGGGCCTACCTGACGCTATACTCGATTCTGCACGGCACTTTTATCCTGATTGCTCCCTACTGCCCATTCACGTCTGAATATCTCTGGAACGAGCTAACCAAAGCGGCAAAGGAGAATGGTAGATCGGAGTCGGTTCATATGACCGAATATCCGGTTTACAAAGAAGAGAGTATTATATCCGAAATTGAAGAATCGATGGCCCTCGCCCAGAAAATCGTTTCATCCGGACGGGCTGCCCGGAATCGCAAAAATCTCAAGGTTCGCCAGCCGTTGGCGGGAATAATGGTAAATATTCCCGGTTTGAATCAATTCGAGAAAGTCGGCCCCGTCCTGCAGATTATCAAAGATGAACTTAATATTAAAGAGGTTGAAGAGCTTAAAGATATCTCCGAGGTGGTTAGTTACCAGGCAAAACTGAACTTTGCCGCCGCCGGCTCGCGGCTCGGGAAAAAGGCCAAAGATACGGCCGCCCATATTGCCCGACTGAGCCAGGATGATATCAAACGGTTTCAATCTTCCGGCGTATTGCAGCTGAATATTGACGGAGCCGAAATTGCTTTATCAACAGATGATCTGATTATTGAGAAAATTGAAAAAGATGGATTTGTTGTTGACGGCACCGATGGAATAATGGTTGCGTTAAGAACAGAAATTGACGATAATTTACGCGATGAGGGCTTTGCACGAGAGATTGTCAACAAGGTTCAGAACATGAGGAAATCCTCAGGATTCGAGGTGACTGATCGGATAGAGATTCTGGTCGATACCGCCGACCCATTAACATCGGCACTCGATAAATATCGAGATACAATCTGCAATGAAACTCTGGCCGATAAAATCGAATTGGTAAGTCCGCTTCCGGATGATAATGACGGGAAAGATTGGAATATAAACGGCGTTAAGGCAAATATCGCCGTTGTTAAAAAATAAATAGGAGCAGAGATGAAAAAATCTGAACTTAAAAAGTATGAAAAGCTCCTCCTGAAGAAAAGAGAGGAGATGGTGGCACTGCTCAACGAACGCAAAACACAGATTGATTCTACTATCAAAGAAGCCACCGGAGATCTCTCCGGTTATTCATACCATATGGCCGACCAGGGCACCGATGCCATGGAACGGGAAAAAGCCTTTATGTTTGCCTCCAAATCGGGACGTCTGCTTTACCATATCGATGAGGCCCTCCGACGTCTCCGCAAAGGCGAATACGGCAACTGCCATAGCTGCGGCAAACCGATCGCTAAGGCCAGGCTGGAAGCGGTTCCTCACGCACGATTCTGTATCGAATGTAAAGAACAAGAAGAGAATGCCAAAAAAAGTCGGCGCTGATTATCAAAAGCTGATTGTTCCCTCACTGATACTGATTGTGGTTGCCCTTATCGATCAGCTGACCAAAATGTGGGCTGAGGCGGAACTGATTGAGGGTGAAACATACCAGGTTCTCGGCAGTTTTTTCCAATTAAAATTAATCTATAATGAAGGCGGCGCGATGGGTACCAATTTCGGCGGCCCTTCCTTCTACCTGATATCGGCTGTCGCTATTTTGATAATGGTCTTTTATTTTATCTATGCTAATCGTTCACAGAAATTTATCGCCAATTCGATGGCCCTGATCGCCGGGGGGGCGGTTGGCAATATAATCGATAGAGTCCAGTCCGGCCTTGTTGTCGATTTTCTTGATTTTGATTTTTTTAATTTTAGTATGTTCGGAAGAACAATCGAACGGTGGTGGACATTCAATATTGCCGACGCCGCCATAACGGTTGGAATATTTATTCTGATGTTTTATATTCTATTGTACTCAAAATACTCAAAACCGGCCGAATCTGCTCCTGCCGACAACTCAAAATAATTCAATTTTTTACCTGACATTTTGTCAGCGCTTATTGACAACAAAAAACGGAACAATATATTTGACCTCTTGTTATATTGAAAAAGAGAAATATATAAAGAACAGAAGGTTTACAAAATGAGCCGGACAGATAAAGAAAAAGTGATGAATATTCTGAGTCAGATTAATGACCCGGAATTGCGCAAACCGCTGACAGACCTTGATATGATTAAATATGTTGAGGTAAACGGAAATAGTGTCAAAGTCGGTGTTTCACTGACTATCGCGGGATGTCCCCTAAAGAAAAAAATTACCGAAGATATCACGACTAAAGTAGGCGAGCTGGATGGTATTGACAAAGTTGAAGTTGACCTTGGAGTTATGACCGACGAACAGCGAAAAAATCTGACCAGGAAACTGTATGGCGAACGCAAGAAGAAATCGAAAGATGATAGTCCCGAACCGGTTGCTGGCGATTTTGCCAAGCGGGTTATTGCCGTTGCCTCCGGCAAGGGCGGGGTCGGCAAATCAACCGTAACGGCCAATCTTGCCGCCGCCCTGAGCTCACTTAACTATAAAATCGGCGTTCTTGACGCCGACGTATATGGGTTTTCTATTCCAAGAATTCTCGGGGTCAACGGCGCTCCGACAACGATCGACAACCATATTGTCCCGCTTCGACGCGAAAATATTCAGGTAATCTCAATCGGCTTCTTTCTTGATGAAAATCAGCCTGTTATCTGGCGCGGTCCGATGCTGCACAAGGCTATCAACCAGTTTATCAACGATACCCTCTGGGATAAACTCGATTTTCTCCTGATCGATCTCCCCCCGGGTACCGGCGATATTTCCATTACTATCAGCCAGGCCCTGCCGAAAGCGGAACTTCTGGTTGTTACCACCCCGCAACCGGTTGCTTCACATACCGCCGGACGCGTTGCCAAGATGGCCGAGAAAACCAAGCTATCGGTCTTGGGTGTCATCGAAAATATGTCATACTATGAAAGCAACGGCCAAAGGGAGTATATCTTTGGAAAAGACGGCGGCAAAGAATTAGCCAGATTTTTGAAAGTACCGTTTATCGGGGAGATACCGATTAAAACCGAAATACGCGAAGCAGCCGATAACGGGACACCAATTGCACTATCGGATAATACCGATCTGGCCGGTTATTATATGAACATCGCCCGCTCAATTGCCAATATGAAAAGGTAGGTTGTACTTATTGCACTGATATACTTTACAACATTCAAAAAATTATTTTCTGGTTACTACAGGTCCCGATAGTACAATGGTGCAAAAAAATATGTCCTATAATCGCCCAAACAGTAACAGTTTCCAAATATAAAAAATATTAAAGACTCTGCCCTTGACCGGTCGCTTTTTTTTATTTTATTTGCGCTTATCAGCCAAACATGCTCAATGGCATGTTTATAAAATGTTAATAACTTAGTGACTGGGGATGCTTAGCGTGGTGGAACCGTAATATAGCTATCCGTTTGAACAAATATACTTATTTAGTAATTGTTGATAGCTTGTTTACAGATCTCACACCACAATAATGGTAAATCTAAGTATCATATTCATTGAAAGAATTACCCAAACTGATTTTTTTACATCCGGGGAGAAAATGACTGCCGTAAACAGCCTTGATAATAGCCAATTATGGAATGACTGTCTGAAATATATAGCCTTAAGGATTAAGAAACATTCTTATAATACATGGTTCAGGCATACCAAGGCCGGAGAAAAAGAAGATAATGAAAACGGAAAATCCGGCTCACTTATAATTAAAGTTCCCAACCAGTTTGTCGCTGACTGGCTCAAGGGACATTATTCTGATTTAATAGCTGAAGCTATCAACGAAATCGGCGGTAATGGTATTTTGTACTCCTTTGAGACCTACAAGTGTGATGAGATACCGCAAACCGAGATGAAACTTTCTATCCCGCAATCATATCCCGAATCATCAGATGATCTGTCTCAAATACCGCCACCCACCTGCCTTAACAAAAGATACTGCTTCGATAATATGGTGGTCGGCGACTTTAACCAGTTTGCTCATGCCGCCGCGGTGGCTGTGGCGGACGCACCCGGCACAACCAACTATAATCCGCTTTTTATATATGGCGGCACCGGACTGGGTAAAACCCATCTGGCCCAGGCGATTGGACATCAGGTATTAAAAAACAGCCGAAATAAGAAAGTTATCTATGCTTCATCCGAAAAATTTACCTCAGATTTTATTAACTCAATTTCCACCGGGACAATCTCAAGTTTTTCGTCAAAGTATCGTAATGCTGATATTCTGCTTATCGATGATATCCAGTTTTTTTCCGGTAAGGAATCGACCCAGGAGCAGTTCTTTCACACTTTCAACGACCTCTACCATGCCGGGAAACAGATTGTTTTAACCTCCGATCGTCACCCGCATGAAACCAAGGGGCTTGAAGAGCGTCTTCTGTCCCGATTTTCATCGGGGTTGATTGCTGACCTCCAGCCACCTTCGATGGAAACCAGGGTGGCAATCCTTAGGGCTAAAGCTGAAAGGGAGAAAATCGCCGTCCCCGAGGATGTTCTATATTTTATAGCTGATAATATCTCCAGCAACATCCGTGAACTCGAGGGGTGCCTGAATAAACTTTTGGCCTATGCCTCCCTTGAAAAAGTTGATATTAATTTCGAGTTTGCCAAACGAATTCTCGGCAAAGAAACTAACAGGGTCCGCAAGGAAATAACGGTTTCGCTAATCCAGCAAAAAACAGCCCATTATTTCCGAATTGATCTATCTCTGATGAAAGCCAGAAAAAAGACCGCTCAGGTCGCCCTGGCTCGTCAGATTGCCATGTATCTCAGCCGCAAATTTACTTCTCTCTCCCTGAAAGATATCGGCGAGGAATTTGGCGGGCGGGATCATTCAACTGTTATTCACGCCTGTGAGCTGATAAGCAAAAAAATATATGAAAACTTTGAACTTAAAGAAAAAGTCGAGGCGATAACCGCCAAAATGCTTAACTGATCGCTGTGGAAATCCCCTTTGCAAAACAGTTGACAATATGTTAATTTTATTTCGATGTGGATATATAGATTATGAAAAAACAATTGTTGACAATCTATCAACTGAAACAGTATTCTCTGTGTGTGAAGATACAGAGATGCGGGACATGAAAATAAAGGAAACCCGCAGGAGGTTATACACAAGCTAACAGACCTTATTATTACTACTTATTTAATATTATGTGAAAGAATGAATATATAATAGTGTGAATAACTAATTCGGAGAATAGGAATGAAATTTAATTTATCAAAATCCAAATTAAGCGGATACCTTCAATATATCCTTCAAATCGTACCGGCAAAATCAACTTTACCGATTTTATCCAATATTCTGTTTGAGGCATTGGATAATAAACTAAAAATTTCTGCTACCGATCTGGAGGTCTCAATCACCGTAACTTTTGAATGCAATGTTGCCAAAAAAGGTATCGCCGTTCTTCCCGGCCGTATCCTGTTTGAAATAATTAAAGAGCTTCCTGAATCCGAGGTAACTTTTGAAGGAACACCGACGCGGGTTGAGATAAAAGTTCCCCGTGGGTCATATAAAATAGCCTGTGCCTCGGCTGACGATTTCCCTAAACTTCCAACCGTTAATATAAAAAAGCAAATAAACCTTGATAGCAGTCATCTGGTAACAATGATTAGAAAGAGCACCTTTGCCTGCTCAACCGATGAAACCCGTCCAGCCCTGAATGGTGTTCTCTGGTCAACCAGCGGCGATCGGATGAATATGGTGGCTACCGACGGTCACCGGCTGGCCAAAATTTCCATTGAAAACAAAAAGCTGCGCGGTATCGCCGAGGATATAATTATTCCGCCTAAAGTTCTGAATGTTATTCCAAAGTTTGTCGGTGAATCAGATACTGAAATTGGAATTATTTTCGGAGAAAACAATATCATATTTAATCTTGGTGATATTATTCTAACGTCCCGCTTAATCGAAGGACCTTACCCGAACTACGAGCAGGTGATTCCGAGCGAGAGCGATAAAAGAATGGTTATCCAGAAAGATGAGCTGGCCGGGGCGGTCCGGCGAGTTTCAATCCTGTCAAGCTCACTAACACACCAGATTAAATTTGGAATAAAGAATAACAACCTTACAATCTCAACTACTAACGCCGATGTTGGTGGTGAGGGCAAGGAAGTTATTCCATGCGACTATACCGGCGATGCTATTGAGCTTGGGTATAACGCTATGTATATCACAGATATTCTAAGTAAAATTGAAAGTGAAGAGGTGATTTTTGAACTTTCCAGCGCTGTCGCCGCCGGAGTAGTCTATTCACCACAGGTTCCCAAAGAAGAATTTCTCTGCCTGATAATGCCGCTTCGCCTGGCTGAGTAGCACTGAATATGGCTATCGGTCAGAGATACAGTACTGTAACTTCTAATAAATTTCCTTTTTTGATTCAATAAAAATGCACTATGCTTATAAATAATCTCAAGCTGTTTTTCTTTAGAAATTTTGAAGAAGGTGAATTACATTCTAACGACAGTATAAATATTTTTTCTGGAAAGAACGGATCCGGCAAAACCAACCTTCTGGAGGCCATCTTTGTTATACTATTGGGACGTTCCCAGCGGGGCGCGCCCGATAGAGTATTATTACGTGAGGGCGATAATTTCTATCGGCTCGAGGCTCAAGTAACAGTCGACAATAAAAAATATTCATCGGCAATTGCTTATCAAAAAGGCGGACGAAAAAAAATACAGATTGAACAGGTTACAACTAAAACATCGGAGCTTTTTGAAAGACACGCGGTTGTCTCCAGCGCTCCCGAGGATATCGCGATTCTTTCCGGTCCACCGTCGTCGAGAAGAGATTTTATCAATCTGTATCTATCGCAAGCCTCACCAAGATATATAGCCGATCTAACCGATTACCAGAAAGCGCTGATTCAAAAAAATGCATACTTAAAGCAGGAAGATAACGCGGCCAATACACCGTATGATGATTTATTGGTTGAATACGGCGCTCCGGTGATACTGGCCCGCTTCCAGTTTATCGAAAAAATAAAACTGACCGCTGAGTCGGCTTATAAAAAAATATCAAAAGGAAATAGATTTGGAATAATTTATAATCCATCGGTTGCTCTACCCGAAGGTGATATTTCTCTCGATAAAATAAAAGACAGTTTTGCCGAGAAGCTAAAACGATATGCCGCCCGGGAACGAATAATGCAGGTTGCTCTGGTCGGGCCGCATCGCGATGAGATAGATTTTTCAATAGGAGAGTTTCCGGCGCGTGCCTATGGCTCACAGGGAGAGCTGCGAACGGCGACCGTAGCGCTTAAGATGGGCGTTTTTGAGTATCTTAAGAGTATCCGTAACGATATGCCGATTCTGCTTCTTGATGAAATTTTTGCCGAGCTTGATGAATCCCGAAAAGAATTATTGGTGGAAACATTTGGTCAATTCGGTCAGGTATTTTTAACCAGCGCCTCCGGTCTGCCGGATAGTTTACACCAAGACAGCCAACGGTTTGAGATAGAGAATGGTGTTATTATGAATCAGTAGCTTTGGGTGGCCCCCCACACTTTAGTGTGGGTTTCATAAGTGATTAACAATTTTAGCAAATCAGTAAATATTGAAATATGACAAAACTTCGCCACTATGACAATCTTGGAACGGCTCGATTTATTACGTTTTGCTGTTACCATAGATATCAATTGTTAAATGAAACATTAGCAAAAAAATCATTCATAAGAAACTTGATCAAAATAAGAGAAAAATATAATATTAAATTATATGGTTATGCTTTAATGCCTGAACATGTGCATTTGGTATTGTATCCCCCTGATAGCTTAAGGCTTGGAAAAGTAATTGGCCAACTGAAGGCATTGACATCACGCGAAATGCTTGCATATATGCGAAATAGACAATCGGGACTTTTGGAAAAACTCAGAGTTGTTCGCGGCGGAAGAGAAATATGTACATTTTGGCAACGGCGCTGTTATGATCATAATTGCAGAACATCCGAAATAGTGAATGAAAAAATAGAATATTGTCATAAAAATCCGGTTGTTCGTGGGTTGGTAAAATCGCCAGAAGATTGGATTTGGTCAAGTTATAATTATTACTTAGGTAATGATGATGTTCCAATAAGGATGGATGATATTGAGTGAGGATAATAACTATAGGAAACCCACCATAAATGGTGGGCCACCCAACCCGATAATATAATTAGGGAAATACTTCTAAATGAATTTTTGGCAAATAGTCTATGCAATGTCTGTGGTAATTGCAATTTTTCTCATTATGGTTAATGGTTATCTTAGAGGTCAGCTTAAACCAATCATAGACGCAGTATTATCATTTATACTTATTTTGTTAATAATTGTAGCCTTTGTTTATTGGGACTGGCGATTTGGAATTGCTGCAATAGTTGGATCCCTTATATTTGGAGCAACCATTAAACCATTGGCGGGATCATTTGTTCGTTGGATAAGAAAATAATATAAGATGGTGGTGGCCCACACTTTAGTGTGGGTTTCATAAGTGATTAACAATACTGTGGACGGCAGACGCCCTCGTCTGCCCCATTTTGGTCATTCCCGCGAAGGTCGAAGATGCGCCTGGGTGTGCGGGAATCTATCTTTGTATATATTTTATTTTTGAAAACCTACTCAAATTTACTTATCTTCCCCTATGCCCCGACTGAACATAAAAGCGCTTGACAAATTTTTCTCCGGCACCAAAGTGCTCGATAATATCAATATCGAAACCAAAGATGGTGAGCTGGTTGTTATCCTGGGTCCGTCCGGATGTGGTAAATCGACACTCCTGCGTCTCATTGCCGGACTGGAAAATCCCGAAGAAGGCGAGATCTGGATCGGCGACCGGCGTGTTGACAATCTTCCGCCGCGTAAACGGAATGTCGCCCTGGTTTTTCAAAACTATGCCCTGTATCCGCATATGACCGTCAAACAGAATCTGGCCTTTCCGCTCAAAGTTGCCGGAGTAAATAAAAAAGAGATACATGAAAAGGTGCTGGCGACAGCCACGATGATCGGTCTTTCCGACCGATTAGATTCCCGTCCCGCCGAGCTTTCCGGCGGACAACGGCAGAGGGTGGCCCTTGGTCGGGCGATAATTCGCAAACCCGATTTGTATTTGCTTGATGAACCGCTTTCCAATCTTGATGCCGATCTTCGGCACCGGATGCGGCGGGAGCTGGTCGAGATTCAGCGCCATCTCGGCACGACCACCGTCTATGTTACCCATGACCAGACCGAGGCGTTAACGATGGCCGACCGGCTGGTGGTAATCGACCGGGGCAAAATCAGGCAGATAGGTACCGTTGAAGAGATTTATAACAAACCGGCCGATATTTTTGTCGCTTCGTTTGTCGGGACACCAAAGATTAATATTATTGACGGTTTTATCAGCGGCGGCACCATCAAGCCGTTTAATCTCTCGATAATTTTTATTCCGTCCGATTATAAATCGCGTGAGGTAACGGTCGGTATCCGCCCTGAGGATATCTCTATAGATAATGACGGCAAATTTCAGGGAACAATAAATTCGGTCGAGTACCTTGGCGACAAAAGCATCCTGACTGTAAAGTACGCCGACTATTTTCTGATCGTCTCGGCCGATCCGGAGAAATATACGACAGGTGAAAAAATAAGTTTCTCCATCAAAGCCGGCAAATCTTTCATTTTTAACAAACAGACCGGCCGGTGTTTTAATACCTGATATTAAATTGGCGGGAGCAAAAAAGCCCCCGCCTTTTATGGTAAAAAAGAAGCGGAGAGGTTAATCTATAATATTTCCCTCGACATTGGTGATACGGCATCGCCCGGAATCATCGTCGATAATCTCGAC
>Ga0164313_10005383_pt1 | contig 11326 bp, 7 predicted proteins | sample GuaBasSedimGuay4_FD_113735 | JGI IMG/M metagenome (GOLD analysis project Ga0164313, IMG submission 113735) | Subseafloor sediment microbial communities from Guaymas Basin, Gulf of California, Mexico - Guay4, Core 4569-4, 0-3 cm | ecosystem: Environmental > Aquatic > Marine > Hydrothermal vents >...
AGTCGAAGATATCAGAGTGCCTTCAGGAGCCGGTGAAGCAACACATCATTAATTTGCGAGATATTTTTGTTCGTCGATAATATAGCGCTAGTTGTAGAAAAAATAACTTAGAATTCATTGTATTTGTTAATTTAGATTCAGATTTAAAGATCAATAAAGTTTTTGTTTTATTCTTAAATATCATAATAAATGAGTAATTACCACATAAAACATCTGGAGGAGTACTTTCAGGTGTATAGAAAATCAGTTAGAAACCCTGAAAATTTTTGGGAGGAAGTTGCAGAAGAGCATTTTATCTGGCGAAAAAGGTGGGATAATGTTCTAAGTTGGGATTTTAAAAAACCGGAGATAAAATGGTTCGAAGGCGCTAAATTGAATATTACAGAAAACTGCATTGACAGGCACCTTCGCATTCGTGGTGATAAAACTGCAATTCTATTCGAACCAAATGACCCTAAAGAAGAAGCTGAACATATTACTTACACGCAATTGTATGCGCGAGTGAATCAATTTGCAAATGTTCTGAAAGACGAGGGAATTAAAAAGGGTGACAGAGTTTGTATCTATTTGCCCATGATCCCTGAATTGGCAATTTCAGTTTTGGCTTGCGCGAGAATTGGGGCAATTCACTCCGTAGTATTTGCAGGTTTTTCTGCTACTGCATTATCAACAAGAATAAATGACAGCGATTGTAAAATGATAATCACATCGGATGGTTCTTACAGAGGTGCTAAAACCATTGATTTGAAAGGTATTGTTGATGAGGCTCTTGAAAATTGTCCATCAATTGAAACTTCTCTAGTTGTGAAAAGGATCAATTCTGAAATATCCATGAAAGAAGGACGGGATAAATGGTTAGAACCACTACTGGAAAATGCAGACACGGAATGCGAGCCTGAAATAGTAGAAGCTGAACATCCACTGTTTATTTTGTATACCTCCGGTTCTACCGGAAAGCCAAAAGGAATGGTGCATACCACGGCAGGATATATGATCTATGCGGCATACACATTTAAGAATGTATTTCAGTATAGAGAAGACGATATCTTTTGGTGTACCGCAGATATAGGTTGGATTACCGGACATAGTTATATCGTTTATGGGCCTTTGGCCAATGGGGCAACAACGGTGATGTTTGAAGGTGTGCCAAATTATCCTGACTTTGGCAGATTTTGGGAAATCGTTGAAAAACATAAGGTTACTCAATTTTATACAGCCCCAACAGCCATAAGAGCCTTAGCTAAAGAAAAGTTAGATTTTCTTGAAAAAAATGATCTCTCCTCTCTTAAGATACTTGGGTCAGTGGGAGAACCTATCAATGAAGAAGCCTGGCATTGGTACAATGATAATGTCGGAAAGAAAAAAAGTCCTATAGTGGATACCTGGTGGCAAACAGAAACAGGGGGTATTATGATATCACCAATTCCATTTGCAACACCAACGAAACCAACTTATGCAACGCTGCCATTACCGGGAATTCAACCGGTTTTAATGGATGAACACGGTGTAGAAATTAAAGGAAATCAGGTGGATGGCCGTCTTTGTATAAAATTTCCATGGCCTTCTATTGCCAGAACAATTTGGGGGGATCATGAACGGTATAGGGAAACTTATTTTTCCGCATTTGAGAATCAATATTTTACCGGGGATGGTGCCCTTCGGGATGAAGTTGGTTATTACAGGATTACAGGCAGAGTGGATGATGTAATTATTGTGTCGGGTCATAATTTGGGTACAGCCCCTATAGAAGATGCGATCAATGAGCACCCGGCCGTAGCAGAATCTGCAATTGTAGGGTTTCCACATGATATAAAAGGAAATGCCTTATATGGCTATGTCACGCTTAAAGAATCTGGAGAATCAAGGCTTCCTGACAATTTAAGAAAAGAGATCAATCAGATAATAACAGAACATATTGGACCAATAGCTAAGCTCGACAAAATACAGTTTACCAGTGGTTTGCCTAAAACAAGGAGTGGTAAGATCATGCGTAGAATTTTGCGAAAAATAGCCTGTAATGACACCAGTAATTTGGGAGATACTTCTACTTTACTGAATCCTGAGATTGTTCAGGAAATTATGGATAATGTACTTTGAGGAGAAGTAGAGAAGGAGTGAATGAGAGAAGTAGAGAAGGAGTGAATGAGAGAAGGAGTGAATGAGAGAAGTGTAAACAATAATCAGGACGATACAAAACTTTGCGCCCGTTGCGGTTATCAGGGAGTTAATGCGTAAAACTTTGCGCTCATTGCGGTTATAATAGATAGCAGGTGAGAATGAGAGAAGGAGTTAACGAAAGAACGAGATATTTATAAATCGATACATGGGAAGAAGATGGCGATATACTTTACCATAAGAACTATAGCGCCCATTGCGTAAAACTTTGCGCGCGTTGCGGTTATCAGGGAGTTAACAACAGAATGATAGAAAGAGGTGCGATTAGATAGTTAAATTATTAGATTATTGAGCTATTTTTATTAGGAAAACCTCTGTGAATCTTTGTGAATCTCTGTGTAACTCAGTGTAATAACTATGGGAGATAATGGTAATTCATTTTGCCCGCAAAACCATAGCGCACATTGCGGTTATGAAGGAGTTAATACGTAAAATCTTGCGTGCCTAGCGGTTATAAGAGGGAACGAGTTAATAAGGTCAGTGAAAAATAAATTCAAAAAATGAAAATTCAAAAATCAACCTTAGATTTTTTAAGGACATTAAAAGAAAATAATAATCGGGATTGGTTTAATGAGCATAAGGATGCGTTTAAAATGGAGCAAGGGCTTGCCAAGGATTTTTATAATGCAATCATGGATAATTTGAACAAACATGATGTCATAGATAAATTCAAGTTATTCAGAATATACAGAGATGTAAGATTTTCCAAAGATAAAACACCCTATCAACCACATTTTGCCGGATCATTTTCCAGAAGCGGAAAAGAACTTAGAGGAGGTTATTATTTAAGGATCAGGCCGGGAGAATCGTTCTTAGCCGGTGGTTTTTGGGCACCAAACAAGGAAGATCTATTTAGAATCAGGAAGGAGTTTGAATTTGATGATACCGAGATCCGTAAAATATTGTCAGAGAAAAATTTTATTTCTGTCTTTGGAGGATTGGTAGGCGAGGAACTGAAAACTGCTCCCAGAGGATTTGACAAAGATCACCAAAGTCTTGACCTAATAAGAAAAAAGGGCTTTGTCGCCGTAAGAAAATTTACGGACAAAGAAGTGTTGGCATCAGATTTTTTGGATGTTGTTGGCAATAGTTTTTTAGCACTTCGCCCGTTCTTTGATTATATGAGCTATGTGCTGACAACAGATTTAAATGGCGAATCGATTATTGATTAAGGATGAATAGCTATCCAGACTACCAGGTGGTGTATTAGATGTATTTACTGTAAAATGAACTCCTGCAAGGTCTGTGCTCCATTGTATATAGGATTTTATTTAAAATTTTATTTTCAAAAGTTTATATTCATCCCGGATCAAAATCCTACAGATCCCTCTTTTGCAATATTCTTAAAGATGCATAGATAAATACAAAAGTCCATGCCAGGACAATTGCTATTTGATACCAGTGCACAGAAAAATCTTTAGAGAGATCTTCTCCCACTTGTTTGGCCACGCTCTGAACAGCATTAAGTCTTGTAAAGGGTTCTTTTAATAGATTAGACATAGATTCTAGAGGTAAGAACTGTAAAATACTATTCACACTGTCAGACGGGGAGGCATTATCCTTGAATTTCCAGTATAAAAATCCTTTAAAAATACTTTCTCCTATAAACCATATAAGCAATGCACCAACAGCAAATGCAGATCGCTTAATTAGGATACCCATAAAAAGTCCAAAAGAGAAAAACCCGACAAGTTTGACAAAGAATGCAAGTAAATATTCTAAATCAGAAAATACAATCGAAAGCTCGTCAAAATCGGAGTAGATATAACCTAAGACCAAGGAAATAAAAAAAACAAAAATGGTGGATATAAAAGCAAAAACAACAACAGTATAAAACTTAGAAAGAATAAATTCTTTTTTACTAAGTCCATCTATTAAGTTTTGTTTTAAAGTTCTGTTTGTATATTCATTGGCCATCATAGATACAATTACCAGAAGTAAAAAGAACTTAAAAATGGAAGCTACGAAGGTGTTAAAATGCCAAATATATGGAAAGTTAAATATGCCTTGTTCTGCCAGATGAAATTCTATTGGTCCTATATCAAATTTTATTGCAGCTATTAGCGCAATAGAAGTTAAGAGTGCGAAGTATATAATGATCAATACCTTGCTTGCTCTGCTGTATTTTAATTTATGAAATTCAATATTTAGTAATCGTAGCATTATTGTTGTAATATGTTAGTGATATATTTTGACTTTCAATTTTTGTTATTGGTTAAGGATAAGAACTGCTGCTCTAAGCTCGGTTTGCGTTTTACCAGATGTGTCAAAACAATATTGTTTTTAAACAGATAGTTATTTAATTCAAAGGCCGTAACTGGTTTTGATAAAATAGCGATTATTAATTCATGATCTTCTTTTACCGTATTTATGCCTTCGTGAGCGCTTAGTAATTCGAGTAACTTTTCCTTCTTGTCATCAACCTTCAATTCAAACAAGCCGTGAGAGGAGGTCATTTCATCCACCCGGCCGGAATACAATTTTTTACCTTCCTGAAGAACAACAACATGTGTGCATACCTTTTCAACCTCATCCAGTAAATGCGATGCTAACAGAATGGTGGTCCCTTTCGAAGCGATGTCTTTAATAATTCGTCTTATTTCATGAATCCCCTGAGGATCAAGACCATTGGTCGGCTCATCTAAAATTAGAATTTCAGGATCGTTCAGCAGGGAGGATGCGATTGCAAGACGTTGTTTCATCCCTAAAGAAAATGTTTTAAACTTACTGTCTTTTCGTCCATGGAGATTGACAGTTTTTAACTTGTCTTCGATTTTGTCCTCTGAAACGCCTTTGATTTTACAAATTAATTTCAGGTTTTGTTCCGCTGTCATATAGGGATAAAAATTGGGGCGTTCAATAATAGCTCCCACTTTTTTAAGTGCGTCGTGCACGGTGACATTTCCGTCAAACCAGCTATAGGTCCCCGAGGTTTTGTTGACCACATTTAAAATGATACCGAGTGTAGTTGACTTACCGCTACCATTGGGACCAAGAATACCATAAACATTGCCTTTTTTTATTTCAAAAGATAAATCGTTTACAGCGTGTATTCTTCCAAAATTTTTATTGAGATTTTTTAAAGATAAAATTGTTTCCAAGCCGCTCCATTTAATATTTTCAAATGTATGACGAATAATTGTTAAAAATGTTACTCATAAACTGATTTCGTTTTGGTTTTGAATATATGTTTAGGAATAAGAATCAAAGTTTATTATATTCGTGAGACCAAAAATCTGTCATAATATCGTTATGGAAGAAAAATTAATTTCAAAGAAAAAACCTACCTATCCGATAAATAAAAAATTGTATAATTATCTATCGGAATACAATCGGAATATAAAAATACCAGTTTTTTATGACGATCTGTTGCGCTTTTCAGGATCGGTAACCGTTTACGATAAAAACGATAAGGATACCCTATGGATAAGAGTGTATTACCCTGAGTTTGAGCAAAGAGAAATTGATATGAGCTTAAAGCAGATGTATAATATTTTACACGGGGATGGGACGGAGGATAATCTGGATATATTAGTTGTTGATGAAATAGACTACTGCACTTTTGGAAATTCTAAACCCTTTCGAATAAAAATCAGGAATGTACTTAATGATAACTATACATATATCTATGTAAAAAAAGCGGATGCCTCGAGGGTTTATGGATTGGAACTGGAAGATATACTCTCTCCAAATAATATTAATTTTTTAATTTATAAAGAAACTTTGATCGAAGAACATGTACTGGGGATTCCAGGGGATGTTTTTATGGAAGAGAGTCTGGAAGAGCTAACCAAGTCAGAAAAACTTCGATTATCAAAGGAATTTGTAAAGTTCAATGAACGCAATACTATTAGGTTATTAGGCGATATGCGAGCTTATAATTACGTTATTGTCCCGACTTTTGATTTTGATCAGGTGCAATACCGGATTCGATCTATGGATTTTGACCAACAGAGTTTTGAAGGTAAATTAAAAGTATATCGACCTCAGTTTTTTAAAGACAATTACCCTTTTGTAAAAATGGTGGAAGATAATCTACAATTGGAATCCATTGAACAATATCGGAGAGAAGAGCGTTCGATTCTTGCAAAGAGATTAAAAGGATCTCACGACAGGATAAAACAATTGTTGGATTGTATGAAAAATGACGTCATCTCCACACCTGAAAATATTGAAAATCTAAGAATGGAGCTGTATTATTTTACAAAAGACAAAAAATTTAAAACCTGTGCCAATATGGGATATATTTTAGAAGTTGCATTTGATTTTGTCGTAAGAAATTACGAAAGTGTGAATACCTATATTATCAGGTGATCTATATAGGTACATAGTACTAAATGTGCTAATTAAAAAATTATCTTCCCTGTGAAATAAGAAAATCCTTATTGATAAAGTATGAATGATGAAGAAATATATTTTACGATCGCTAATGATGTTTATGGGTGTAATGATGGTAATTCAATCCTGTGAGAGTGATGATGACGATGAGTATGAGAAAATGGTCTCAAAATATAACCTGATGGAAAGTCACAAAATGGGGCAAAATTGCATGAGTTGCCATAAATCAGGGGGAGGAGGTGAAGGTTGGTTTAATTTAGCGGGAACTGTTTATGATAGTCAAACATCGTCGACCTATCCAAATGCGACATTAAAATTATATAATGCACCTAATGGGGCGGGGAGCTTGGTTGGAACAATTGAAGTAGATGGTCTTGGTAATTTCTATACTACCAATGATATTGATTTTGGAAGTGGGTTGTATGTTTCAGTCTCAGGAGAGACTTCTACAGAATATATGGTAAGCCCTGTAACTTCAGGTCAATGCAATAGTTGTCACGGTGTAAGCACAGATAGGATTTGGACAAGATAATTAAGAAATAAAATAGCTACCGGCATAATTGTTGAACCTTTAGAGTTGCTTATATATTACAGGTTCTGACCGAAATTTTGAATATATTTTTCATACATAATTTCTTTGTATCTAAACTCATAGTAGTTCAAACTATGTAGTATTTACTTTAACCCGCTTTATGCAATGGAAAATCTATTCGATTTCTAAACAGCTGCAAATCAGAAACTTTGTTAAGTTTTTTGATTTAACCATAGCGGTGCTATGCTAAAACCAATAAAACTCCCTGATTTACCTGCCACGCCGGCCAATGTCAATTAGTTAAGAAAAACAACCCGCTAAACATTTGTGTTTTAGCGGGTTAAATCGTATATTTAAGTATGTAAAACCAATAAAATATACAATTATGACAAAATTAAGAAAATTATCCAAGCACCAGACAAAAATTTAAAAATCATGCCAAACTAGTTGATTTACTGGAAAATAAGTTAACAAATTCCGATTTTATATCAACACACAAGAGTAATCCTAAAGATTTTACTCGAAAAAGGAGCTTTACTTTTAAATCCCTTTCATTATTTATTATCTCTTCCCTGCAAAGTTCTATACAAAGAGAGCTGGACAGGTTCTTTAAGTCATATAACGATAAAGAAATAACCGAACAGTTTGCTACTCAAAGTGCTTTTTCACAAGCAAGATTAAAAATTAACCCTGATGCTTTTATAGAGTTGAACGATGATTGTGTTAATCATTTTTATTCGAATTACGATGTTAAAAAGTGGAAGGGTTTTAGATTAATAGCCGTAGACGGTTCTCAGGTGATATTGCCAAAAACAGTTCAAACCATTAATGAATTTGGGCAGTACACTAGTAACAGGATGAATAAAACAATTGTTCTGGCAAGAATATCAAAAGCGTATGATGTTCTCAATAAAATGAGTATTGATGCAAAATTAGTCAATCTTAAGGTTGGAGAACGTACATTGGCTAATCAGCACCTTAAATTTTGCAGCAAAGGAGATTTATTGCTACTTGACAGAGGATATCCTTCTTTTGATCTATTCAGAAATATTCTTGCATCTGGCAGTCAATTTTGTGCAAGGGTTACTATATCCAGTTGGAATGCTGCAAGGGAACTTGTAGAAAGCGGTAAAAAAGAGATTATTACAGAAATAAAACCAAGGAAAGATTTAAGATGGAAGTACAAAAAACAAAATATAGTTGCAGAACCCATAAAATGCAGATTTGTTTGTGTCGAACTTCCGTCGGGAGAAAAAGAAGTTTTAATTACATCTCTTTTAGATAAAGAACAATACAATCATTCAATCTTTAAAAGGCTTTATCATTTAAGGTGGGATATTGAAGAATCCTATAAAAAGGATAAACACCGTTTGCAGCTTGAAAATTTCTCAGGAAAAACGATCACTGCAATATATCAGGATTTTTATGCAAATATTCTGATAGGAAATATTACTTCTATCTTGTCGTCATTCCTAGATGACGAGATTGATAGAAAAACAAATAAGACAAAATATAAATATCAAATCAACATTACTACGTCGCTTGCAAAAGTTAAAGAAACATTAGCAATGCTTTTTACAAAGTCAAATATCATCAGGATTCTGAACAAACTCATTCAATTATTTCTATCAAATCTTTTACCTATAAGACCAAACAGATCTTTTGAAAGATATAAACCCAAAAAGCGAAGAAGATTCTATAAAACATATTTGCCTCTATAAAAAGTAAACCAATCTTAATTAATTTTTTCAACACAATTTTTGTGAATGGAATCCTATGCTCTTAAATCAAAAAAAATAGGTTGAACATCAATGCTTCGATCCATCAAGGGAAAATCATTAATCAAAAATTTAATAATTTGTGCTTTTGGAGTATATTTTAACTATCCAATTCAGAAAACAAATAACGTTTATTATAATATTAAGCTTAACTTATTGACATTGGCCACGCCGGCAAGGCGGGTTCAACTATCTGTTTTAATGCATTGCTACGCAACTTTTCAAATCAGAATTTCACTAACATAGGGGAAATTAATTTTGAATTAGAGAGAAAGGCCGGTTACATTGTAGCCGGTTTTTTTATTTAATTTCATCAGAAAGGAGATCTTAGCGGATTAGTCGTAAAATTTCGATATTTGGTGGATCAAAAAAACTGTTAAAAAAGGACTATCTGCAACAGCAACAATTGCTGTTATAATTGTAAACAAATAAATACACTTTATGAATAAGTGAGTTAAATATCTAGACAACAACCTAATAAACAATAAGTATTCGTCTCGGCAATAGCCAAGAGACGAATACTTATTTATTTAACACAACACTGAATTTTTCTACAGGGGTATTTCTACAAATTTTATAAATACTTCCTTTTCCAGGTGCTATTTGGATTCCATAGTGCTTTATTCGGATAAACCCCTTGGGTAATTAGTGCCGAAAATTTTTTAAAGCTCAAGCGAAATACATTAGCTCTTCCGTATTGCTTCCAATATCCGCTCTGGAGTAATTGGCATACGGTTAACTCTGGCGCCACATGCATCGAAGACAGCATTTGCTATTGCTCCCCCAACACAGATAATTGATGGTTCACCACATCCTTGTGGCTTTGCATCCATTTTATCAATAAAAACACACGCTATGACAGGAGTTTTTGAAAATTTAGTGATTTCATAATTATTAAAACCACTGGATTTAACACTTCCTCCATTGAATTCAATATCCTCATGCAATGCATATCCCAATCCCATCGTAATCCCTCCTTCTGTTTGAAGTGTTGCCCCATGCGGATTTACTACCTGTCCCATATCCTGTGCACAAACAACCCGGATAGGTTGTACTGCTCCTGTAGTTTTATCAACATGCACCTCGGCAATCATTGCTACCGATGTACCGGCGTCTGCACCAAGTGCTATTCCATACCCATGTCCTTCCGGTTTTTTATTTTTCCAACCAAAGGTTTCTGCGGCAAGTTTCAGCGTATTGAACATATTTTCATCATTCAAATTGTTCAATCGGAATTCCAACGCGTCAATTCCAGCCGCATGTGCTGTAGCGTCTATATGAGATTCACGCGCAAAAGTTGTTGAATTGTTGCCCGGGGCTCTCCAGGCTCCTGTTCCAAAAGGATGAATATCATTATCATTAAACGCCCTTGTGCGATTATTTGTGACACCGTAAAACAGATTTGCACCTCTTGTGCCTGCACAATAAATATCAAACTCCCATAAATTGAGTTTCCCATTACTATCAACGCCTGAAGTTGCTTTCATGAGTGCTGCAGTTCTGAATCTGTCATACATGAATTCTTCTCTTCTACTCCACACCAATTGAACAGGCTTACCACTTAATTTAGAAATTTTTGCTGCTTCAATAGCCTGTTGATTGTATATTTTACCACCGAATCCACCACCTAAGAATATTTGTTTTAAGTGGACTTTTTCTAAAGGCATATCAAATGTTTTGGCCAATTGTTCCCTCGTTCCAAAAGGTGTTTGTGAAGAGGCCCACATGATAAGTTTATCCTCTTTAAAATAACAAGTTGCCGAATGTGTTTCAATCGAGGCATGTGCTTTATATCCATCAAAATATTTCGCTTCAACTACTATTTCTGAAGTTTCTCTTCCATCAGCTAAACTTCCACCCTCTTCAAACACTTTGTTTTCTTTTATGTTATCTTCAAAGTATTGAAAAATGGATTCATTATCTGCTTTGGCCTCAGGTGCTTCCCAGCTAATTTTTACGCTCCTCGCCGCATTAGCAGCTACTTCAGGATCTGAATGGACCACGGCAACTAAATCATCATCTTCCACTAACTCTGCTCCTTCGAAGACCGATAATTCCGAAGAATCAACTGCCAATTTTTTTGAACCGAATATTGCAGGTCTTATTATGGTTGCGTAAACCATTCCTGGTAATTTGATATCTCCTGAATATTTGGCCTTTCCTGTAACTTTCGACTCCGCATCTAAACTGATGACTGGTTTTCCAATGATCTTGAAGTCTTTGGATTTTTTTATTTCAGGTTTCTTTTTTAAGGTTTTGATTATCTTTTTACCTTTTGTCAAGTCGGCATAGGTGACTTTTTGTGATTCATTATTCTTTACAAATACAGTGCCATCTGCAACCTCCAGCATCTCACCGGGAACTTCAAGATATTCCGCTGCCATATCTAATAACACCTCCCTTGCCTCTGCCGCAGCAGCCCTTAATACCGGATCAGCAAAACGTGTCGTCAGTGATCCCCAGGTTCCTGCATCATAAGGGCAAAGCTCTGTATCTCCCATGA
>Ga0164313_10005384_pt1 | contig 11325 bp, 12 predicted proteins | sample GuaBasSedimGuay4_FD_113735 | JGI IMG/M metagenome (GOLD analysis project Ga0164313, IMG submission 113735) | Subseafloor sediment microbial communities from Guaymas Basin, Gulf of California, Mexico - Guay4, Core 4569-4, 0-3 cm | ecosystem: Environmental > Aquatic > Marine > Hydrothermal vents...
AATTACTTTGTTGTTACGCCATCTATGACAGTACTTTTATTATTTTGTAAGCTTCACTTATTTTTTATGCAAATGAAATAAGTGACTGATGATTTTTCTGCCAATAACGAAGTATTTTTTAGGTCTTTAATTTTTTTTGAAAATAAGCCGCTATTCAATAACTTTCTAACTATATTTCTTTGCTTGTTCTTTACCCTCCAACACTTTTCTAACGCCTCTTGCGATTGCTTCCATTTCATGCTCGCCGGGATAGACAAACAAAGGAGCAATAAAGGTTACATATTCTTTTATGCCTTTTGTGAGATCTTCTGAATGAGCCAGCCCACCTGTTAGTACGATTGCATCTACTTCTCCCTTCATTACTGAGGCGTGTTTTCCTATTTCTTTTGCAATCTGGTAGACCATAGCATCAAATACCAGTTTTGCATATTTGGCACCATCTGCAATCATCTTTTCTACCTTTATTAATGAATTTGTCCCAAGGTGAGAAACAAGCCCGCCTTTACCTGCAAGGAATTTTTTGATTTCTTCTTTTGTATATTTTCCTGAGAAGCACATATCAACGACTGCAATGTTTGGCAGGTCTCCTGCACGTTCTGGCGAAAATGGTCCATCACCGTTTAAGGCATCGTTTACATCAATTATCCTTCCTTTTCTGTGTGAGGCAACGGATATGCCGCCGCCCAAGTGTGCTACAATAAAATTTCCTTCGTTATATGTGATACCTAATTTCTTTGCTGCTTCTCTTGCTGCTGCTTTCTGGTTTAATGGATGATCTTTTGCTTTTCTTTTAATGTCTTTAAGCCCTGTAACTTTTGCAATGGGTTGCATTTCGTCTACAATAACGGGGTCAACAATGAATGCGGGGATTGCTACCTCGCTTGCAAGCGTATAAGCAAGTGGCGCTCCAAGATTTGATGCATGTTCTCCGTATTGTAAGCCCATAAGGTCTTCAATCATCTTTTCATTTACTCTGTATGTGCCTGATTCAAGGGGATGCATATTACCTCCTCTTGCGCCAATTGCATCAAAATCATTTAAGCTAAACCCAGCTTTTTTAATTGTATTTAAGACAATTTTTTTTCTGAATTCAAACTGGTCTGGTATATGAGAAAACTTGGCAATTTTTTCTTTTGGGTGATCAAGTTTTTCTTTATAAACTTCTTTTTTATCCTCAAAAATACTTATTTTTGTGGATGTAGAGCCCGGATTTATGACAAGAATTTTCATCTATTTCCCTCCCGTCATTGCAGAAGCAACGATTAACGAATAGAATTTTATTTCTGTGGTATCTCCTCTGGATGGCAGAATACAGGGTGCTGTTGTTCCAAGCAAGACAGCAGCCGTTTTTGCATTAAGGAGCTTTGTAGCGCATTTATAGAAAACATTTCCTGTTTCTATGTTTGGGAATATGAGGATGTCTGCGTCTCCTGCAACTTTAGAATCTACCTTTTTTATTTTGGCCGCTTCTTTCGATACGGCAAGATCCATTGCCAATGGCCCGTCGATGATACAGTTCTTAATCTGCCTGCGTCTGCTCATCTGTGTGATAATTGCAGCATCTATTGTGGATTCCATTTTCGGATTTACCGTTTCTACTGCGGATAGTATGGCAACTTTAGGATTTTTTATCCCGATTTTTATTGCAGCATCCACGCAGTATTTAATCTGTTGAATTTTCATTTCTAAAGTTGGCTTAATAATAACCCCGGGATCAGACACAATAAGAAGTTTGTGATAAGTGGACACTTCAATAAAAGCCGCATTGGAGAGTAATTTTCCCTCTGGCAAAAGGCCGTATTCCCTGTTTAGTATTCCTTTGAGGTATTTTGAAGAACCTACAATCCCTTTCATCAAAATATCTGCTCTTTCTTCTCTTACGGCTTTAACGGCAAGTTTTATTGCTTTATCATCGTCTTCCACATTAACAATTTCCATAAGAGATGTATCAATATTGTTTTTTTGTGCTATCTCTTCTACTTTGTTTTTTCTTGCAAAGTTTATTACATTGAATAACCCTTTCTTTATGCCTCTTTCGGCTGCTTCTAAGCTATGGGTATCTTCCCCAAACGCTATTGCTACTCTTCTTTTAGGCTTTCCTTCTACTATTTTTGCTATGTCATCTATTTTTTTTATTTCCATTTTTGCACCTCCCTTTCTTAGTGAATTGTAATAAGAAATGCTATTTTTTCCAAGTTTTATTGGTATATTATTGCAAAAAGTATGTTTTAAAAAATTTTATATAGGTGTTGACTTTATTGTTCCTTTTGATAATCTTGATGTGGAATTTGACTTAAAAAATAACATATAAAAGGAGATGAAAAGATGGGCAGCATTTTAATCAAAACTGAAATTCCCGGTCCAAAGAGCAGAATTATCCAAGAAAAAAGGGCAAAATATGTTGCTTCTCCGATGGGTTCTCTTGCATCATTTTATGCAAAAGAAGGTCACGGGGCTGTCATAGAAGATGTAGATGGCAATAAATTTATTGATTTCACTGGTGGATGGGGATGTCTTGCTGTTGGACATACACCCGAAAAAGTTGTAAATGCCGTTAAAGATCAGGCAGAAAAATATCTTCACACTGATTTTACAGCGGTACCGTACGAACCGTTTGTGGACCTTGCAAAAATGATTGCAGAGCGAGCCCCTGGAGATTTTGAAAAGCAAGTCGGATTTTTTAATAGTGGCGCAGAAGCTGTTGAAAATGCAGTGAAGATTGCTAAGGGCGTCACAAAGAGAAAAGGAATTGTTGTATTTGATTATGCTTTTCATGGCAGAACTCTTTTGACAATGACAATGACCCACAGAGCAATGCCATACAAGTATATTTATGGTCCTTTTGCATCAGAGGTTTACAGACTACCTTTTCCAAATTCACATTTAAATAAACTAAAGGTTAGTGATTTTGAACAAATTCTGGAAGATCGCGTATGCCCGGAAAATATTGCAGCCGTTGTCATTGAACCAATTCAGGGAGAAGGTGGTTTCAATATTCCGCCCAAAGGATTCTTAGAAGAAATACGACGGGTAACTAAAAAGTACGGCATTATGTTTGTTGCAGACGAAGTGCAAAGTGGATATGGAAGATCAGGAAAATTTTTTGCTGTAGAGAATTGGAATGTTGCTCCAGACCTCATTTCTTTAGGTAAATCTATTGCAGCAGGACTTCCTCTCTCAGCAGTTGTGGGAAATAAAAAATATTTTGATAGTTTACCGAATAGTTCTATTGGAAGTACATTTGGTGGGAATCCTTTAGCTTGCAGGGCAGGGATCGAGGTGATAAATATTATTGAAGAAGAGCATTTGTTGGATAGGGCAGTACACCTTGGAGATATTATTAAAAAGAAGTTTAATGAAATGAAGGGAAAATATCCAGCAATAGGAGAAACAAGAGGCATTGGCGCACTTAGAGCAATAGAGTTTATTAAAGATAGAGATACGTGGGAGCCAGATAGCGATACTGCAAAAGCTGTAATCCAGGAAGCAATGAAAAATGGATTAATTCTTGCAGGGGCGGGGATTCGTGGCAACGTTATCCGTTTTCTTATTCCTCTTGTGATTACTGACGAACAGCTAAATGAAGGATTGGATGTACTCGATAGAGCAATTGAAACAGTAACAAAGTAGAAGATATAAATAAAGCATAGCACAGAGCCCGGTTTTTATGACGGGCTCTATTTTTTTAAAAATTTACAGAGATTTTTCTTGACAAACACATTTTTCTTATTAAAATGTTCATCAAATGGAAAAAATAAAGGTGAGCAGTTTTAAGAATTTTTTTAGTTGGATGTGGTGGTGCCTCGAAGACATAAAATCTTCCGGGGTTTATTTGGATACTGCTTAGCCTGCACGTAACACAACTATAATTTGTTTAAAAGGCCTCGGAAACGAGGCCTTTTAAATTTTCCGTTTTAAAAATTTAGATAAGGTTTTGTTCCACATGGAACATTTAAGGCTGCAATACTTCCTCCCGATTTCCATTGGCTGAGATGATTATGTTGTAATCCGGGTAAAATTGTTTTACTGTTTGTTCTATCTCGGCGCGTATAGCTTGTACTTTGCAAGAGCCGCCAGTTATGTTGAGAAATTCTTTTCCAAAATCCACAACTACGCTTTCACCTTCCGTTTTTACGAAATTTACGCTTGTGCTTTGAGGAATCATTGAATCTAGGTATCCTAATTCCTTTTCTTTTTCAGTTGGCCCGTTGATCAGGAATCGAAGTGCGTCAATAGCGGGGTTTTTACTTTCTTTCTTTATTCTTCTCTCAAGCGGATATACCTTTTCACAATCTATCATTTCCGGATTTTTTACACTGTTTGGAAGATAGATATTTATTAATTGATACTCTACTTTATAGGAAAGGGTTTTTTCCTCTTTTTCTGTAGTTGTGCCATCTTTTGCCGAGATAAGAAAACATTTTAATGTAATTTGATCTGATTGTGGAAAGAGCGTTAGGACTATGTCTTTTTTGAATGTACCGTAGTCAGATGGTTCTTTTGCATCTGTAGTTGTAAACCCAGCGAAACAGATATTGCTTTCATTGTCAGTTACTTCTATATTTACGGTTCCTTCAAATGCTATTGCTTTTCCTTCGACATGCACAGTGCCATCTTCATTAACTGACGCATTGTTTAGTATGAGATTTTTCTGTTCAGTTTTACAACCTTGCAACATTAACAGCAAAATAAATACACTAAAGATTAATACAACGATTTTTTTCATTTATTACCTCCTCACCTAAAATTCTATCACCGTGTTGCCTCATTTAATTTTTTATACGAAATTCGTTTAATTGTTTCACTAAAATTTTATCACTTTCTATTTTTATGTCAATCTGTTAAAATTATATGTATGAAAAGAGAAGCAATTCGTTGCATTATTTTTGATTTGGATGGAACACTCTTCGATGCTCCATATGATTGGGTGAAGATAAAACAGGCTCTTGGAGTGCCAGAGGGAGAGGGAATTCTTTCTTATATAGAAAAGCTACCGGATAAGACAAAAGAAAAAAAGATGCATATGTTAAAGGCAATTGAAGAAGAAGCAACCAGAAAAGGAAAATTAAAAAACGGGGTACAAGAGCTGCTTAATGAACTTAAAAAAAGAGGAATAAAAAAAGTTCTTCTGACAAATAATCTTTTACGGAATGTTCGTTACATTACAAGAAGGTATGGGATAGATTTTGATATGATAATTACCCGTGAAATGGGGATGACAAAACCTGGGAATGCTGCAACCCTTTATATTTTAAAGGAGTTTGGTTTGAATAAAGACAAAGTTATTCTTGTAGGTGATAGTGATTATGATGTGCAAACGGCAAATCTATCAAAAATTTCTTTGATTATAGTGGGAGAAATGCCGCTCAAAGGAAATTTTATACGCGTAAAAGACATAGCGCATCTCTCTAAGCTGCTTCTTAATGAGAGTAATTAATTACTACGAATTATCCTTCTAACTTTTCCAGAAGTTCTTCAATCAATTTTTTTAAGCGAAGTAGATCTTTTTTAACCTTTGTTTTTTCCTTTTTATCCCACTTATTTAGTTTTTTCTTCGATAAACTTTCTATTCTTTGAAAAACAGTATGTAGCGGGTTTCTCTTGACGTTCTTTCTAATTCCAGTTATTATATTTTTTGTTTCTTCTGAGCTAAGTTTTTCTTTTTCTATGAGTTGTGCTACTTTCCTCATTGTTTGAAAATCTTCTAACTTCAGTAGATGTTCAATATGACGTGATGTAATAGGAGAATTTGGGCTGTCCACCTTTTTTTGAAGGTCTTCAGGGAGTTCAAGAAGTGAAAGCCATCTTACAAATGTAATCGGGCTTTTTCCTGTCATCTTACAAAGTGCGCTCACTGTGTGCGCAAATTTTTTCGGCGTATTTCTTTTCATCCTGTAATTTATGAGTAGTGTTTTTATTTTTTTTCCTTCTGCAAACGGAGAAAGATATTCATTAATAACTTTTGCTCGTTCTATAGGAGTGATGTCTTCGCGCTGAAGGTTTTCTATAATCTGAATTTCTCGTATTTCTTTTTTGTCGGAAGGTTTTAACTCTACAACGGGAACTGTTTTCTTCCCTGCTAAAATGGATGCTTTCCATCGTCTTTCTCCTGAAATGATGGTGTACTGGTCATTGTTTTTATACACAAGTATTGGCTCGAGCACCCCTTTTTCTTTTATACTGCTGGCAAGTTCTTTCAGGGAATCTTTATTAAAAAGTTTTCTTGGTTGTTCGGTGTCAGGTTTTATTTTATTTGTTTCGATATCCATTACTCTGGAGAGGATTTTTTCATTTGAAAGTTCTTCTATGTAGTTGCTTGTGTAGCGGACTTTAAAGTTATTTGGCAATCCTCTTTTATTTTTTGGCACGGCTAATTACCTCCTTTACTATTTTTTTGTATGACTCTGCTCCTGTTGATGATGGGGCAAATGAAAAAATATCTTCTTTGTAAGCTGGGCTTTCTTCAAGCCGAACACTACGGTGGATGATTTCATTAAAAATAAGTGTGCCAAATATATTTTTTATCTGCTCCAGGGATTCTTTAGCAAGGAGAGTTCTTGAATCGTACATAGTAATTAACACACCCAATAATTTGAGTTTTTCATTGAATGTTTCTTTTACACTTTTGAACGTGTCCATGAAATCTTGCACACCCTCTATAGACCAGGGAGATGGCGTAATGGGAATCAACACGTTGTCTGATGCAATTAATGCGTTTACTGTGAGAAGCCCCAATGAAGGAGGAGTATCGATTATGATAAAATCAAAATTCTTTTCAAACTTACTTAGACTCTTTTTTAGTTTCAGGGGCGCATCAATTTCTGCCGTAAGACTTCTTTCTACCTTTGCGAGATGAATAGACGAAGGGATGGAGAATAAATTAGACACTTTTGTCTCTCTTATAAGTGCTTCTCGCTCGATATCGTTTTTTAAAAAGAGAGAGAATGTGGAATTTTGTGTGTCTTCTGAAGAAAAAAATGCAGAGGTGCTGTTACACTGCGGATCACAATCCAAAAGAAGTGTTTTAAATCCTTCTCTTGCGAGCCCTGAACTAAGGTTAATTGAGGTTGTTGTTTTACCAACGCCGCCTTTTTGATTTGCTATTGTAATAATCATTTTATCTCCTTTATTTCGGCATTAAATTTGCCGTTTTCTATGTTGATTATAGCATAACTTTTGTTAAATCCGTTTTTTGGCAATGCAATAGAGCCAGGGTTTAAATGTATTCCCCAGGCAAAGCTTTCTATAAGAGGAATATGTGTGTGTCCTGTGATGAGTATGTTAATTTTATTGTCGATACCAAATTGGTCAAAATTGCTGTTTGGTATTTTATGTCCATGTGTTACAGCGATATGCACTTTTTCTACTAATACAAAGGAAATATCCTGCAATATGGGGTATTTAATAAGCGTTTGATCTACTTCTGTGTCACAGTTTCCTCTTGCAAAAATAATTTTTTTTGGAAATTTATTAATTAGTTTTGCAACTTTCTCCGGGTTGTAGTTTTTTGGGATATGGTTTCGTGGTCCGTGATATAATATATCTCCTGCACATATTAAAAGATCTGTGGTGCCTTCAAGCATTTCTAGCACATTTTTTGTATCTTTTAAAGAACCGTGCAGATCTGAAATTACCCCTATTTTATTTAGCATGATTTATTTTAATCTATTTTTATAATTTTAGCAATATATAAAATAAGCGGAAAGGCGTACAAATAAATAAGTGAAAGATTTTTTAAAGTCAAGATAGAGTTTTTTCGATGAACTTTTTTAATTTTTCTCTCGTTTCGTCTGAGATAAAATGCTCTATAAGACATGCTTCTCTAAAGGCTTTATCCTGCGAAACTCCAAGGACTTCTTTTAAAAATTTGTAAAGAATCTGGTGTTTGTTCCATACTTCTTTCCCAATTTTTTCTCCCTTTTTAGTCAATGTAACATCGCCGTATGGGGAATGCTCGACATAACCATTTTTGATTAATTTATTAATGGCTTCAGTTGCTGAAGGGAGTTTTACTGAGGCAAACTCCGCTATGTCCTTCATTCTTATGTCTTTTTCTTTTAGAGAAAGTATATAAATTGCTTCTAAATAATCTTCTATGCTTTTGGTGAGTTTCATGGCATAAATATCCTCAAGGCCTGGTTTAAAATACCGCCTAAAACAATTGCACCAAGAAACTCGCCAATTACTACTGCTGTTGCTCTTTTCCATCCGAATTCTCTTTTAAAAACAGCAATTGTTGCAACACAGGGGATATAAATCATTGTGACGAAACCAAATATGAATATTTGTCTCGGGGTAAGTATTTCTGCAAAATTTGATGTGTGGTATAGAGCGGATAGCATAATAAGTGTGAGTTCTTTTCGCAAAATACCAAACAGAAATGTAATTCCGGCAAGTGGTGGAAGGCCTAACCAGTTTGTCATAACGGGCTTAAAAAAGTTTGCAATGGGGACAACCCAGTTTAGTTCAGTAAATATTTCCATTACTATATTTGCTGCTATGATGATGGGAAATGCAAAGTACACAAAATCTTTTAATCTTACCCAGGTTTGCCTCAAAATAATTTTTGGAACTGGTTTTCTGTAATGAGGCATTTCCATAACTAATCCTGTTGGAGAACCTTTTATGTATCTGTTTAACAATCTGCCCAGAATGTATATTAATATAAAAGTCAAAGCATATATTATTATTGCATAAATAGGACCTAAAAATACAGCAACAAGTCCCAATAAGATGACAGTTCTTGCAGAACAGGGTACAAGAGTGGCAAGTATTGCGGCAATAAATCTATCTCTGTCTCTCTCCATGATCCGTGTTCCAAGTACTGCCGGGACAGTACATCCAAATCCTTCGATAAGCGGCATAAACGCTTTTCCATGCAACCCTAATTTATGCATTACATTGTCTGTGAGAAATGCAATGCGCGCAAGATAACCGCTATCTTCAAGGAGTGCGAGGATTAAATAAAAAGGTGCGATATATGGCAGTACAATGGTTATTCCAGCAATAATTCCTATCATAAAACCATTCCAGAGTAATCTGTTTACAAGAGGAGGAAGTGGCAGTTGTATAAAGATTGGTTTGAGTAATTCGAAAGAGGTGCCGAGTAACTCTGAAAAATAGCTTCCAAATTTAAATACCCCATAGAAGATTAAAAGCATGAGTCCAAGAAGTATAATGTATCCAGTTATTTTATTTAGAGCAATTTTATCTATATTGTCCCCGATGTTTATTTTTGCCTTGCCTTTTTTCTTTGTTACTTGTCCTGCGATGCGTGATGCTATTGTATACCGCTCGGAAATAATTACTGTTTCCGGTGACTCGCCATGTATCTTGATAAGGCCTTTTTTAAGTTTTTCTGCGAGTGCAATAATATCAGGATTTTTTATTATCGCCCTTATTGAGGTGTCATTTTCAAGCAGTTTTATTGCTATAAAGCGTGGGGGATAAAAGGTATCTATTTCTTTTTGTATTACCGAGGTAAGGATGTTGATTTTTTCCTCTACTTCTTTTCCGTATAAAATAGGTTTTACCTTCTTTGTATTTTTAATGACTTCTTTTGATTTCTCAAAAAGTGCTTTCAGTCCCTTGTTCCGTACTGCAATAGTTGGAACTACAGGTATGCCAAGCAGGTTGGAAAGCATTTCAAAGTCAATGCTTAACCCTTTGTTTTCCATAATGTCATACTGGTTTAATGCAATAATAAGCGGGGATTCCAGTTCAATAAGCTGAAGGGTAAAAAATAAATTTCTTTCAAGGCTTGAGGCATCCACTACATTTATTACGGCATCTGGTTTTTCTTTTGCAATAAATTCACGGGAAACAATTTCTTCTTCAGAATATGTTGAGAGTGAATAGATGCCCGGAAGATCAACAACATGGATTTTTATTCCTTCTTGTTCGATGAGGCCTTCAGCTTTTTCTACTGTTTTGCCGGGCCAGTTTCCTATGATTTGGTTGCCACCGGTAAGCTGATTAAATATTACACTTTTTCCTACATTTGCATTACCTGCAAGTGCAATTGTGTATAACTTCTTGTTCATATTTTTTCTACATATATACGTGAAGCAATATTTCTTCCAATTGCAAGGTGTGTGCCCATAACAGATATTTCTACAGGCCCTATAGGCATGTTCCGTATTACCTCTACTACACTGCCAGGAATAAGCCCCATTTCTTGAAGTCTTCGTGCAAGACCCATTCCCATCCTGTGTTTTCTTTTACTCCAGGGTCCTAATCCATGACTTTTAAATCGTTCATGACCTGTCGAAAAACCTATTACTTTAGCTTTGTCTCCAGGATTTAGATGTATTAAAGTCATTTTTTTGCCCATATTTTATCTCTCCCATTTATTAGGTTAACCTAACTTTTAAATTATATCATGGTATAACTGGTTGTCAAGAGAGAATCATTCTTAGAGATCGAGAAAACCTTTTTCTTTTAAGGCGTTTTTAATTTTTTCCAATCTTTCTTGTGAATCTGCTTCTACTGTGTGGAGGTGTATTCCGTTAGACAGAGTAAAAAGTGGTTTTGCATGGGCAGTTTCCATTTTAGCAAGGAAACGCCTGATATCTCCAATTGTTTCTATATTTAAGTTGCCCCTTATCTCTCCGTAAAGAGGATGCTCTACTATGACATCTAAAATCCTTCCTCCGTTTTGTACAATTATTGACAATTCTTTCTCTATGGATTCTTTTGTATGTTTTACAGCAAAGACAGTTTTAACTCCTCTCTCTTTTTGCATTGCATATCCCCTTGGAGTTGCGTTTATTTTATATCCTGCAGCACGCAGCAGGGCAATATCTTTTATAATTATCTGTCTTGTAACTCCCATTATTTCAGCGATCTCTGTGCCGGACATAACGGATACTTTATTTTGAAGCAGGTTTAATATTGCTTTTTTCCTTTCCTTATCATTCATTTAATAGTGCCTTCTTTTTAGATTGCTGTTTCGATCTATCTGTTCCAAGGCTTACCAGTATAAATGTTAAAGTTGATATAATAGCGCACCATACACCGGGCCACATACCGAGAGGAAAATATTGAGTAGAATATAAAATCACGACAGTTGTTCCTCCGGCAAGGATGCTTGTGATAGCGCCTATTTTTGTTGCTCTTTTCCAGAATATGCCAATATAAGCTGGTGCAGTTGCAAGAAGGCCTGCAGATGACATCACGGAAAGTTCAACTATTGCACCAAATCTTCCTAATGCAAATATGAATGCAAGGATAGCAATTGTTGGAACCATCAATACACCGAATGGCAGCTGTCTTTCTTTATTAGTTTTAGAAATCTTGCCAAAGATATCTACTGTACACATAGAG
>Ga0164313_10005385_pt1 | contig 11321 bp, 9 predicted proteins | sample GuaBasSedimGuay4_FD_113735 | JGI IMG/M metagenome (GOLD analysis project Ga0164313, IMG submission 113735) | Subseafloor sediment microbial communities from Guaymas Basin, Gulf of California, Mexico - Guay4, Core 4569-4, 0-3 cm | ecosystem: Environmental > Aquatic > Marine > Hydrothermal vents >...
ATCCCACTAAAAAAAAAGCGGGATTAGTTCAACTTACAATTTTGAGTTCATTTTGTAAACTTCTCAAAATCGAGTTTCACTAATAAGCGATTGAAAAAGTATCCGACAACTTTTGATAAAAACCCATAGATGATTTTCGAATTATTCTGTTGTGGGTTTTTGTTGAACTCCTTAAGGTTACTACTGGACTTTATATTTGGCTAACAGAGCCATATAAAGTTTAATATTAACCCGGATTATTCATGGGTTTTTCGTCATGAGAGCCAAAAGAGCAATAAAATCAAGTGCTCACGCAGTATTTTATCCGCAGCAATAGCCGTAGCTATTGAGAGGACGAAAATATGAGTAAGTGCATGATTTTGAACCCGATAGCTATCGGGTTATTTTGAATCGTAATAGACCAACTCGTGAATAATCCAGGTTATTAGCTGCATTTTCAATAATCAGATTATGCTGTTGTTATTGAATAACAATTTTTTTTGTACAAAAATTTGTGTCATCATAAATTTTTGCGAAGTAGATTCCTTTAGGAATGTTTGAAAAATTTATTTCGGTTGAATTTTGTTTTATTCTGGTTATTGAATAAATAAGTTCTCCTCTCATATTGTAAATTTCAATTTTTTTAAGATGCTCTCCTCTTATTGAAATGCTTTCAGTTGTTGGATTTGGAAATACTTCTACTCCGATATTGGTTTTTGAATGTTTACTGACTGACAAAATGATATCTGTGTTTATCTCATAAATCGTTTCCATTCCACCTGTTGGATTTTGAAAAAGTGAGTCTGGACCACTTACATTCCAAAGAGAAAATCCATCCCAGGTTAATCCAAGTGAAAATGGGACACACCAATCCACGGAGTCTTCAATCGTTCCATCGAAAGTGGAAATCTTGAATAATTGCTGGCCACTTACACCATATAACTTTCCATTTATCCAAACTATCCCTGCTATACCAAATGTTGTTGTAAGTGAGTCGATAATCATTCCGTTTGCCGGATTAAGTTTGTATAATCTAGGAGGCAAATACTGACTATGCCATAGATTTACACCATCCCAGGCTAACCCAAATCCATTTGGATCACCTGATCCAAAAGAAGGTAAATTAAACTGCTGCAATACATCTCCATTAGCTGGATTAATTTTAAACAAATTAGCGGTTTGTTCGTCTGCATACCATAAATTTAATCCATCATATACAAGTCCACCTCCTTTTAAAAAAAAACCGTTAAATGCTGGATTAATTACTGAATCAATATGCATTCCAACTGAACTAACTTTATAAATATAAGAAGTATCAACATACCAAAAATATTGTTCATCCCATGCCAATCCAGTCGGCATAGATCTTGTTTTGAAAGAAGAAATAGTATCGCAAAATGATGTGTTTGTAATCTGATATTGCGTTTCATTAATTTTTTGAGTAATATTTATTCCAAAAATATCTTTAAATTTTTTTAACCCTTGTCCATAAGTACCATTAATAGCAATGAAGGTCAGAACAATAATAATTAATCTTCTATTTTTCATCTCTTTATAACTTTATACTTTAATCAACTATTTTGAATTTATGAGTAAAATTACATAAAAAAGAAGAAGAAAAAGACTTCCTGTTGAAGAAGCTAAAAAAAGAGCTTTTAACAGACTGGAAAATGTTTAATCCAACAAATAAACCACCCCGATTTTTAATTGGTATGCCTGCACATTTGTTGTTGCGGATTCATAAGATTTTAAAGGAGAAATACTTCTGTTGTATCTTAGCGTTCCCAGCAATTGAATCCGGGGAGCAACAGGATATTTATACCCCGTTCCAATATAAAATCCCCAATAATTATTTTCATAATCGGGGCTTTGGATAATTTTCGATTCCATGATATTCATTTCATCGCCCTGGTGTAAAACCTGTGGTATTAATTCTGTTTTATCGCGCATAGAAATATTATAATTTATTCCGGTTTCCAGGAACCATCGTCCTTCTTCGCGATTCATTACATTGTATTCTACGCCTAACGGAATAGATAGGTAACGGATATTCTGAAAGGTTTCTGAAACCGATTCCATAATCTCTCCATCGGGGATATTGGCATCGCTCGGAAAGCTATAAATAACATCGGAGGATATTGACCCAAAGGGCGTTGGCGAGGTTGTCTCAGTTCCGTTTGCCGTTTGATTATTTCCCATATCGTGCTCGGTAGAAGGGTCGTAAGCAAACTGATTGGTAGTTTTAGACCAGCTCCTTATTTCGGAACTTCCTACACCTGAAACAAGGGTAAAACGATACGATAAATAATAATAAAAATCGAAGCCCCAATTGTGGCTAAATAGAAATGTATTTCCCATTTGATCGCCGCCCGATAACGTCAAACCCGTAACCATTGTGGTCGAATATGTGGGGGCATAATATGCCCCAATGCCAAATTTTCCAACCGAAAATGGAATGGAATTGGCTTTTTGTTTGTTTAAATTATCTTGTCCTTTTAGTGGCTTATAAACCAGGTTTTCCGGGAAATAATAAACCGGATCGGAATAAATAAAAATGGGAGCTCCATATTTATCACCCAAAGCATTAGTTGATGATTTGGATGAACTTGTTACAGCGGGGGTTTCTCCCCTTTCTTTTGAATCCGATGCGATTTCCTCCTGGTTAATATCAGCAATTGCAACAGCAGTTCCCGAACTTTTAGTATCTAATTCATTTACCGGGGTTTCTGAATTATCAGTAACCATAATCGCGACTATATCTGTTGTAGGTTCTGTTTTTAATTCTTCTACGGGTATATCTTTATTTTTATCAGAAGCCACAATTGTTGTGGCTTCAACTATTGACGAGTTTTCTACCACTACTTGTTCTGACTCTTGGCTTAAACCGTTGTCTTCGGTCAAAGATTTTTTATTCGCTTTAACCTGCTCTTTTTCTTTTTGTACTAATGGCGATATTTCTTCCTTTGGATTATCCCTTTTTAAGGGCGTTGATTCGGTTTCCGATGCGGGAATTTCGCTTTTTTTAGCCTGAAATTCATTCCGGTTTTCCGGAAAAAACAATACGACCGCTATCACCAATGCCAATCCTGCGGCTATCATATAAAAATACCTCCAGGGCACAAAAATCCCCGGTCGCTTCCGAATCTCGGGAGCCACTTTTCTCCATACATCATCTGAAGGTACATTCCACGCATCCTCGCCGGGATTCTCGTCCGAGAGGTGCTTTTTGAAATATGACTCTAAATTGTCAGACATAATCTATTTATATTGAATAATGTGTTCGAGTTGATTTCTCAACATACTTTTTGCCTTTCGCAGCTGCGATTTCGAGGTGTTCTCCGAAATTCCGAGCATATCTGCAATTTCGCGGTGCTTGTAACCCTCGACAACATAAAGGTTAAAAACCACGCGATAACCATCGGGAAGCGCCTGAATAATTGCCGTTATTTCTTTGGCTCCCAACTTATCGTACGCATCTTCCTGCTCCATCACCAGGTTGGATTGAGTTTCGATATCTTCCTGGTAATCAAGCTTTTTCCACTTCCTTAAATTTTGCAAAGCCGCATTTACCATCACCTTCGACGACCAGGTAGAAAATGCCGCTTTTTTAACATCGAATTGCTTCAAATTATTAAAAATACTTATCAACCCTTCCTGTAACATATCTTCGGCTTCGGCTCTGGACCTTCCATATCTGAGGCATATCATAAACCACATCACCTTATACTTCTCGTATAGTAAGTGTTGCGCCTCAGGGTTTTTCCTTAAGCATTTCTTAATAAGTTTTCCCTCATCGTTAATCAAATCCTACAATTAATTGGCTGTTGGTGCAAAGCTAAAGTTTTCTGGCATCAAAAAATATGGGTGATGGTTTAATTAATATATGCGGTTATTATCGAAATGGTTGCCCGGGCGTTAATTGCAGAATGACTACCTCATTTTTAATCCCTTATCAATTTTATTATATTTACCCGTAAGAAAGCAAAACCACTGATCAACCGCATTCTCTTTTTTATCTTTTTTTTTTTAGAAATTAAGTGTTGCATTTTGCATTGATTTCACTTAAGCAATATTTAGAATTTATTATTCTGTGGTAAATTAAATTGTTTTTACATCGATCTTATTTTATAATAAAAACAACACATTATGGAAAAATCAAAAATTCAAGGTGAACTTTGGGGAAGAGCACCTAAAGGTTGGGCAGAGATCCAGGAGATTATGCATAAACCTCTTTGGAATGCCATGCTTGATATCACAGAAGTTGAATCTAATACTATCTTTCTTGATGTAGGTTGTGGAGCTGGTGGAGCAAGTAGTTTAGCAAGCGAACGTGGGGCAAACATTTATGGAATTGATGTAGCGCAAGGCTTACTAAATTATGCCATCCAACGCATTCCGAAAGGAAAATTTCAGGTTGCAGATATAGAAAATCTGCCCTATGAAGATAATAAGTTCGATGTGATTTTTGCTTCAAATTCATTGCAATATTCCGAAAATCGAATAGGAACATTACATGAACTAAAGCGTGTTTGTAAACCAAATGGACGAATCGTTGCAGGACTTTTTGGTCCACCCGAAAAAGTAGAGTACCGCATTATCTTTAAAGCGCTGCGCGATGCCATGCCGGAACCACCTAAGGGAGGAGGTCCATTTGAGCTTTCAATGGATGGTATATTGGAGGGACTCTTCACAGAGGCAGGAATGACTAGCATTACAACGGGAGAGGTTAACTGCCCATTTGAATACAGCGGTTTCGAAATGTTTTGGGAAGCAAATGTTTCAGCAGGACCTTTACAGGGTATGCTACAAATAATAGGTGAATCTGAATTGAGGTCTGCTATGAAAGAAGCTGTAAAAAACTTCCTCATTGATGATGGAAGGATTAAGATACAAAACAATCTATTTAAATATGTATGTGTAGAATTGCAAAATAATTAAACCGGCTGAATATTCGTTTTATAAATTGCATCACAAAGCTATATCCAATCCAAAGAAAGCATGGTGTATTCAACCAATTTTAGTGTAAGGTTTGCTGTAAATAAAATAGGGAATTATAATCTTATAGAGATACAAATAGAAATTAATAAATCATAATGTCCAAAGAACGAGAAAGTTCAATTGATATTGATGCTGAAGAGTTTAAGAAAATCGGTTATAAATCAGTATCCGATAATTGAGATTTTTTGGGGTTTAAACATGTCGTAACCTAATATCCAATAAATCCTGTTTAATTTACCTTTTCCTGGGGATTGTTATTACCCGCAACAGTAATTACAACGTTTCCTGTTTTTTGTCCTTTTTCAACATATCTATAAGCCTCAATAATTTCTTCGAAAGGGTATGTCCTGTCAATTACTGCCTTGAACTTCCCCTCTTCCATAAGTCTTTTAATCAGCTGCATGCTTCCCTTAATATCTGAGGGCATTGGAAATATGGTTTTCTTGTTTCCAATCAATGGTTTTATGATCGGTGTTATTATGGGTAAGAAAACATTCTGAGCCATATAACCTAAGTCCGAAGAGATATAAATACCGCCTGATTGTAGCAATGGTTTGCATTTTGCAAATGAACTTTTTCCAACAGCATCAAAAACTAAATTATACCTTTCTTCATCTTTTGTGAAATCATCTTTTTTATAATCAATTACTTTGTCAGCTCCTAAAGATTTTACTAATTTTATATTTTTTGTATTGCATACCGCTGTAACATAAACATCATAATATTTTAAAAGTTGAACTACAGCTGACCCAATGGCTCCTGTTGCACCATTAACCAGAATTTTTTGCCCACTTTTAAGGTTCACTTTATTGATAGAATTATCTGCATAATGTGCACCCTCGATACTGGCCGCAGCTTGTTTATATGAGGTGTTTTCAGGTATCGTCATAATACCTGCTTGCTCAGGAAATGTCATGTATTGGGCATGTGATTTTGAACCCTGGTATTCAAATCCAAAAACTTTATCACCAATATTAAAAGACTTTACGTTTTTACCTATTTCTTCAATTATTCCTGCAAATTCGGATCCGGGGGTTTGTATTTTTGGTTTGAATAAACCTGTTGCAAGCCTTGCAATAAATGGTATTGCCCCAATTGTGGCGCAATCTGTCCTATTTACTGTGGTTGCATATACTTTTATCAGTACCTCATCGTCTTTAGGAGTAGGTTTATCTACCTCTTTAAGTTGAAGAACATCCGGTGACCCGTACTTTTCATATATAACTGCCTTCATGTTTTTTTAATTTGTTATTGGATGCTTTCTTTAAAATAATCTCTATACCAATCAATTTCATGGTGATCTTTTTTTATTGGATCAATTATATGCTCGTCATCAATTTTAGAATATAAAAATTCTAATGAGGCGAAGTCACGTTGGCTTATGACCTTTATTCCATTTCTTATTAAAAGGGCTGCTTAAACACCTGCACCAATCTGGTAAACTTTATTTTCGGAAAACCGATTACCATCGTAAATAACCTGACTACAAGCCTGCAGCAACAATTGCGGGTAATGCAAATATGCCAGCTCCAATCACAATATTAACAATGTTTGCACTAAGCCCTATCAGGCCGATCTCTCTTTTTAAATTTTTCGTATTCTCACTCATCTCTATTTCTTTACAATAGAATAGATTTTGATCCGCATTTATCAGATTGGAATGGTTTCCCAATGTTTTAGAGCAAGTGTTGCGCTTTCAACCTTATATCGTCCTACTTCGCTTTATGCACTTCCAACTCTATTTCGATCATAAATTCGGGCAGTGCCAATTCTTTAACCCCAAGCCACGATCCCGTTGGAAATTGCTTGGTATAAATTTCGTTTCTATATGCGGCTTTTTCAAGAAATAAAGGCATATTGGTCGTAAATACATTTTCTACAACCACATCATCAAAAGTGCAATCATAATGCTTTAGCACCTTTTCCAGATCAGCATAACAATTTTTCATTTGTTGCTCAAAATCGCCAATTGCAGTAGGATTGCCCTGATCGTCCATGCTAACAGCGCCTGAAATTTTAATGTCGTTTCCGATTTTTACCGCATGAGTATATCCGTATGCTTTTTCAACTTCCGGACGAAGGCTGAAATATTCAGGAGCTTCAGGTTTAACTTTTTTAATGACTTTCACCGTTGTTTTTTCGTGTTTATCTGACTGGTTACAACTGGTTGAAGTAAGTGATAATAAAATGATTACTACCCATACAGGCAATGGCCTGAAAAGCTTGATTAAGTTCTTCATTGTTAAGTGATTTTGTTGCCTACTCTGTTCGTTTTTCGGTTTACCCCGTTTGTTTGTATGTCTTAAAAACATTGGCTAAATATAACATTATTGTTGGTTTATTTTAGAATGATATATTGTCAGATAAAGAATTACAGGTTATGATAATTCATCAAACGAAGCCATTCAGGATTATTTGGATTATGATACAGAAGAACAAGCATTTATTAAAGGAGTGGAGCGAACGGGTCAGGTTTTAGATGCCCACCAAATCCTTCCCTGATTATTCTCAAAAGTGGAGAAAGGGGAATGTCACCGACAATATTCCCAATTCTTGAAATATAACATTTGAATTTTCCATCTATATATGCAAGTTCATGTTGCGATAATTTGCGAAATAAATGACATGGAATCCGCATTACAGGTTTTAGGTGGACAAGCAAATCGCTGGCAATTAGTTTATTGTAAGGTATCTCTTTTATTGAACTTTTATAACAGTATCTCAGGTTATCAATCCCTTATCAATTATATTTACCAGTAAGAAAGCAAAACCACTAATTAACCGCATTCTCTTTATTATCTTTTCTTATAAATAAAGGTGTTAAACCTCAGGGTAGAATCCGGATCCCTTTAATAAATAGCACTCTGAGGGGCGAGGTATTAACCTTAGATCCCGCTAATTTTGTTCAACGCAGAAGCATTGCGAATTTAATCTGGGTGATATGCGCCGATTAAAGGCTATTTATTGTGGGTGTTTTTTTTGGTTGATTTCGCTTTGAATTATTTGATAAGGAATAGTGATAATATTATTTTATTTGGCCATCTGATACTTTAATCTTTAGGCACTTTAAATTATCTTCGGGCTCTTAAAAATAAAACCATGCAAAAAACACAAGCTTATCTAAAAGAAAATAAAGATCGTTTTTTAGACGAATTATTCGAATTACTACGGATTCCTTCGGTTAGTGCCGACCCCGAATATGCAGCCGATGTTAGCCATGCTGCCGAATGGATTAAAAACCATCTCGAAAAAATAGGGGCAGAAAATGCAGTTGTAGAAAAAACCGCCGGCCATCCGATAGTTTACGCCGAAAAATTAATTGACCCTGCGCTTCCAACCATTCTGGTTTATGGGCATTACGATGTGCAGCCTGCCGACCCAATCGAATTATGGGATTCTGCTCCGTTTGAACCGGTAATTAAAAAAACGGACCGTCATCCTGACGGGGCAATTTTTGCCCGGGGTTCCTGCGATGATAAAGGCCAACTATTTATGCATTTAAAGGCTTTTGAAGCAATGATAGCCGCCGGTGAATTGCCCGTAAATGTGAAATTTATGATCGAGGGCGAAGAAGAAGTCGGCTCAACCAACCTGGGAATCTATATCAAAGAAAAAAAGGACAAGCTAAAAGCCGATGTTATCCTTATTTCTGATACCGGATTAATTGCAAATGATATTCCTTCAATTACGGTAGGTTTAAGAGGTTTAAGTTATGTAGAGGTAGAAGTTACCGGACCGAATCGCGATCTGCACTCCGGCTTGTATGGCGGTGCAGTTGCCAATCCGGTTAATGTACTCTGTAAAATGATCGATTCATTAACCGATGAAAATGGTCACATTACCATCCCAGGATTTTATGATAAAGTTGAAGTGATCTCTGATGCCGACCGGGCCGAAATGGCCAAGGCTCCTTTTAATCAGGATAATTTTAATCATGCGATTGGAATAAAAAAAGCAAGTGGCGAAAAAGGATTCAGCACTTCTGAACGAACTTCTATCAGACCAGCTTTAGATGTAAATGGAATATGGGGCGGTTATACCGGAGAAGGTGCAAAAACCGTTTTGCCTTCGAAAGCCCATGCTAAAATTTCGATGCGCCTGGTTCCGCATCAAGATTTTGAAGAGATCACTGAATTGTTTACAAAACATTTTGAATCCATAGCCCCGGATACAGTAACTGTTAAGGTAATTCCAATGCACGGCGGACAAGGCTCGGTGGTTCAAACGAATTTCCCGGCTTATGTTGCCGCGAGTAAAGCGATGGAAAAATCATTTGGCAAAAAACCTATTCCTGTTCGCTCGGGAGGTTCCATACCGATCGTGGCTGAATTTGAAACGGTTTTAGGTTTAAAATCCATATTGTTGGGTTTCGGTCTCGATACCGATGCCATTCACTCACCCAACGAACATTATGGCTTGTTTAATTTTTATAAAGGGATTGAGACCATTCCCCATTTTTTCAAGGAATATAAGACTTTGAAAAAAGGATAATTAAAACTAAAAAAGCAATAAATAAACCTTGAACCAGTTATAGACCTTATGCTAAAGAGGATTTCTGTATTATTCCTTATCATCAGTCTTTTTGCGGCTTGTGAAACCATCGATGATTTGCAACTAATCGGCAGTCCGCGATTAAAGTTTTACGGGGTCAGTAAAAATGGAATTGACCTGGGGCTTATTTTAAAGATCCACAATCCGAATGATAATACTTTTAAAGTAAAACAAGGGAAGTTTAAAATATGGATAAATGGAAACGAAATCGGGTCAGCACATCTTACCGGAAAAGTAAAAATTGAACCTAATTCTACTGGCGTTTATACCTTTCCGGTGAGTGCATCGTTAAAAGGAAAAGACCTTTCGCTCGATTTAATCCTTGATGTTATTGCAGGTGATTCTTTCAATTTAAAAATAGAATCAAAAATAAAAGCCGGAACCCTTGTTTTTATGAATGATAAGTTTGAAATAAATTGGGAAGAACGGGTTGGATATTAAGATGGGAATTGCTTTGTTTACCTTAAAATTTAGAATTTTGAACAACAAATCGAAATACTTTTTAATCAGTGGGATATTAATCCTTCTTCTTTCGTGCAACGGCCAAAGTTTAAACTCACAGACCATGGAAAAAAAACATGCCCATACCAACGACTTGATACATGAAACCAGTCCCTATTTATTGCAACATGCGCATAATCCAGTAGATTGGATGCCATGGGGAGAAGCGGCTTTCGAAAAAGCCAGGAAAGAAAACAAGCTGGTTTTAATATCTGTAGGATACGCCGCATGCCATTGGTGCCATGTAATGGAACACGAATCGTTCGAAGATACAACCGTTGCCCAATTCATGAACGATAATTACGTCTGTATAAAAGTTGACCGCGAAGAACGGCCTGATGTAGATAATATTTACATGACAGCCGTTCAGTTAATTACAGGCCGTGGCGGTTGGCCGCTAAACTGTTTTGCACTTCCGGATGGGCGGCCCTTTTATGGTGGCACTTATTTCCCAAAAGAAAAGTGGATGCAGGTTTTGGAAAGCCTGGACCATACCTACAAAACCAAACCGGATGAAATCGAAAAATATGCAGTCCAATTATCAGCCGGAATAAAACAGGCAAATATTGTGAAACTTGCCGAAGGTGAGCCAGAATTCTCTGTTTCCACCCTCAATGAAATGGCATTAAACTGGTCTCGAAAATTTGATGGAAAAGAAGGAGGTTTGAATTATTCCCCAAAATTCCCTATCCCTAATAATTATGTCTTTTTATTGAGATACGGCGCCTTGCTCAACAATGATAAAGCAATAAACCATGTTAAACTCACCCTAACAAGAATGGCTTACGGAGGCATTTACGACCAGGTAGGCGGGGGTTTTGCCAGGTACTCAACCGATATGTTTTGGAAAGTCCCGCATTTCGAAAAAATGCTCTATGATAATGCACAATTGGTAAGCTTATATGCCGAAGCGTATCAGGCTACAAAAAACCCTTTATATAAAAATATTGTTTATGAAACCGTTGATTTTATCGACCGGGAACTTACCAACCCCAATGGTGGATTTTACAGCAGTTTAGATGCGGACAGTGAAGGCGAAGAGGGAAAATTTTATGTTTGGACCAAAGAGGAACTTACTGAAATACTAAATGGTGAAGAATACCGCATTTGCGAAAAATATTACAACCTAAACCGAAAAGGATTGTGGGAACATGATACTTTTATTTTGCTTCGCGATAAGGATGATGAGGCTGTTGCCGAAAACCTTCGGATTTCAGTAGATGAAATGAACAATACTGTTGCAAGCATTAAAAACAAACTTTTAAAAGTACGTGCCGGCAGGGTGCGTCCGG
>Ga0164313_10005386_pt1 | contig 11320 bp, 7 predicted proteins | sample GuaBasSedimGuay4_FD_113735 | JGI IMG/M metagenome (GOLD analysis project Ga0164313, IMG submission 113735) | Subseafloor sediment microbial communities from Guaymas Basin, Gulf of California, Mexico - Guay4, Core 4569-4, 0-3 cm | ecosystem: Environmental > Aquatic > Marine > Hydrothermal vents >...
AGCAGTGAGGTTGCCGGTAGGGTTTTCGCCGAGGGTCGATTCGGAGCAATCTCCTACTGGGATTCGCTTTGCGAATCCTTGAAAATGGGGCAGTCATGTCTGGGATCGGCCTTTTTGGGTGATTGAGCGGGCGATGAAGGCTCAGGACGCCGACTCACGCGGTCGTGAGGAGTAGATCCCATTGATGTATGAGTACAACAACAACGCCAGCGTCATCTTTCGGGATTTGCGCAGCAAATCCATTAGGAGGGGCGCCGCATAGATTCCGTTTCCCAGCAACGGAATCTATGCGGCGCAGCCTCCTAGGCCATGCGCATGAAGAACCCGGTGGCGGCGATGCCTACGCCGCTCGATTCAGGGGGATGTCTCTCCCGCTTCGTCGTACACCTCGGGCTCGGGCTCTTCGGCGGCGGCTTTGGCCTTTTCCTCTTCAATGGCGGTGTTGATCGTCTCGATGGTCTTGAGTGATACCGCCATCTCGAACGAGGCGATTTGGTTGTCGAATTTGATGGCCATGGGGATGCGGCCGGCATCGCCGCTCAGCGCAGCGGCCGCGCGTTCGATGGCCTCGGCGTCTTCGGGTACCGCTCTCTTGGCCCAGGTGAGGATCTCGCCGAGGTTGATGCCCATCATCAGACCCGGACCCGTTTCGAGGGGGGCGAAGGACGGGGCCTTGCCCGGACCCTTGGAAGCCACGACCAACCCACGGAGGAGGTCTGTGGCATTCTCGCCGCCGGCCGCGATCACGATGTCACCCACGGTGGAAATGGCGCCTGTCATGGTTTCGCCATAAAAGGCTTCCATCATCTTCTTACCCTGCTGATCCACGGATGTGCCCATCTCTTCGACCATTTTCATCATGTCGAAGGTCATGACCACGGATTTCGAGTCGCCGATGCGAGGACCCTCTTCGACGGTGTAAACCTCCGACAGGGTCTCGCTCTCAGCGACGGCGCGAGCGAATTCCTCACCCATCTCGGGGACGAGCTGCTTGCAGGCGTCCCCACCATTTATCCCAAACGCTTCGGTGAATTGGAATGACCCCTCCTCCGGCAGGTCGATCGACGCGACCATGTCGCCGCGGAGGCAATCCACCCACCGGTCGGAGAACTGTTCCATGACCGACATATAGTCAGCCCAGAAGGCCGAGGTCTGCGGCTGTGTCTCTTCCCCGGCACTCGCATCGAAATCTGCGACGCCGGTGCTTTCTAGAACCGAGGCCATCAGGTCCATATATACGTCGACAAGGGCCTTGACCCCCTGTTTGTGTTCGTCGCCGAATGTGACCCGGCCTGCCATGTACCAGGCCGAATCGGAGTTTGCGAGCTTGGCGATCTTGGGAAGACCGCCCTTTTGAGCGGCGATAAAGGCCGCGAGTGAGCTGTCAGGAATCGGAACGAGAGCCTTGGTGAATTGGACGAACCCGTCATCGACATCAAGGGTGATCCGGAGCCTGCTCGTGTTCGCCAGAATGTAGCGGATGCCATCGAGATAAAAGTCGAACATCGTGCCCATGGTCTCGGGGTCATATGACACGTCTTCCTGCATCGATACCGCTGATTCGAGCATCCCCTTTGCGGAATCGAGATTGGCCTCGATCATGGGCGCCACCGGTTCGAGGAAGATCTCGAGGGAGAGGTCGGCTCCGGTGGCCTCGGCCGCGAGCGGGTCAGTGCTCACAACCAGGTCGGCGTCTCCACCCACTCTCACGTAGTCGTTCGTTGCAATGAGATAGAGGGAGGGCCCGGACTCATTGGTGAAGCTGTGGAGCTCGCCATCGACTGTGTGGTTGGGGAACTGATTCGCCAATACCTCGATGGCGGCCGCCGCGTCGGTCACCGGCACCGCTGCGACCACTCCGTTTTCCTGGAGCATCATTCCCTGGACGGGCATGGCGATGGCGATGGGTCGGTCGAGGTCGAGGTACTCGGCCGGATCCTTGCCCGTGAAACCCGCCGCCATCCCCAGAACCATCTCGCGACTGATCTCCTGCCCGGTGGCACGGGAGATCTCCTCGAAACCGCTGATGACTTCGTTCAGACTTTCGGCGCGGAGAATGGCGAGGTCCTGCGCCGAGATCGAGGTTGCGGGAACGACCGTTACCAGAATCGCGACGACCAAAAGTGTGCCGTGACGCAGAGCCGTGCTTCTCATACTTTCCTCCTTGAGAGGTGACCATTGTGCCACTTCCTGCGGACTTCGGGTAATCGCACCACAAGGTATCGACTCACTGCCTCGGTTTCGGATTCATCACTCCTGCAATTCTGAATTGACGCGGTAGGATCATTCGCATGGAGATCATTGAGAAACAACCGAGCGGGGGAGGCGGAATGCGCAAGGACCTTTCGAGAACAACTACTGTGCCTCCCCGGCCTGCAACCCGTCGCGCACCGCGCTGCTGACTGGTCTCCACACCATATCGTCGGGCCTGTACTTCAACTACCAGTACTGGCGCGAGGCGCTTCCGGACGCCGTTACGCTGCCCCAGTACTTCAGGGATCAGGGCTATTGGGCGGGGGGCGCCGGCAAGATCTTCCAACGACCTTCGCTGACCTAACAGACGAGCAGTTGCTTTTCTGGGATATTTCGACCAGACAAGCCGTATACTCGCCGCCTGATGTCGGCGTTGATCACCACCCGCAAGCTCAGTCATTCCTTTGGACCCCGGAGTCTCTTCGATGGGCTGAGCCTGACCCTGTCCGAGGGCGACCGGGTGGGGATCATCGGACCCAACGGGGCAGGCAAGACGACCCTGCTGCGAATCCTCACCGGTGAGGTCGAGGCGGACGAGGGCGAACTCCACCGCCGCCGCGGACTGCGGGTGGCCACGGTGGAGCAGGACGACGACTTCGATGCGGCATCCACGGTCATGGAGGTCGCGGCGCGGGGCGCGGTGCTGGATCCACGTCAGGCCGAGGACGAGACCGAACGCCAGGTGCGGGTCTCCATTGCCCTTGATCAACTCGGGTTTCGGAACCCCGAGCAGAGGGTCGGGGAGTTGTCGGGGGGCTGGCGAAAACGGTTGGCCATTGCAGCCGCGTTGGCGTCTGACCCCGAGTTGCTGCTCCTCGACGAGCCGACAAACCACCTCGATCTGGATGGGATTCTGTGGCTCGAGAAGATGCTGCTCTCGAGCCGTCTGCTTGCCTATGTCGTCATCAGCCATGACCGGGCTTTCCTCGACCGGGTGGCCAATCGGGTGTTTGAAGTGGCGCCGCAGTACCCCGGCGGGTCTTTCAGCTGCGCCGGAGGCTACACGACTTTTCTCGAGAAGAGAGCCGAGTATCTTCAGGGCCGAGCCCAATACCGCGACAGCCTCGCCAACCGGGTGCGGCGAGAACTCGAGTGGCTCAAGCGCGGACCCAAGGCGCGGACCACCAAGGCCCAGGCGAGGATCGATCAGGCGGAGCGTCTGTCGACTGATCTCGCCCAGGTGAGGGCTGAACTCGCGACTTCCCAGGCGGGGATCGACATGATCGCCTCGGGTCGCCGAACCAAGAGGTTGCTGGTGGCCTCCGGGGTCGACAAAACGCTCGGTGGTAAACAACTTCTCAAGGGTCTCGACCTCGTGCTCGGACCACGTCAACGGCTCGGTGTGGTCGGAGCCAACGGCAGTGGCAAGAGCACCCTGCTCAAACTGATGACCGGCGAGCTCGAACCCGACGACGGGGTCATCCGTCGGGCTGACAAACTTCAGATTGTTCACTTCGATCAGGCCCGGGAACACCTCGATCAGACCATTCCGTTGCGTCGCGCGTTCGCGCCTGAGGGCGACACGGTGCTCTACCGCGACCGCGAGGTGCACGTAGTCACCTGGGCGCGTCGTTTCCAGTTCCGCGATGACCAGCTCGACCAGCCGGTGAGCGAGCTTTCCGGCGGTGAGCAGGCGCGGGTCCACATTGCCCGGCTGATGGTGCAGCCGGCGGATCTTCTCTTGCTCGACGAGCCCACCAACGATCTCGACATCCCGACTCTGGAGGTCCTCGAGGAGAGCCTGCTCGACTTCCCCGGGGCCCTGGTGCTAGTGTCGCACGATCGCTACCTCCTCGACCGAGTGAGCACCGTGCTCCTCGGTCTCGATGGCCAGGGGCTTGCGACTCCGTTCGCTGACGTCGACCAATGGCTCACCCAGCGCAAGACCGAGGGCAAGGCGACGCGGAAAGCGAAAAACGGCCGTCGTCGGGAGAAGCCCAAGCGGACAGGTCTCAGCTATCTCGAAAAGCAGGAGTACGAGGCCATGGAGGGGACCATTCTCGAGGCCGAGACCGAGCTCGATGCTGCGGCGGAGAGGCTCGTGGATCCAGCCGTGGCATCCGACGCCGATGCGGCGCACCAGGCCTACGTCACCCACGAGGCTGTGAAGGAACGGGTCGCCGAACTCTATCGACGCTGGGCCGAACTCGAGGACAAGGTGTCGTAGCGAGATCGAGGTTGGTGGATCTCACGCGGGCGGGATGCCCGCGCCACAAACGCCCGAGTGCTCCAGGGGAGGTGCGGGCCGAGTGTGGTGCGCGCGTCTCGCGCGCAGTTGGGATGTGCGGATTTCTGTTGATCGACGTTGGTGGATTATTCGCGGGCGGGACGCCCGCGCCACAAAGGGTCGTGTGCTAGCGTGTCGGCTGCCCGCTCGGAGGAGGATCGACCATGAAACCGGAACGCCTGATCGACAGCACACCGACTCCGGGTGGCGAAGAGCTTTTCCTCTACGAACGCGATGGGGTCTTCACCCTGCGGATCAGCGGCATCGAGCTGATGACGAGTCGTGCGCACGACTCCGAGGAGGAGCTGGCGTGGATGACCATGAAACTGGTCAACCGGAAACGCAGTCCACGGGTTCTGGTCGGTGGTCTCGGAATGGGCTACACCACGCGGGCGGCCCTTGATTCATCACCCAGACCATCGGAGGTCGTGGTCGCCGAACTCCTGCCGGCCGTGGTGGGCTGGAACCGCGATCATATCGGTGAGCTCGCAGGACGACCCATGGACGACTCGCGAGTGAAGATCGTCGAACGGGATCTCTACGATGTGATCGCGGACAGCCCGAATGGCTTCGACGTCATCCTCAACGATGTCGACAACGGCCCCGGCGGGTGCGCACTGGACAAGAACGAACGACTCTACCGACCTGCGGGCCTCGCGGCCATTCGCCGCTGTTTGCGGCCGGGTGGCGTGCTCGGGGTGTGGTGTGTCGAGGATGACCCGCGTTTTGTCAAGGCTTTGAGTTCGGCCGGGTTCCGGGCGCGTTCGGAGACGATCTTCGCTCGGAATGTCGCCAAGGGCCACCGGCACACGATCTTCCTCGCTCAGCGTTCGTAGGGTCGAGAAGGACAGATCGGCGAGCGGGACGCCCGCCGCTACAATGGACCCGCGTCATGCTTTGGCCTTGGTGCGATCGTGGGACGGTAGGGTGGGGTTGACCCCACCTTCAGAATCCTCGACTCTTTGCGTCGCCTTTCACGACAATCTGACGTCGCCACCTTCGGCGTTCTTCGACTGACGTGGTTCGCCACGAGCCCGTGGACGACACTGAAGGTGGGGCGAGCCCCACCCTACTGAGCACGCGGACGAGGTTAGGTGTGGGCGTCTCTCCCGCAGGAGACCTTTACCGGCGGCGGCCGTTGGGATTCTCCTCGCGCCACTCGCGGAACTTGATCCTGGGGTCCCGCGGGTCGGGCCTGGCGGCCGACTGGCTGAAGGCACGGGCGATCTTGGGGTTGACCTCGATCATCGAAGAGCGGCTGCCGATGGTGATGGCGCCGACGTCGCGGCTCGTGATGTCTCCGCGGCGGCAGGCGATGGCCAACAGCCGTCCGGGTTCGGCGCCGTGGTGCGAGCCCCAGCTCACCTGGAAGCGAGCCCAGTTGCACGATTCGCGGCGTTGTTTCCTCGAGCTGCGCGGCTGGAACTCGCGATCGTTCTGCACAGGGACCGCTGTGATCTCGCGTGGCACACACGGACCACCGTGGTCGGCCTCGCCGAGGAGGGTCGCCACAACGGTCATGGGGTCGCGATCCTCGAGCAGCTTGGAAGCCACCTCCTGCAGCCGGACAACATCGTTTCGGTCGGCGGTGTCGATTTCTGTGAACCTCTCGATGAGGCGCTCGTCGGCGGCGCTGAAGATGTCCTCACGGTTGGGGATGTTGGTTCGAGCGGCGGTGACCCCGGCCTGTCGAAGCAGGGCATTGACCCGATAGGCGGCGCGGGGGGGCACAAAGATCAGACTGCGACCCTTGCGTCCGGCGCGGCCGGTGCGGCCGCTGCGGTGGGTCAGCATCTCGGAGTTCTCGGGAAGATCAACGTGGATGACCTGGGCGATGTCCTGGACATCGAGGCCGCGCGCTGCCACGTCCGTGGCCACCAGGATGGGTGTCTGTCCACGGCGGAAGGAGTTTAGGGTGTTGGTGCGTTCGCGTTGGTTGAGATCGCCGGAGAGAGGCCGCACCGCAAAGCCGAGGTCAGCCAGGGCATCCGACAGACCGGCGGTGTCCAGCCGGGTCCGAACAAAGACCAGGGTTTTGGCGTCGGGCTCCACGAGGAGCACGTTGACCAGGGCCGACAGCCGTTGATTCTGCGCAACGATCATCGTTCGGTAGTCGATGTCGGAGTTGGATTCTCCGGGAGCGGTGCCGGCAATCATCAGCGAGTCCCGCTGGTGGCGCGCGGCGACTGCTTTGACTCTCGCCGGGAACGTGGCCGAAATGAGATGGGTTCGGCGATCTTCGGGGGTCGCGTTGAGGATGGCCGTGACCTCTTCCTCAAAACCCATGGCGAGCATCTCGTCGGCCTCGTCGAGGGCGACAACGCGCACACGGTCGAGGAGCAGGCTGCCGCGTTCGAGGTGGTCCCGAACCCGGCCCGGGGTGCCGACGAGCACCTGCGGGTCGCGTTTGAGCTGGCGAAAATCGTTCCCGAGTGAGGTGCCACCGGTCAGCGACACAACGGTGGCGCCGAGGGGTTGGAACAACCACGAGAGCTCTTCGGTCAGCTGGACGGCCAACTCGCGGGTCGGCGCCACCAGGACGACCGAGGGGCGTGCCCGCACGGGTCCACGGTTCACCAGGTTGACGGCTTCGGCGACCTGCTCGGCGACGACCAGTCCGAGGGCGACGGTCTTTCCGGAGCCGGTCTGTGACGAGATCCGAAGATCGCGGCCGACGACGTCGGGGTTCAGAATTGCGGTCTGGATGGGGGTGAGTTCGGTGAATCCGCGCTCTGCGAGGACGGGACCGAGTCCGGCTGGGACCTCAGGGAAGGAGATGTCATGCATGGTTTTTCCAGTGGGGTTGGGCCGCGAGTGCGTGCGTCGATGGGAGGGCAGCTGGTCAGGATCGGTATGGGCAGCGCACCCGGAACGCACAAAGTGTAGCAGATTCGGCTGAATCAGGCAGTTTCTGGCGTATTTTTACGCGATTGAGTCATCTGCGACTGATTGAGTCCGATGTGGTGGTTTCACCTGCGGGCTTGGAACGACGACGGTATTTGGCCATCGTTACAGCGGCGATCCCGAGCCAGACGATGTTGACGAACGTGGATGGGAACGCGTGGTAGTAGGTCGAGTTGAGGAGCAGACCTACGCTTCCGATGGCGTTCGCAAGTTGGTATCCGAACGACGTCCCTTGGACCATTCCCCGAGAGACCGCGCCATAGGCAAGGAGAATGGTGATGGCGCCGACCCAACCGATGATGTCGATGATCAACTGTGGTTGCATCCGGAGGTTGTATCACGGCTGTGTGTGTCCTGACTCAGTGTGACCTAAGGTGAGCGATTCTCGGCGGCGATCTGCACCAATCTCCTGCGCTCTGGCCTTTGCGAAAATACTCGACATACCAACGGGTATGCCTCCGTTTTTCGCAAATACAGAGCATCAAGATCTTGGCGCATCTCATCCGCCAGAATCGCTCATCTTAGGTGTGAAGAACCCGGCGCCAACCATCGAACCATCTGTCTCGTGATCTCAGGGTCGCTCAAGAGCGCCAAGTGATTGGTCCCGTAGACGATGAGCTGCGATGCCTCAGGGAAATCGAGACACCGGCGGGGATCGTCATGCTGGCCGAGGGCGCTGTGCAGCGGTACCAGACCGTCGCCGATGAGGCGGTCCGCCAGGGCCCCGCGTCGGTTCGTGGTGGTCGCGGCGACGGCAAAGCAGGCGATGCCCTCGGGCAGCGGCAAGACCACACGCTCATCGGGCGTGCGAGAGAAACGCTCTCGGTTGCGCCAGTCTTCGTCGAGCACGAACCCGAACCGAAGATCGGTGATGCCGGCGCTGCGCAGTTGACCGAGTTTGGCGAAGGGCGCGGTGTAGGGCGTGGCGGCGAGTACGCCGTCGACCCAGCTCCCGGCCCGCTCCAGCGGCGCGCCATGGTGCGGTGTGCCGAGGAATACGATGCTCTTCAGGCGATCGGGCCATTTCAGACCGGAGGTATTCGCCTCGTGGATTGCGCTGCGGATGACGAGACCGCCCATGCTGTGCACGACAACGGTCAGTTCTTCGATGGCGGTCGGCCACTGATTGACCAGTCGATCGAGGAGGGAGGCGAGCTGGCGCCCGTTCTCAGAGATGTGCAGCCCGGAGTTGTATCGGACGTGGACCGGTGTGTGGCCGAGCGCCGTAGCCAGCGACGCGCCGTGATCGACCACCTGACCCTCACTCTGGGTGCACCACTGGTGGTCGGTCATGCACAGACCGTGGATCAGCAACAAAACCTTAGCCGTGGCGTCGGGTATCGACAGACGGGCCTGTAGATCCAGCGCCTCGCCTCCGGAGCGAAGGGTCATGGGGATGGCGAACGGATTTTCGCCTTCGACCAGACGATCACCCATGACACCGTTGAGCGCCGCGAAGACCGCCTCACGTTGGGGCGTTTCTCTCTGGTCGCCCTCAGCCGCGTCAATGGCGGGTTGCAGCCTTGAGAGAACGAGATCGGTACCCTTGCCGACCACCCGGGTGACACCGTGAACGATTCGATAGACAAGACCGGTGATGCCTCGGGCTCGGCCCGGTTTCGGGCCGCCGGGCGCACCCACGGTGCTCCACACGGACTGGTGGACACCTTCGACGATGTCGGTCACACCCTCGGTGGCCTGTGCCGCGAGCCGGGCGATGCCACGGATGTCCGAGGGCCGGAGGTGGTTGAGGTGGTGAGGTGTCACGGGTGGAGGGTAGCAGTACGGGACCGGTGCCTGAAACCTGAGACCTGCGACCTGAATCCTCAGGCGAACTCGATCCCCGATCCACCTCGCTCTTTGACGGTGTACATGGCGCGGTCGGCGGCCTCGAAGAGCTTCTCAGGACTGCGGCCGTTGACGGGGTGGATGGCGATCCCGATGCTCGCGGAGAGGTTGATCCGACCGCTTTCAAACTGGAAGCCCATCTCGAAACCATCGAGGATCCGACGGGCGACCATCTCGGCCCCGGACGGGTCATCCAGCGCCTCGAAGACCAGAACGAACTCGTCGCCGCCATATCTGGCGACGGTGTCGACATCACGGGTCAGGGTCTTGATCCGCGCGGCCGCCTCACGGAGAACGCTGTCGCCGGCGGGATGGCCATAGGTGTCGTTGACCACCTTGAAGTTATCGAGATCGATGAACATCAGTCCGAGCGACATCCCGGATCGATTGGCGCGGGCGACGGCTCTGCCGAGTTCCTCCTCGAGCGCCCGGCGGTTCAGCAAACTCGTCAGAGGATCCCGGCGCGAAAGTTCGAGGATGTGCGCTTCGGCCTCTTCACGCTGCCGGCTCTGCAGGCGGACCTCTCGCTGGATGATGGCATTCTGGATGACGTTCAGAATTCCGAAGATGACCAGCCACACCATCACCTGGATGGCTCGGGCGGACTGTAGGTGTCCGGCGGCGTGTGGAATCAGACTGAGAACCATGTGCAGAAGAGCGAAACCGAGCGAGTAGACGAGCAGCGGAACGCCCCGGACCTGATCGTCGTCGGGATTCACCTGCGAATCGCTCGGACTGGTGAACGACCCGATCCGAGCGGCCACCACGATTAGAATCATCGGCGCATACCAGCAGATGTCCGCGATCCGGGGGAACGCATCGGGGAGATAGCTGGCGATCCATGCCAGGTCCACCGAGTCGGTTGCCAGTGAGAACAGCATGGCGGCGAGAAGGAGACCATAGACTTGGCGCGATCCGGGCGTGCTCGCATGCCGTATTTCCTGTGCGATTCGAACGACCAGATAGATATCGAGGACGACATAGAGGCTGAATGAAGGGACCCAGGTGAGGAACTCGTCGGTCCTCAGCGTGCTGGGCAGGATGACGAAATAGATGAACAGACCGCTCAGGAAGAGCACCCTCCCGGCGCTGCCGAGGACCCTGAGGGGTCGGATCTGCAATCGGCTGTCGGCGGTATGGGGCTGGATATCGAGGGCTAGGGCGAACGCCATGTAGTAGCAGAGATAGAGGGCGTCGACAGCTGCAAGTGAGAAGGGACTGTCGAAATCGTAGAAGAGAAGGGCGGTCAGCTCGCCGATGAGCCAGGCTGTGAGCGCGATTCCGACAAGGCGCCAGAAGAACTGTTCGCGCTCGGATTTCCGTGAGCCGATTCCTTGGAAAACGGCAGCGATGGCCAAACCGAGGAGAACCAGGGTGGAGAAGTAATCGGAGATGTACGACCGGATGGTGAGACTCGGCCCCTCGAGATCGGGGAAGACAAGAAAGACGACGGTCAGGGTCGATGCGGTCAGCACCCACGGATCGAGGATGAGCTTCCTCCCCGTCAGCCAGCCTGAGGGTGGCGTGTGGGGATCGGCGACCGTGTGGTGTTCCGTCCCGTGGATCAGTGCTGAAGTTGAAATTTTTCAAATAACCTGTCCATGTTTAACGCAGGTTCGATGCCAGTCTCAACGGTTGGTTCGTGGGGGAAATGCTCCGTTTTGGGACAATTGGTGCGCCGGCCTCGCGTCTGAAGCTAGTGCACCCCGTCACAATTGGCGGGGTACTCTAGGGTGCGACCGATGACTAGGAGGCTGCACCGCATAGATTCCGTTGCGCAGCAACGGAATCTATGCGGCGCCCCTCCTAATGGATTTGCTACGCAAATCCCGAAAGACGATCCAGGGGTTGGTAAAAAATAGAATAGAGCATGGGACGCAGTCCCTGTCCCAATTAGAATAGAGCATGACGTCGAAGAAGTACCGTCCATGGAATCCGGATCAGGCGTACCTGTTTCCTCCGTCGATGAGGGATTGGCTGGAGGAGGATCATCTGGTGTATCGGCTCCTCGACGTGGTCGAGTCGCTCGACATCAGATCCGTCAGTCACTCGATTCACGCGAAGGACGCACGGGGCGCCCGGCCGTAC
>Ga0164313_10005388_pt1 | contig 11319 bp, 7 predicted proteins | sample GuaBasSedimGuay4_FD_113735 | JGI IMG/M metagenome (GOLD analysis project Ga0164313, IMG submission 113735) | Subseafloor sediment microbial communities from Guaymas Basin, Gulf of California, Mexico - Guay4, Core 4569-4, 0-3 cm | ecosystem: Environmental > Aquatic > Marine > Hydrothermal vents >...
CAACAGCCGTATCTTCACTGAGATTTTTATAAAGAAAATCAATATCCAGATTTCCCTTACTGTCAACCGGAACAAATGTCACACGATAACCCTTCTTTGAAAAATATTCGTACAAATTTTTAATGGCAGGGTGCTCAACCCGTGTGGTTATGATATGCTTTTTATCAGGGTTCGACAATATTGCTGCCTTTATTGCGGTATTGTCACTTTCAGTACCGCAACTGGTAAATACGATTTCCTCGGGCGCAGCCCTCAAAAAAGCCGCCAGTTTTGCACGTGCTTCCTTTAATTTGCAACTTACATTTCCGCCAAAGGAGTGTATGCTTGAAGGATTTCCGTAAGTTTCAGTAAAGTATGGGAGCATCTCTTGAAGAACTTCAGGAGCAACCTGTGTAGTGGCATTGTTGTCAACATAAATAATTTTCATCGCTGGACATCCTCAAGTTTAAAAAAAGTTTCAAGGCGTCACCACACGCCATAGAACCAACTTCCCCCATACCATCAGGATCTTCAATGATGCCAACGTTTCGAGGGTTAAGGGCTCGGAAAATTAGTTGCCCACCTATCATAGTGTCTGAACCGCTTGGAAGCAGGGGTTTTTCATTCAGGCACTATCTACAATAATAATTATGTATTTGCAAAAAAAATGATACAATTTACAAAATTTCCGATTTTTGCTTCTTGACACCAGCACCATATTATGCCATTTATTAAAAATATGTTTTAACTATAATTTGGCAATTAGTCTGGTAGTAACATAGTAAAATTTAATTAAAATTTGGGAGGTTTAATATGGCAGTTTATGTTTACGGGCACAAAAATCCTGATAGTGATTCTGTGTGTGCCGCTATTGCGCTTGCTGATCTTAAAAGCAAGATAGGCGTTGAGGCTGTGCCTGCTGTACAGGGCAACTTAAACCCTGAATCCAATTTTATTCTGGAAAAATTCGGTGTCAGTGCACCCGAAATCATAAGCAGCGGCGCTGGCAAGCAGGTTATTCTGGTTGATCATTCGGATCTTGCACAGAGTCTGGATGACTTAAAAGATGCTGAGATTCTGGGCATTGTTGACCATCACAAACTCGGCGATGTGACTACTTCAAATCCCCTGGAATGCTGGATTTGGCCTGTTGGCTGTACATGCACTGTGCTAAAAGAAATGTATGGATTCTTTGGAGTTGAAATCCCCAAAGCTATAGCCGGCATTATGCTGTGCTCCATCCTGAGCGATACAGTCATTTTCAAGTCAGCTACCTGTACAGACCAGGACAAGGAAGCTGCTGATGCTCTGGCCAAGATCGCCGGCGAATCAGATTTGACCGCACTGGGCATGGAAATGTTCAAGGTTAAGTCGGCAGTTGAAGGCACACCCGCAAGGGAACTTGTATTGCGTGATTACAAAGACTTTGATATGAACGGCAACAAAGTGGGAATTGGCCAGCTTGAAGTAGTTGATCTGTCCATTCTGGATAGTGTCAAACCAGCCCTTGCTGAAGATATCAAGGCTCTTAAAACAGAAGGCAACAGACACTCTGTATTCCTCCTATTGACCGACATCATGAAAGAAGGCTCTGAAATGCTTATTGCATCTGATGATGAGGCTGTTGTTCAAAAAGCTTTTGGCATTGCCCCGGAGGGCGGAAAAGTCTGGCTCGATGGAGTTATGAGCCGTAAAAAACAGGTTGTTCCAAATTTCGAAAAAGCCTTTGCAGGCTAGTATTTATTATTTAGTATTTATTATTTTGCATAAAAAAGCCCGGTTATGCATATGCATGCCGGGCTTTTTTATTATGTTTTTTTCACCACGAAGCTTCGTGGTTTAATTTTTCCTTATAATCCTGACCGTTTCAAAAAGCGCGGTTTATAGCCGTGCAAACTATATATAGCGTAATTTATGTATGAAAACGTTCTTAATTTGCCATCGCGGGGCTCTCGGTGATTTTATACTTACATGGCCCGCTATTCTTTGTTTACGAAAAATTTTGCCGGATTATTTTTTTAAAGGCATTGGCCGCCCGGAATATATGCGTTTAGCCATTAATCTTGGCTTGCTTGATTCATTTATAGACATGGATTCCTCAAGATTGCTTGATCTGTTCAATGGAAAAGCAATTCCTCCTGAAATAGGCCATCCAGGCGGAGCCTTACTCTGGCTGTCATCCGGGCAGGGTATCGTTAATCTTCTAAAAAAATATGCTTTGCTGCCGGTTGTATCAATTGCCCCATTTCCAGCCAGGCGAATGCATGTGGCAGTTTATCACTGTCAATCCATGCAATCCCATTTTCCTGTTAATATTCCTGAAAATCTTTCTGATTGTTTTCCTCCAAAAACAAAGAAAGGCAATTATGCTTTGATTCATCCTGGAAGCGGAAGCCCCGCCAAAAACTATTCGCCCCGATTTTATCTTGCTCTTGCTGATGAATTGCAACGTTTAGGATATAAAAAGACAGGGTTTATCGCAGGACCTGCAGAAAAAACAACCATCATGCATGAGAATTTTACAGGCAGATGGGTAGAATGGCCGGAAAATGTTGAAAGACTGGCCGACCTGCTTGCCGATGCATCACTCTATATTGGAAATGACTCCGGCGTAAGTCATCTCGCAGGAATTCTTGGGGTGCCGACAATTGTTTTTTATAAAACCACTGCTCCGGAAGTCTGGGGAGCTCTAGGCAGAAAGGTGGCCCACATTAAAGCCGGTAATGAAAAATCTGCTTTATACCTCGGAAGGTCACAAATTGCGCTTTTTTCGGTGAGCAATGAGCATCAAGAGCAAGGCGCGAAGACGCGGAATAGCAGGCTATTGCAAGTCTGAGCAACGCTGCTATTGATGTTCATGGCCAGCGAAAAATCGTATTTGTGGCCTTTCGAGGTATAAATAAAGTTCTAAAGCTTCTATCGCCATAAATTTACAAACTCGTAACGGTTTTTAAAAAATATACATTCTTGACAATTAAAACTCAGATGTGTTTTTTATTTAATAGAGGCAAAAACTTCCCGATTTCTGAAATAATTCGAGCTGTGCGGGTAGATAATTCCTGAGCCCTTCCGAATGATCTAATCCTCATCGGCAGGTTCCAGTAGTGGCTGGTTTATCTCGCCCTATCGATTTGGCGGGCGGCATAAAGCCGCCCCTACGATGTCTCCTTCTAATTATCAACTCATTGACAAAACACGGTAAATCCTACCCGCACAGCTCGAAATAATTCGCCACGGAAGGGCACGGAGTTTCACTGAAAATTGTAAACAATGAGAGGTTACATAAAAATTTGAGCTATAAAATCATAGGTGCAGCACGGAAAGTATACATCGAAAGGTTGCAAATTGCGTTTTTTTCGGCGAGCAATGAGCATCAAGATCAAGGCGCAAAGGTGCGGAATAGCAGGCTATTGCAAGCCTGAGCAACGCAGATATTGGTGTTCATGGCCAGCGAAAAACCGCAATTTGTTGCCTTTCGAGGTATATATAAAAAACTTGGTTCTGGTTATAATGTTGAGAAGAGTATTTTGATAATTCAGTGTAATTCCGTGAAAATCCGTGGTAAACTTTTACACATAAAGGAAAATGCATGAATAAATTGTCTTTAAGGACATGCGTATCAACTTCTGGTGAATTTGTTTACGGCATTCACAAGCCCGATTACACAGTTGTCAACCTCAGGGGAAAAGATCACATTACAACTCTTGGACATATTAACGGCAAAACCGCTGTTGAGAACAAAATTAACTTTCCTGCAAATGATGTAACAATTGATAACGCAGACTGGGTATTTGAAATCTCCAACTCCTTTTCTTTTATGGGCGCAACTTTTATATTAAAATCAAGCGCTGATAAAAGAATAGAAAATGCGAATCCTTTTGATATTATTAACAAACACGAATCTTCAAAATTAAAAACCAGTATAAATGAGTTCGAAGACAATGACCCGCTTACTATATCATTGGGCCGAACCTCCACAGACGCAGATTTACTTATCGAGTTAGCCAAAAAGTCGTGCTTGTTTGAGTTCGATTCACACACAGGAAAGCCTGTTGGCATTCAATATGAAAAGACAAAAAATGGAGAAATCCGACAGGCAATTAAAAACCACCATCTGTTTGAAATCGTGTCCAACAATACTTTTTTACCTGATACTTATAAGCAGGCTATGGTACTTATCCCCGGCATTCAGGGCCCTAATAAAATTGTGGGAGAGTATAAAAAGTCTGCCGGCACTCACATCTGGGAATATCTGAGAGAAAACAGCTATATCCCATGGGGACATTATGCAGCAAACATGGCACATGATTCCATCAGGTATAAAATCGGAACACTTAAGAAAGAGGATTTGATTGGTCTCAGGCATTTATACTACCAAAGGGTTTACACACAGCTCGCCCAAAGTCTGGGCATTCCCATTCCCGCAAAAAAACGTACTCTCACAAAAGATGAGCTGGAGTCTTTACGGATACATCTTCTCGAAACCATAAAACATTATGAAAAAGCTAAAAACAATTTGCCCTTTAATGCATCAATGTGGGGATGGAACTTCGGCTTTGATCTATCTCCTTCAGGATACCGCCTCAATGCCTCTCACCAGCAAATACACCAGCAATTTGCCATAGTGCCAACATATATCCCTGGTTTTATCAATGGAAAAAATGATGAAAGCTATACTTTCTTTCCAACCTATACTCAAGGAGATGAAGTATCTCTCTTCTGCCGGCAGTTCAGAAATAGGACCGGCAAAAACTTCTTTGAAACATACATTAATGCCTTAAAAAATAACAGGAGAATGGATGGCAGAGAAGACAAGGCAAAAAACCTTATTTTCTATCAAGACGAAAACATCATAGCTTTTGTACCCAAAGCCCAACGCTCTCAAGGAGAAGTACAGATTATGGCCACAGCAAATTGCGGCAATATTCTTGAGGCGAATTCTACAATGAGAAGGTCTCTGGACATGGCTATTTTGACAACTGTAAGGATGCTGGAAAAATTGGGTGTGGAAATGATGATTTGTTACGAAACATCCAAGAGGTTTGATAATCCAGACAATGACCAGCGGCTTATGTACACTTTTATTCCACGTCATCCTAAATCGCCAGGGACTTACAGTGAGTGGCTATATCGCTGGATTATCGGGCATTATCCCGAAGACTTCGCCCATGCCTGTAGTAGGGTTGTTAATCAGAAATTTTAATGTTTTTTAAAAGGATAAAACCAGCTGTTCCCAAATATTTGCTTATTGGTCTTGCCGGTCTGATGTGGAGCACCGTGGGCATAATGCTTTGCAGCATGGCTTATTACTGGCTTAAAGAGGTTGACTGGATAGCTGCTTTCCCATTTGGGCTATTTGGAATCATTTTGTCATTGGCAGCATATCGCTTTGGATTTTCCGGAATCGCTCGAAAAAATATTGACCGTATCTGTCTGCTCCCTGATAGAGGATGTATTTTCGCTTTTCAGGCATGGAAAAGTTATTTTATCATTGCCTTTATGATTGCACTTGGAATCATTTTGCGGCATTCCCCTATTCCAAAACACTACCTGGCAATCGTCTATACGACTGTAGGTGGAGCGCTCCTGCTGTCAAGCTTGCACTATTACCGGAAGCTATGGCGGTTAATAATTCTCAAAAAACCATGACAGCCTTCAAAAAAAGGTGGAAGTTAACGCTTACAAAAGAAAATTGATTAATGTCCTGTCTCAATAATAATGATAACCAGGTGCCGGGCGGAATTTACCTTTGCCAGGCCAATAAAGAAATTTCCTGTGGAGCATGCTGCGGTTTATATAATATTGCCGATCCATCGTACGAATCTATAATGGAAATTCTTACATGGCGCACCAATACTTTCTCACGCATTAATCGAAATATGGACGATATACTCGCCTTCAAAGAAGAAGTCGAAGATAGAGAACCACAGAAAAGGCCTTTCCCCGATTTTCATCATTGCCCTTACATCGGTCTGATAGGGGAAGAGCGTTCACGTGTGGGTTGTCTGTTACATCCCCTGCTTGACGAAAACAAGGGTATAGATTTCAGGGGGCTAAGCTATTACGGAGGCATGGCATGCAGGGTTTACTTCTGTCCAACATACCAACATCTCTCAGCGGCTTTCAAAGAAATAGTCCGTGAAACGGCAAGTAACTGGTATGCGTACGGACTTGTAATTACTGAAACAAAATTATTAAACACGATTTTTGAAAAACTGGGAAATTGCCTTAACCGGCCATTAATAAAAAACGACATATTAAAGAATAAAAATACTCTTGAGGCTGTTAGAAAGCTTTTAGATTTAAAGATTAATTGGCCTTTCAGGCGACGATCATCTTCGGGACCAACAAATTATTTTTTTGAAGACCGGCTTTATTCCAGGCCCCCTGTAAATTATGAAACAATCGGGAAGCCTGTATCCAGGCATGACACCATATTACAAGAGTTGGAATCTCACTTTAATTCAGCAAATGAATTACATGCGGCTGAAAATCTAATTGACGGATTAATTAATAAAGTAGCATCAAATTTAAATCCTGAATATCCTGTTCATCCTGTCCAAAAATAATATTTAACAGCGCTAAACGATAGTGTTACGCCTTGTTCGCTCCTGATAGTGGCTCCCTCCATATCTGTTAGCTGCTTCGCATTCCTGAAGGAGGCACTCGGGTTGCTATGCGATGCGCGATGCCTGTCTAAAATATGCCACGCATCCGGTGCGGGAGTACCTTTTTTGGCAACTGCCAATGAACGTAAATTCAAAATAGCATTTCTCGATATCGGTCTTAGGGCTCGGTAAAAAATAACTTGGCATTTTTGCATCCCAACTTCACCATATCTTCAATCGATTTTTATTCGCAAAAGTCCTCGAAATAGCTCGCTATTCCTGCGGTTTTGCTCAATCAGATCGATTAAATCTACGGCAAATTTGGGCGCAAATTCTACCAAGTTATTTTTTACCGAGCCCTTATCCTATTCTGCAGTTAGCAAATCGGCAAGCCGTTGATGCAAAAGACAGTCTTGCAAAAAAAATGAAAATGGTATACTTGGCTTGGAGTTCGCTCAAAAATAAATTTACATTTTCAGGGGTTGAGGCGCACGCATGGCAAGGCGCGAGGAGGGCGAATAGCAAGAGCTATTTAACCAACGAGCAACGCAGCCATGCGGGATGGATCGGCGCATCAAAATGTGAAGTTATTTTTGAGCGAGCCCTTAGGTATAAGTACAAGAATATCAAATGGTTTTTTATTGACCATGTTTGCTTTCTTTGGTATTCTTTATAATATAAAATTCACCAGCGGTCGGTTTGTTTCATAAAGGTGTTACATGGAAATGAGTTTGTAAATTTCTGATTACCGCAAATACAGAATTGTTACCATACAAATTTAGGAGGAGGAAATGAGAAAAAATTATCCGAAAAAGTCTTTTGGAACTTGCGGGAAAATATTGTTGGCAAGTTGTGCAATATTGGTTATGGCCGTTGCTGTACAGGCGGAATCATATCAAACGCTTTATCCCTGCCTTATTGATCTTTCAGGATGGACGGGCGGCGAGCCGACAGGTATGAATATGAATATGTCCGGCATGGTTATGATTAATTCTACACGTACCTACAGCAAGGGAAAGAAAGAACTGAGAGCCATAATTATGAAGGGCAATCAGGCTTTTGGAATGGCCGGTATGCAGGGTTCTGAAATGCACATGGAGAGTCCTGAAGTTAATATGAACATCAAAACCATAAACGGCTTTCAGGTGCAGACAGTTTATGACAAAAAAGAGAATTCAGGTGCAGTTACTGTTTTTTTGACACATAAACAAACCGGGGGCGCTTTCTTCTCCCTGTCATATGCAGGGATTTCAGAGAAAGAGGCCATTGGGCTGGCCAAAAAATTTGACTGGGAAAAAATAAAGAGCAAGATACAGTCATTAAGATAATGGAGTTTTATTATTAACCTCATAAGAGGGCAGAAAAAATGAAATTTGAAGATTGGATGAGGAAAAACTACTTAAACGGTAAGCATTTGCATTATAAGCTCACTATAATATTTGCTCTTTTTTTTCTGTTTCCTGTCTTGGGGTTTGTTACATTTGGAATTAAATATAACTTAATGAATGACCAATATGTTTTGGTGTTTTTTCTGGGCGTTCTTATTTTTTCATTGTTAGGATATACCATGCTAAGGAAGTTATTTGGTGAAATAGAGGATATATCCAGAAATATTTCTCGGAAAGGCATTGAACAATTTGGAGGAGAGTTGCAGACGGGCACGGGCACGGGCACGGATGAAATACGCAACATTGTTCAGTCTTTTAACGCGATTGAGAATCAATTCAGCAAAACTTTCCTGCAACTTCAAAAGAAGTCTTCTGAAATATCAATACTAAAGGAGCTTTCCGAGCTTTGCTATGTTACATTTGATCCAACTGAAATTCTTTACGTTACTCTGGAGCGTTCTTTGGCATTAACTGATTCAGACGTTGGTTCAGTCATAGTTACAGCTCGTGATCGCAGATCGTTTGTTGTTAAGGCAACTATTGGAGCAGGGGAATACGTTAAGATAGATGACAGGATAGATTTTAATACAAGCATTGCCAAGTATGCTGTAATCAATAAATCGCCTATTGTGGTAGAAGATGTTGAAAAGGATACCAGGTTCGCAAGGGCGAACCGTCCTCTATATTGCTCGAAATCCTTTGTTTGCATGCCGATCAAGACCAGTAAAGATATTGTTGGAGTGCTAACAATTTCGCGTAGAAATGGTAATAAAATTTATTCACACGACGATGTGGAGATTCTAACGCCCCTTTTGAGTAATGCTGCTTTCACATATGAAAACCTCCGTCTTTTGAAGGATAATGAAAATGGAGAACTCGTCCTGAAGACAGTTGAGAAAATCTTCAAGATAATAAACTCAAGTTTTAGAGACAGCGAACTTTTACATGCTATTTTTAATGAAATTTATGCTGTAGTTCCTTTTAATCTTGCCATGGTTATGACCGTGGTTGAAAAAGCTCCTGGTTATATTTCGATTTTTGAGTTGCTGGCTAATGAGCAGACAAACATTTCAAGGGGCGTTCAATATTCCATTTCGCAGGGCGATATAATTGACAAGGCGCTTAAACAGAAATCCATTCTGATTGTGGATGATACTGACGTACTTACCAGTGAGTGTGCAAAGGAATTATTTGTAAACCAGGGAAGCAAATCATGCTGTCTTGTCCCCATGAAGATGAGAGGGGTTGTTAAAGGGATATTTGCGCTATCTTCAAGTCATGCAAAAGACTTTCATGATTCTCAGGAGCTAATTGAATGGATGGCAAACGCGCTTTCTATTGCCATAGAGCGCAACAAGTTGTCTGAATCTGTTATTAAACGCAATAAAGAATTGGATTCGATCAAACAAATCGGAAGCGCCCTTGCTTCATCGACTTTTGATATGGATCAGGTCCTTAAATATACAATGGACATGATTCGGGAAGTTATGAATGTTGAAGCAGGCTCCCTTTATCTTGTAGATGGAAAAGAGCTTGAGTTTGCTGTTGCATTTAATATCAAACTTGAATTTCTGAAAGATCTGAAAGACCTGCGACTTAAAATGGGTCAGGGAATTGCCGGTTATGTGGCGGCACGGGGGGAATCTGTTATTATAAATGATGTACGGAAGTCACCGCATTTCTATCCTGAAATAGATAAAGCTACAGGTTTTAAGACGTTATCAGCATTGTGTGTGCCGATGATTTCCCAGGGAAAGGTAATTGGAGTCCTCGAAGTACTCAATAAAATAAACGGCGATTTTGGCTCTAATGATGAAGATCTACTGCAGTCAATAGCATCATCGGTAAGCATTGCCATTGAAAATGCTCGTCTTTACAAGGAAACAGTTTCATTGGCCGAACATGAGCGCGGTATAAGGAGTGTGTTTCAGAAATTTGTACCCAAGGAAATAGTTGATAAGATTGTCTATGGCACGGAAACAGGAGGGGAAATGCTTGAGGAGGTAAAGACTCTTACCTTGCTGAATATTGATATCAGGGAATTTTCAAGTATTTTAAGAGAAATCGGTTCTCAAAAAACGGTTCCTCTGCTTAATTATTTCTTTTCCGTTATGGGGGGCATGGTGTTCAAACATCATGGTATTGTTGATAAATATCTGGGTGATGGGCTGCTGGCGCTTTTTGGAGCGCCTGTTTCAAGCATAATGGACGCGGATAATGCTGTGCAGGCGGCGCTTGAAATGAAGAACTTGGTTGCAACTGTAAATGAGTATTTTGCCAGGGAATTTGGCGTTTCCCTGAGTATAGGTATTAGCGTTCATACAGGCGAGGTCGTTGTAGGCAGCTTTGGCTTTGAGATGAAAATGGATTATACGGTTATCGGCGATTCTGTAAATGATGTATTTAAGCTTCAGGAGCTTACCAAATCCATTCCGAACAGTATTTTAATCAGTGAGAAAACCTGCCATTCCGCACGGTTCAACCTGGAACTGCGTGATATTGATGCCACACTCAGCGATATGAAAATATACGAACTGCTGGGCTATAACCCCAATTGACCGAGCCCTTAGCCCGCATTACTCATGAACAACTCATAACATAATGCATAAAATAGTTATATTCTTGAAAGTCATAATTATTTTTTTGATGTTTATCTCATTGACTTCGTTGTCGGTCGGGGCAAGGCAGGTAACTGACCAGTTGGGGCGGCAGGTTATCCTGTCCGATGATCCGCAGCGTGTGGTTTCCCTTGCGCCGAGCATTACTGAGATAATTTTTGCTCTGGGACAGGAACACCGCCTGAAGGGGGCGACTCGTTTCAGCGACTTTCCTCCCGATGCAAGCAGTCTTCCCAAAGTTGGTTCTTACGTTCAACTTGATCTTGAAAGAATTGTAGCTTTAAAACCAGATCTGTGTATTGCAATAAAAGATGGAAATCCAAGGCAAACAGTTTTGCGGCTGGAGTCTTTGGAGGTTCCGGTTTATGTAGTTGATCCAAGGAATCTGGAAGCAGTGACGGAAACGATTATTGAAATAGGTGATTTGCTTAATGCCACAGAAAATGCAGAAGATCTGGTCAATAATATGCGTTCGCGTATTAACAGGGTAAAGTCAGCGGTAGAAAAAATTTCTAATCGTCCCGGTGTTTTTTTTCAGATTGGCATTTCACCCATAGTTTCTGTGGGAACAAATACATTTATACACGAACTAATAGTTCTTGCAGGAGGTGATAATCTTACTAAAGGTCCCATCCCCTATCCAAGGTTCAGCCGGGAACAGGTCTTATGTCTTGCTCCTGATGTCTTCATTATAACTTCCATGGCAAGGGGCGAGGTGTTTGAGCG
>Ga0164313_10005389_pt1 | contig 11319 bp, 10 predicted proteins | sample GuaBasSedimGuay4_FD_113735 | JGI IMG/M metagenome (GOLD analysis project Ga0164313, IMG submission 113735) | Subseafloor sediment microbial communities from Guaymas Basin, Gulf of California, Mexico - Guay4, Core 4569-4, 0-3 cm | ecosystem: Environmental > Aquatic > Marine > Hydrothermal vents...
GGGCTGTAGGCTGTAGGCTGTAGGCTGTAGGCTGTAGGCTGTAGGCTGTAGGCTGTAGGCTGTAGGCTGTAGGCTGTAGGCTGTAGGAGAGGGTTTATCCCTCGATTCCAGGAGCAACCTCATTTTTTAGGAATTTTCTGCTTTCGTCGGAACCGTTTCCCTCCTGCAGGGGCGTGCCTTGCCTGCCACGGCGTAGCGGAGCGTAGACGGGCGGGCGCCCCTCTATTTCATTCATCTGTACCCTACAGCCTAAAGCCAGCCTCAGCAGGCCCCAGGGCCTGCTAGTTCACCGACGGATCATCGGGTGCATCGGCCAGGAATCTCAGCTCCGGACTGATATTCCCCATAATCGTCCGCCAGAGATCGACTCCCTTGAGCTGGTTGATCAGATCCGGGGCCACCGGGCTGACGATCCAGGCATTTTGCTCGAGTTCGACCTCCAACTGTCCCTCGCCCCAACCCGCATGACCTACAAATGCGCGCACGTCCAGGCCCTCGGGCGAGGCAATCAGTTCCTTCGCCTTTTCCGGATCGATCCCGAAATACAAGCGAAACATGCCCAGTGAGCTCTCGGCATGCCAAGCCGAAAGAATGATCTGCTTGTCGTTGACCGGACCACCGGTGAAGACCGGTACATCGGAGAGCAAACCGGTCGAAAAATCGCTCCCGTATTCCCCCAGGCTCTTCCCAACCGGACGATTCAGGATGACACCAAGCGCACCGTCCTCATTGTGGGCGGACAGAAGCACGACCGTGCGGCGGAAATTAGGATCCACCATCTCCGGGTGTGCGAGAAGCAGCGAACCGGCAAGGTCCTGCTTGGGGTGGATACGACGGCTCATGCGATAATCTACAATCTGATGATGGCCACGCCCGCTTCAACCAGAATGTCCCGCACCATCTCATCGTTTCGGTAATCGACGTGATATTTGATCGTCCGAATCCCCGCTGCGGCGAGAATCTTCGCACAGTTGATGCATGGGTAATGAGTGGTGTAGGCCGTGCAGGCTTCGAGGCTGATTCCGCGCCGCGCCGCATCCGCGATCGCGTTCTGCTCGGCATGGACCGTAGCCTGCTCGTGACCTTCGCGGACCCTCGAATGATGGGGGGTCCCCGGAAGAAAGCCGTTATATCCAGCGGCCACGATGCGGTTCTTGTGATCCCCAGAGGTGACGATCACACAGCCGACCTGAAGCCGTTCACAGATCGATCGGGTCGAGATCAGAAAGGCGTTCGCCATGAAATACTCGTCCCAGGAGGGTCGATAGGCGAATGCCTCCGTCGCATCGACGATCTGTTCCAGTGGTGTCGGTGTCTTTTCCATAAGGGCACTGAAACCAGACCATGCTACCGATCCCCTGCCCTGTCGAGATCGCGATGAGGGATGGGACGGCAGGGACCCGAGGCAAAGGGTTCCCCTTCGACAGCTTCCTAGAGGCTGTCTTAAAAGTGATGAAAACTGTCGTTTGGCCAGAAAAGGCCTCGCCGCAAGGCACATCCTAAATGGGGTATCCCCATAGTGCTATCCCTTTCGGATGGAACGCCGCGCCGGGGTCGTTTCTGGCCAAACCCTTCGGGCAGAGTTGCTTTGGGTCGTGGCCGGCGTTAGGCACGAGGACCAAGGCCTTTGGGCCTGGGCGCCTCGCGCCTGCCTTGCCCAGCACCCCAAATCAGTCTCTGCGACATGCTTCAGCACTTTTAAGACAGCCTCTTAACGCGTCGCCGTCCGAACTGACCGCTGATTCATCGCAAGCAGTTGCCGTTGATCATCAAAGACCAGGTTGGTCACCCGTTCGGCATACCGACGCGACATCCCCGGAGCCCGGCCCGTTGTGGTGCGTTTGAGCCCGGAATTCCAAGCCACCGCAATCCAGTAAGGGCTGGCCGGATAACCCTTGCGGGTCAGATTCCTGTAAAGCCAGTCGTAATGCTTTTTCGCAATGACCTGTGAATACGACGGATCATGGGCCTTGTAGTGGCTCTTCTTCGTATGCTGCTTCCAGGTTTGACGGGTGAACTGGTAGAGCCCCCGCTCACCTTTGCTGCCAACAGCGCGTGGATTGTTACCGGTCTCAACCAGGGCAACTGCGCTCAGAAAAGAGTCACGCTGCCGTTCGTAGTTGGTCGCAAAGGCTTCACCGACCAATCCTCCGGACAGAAACAGAACGCCAAGCAGAGCCAGGCATTTGATTGAGAAGGACCGTCGAAAACAGAGATAGCGAGGCCGTGGAAGTGTACAAAGAGACGCATTCATCGTCAGAAAAGGAACCAAAAGGGTTAGAAGAGGGAGGGCAGTCGGACTCGGTTGGGCCGGTGGGAAACCTGGGCAAATTTCCCGTGAGTTCCTGCAGGCAGGATCTCATTTCTCTTTTTCACCTGATTCATGCTTGAGTAAACGTGATGTCGACAGAACCCCAATTGTCAAGTTTGAGGGGTTCGCACGCGACGGTCGGGAAATCCCCTAGGGGCACTCCGCATATGCGCGAACCGACCACCTGACACAACCTGCAAACACGTGAATCGAATTGTAAAAACGAAGATTTCCGATCGCCTCCCATCCCACGGCCCGCCATGTCGCCTGCCCGTCGAGACATTTTGATCATCAACACCTTGATGGGAAATCACGGGCGGATTTTCAGGCACCTGCGCCTCGCCCCTCGAAGCATCTTCCCCCCTCAAGCGACCTGACCTGACACACCGGATCCAGTGCTTTTTCGATGGTCATCGCCGGTCCCGATGATCAGGCTCGTCGCTGATGACAAAACTCGAGGATGTGGTCGCTTTCTGCGACGAACGGACAGGAAGCCCCGGTTATCCGGATTTTCCGGGAGCGATGAATGGTCTCCAGGTTGCCAACAGTGGCCGCGTTTCCTGCATCGGAGCAGCTGTCGACGCGGGACTGGTCCCTTTTCAACAGGCCATCGAACGTGGAATCGATTTTCTCATCGTTCACCACGGACTGTTCTGGATGCCCCCCACCCCCCTCACCGGCGCCAACTACCGCAAAGTGAAAACACTTCTCGATGGAGACTGCGGTCTCTACGGCTGCCATCTGCCCCTCGACGCCCACCCCGAGATCGGAAACAACGCCCTTCTGGCATTCCGGTTGGGCCTTGCTCGGGAAAAAACCTTTGCGCCGTTCGAAGGCCGGGACCTGGGGCTCATCGCCCGCTCCGACTACGAGAGAACCGAGCTCCGCGAGCGGCTTGAGACGCTTTTCCCGAGGGGGATCACGGCCATCGAATGCGGTCCCGAGCAATTGGACGGAATCGCCATTGTAACCGGCAGTGGCGGGAGCGTCCTTCCTGAATTGATGCCGTCTGGAGCCTCCACCCTCATCACCGGGGAACTCCGACAACATCACTTCAATCAGGCCCAGGAAGCCGGCTGGAACCTATACTGCTGCGGCCACTACGCGACCGAGACGTTCGGCGTCTCCGCCCTGGCCGAAGAAGCAGCCCTGCACTTCGGGGTCAATTGGGAATTCATCGAGACAGAATGCCCGCTTTGAGGATTGAAAACCACGCACGAATCACGTTTCAAATACACCTATGAAGAAGATAGCCGTCATCAACGGGCCCAACCTCGACCGCCTCGGCCGCCGGGAACCGGAGGTCTACGGAACCGCAACCCTGGCCGATCTCGAAGCGATGTTGCGCGAAACGGTCGCCAATAAGGAGGTTGAACTCGACTTTTTCCAGTCCAACCACGAGGGCGCCATCATCGATCGAATCGCATCGTATGTGGATCGTGGTTTCGATGGCATCATCCTCAACGCGGCCGGCCTCACCCATACCAGCGTCGCGCTGCGCGACGCCATTCAGGGAAGCGAGATACCCACCATCGAGGTTCACATTTCCAATATCCATCAGCGCGAGGAATTCCGCCATCGGTCCATGACCGCCCCGGCCTGCGTCGGCATGATCGCCGGACTCGGGTTTCATGGCTACCAGTGCGCCCTCGACTACTTCCTACGCGAAGACTGAGACCAGATCACCGCCCGCACCCGCACAGATCCGATCGAGGGACAGCCGTAACCCACGCCCCTTGTCACCACTTCTTCATTCAGAATTCTTAAGTCTTAATTCCTACTAGCGCCTCAAGCACATCCACGGCAGCATCCACCCCTGTATCAGACCGCAAATCTCCGGCATGGTGGGCGCAAGCCTCAGCGACTGAATCCGACTGAATCAGTTCCTTCAATATTTCGGCGATGCGGATATGACTCATCCGGTCGACATCGAGGTATTTTCCCACGCCCAGGTTCAACAACCGGGTGGCATTGTCGGGCTGGTCGAAACCGAACGGCACCACCATCTGCGGGATTCCGGCCGCCAGCGCTTCCGCACAGGTTCCGATACCGCCATGATGAATGACTGCGGTACATCGTGGGAAGAGAAGGGAAAACGGCGCACGCTCGGCATGGATAACTTCCTTTGGCATCGATTCCGGCAATTGATCCTGAAATGGCGTCAGGACGATCAATCGGCGACTCAGCATATTGGCGGCATCAATGCTGGCTGCAATAAATCGGGAAGCATGCCGGTTGGCCGAACCCGGCGTCATGACCAGGGGCGCCTCGCCATCCTCGAGGAAGGCGTCCAATTCGGGATCCAACGGCTCTGCCCCAATCCGTCCGCCGAAAACAAAGCCGGTCAGTCGCGATCGCACCGGCCAATCCGGCTGCGGCGCTGCGAACCAGTTTGGAAACAGACCGAGAATCCTCCTGGGCGAATGAAACCAATCCTTGAAGATCCGGTCGACCGGCTTGAGACCAAGGGACTTTCTCAACCGATTGAGTTGTGATCGAATCGGAGGGTCAGCAAAAAGCGAATCAGCCATCCGCCAGAAAAGATGCTTCACCCACCGGGGCGAACCGCTGAAGTCTCTCCCCGGCGCCAAGGCCGGTTGGTCGTGTTCGGAGCGAAACGCAAACGGAGCCAGGTGAACGGTCGCGGACGGACACCCCTTCACGTCCTCAAGGACGCGGGTGGCCAGCGATAGCGAATGCCCGACAAGAACCGTCTCACCCTCCCGGTAAAAGGATTCCAAAGTCCGGTAATTGTCTTCCAGACGGGAAGCCAATGCACGCAATACCACGCTCAAGCCGTTCCAAGGGTCCCAAAGATCGGAATTAGCGATGATCTGCTCAAAATCCTCAGTCGATGAGCTGCTCACAAATTCAAGCCCCGCCTGCCCGATCGAATCAGCAAAGGGCTCCGGAGCGAAAACGATCACTTCATGCCCTCGTGCCTTGAGGCCGTGACCCACGGCGATAAAGGGATTCACATCCCCATATGACCCTACCGGTGTGAGAAGAAATCGCATGTGACCCTAACCATCGACAGGTTTCGCCCCGGGTCGAGGCAGCACCGGAAAAATCGTCTCCAGAGGATAAGCTGAATTCGCACGAGCAGTTCCGTATTATTAGCAATATTTATCGAAGATCTCCCTTGCCGTCAAATGCCCAATTCCTATTCTCCATGTATCCGGTTTCTGAACCTCCCCCTTTCAAGCAGGACCGGCGGCACCCCAACCCGCCAACCCATCCTGCCTGACTGGCCGGTTTCCGGAAACTCGCTCGAACATATCTTTGCAATGAAAAAGACACCCATGAAGAACACCGTCTCTCTCCTGATAGTATTGGCAATCGCAATGACCGGTTCCGCCCGAGCCTCTGAACAGGCCTGGCAACAACCGTTGCAGGACGAAGTTGAATGGTCAAAACTGGCCTCAAACGGCGTCTTGATTGTTGGATACAAAAATGGACTTGGAGTCTTCTCACCGGAAGGCGAAGCGCTCTGGAACCGGGATGACCTGCGTGAACTGGCCCCCTTCAACGTGAAGCCCATCCCCGAGACCCCTTACCTTCTGATCAACGAGCACAAGGGCAAGATTCCGCCCAAGGCCCGCCTGCAGATCGTCGATTTCATGACCGGAGAGACCACTTTCGATTCCGGTGTCGTGCCCGGCAACAATCTCGGAGCCTACCCGGTGCCCGGCCGCCCCATCGTCCTCTTCGCCATCGATCGCCCCGGTGGCAACGGGCTCAAGGGCGGCGCTTACCTGGTGGCTTTCAGCCTGGTGGACGACTCGAAGATCTGGGAAGCCCGACTTGGCTCGAATGGGTCAATGAAGCTGCACAAGACAGAGACAAGCGGATTCATGGCCAATATGGACCTGAGCGGACACCCGCGACCAGTGATCATTGGTGACACCGTCATCCTGACCGGGGACCAGATGATCGCCATCAATCTCGACAATGGCACCGAGAAGTGGCGCTACAAACTGGGGGCCTATAACGGCGGCCTCAAGCTTGCCTATGCTCGACCAGTAATCGCCGACGGTGTCATTTACGCGACCGGCAAGAAGAAACTCGTCGCGCTCGACCTGGCCACCGGCAAGGAAATCTGGAAAGGCAAGGCACCGAAGGGGACACTGCCCGAACTCGAAATCGTGGGCGATATCCTGGTCGGCCGGATCGGCGGCACCTTTTCGAACGGAAAGGACCTCGTGCAGGTAAAGCCGTTCGGGGCCTACGCCGTAAACCGATCAAACGGGAAACTGAATTGGAGTTGGACCAAGGCCAAGAACTCGGTGACCAATCTCAAGATCATGCCCGACCAAGGTCTGGTCATGCTGGCGGACAAGAAGAAACTCTACGCCCTCGACCTCAATGCCCTGAAAAAGGCCAAGGTGGTCTACGATCTCGATCTTGAATTCAAACGGAAGATGGGATCGACCGAAATGGCTGCCAAGGGACTCGGGGCCGCCAGCGGGTTCCTCAGCGGTGGAATCTCCGGGGGATTAAGAGGCCTGGGAGGTGGTGGCGATCGTTCCGATCCCCCGTTGGACATTCAGGCGGTCGGAGACAACCTGATCATCCGTGGCCAATACCACCTGCTTTCCCATAACGTCGCCAATCGTGACAATCCCTGGTCGATCGAGTTCTCGCCTCCCGGGATGAACAGTTTCGCCCTCATCGCCATGGGAGCGGTCACCGCCGCCGTGGCGGTCGGAAATTCGGGCTATGCCTATAACAGCGGGAGCTTTGCGGCGGGCAACTCCGCACTCAACAGCACCTTGCGCCTGACCGAAAGTTTCCAGGCCTCCGTTTCAAAACGGTACGCGGCATCGGAAGCGGCGAAGGAGATCGCGTTTTTCCTCACCTCCGAAAAAGAGGGCCGGATGCTGGTCGGCATCGATCTCAATACCGGCGAGGAAGTCGGAGAGATTCCGATGAGGGAAAAAGAACCCCGATTCATGGTGGATAACTCGATAAACCGGGTCTACCACTTCAAGAATCAAAAGGAAATCATCGCCTTCGATTTCTGACCCGGGGGTCCGGTTTACTGTACCCATTTCTTAATTACGCTCAAACAAACCGTAGCGTGCTACGGTTTGTTTGGTGTTTGGGCTTCGGGCGGTCGCGCGGGAGCACGACCCTCCAGTTGGATTCTCTGTGGAGGACTGTCCTTCCGTCTTCGCGTGGCCATGTCGTGACATGCCGGACGGACCGTCCCATAGGCTGGGCCTTGGCCGATGGCCGGTCAAACCAAACGAGCAAACCCCAAGAACTGCCCCCCCTGCCTGAAGCAGGCGCGAGGGCTCCGTTGAGGTTGGTTTCTTCGGCGCCCTCCTCGAGAGCTCCGGAGTGGACACTTCGCCTCATACTTCCACCAGCTTCATGAATTCGCTGGAAAGCTGTTCCACCCCGGTTTCTGTGACGACAATTCCGTTTTCCCAACGCAAACCGAAATCATCACCCGCAAAAAAAGTGTCGACCTGGAAGGTCATATTCTTCTGCAGGTCGTAAGTTGAAACGGACTCCATCCATGGCTGTTCAACTTCCATCATTCCAATCGAGTGGCAGGGGCCATAGAGCAGGTATTCGGAAAAACCGCGCGACTTCACCCACTTTTCGTATTCATCAACCACCGCGGCGGCCGGTCTTCCGGCCTTCATCAGCTCCATGGTTTTGAAGTGGGCTTCAAGACCGAATTCAACCAGGCGTTGCTTTCGTTCAGGCAGTTTGCCGATCGACATCGGCAGTCCCACACTCGATGCATACCCCCCTACCCTGGCCCCTATATTGAGCTGAATGATTTCATGCTCAATGATCTGGTTGCCGGTCGGACGACAGATGGCATTATTGGTGCGCGGACCACAGAAACAGTAGAGGGCATGACCTTCATACTCGGCGCCATGTTTATAGATCTCACGTTGCGCGATACCAATGACCTGTAGTTCGGTCATGCCCGGTTTGATTTCATCGACAATCGCCCGGACCGCGATTTCGCTGATGGCAAACGCCCGGCGCATACATGCCAGTTCACTGTCACTCTTGATGAAACGTAGCGGCAGGAACACATCATCTGCCCGAATCAGTTCAACGCCCGGCAGTTCCGCCTGCAATGCCAGGTATACCGGAAGGGGCGTGATCGAATGGCCGACAATCCCGAGTTTCTTCAGCGGCTTGTCTCTCATGGACGCTTTCACCACGTCCGGATAATGTGCTACCGGAATGCCGGGATATTGCGGCTCCGCCGATTCGCGGTATTCAATCATTTTCATGATGTCCGGAATCACGCTTCTCGCCTTGGCGTAATTTTCACTTTCAGGCCCAATCAGCAGGATCGGTTTACCTTCGGCCGGAACAAATACCGCACCCGCCTCAAAGGTCGGCCAGTAATCACTGAGATAGCGGACACTGGCGCATTCAGCTTCGCTCCCATGAACCAGGCAGGCATCCAATCCGGCGGCTTTCATCTTTGCCTGGAATTTCGCAACTCTCTTTCCATACTCTGCTTTTGGAATCGTATACATTTTTCTCCTGTTTTTTCTCAAAGACTATCTTGAAGGTCTCTCGATATCTGTCGTTGCTGATGGTTGTCGTAAAAGGCACCTTCAAAAAGTTCAATATCCTGGGCTGAACGTTCAATTGGCGACTACCCGGCCAACTCTCCTGCCTGACAGAAATCAGTTCCCATTGCCGTCAGTTTCTCAAGCAGCCGATCAAACTGTTCCGCACCATACTCACCACAGTTCTTCACCAGAAACTGATCCGGCATCACCGCCCCTTCGCCGTAATGCAGCAGCCCTTCCGGCATCGGCCAAAACTCCCACGGATGAAAGTAGAAACAGAGAAACGGCTCCACCCCCTGCTGCTCACAATAACCGACATACCCGTTGATATGCTCCATCAATTTGTCCGCACTCTGCGTCCGAAACAGCGGCCACTGATCGAGATCACGTCCATATTCATCCTGCGATGCCATCGATAGGTCGGCGAAATTCGGCAACTCCAATAATTTCATGTCACCCGGTTTGGTCCAATCGTCACGACTTGGATGATAAGGCGCCAACTGTTCCCTGAAATAATACATTGGATAAGTTGCGTCGGTCAAATAACCCAAGTCTTCGAGCGCATTGGCGACCGCAGTCGAACCGAACAGCCTCGGGCACCTGAATGAAACCGGTCTGATTCCGGCAGCTGCTTCGACCCACTCAGTTGCCTGGCGAATTCTCGGTTCCACCTCTTCGGGCAGTATCGGCATCATGCCCGGTATCTCGAACAACGGCTCCCCGATGGTCTCATGGAACAGGGTGTGGCAACCTATTTCATGCCCGGCCGCTCTTACTGCAACGGGGACTCCCGGATGCTTCCGGCAACTGTCTCCGGTAAAGTAAAACGTTCCGCTGACACCGTGTTTTTTCAGGATTTCGAGAATAACCGGCGTGCCGTTTACCAGTCCATTATACCACGGAGTCCAGCTACCGATATCGGTTTCCATGTCAAACCCGAGCACAACCCTGACTTTGTTCATAGTCTCCCTGCTGAGACTGCGACCGTCCAGATGCCGGTCAAGCAGAGTCGACTCTGCTTTCGCCCCATGATCTATCGCCGGCCGCCTCCTGCATGGCGCCTCAGGGGACAGACTTGTTCACAAGTCCGCAACAAGCGGGGCGAGAAGGCCTGACTTATCCGGGCGTAGGGAAGCTGACGAACCAGGAAGTTTTTCAGGTCGAAGACGGCGCGCCAGAGTCGTCGCGCCCTACCATGTGGCCACGGGGTCATTCCTTGCATTCGTGCATGCCAATGCAGGAATCAAGGTTTGACCCCTTCGAATGGCACTAGGTAAAGGGGTATCCAGGAGGAATTCCGGTCAACTTGGCTTTGAGGGGGTCAAAGCACATAGGCTGATGTCGGCAGAGTGGCTGCCTCGGTACTCGCATTGGCATGCAAGATAATGAGCAATGACCCCCTCCTTCGCGTAAAGCTATGGCGGACACGCCGTGGGCTGTTCCTCGTCGAAAATTCCCAGACCGGTGCCTAACATTGCCATTTTGGAGGAAACCCCACTTCGCTGCGACAGCACAGCCGTCCACGAAATAGGTGGTGCCAGAGGGCGGACTTGAACCGCCGACCAAAGGCTTATGAGTCCTCTGCTCTACCGACTGAGCTACTCTGGCGTCTCCAAAAGGGAAGAAATCAAGTGACCCCACGACCCAAGTCAAGGTCGAAGCGGATGAGAGCCGACATCAGGGGCACCGGTCACCTGGATGTCTTCTGACAGGAAGTTCGGTGTCCAGTCCTTTGAACTCCTGCCTCTGAACCTCAATAAGCAACCGCCACCTCCTCGCGGATAGGGCGTTGCTTCAGATCGCGAAGGCCATTCGTCCTCAGGCCGCAAAGGTCCCGCGAATGAACACCAACACAAAGAGCGCCACGGTCTCGATGATGCCGATGGTCATCAGGTAGTTGCCGAAGCCTTGGCCCGTTTCCGCGAGCGCATCCGCAGCCGCCGCGCCGGCCTTGCCCTGGAACCAGGCCGAAGCCCCCATGCCCATGCCGCCACAGATGCCGCCGATGAGCATCGGGCCCCAACCCGTGGTTGCCAACTCAGGGTTATTCGCGGCTTCGACCATCCAGCCCATCAGGATCATGGCGTAGATGGTCTGCGACAGGGGCGCACCGATGAATGTGATCAGGATGAAGGGGGCTGCCTTGCTCTGGGCAAAACACTTCTTCCACGCGCCAATGGCCGAGGCTCCGGCCAATCCTGTTCCTATGGACGAGCCCACGGCTGCCAGACCCAATGCCGCCGCACCACCTGCCTTGCTCAATGTTATAATCGTATTCGCATCCATTATTCTCTCCTCGATTCTGGGCGTCACCGCCCTCTTTTCCAAACGGTTTCTTTTTCTATGCTGTCAGGGTCTTCGCAAAGGGTCGATAGGCTGACCCACTCCATGAAATGCCCTTGTGATTCGAAAATTCCAGGGTGTTAAGACGGATGCCATGAACCATCACCCCCA
>Ga0164313_10005390_pt1 | contig 11317 bp, 10 predicted proteins | sample GuaBasSedimGuay4_FD_113735 | JGI IMG/M metagenome (GOLD analysis project Ga0164313, IMG submission 113735) | Subseafloor sediment microbial communities from Guaymas Basin, Gulf of California, Mexico - Guay4, Core 4569-4, 0-3 cm | ecosystem: Environmental > Aquatic > Marine > Hydrothermal vents...
ATAATGACGGCTTTCATGGGAGGCGAGTACGGTGTTTCTTAAGGAGCTGAAAGATACACTGAAACAAACGGGGTCTATAATGACGCTTATTGTGGTAATGCCACTGCTCTATGTGCTGGATAGCTCGTTCTATAGAACAGGTACCACCTTGCTCGAGTACATAGCAGGTGGCTTCGCTATTCTCTGGATGATAGCGGTCGGGTACCTGGCTTACAACATGTTCAGACCGGAAGAGAAGGATAACGCCGTTGAGTACATTCTGTCTCTCCCCATCACCCACTGGAAGCTGCTTATCTGGAAGCTAATCCCACGGGTGGCAGTCCTTCTAACCTTGAACCTGCTTACAGTATTTCTCGGCAGCGGTCATACATGGTTTTATAACCTGCCCGGCCTGCTGGCCTTCGTAATTTTCTCCCAGGTATGCGGTTTTACACTGGGAATAGTCGGCAGGAAAAGCTGGATTGCAAGACTGATGCTGTTCGTTATGATGATCTGCGCTTTCATCATCAACAGTGTACCACCTGAATTGATATGGAAAAGTGAACTCCCCGCATCCGGTCTATTGAACATTATTGTTGAATTCGGATTTCTATTGCTGATATTGATTCCCCTTTTCAGAAACTGGGATCTTAAGCCGGTTCGTACTCGGGAACTGTCATTTGAGAAAAGAGCGATAGTGCCCCTTATTCTACTGGCGTACCCCGTTGTTTACATGCTTTCATCATGATGGAACTTACGAACTCTGCTCGATTGGTTGGAAGGTAAGATATGTGGATTAGAGAATTGAAAGAAACGCTCAGGCAGACGGTTTTCATTATGGCATTCTTCATTCTGGTCCCGCTTCTTTTTCTAACGGACCAGGCACTCTTCAGCAGCGGTCTTTCTTTCCTTGAATACATTTCCAACGGGCTGGATCTGTTCATCCTGATAACGGCATTCTATCTGGCTTACAATATGTTCAAGGCTGAAGAGAGGGACGGGGCGACCGAGTATCTTCTTTCACTGCCAATCAGCCGCTGGCAGCTAATCAGATATAAGATCATACCGCGGATTGCTGTCCTTACGATCCTGCTCCTTCTCGGGTCTGGTGTAAACGATCTCAGACTATCAAATGGATCAGTGCTGGGTTCGATATTCATCTACTGGGGCACAGGTCTGGCTTTCCTTATCGGACTCATCACATTCATACAGGTATGCGGTTTCATCCTCGGGTTAACAGGCCGGGAAAGCTGGTCTGCCAGGCTGATGCTTCTTGGTATGGTTTTATGTGTATGGCAGCTCGGGACAATCACGATTGTTATCACCAGACTTATCTATAAGGTGTTTGATATGTGGACAGCAGTCAGATTTCCATTCTGGCTTGGAGATAACGGTAGTGCAATTCTTGATTTCAGCGTATTCTTTGCTTTGCTGTGGTACATTCTTAAACCCCTCTGCAGAATATGGGATCTCAAACCGATGAGAGTCAGAGAAATATGGTTTCAGAAACGTGCTGTTCTAACATTGGTTGTTTTTCTTCTGCTCTTTCTGAACCGGCTTCTGGCAATGTCGTATTTCTCCTTTATTATTTACAGGTAAATTGATAATTATCAGTATTATCCGCCGAATCCTGTTGTGCTGCTTTCAGTATCCTTGCTCCTTTTCATATTGACCGGACAAATTTACCTGCGGTATAATCAGTCTGGTTGTAAAACTATGGTCAAAAGAACCATCTGAAATACGCTGATTAACTGTATAATCATATGTAGGGAGTGGATATCATGAAAAGTTATCATTTACTCTTCGGTTCTGTCGTGGTTTCGCTGATCGTTCTTCTCGCATGCGGAGCCGCCGCTTCACCTTCTGAATTGCTCATCGGAACATGGAATAGCGAGGACTTGGATGAGACAATAATCGTCGAGTTCCGATCCGATGGAACCGTGCAGCCTGAGGGTGAGGAGCTGCAGCGCTACGTTATCATTGAGGGGGAACCCGCTACGGTGAAGATAATGAGCTTGGACTCCGATTTAGTTTATGCCGAACTTGAGCTTGTATTCAACGGGGATGATCAGTGTACTCTGTCAGGTGAGGGAAGGACAATGACACTAAATCGGGTGGAGTGAATTCCATCCGCTGGAATATAATCGCTCATGATTTAATTTGCTGAACCCTGGTGTGTCCTTTTCAGTATAGACTGTGCATTCAAATTTCTGCCAGAAATTGCAGAGTAATAACAAAACCGTTAGACTATATTCAACATTATCTGGAGGTGAATAATGCTTGGTGCCAGAGAAATCGTAAAGGAAGCTGAATCATTACCGGTTGAGGAACGAGCATTCATTATTGATCTACTCCTTAGAACTTTGAATTCACCAGAACAGGAAGTTGACCAGAAATGGATCAAGTTAGCGAAACAAAGATTGAATGAAATCCGATCTGGTCAAATAACTGCAATACCGGGGGATGAGGTGTTTGCTGAAATACGTGAGAGATTTGACTGGTGACATTCTCATTTCATCCTGATGCAAGGCTTGAGTTCATCAAATCAATCGACTACTATGAAGATTGTGAGCCAGGTCTTGGATGCGATTTCTCAATCCAGGTTTACTCGACAATCCGGAATATTCTTTCACACCCATATGTCTGGCCAGTACTCACTAGTGGGGAGATCCGTCGCTGTTTGATCAATCGTTTTCCGTATGGAATCATCTACTGTGTTGAGGCAGATCAGATTCTTATCCTTGCTGTGATGCATCTTCATCGTGAACCTGGCTATTGGAAAGAAAGGCATGACTAATTAATAAATATTTAACGTAACAGATCTTACGAGTAACAGTAGAAAGGGACATAATGGCAGAAAAGTACAGCACGCCGCATGAAATGAAGATCGATACGGACAGAACTTACCTTTTAACGATTATGACCGACCGCGGAGAAATAGAACTGGAACTGTTTCCGGAGTACGCTCCTAAGACCGTGAATAATTTCATCTGCCTTGCAAAGGATGGTTACTACGACGGGATCATCTTTCACAGGGTTATCCCCAATTTCATGGTACAGGGTGGAGACCCGACCGGAACGGGCAGGGGAGGCCCCGGTTACAATTTTGAGGATGAGTTTGCAGGAAACCCGCTGCAGCATGAAACCGGCTCACTTTCCATGGCCAACGCAGGCCCCGGAACCAATGGAAGCCAGTTCTTCATAACGCATTGCCCCCAGCCCCATCTGAACGGTAAGCATACCGTTTTTGGAAAGGTCACAAAGGGCCAGGATGTGGTAGATGCCATCCGCCAGGGTGATGTGATGATAAAGGTTTCGGTAGCTGACTGAGGGATTCTGATTGAAGATATTCAGCTTAACGGAATTTATCTTGTTTGTTTGAAGCATTGAACCATGTAGGGGAGAATAAGATGCCTGAAGAGAAAAACGGCGGTAGTGAACCCGTAGAAGAACCTGTTGATATTCCTCAGAACGGTGAAAGTACTGAACCTGCTGAAGAACCGGTTGAAGCACCTGCCGTGAATACTGCTGCGCGCGATTCCAAACCTGAAATTCATGAGATAAGCTGCGATAACTGCGGCGCACCCCTCACGTACATGGAGGGCGAGGCTGTTATTACCTGTGCGTACTGCGGAACGACAACGATGCTTGCCGGTTACGACAACATTGTTATTGTTGAGTCTCATTATCTTCTTCCTCCCAAAGTCGGGCGCGATGAAGCCATCGGTATTGCTTCGGGATGGCTTAAAAAGGGTTTCTACAAATCGAAGGATCTTCCCAATAAAGTAACATGGAGAAAGACGGAAGCGAGGGTTCTTCCTTACTGGATAGTCAGATGCACAGGCAGCACCCGCTGGAGCGGAATGCAGAAAAGGACGAAGACAGTCGGCTCCGGTAAGAACAAAGCAACAAAGACATTCTGGGAACCTGTTTCGGGGAATTTCACTGAGGATTACACCTGGCCTGTCTACGCCAGGGAGGATACCTCGGAATTCTGGGGAATCCGGAATATCGAACCGGGCAAGCAGTGTGTTTTCCCGGATTGGGGAAAGTTCATCTTCAGGCTTGGGGGCTCGAAACGAGCTCCTAACAAGAATCTACTGGAGGGCAAGATGGATTTCTCCATAGATGAGCTGAAGAAAGCCAATATGCATGAGCATATCATCAACGGACAGATCATTCAGGAAAGAGCTGAGTCATCCGGTCGAAACAGGATAATAGAGCTGCATCAGGAGAAGGCTGAGACTAAGGCTACACAAGTTACCGATATAGATACAACTATAGATGTTCAGGGAGTTGACCTGGTTTACCTTCCTATCTGGGAGCTTGTATACAACTATGCCGGCAGGGATTACAACGTACTGGTAGACGCCTGCCGCCAGGAGGTTCTATCAGGCGAGGCGCCGGTAGGCAAATGGGCGAAAGCAACCATCTTTGATATCATATTTCTGTTCATAGCTGTGATATTTGCTGTAATCGGCGGTGTATCTGAAGGTGCCGCATGGCCGTGGATAGCAGCAGGTGTATTCGGCGGAAGCGCTATCGCCTACTCCGTCTGGACCGCAACTATGAAGGAGTGAACTACTGTAATCCGGCAGGACAGGTTGCTTTATGACTTACTGATTAACCTGTTTACCTCGTCACTCAGTTCAAACAGATTGCCAATTGGTTTGAAAAACAGTTTCGATGAGACCGAGCTTATTGAGAGGATTTCATTCGGAATACTCGCAATCGGAGAACCCGTATAGATAACGTATCTGACGTTAGACCATTTCTTTGAAGCCTGTCTTATGAATTCAATGCCATCCATACCCGGTAATCTCAGATCGACTATTACAGCATCCACTTGTGCTTTTTTCATCAGATCCAGCGCTTCTTCCGCTGTTTCAACGGAGCTGGTTTGAAAGCCGCAATCATCAAAATGAAATTTCAGGCTTACCCGGACGGATTCATCATCATCAATAATGATTATGCTCAGCGGTTCATGCGGAGAAGTATCTGGAGTGTTCTTTGCATCCTCAATCATCATATCTCGCTTGGTACGTGTTCAAGATAGATCCCGATATCCTGCTTGTGTTCAATACTGTATATCTCCTCGCCGATGAAAACATCCACAATTTCCGGAGATAGCTGAGTACCGCTTGTTTTCTTCAGCTCCGCAAGTGCTTTTTCCCTGCTCATTGCATCTCTGTAGGGTCTATCAGAAGTTAGAGCATCGTATACATCGGCCACAGAAAGTATCTGTGATTCAAGAATCAGATCTGGTCCCCTGCTTTCTTCGGGATAACCATTTCCATCGAACCATTTGTGATGATCCCTGATAAGCGGTAGAATCGGCTTGAAATACTCAACATTCTGAAGTATCTGCTCGCCTATTTTAATGTGTTCCTTTATTCTGTCGTATTCATCTTCAGTGAGTTCTCCCGGTTTGTTCAGGACCGCGCGCGCTACACCAATTTTACCTATATCGTGCAGCAGGCTCCCAAGCCGTAGTATCTGCAGGCTGTGCGTATCAAGCCCAAGCTTCCGTCCGATTGCGACACTGTATTCACTAACCCGCAGAGAATGCCCCCTGGTATAAGGATCCTTAGCTTCGATGGTCTGGATTAGTATTACCACAGTATTGTAGATAGCTCTTGCCAGGGCGCTGTTGGTCTGTTCCAGTTCCTCGGTTCGCTCTTTAACAAGAGTTTCGAGATGTTCGCGGTACATGAGATTCTGCTTGATAAGAGTGGATTTTTCAATGGTTTCTTCCACTCTGTGAAGCAGTCCCGCCATGTCCATAACCGGTTTTGTCATGTAATCCCATGCTCCAATGCGGAGGGATTTTATTGCTTCTTCAAGAACTTCCGTTCCGGATATGACTATGGATGGAATATTCCTGCCGGAGGCTCTTATGTATTTGATGACTTCATGCCCGTTCATTTCAGGCATTCTCAGATCAACAAGTACGCATTGCGGCTTTTCTCGGTCGAACAGCTCGATTCCCTGCCTGCCGTTTTCAGCGAGGAGAACCTTATAACCGCTGTCTTCAAGGTACATCTTGAAACTGGTTCTAACAGCTTCCTCATCGTCTATTACCAGTATTAAACCTTTATTACTCATTTGAGGTTATCGGCAGTCTGATGATGAATCTCGTATGCCTTCCAGGTACGGATTTCACTTCCAGTTCTCCGCCATGACCCTCTGTAATAATAAAATATGAAACAGAGAGCCCGAGACCTGTTCCTATTCCGACCTCCTTTGTGGTGAAGAAGGGTTCGAAGATCCGCTTTCGGATATTCGCAGGAATCCCGGGACCATTGTCCTGTATTTCAATGACTACAAAATCGTTTTCAGTAGCTAATTTTAGAATGAAACGGGGTTTTTTCGGCTTGCCTGTTTTGGATTTTGAATTCCACATAGCTTCCGTTCCATTACGAAGAATATTGAGGAATACCTGTTGAATCTTGCTTCTCTCGCAGAGAATCATCGGCAGTGACTGTTCGTATTCCCTTACGATCTCAATATGCCTGAAATCGTACTTCTTCTTCAGATCGTAATCATTCTGAGCAAGTTCCAGTGTTTTGTCCAGTAGTTCCGCTATATCGAAGAAAGAAGGTTTTGCTTCGCTCTTCCTTGCGAAACTCAGCATATTCTGTACTATTGAAGCGGCTCTTCTTCCTGAATCATGGATCAGCTGCAGCTGATGAAGAATGCTTCTTTTTTCGAGGAAACTCCTGATTACCTCCATTGTTGTTCCCGCTTCAGCAGCAATTCTGTCATTGTCCGGCAGATCGCCAGTGAGTCTTCTGAGGATGACTTCCGAATTCTGCATCATTCCGGCAAGCGGGTTGTTGATCTCGTGAGCCATACCTGCGGCGAGTCCGCCAACGGAAAGCATTTTCTCCGACTGTACCATCATTTCCTCAAGACGAACCCGTTCCGTAACATCATCGATCCTGAGGACAGCACCTTCTACATCGTTCGCTATCAATGGATATACAGTCAGATCCTCATACCGGTTCTCATTTTCAGTGGAAGTATTCTGCCTGGCTTTGTACTTCACCTCCCGAGAGGAGATGCTATCTGAGATCAGAGAAGAATACTCGCTCAGCCACGGAATTACATCACTCAGTTTTCTGCCGAATGCTTTCTCGGCATTCATACCGGTTCTGTTTTCAGCCTCAGAGTTCCAGAGAGTTATCTTGTTCTCTGTACTTACGCCTATAAGTGCACTGGGCATCGAATCAATGATATTTGCCAGGTAATTCCTGAGATGATTCAGCTCCAGTTCTGTTTTTTTCCGGTCTGTGATGTCTCTTACAGTGGCCTGGAGAAAAGTTTTCTCCGGCATATCCACCCTGGTCAGGAGTACCGTTGCCGGGAAATCTTCTCCCGATAATCTTCGATGGATCCATTCGAAGAAATGTGATCCTTCCCTCATGCCAATACCGATCATCTGTTTTGCTTTATCTGATGACAATTGCCCATCCGGCTGATATCGAGGAGAGAGGTTCCACGGTCCCATGGTGGTAAACTCCTCTTCGGATGATACACAGAACATTCCCAGTATCGAGTGATTTCCTGACGCGAATTTCCATGCAGGAGGTTCCAGTGTCATTATCGCATCGTGGGAGGAATCGAAAAGCTTGCGGTATCTCTCTTCGGACTTGATAAGCTTTGTTTCCGCATCGAGCTTCCCCATTGCGAAAGCAATGTCATCCGTTACTTCCTGAAGAAGAGCACCCTCCTCCGCGTCAATTATGGATTCGCACGAAAGGGCAACGAACAGGATACCGACAGTCCTGTCCTCAGATTTCATTGGAGCTACAAACGTCGGATAGAAATCCTTACCATGTTTGCCTAGATGAGTGCAGCCTTTGCATTGATCGGGGTCATTCATAATAACATAGTTTCCGGTATCAATTGCCTGGGCGACGCAAACGGGGTAAGGTCCCAAGACCAGTTGATCTTTGAGGTAACTTTTTGTTCCAGCCTGAAAAACTTCTCCGATTTTTCCATCATCATCCAGCAGCATTATGGTGCAGTCCTGATAGGACCTTGTTTCTATCAGGGTTTCACATGCATTCTGCATAAGACCTTCCAGCCCGGTCTCCTGAACGATCAGCTGATTGACATTTCTGATCGCGAGGAGAAGCGAGTTGAGATCAGCTACCCGCTGCGAAGCAATCTTCTGTTCAGTTACATCCAGCATGATCCCGTTGAAAAGGACGACATCGTTAAGGAGTGTTGGTTTTGATATACCTCTTACATGGATCATTTCCCCTGAAGATCTGAGGAATGGAGTTTCAAAATTCCAGTCTTCCATTGATGAAACGGCACTATCTATCGATGAATAGAATTCGTCCTTGTATTCCTGGGATGGTATTCCATGTACGAAACTCTCAAAAAGGTTATCAGTATCCTCCGGGATACCGAAAATGCTTTCAAGGTTGCCGCTGACAAAATCAATGCCGTATTCCCCTGATTTACGGATATAGAACTGGAATATTATGCCCGGAATATTCCGGGCCGTCTCGCCAAGCTGATGTTCGCTCTGAAGAAGTTCATCTTCCGCTTTTTTCTGATCGGTTATGTCCTGCTGGATACCGAATATCTCCTCGGGGTTATTCTGGTCATCCATTCTGATAACTTCAGGTTCAGGAGCGGCGATAAAGCGGATCTCACCGTCGGGCCTGATGATCCTGAAGATCAGAGCTTTTGACCCGTACCCTTTGAAAGCGTTTTCTGCTGCTTTTCTTACATCCATGATATCGTCAGGATGTGTGTAAGCATCTATAAAATCGCTGATATCCGAGTATTCCGTCTGCTCGGGAATGGAATATATCCGGCATAACTCCGCGGATAGTATTACTTTTCCGGTCTGAAGATTCCATTTCCAGCTTCCTACATTGGCAAGTGTCTGGATCTTCTTATGTTCTGTTTCGTTTTTTCTGAATATGTCTTCGTTTCTTTTGTTCTCAACGGCTTCCAGAAGAAGATCGGAGAACCTGCTCTGAAGCGCTTCGTAACTGTCAGAACCCGGAACATTGTCGCAACCGAAGGTGTCAAGGTAGCATTGGGCAATACTTTTAACTGCGGACATATTATTTTCCGGTATTGCAAGATGCCAGAAGCTCGGAGATGCGGGTGATGAGTTGAAGGATTCACCCGGTGTTACGATAACACCCCTGGGCTTGGCCGGGTAGGCACGGAGAAACGTAAGTGCTCTCTCAACCGTTTCTGCATAGAGAACTATGGTTGAAGAAGGAAGTAGTTCATTAAGAGTATTAATCGATCTGAAGCCTTCTGGGGTATTCTCAGCAAGGCTGAACAGCTGAATTTCCATATCATCACTCCATTCAGACCATTAAGAATACACATTGAAGGAGCCTTTGACAAATGTGCTCCGAACCCGCTGAAGATCAGCATGTCGAAAAGCCTGATTCCGATTGTCTTTACTCTAATGCAAGACGGTAGAGTCTGGGATAATCTTCGGGCCATGGCTCCCAGGCAACAATACCGTGGCTGTTGATCTCAATATAGAGCAGTACTGAGTCCGGGAAAGCGCTGCAGTGCACTTCACGAATCTTTTCTCCGGAAGGAGAGAATACATCCCACATCAGGTTATTTGTCACCGTTCCCCTCTGAGCCCACAGGTTACCTGAGGAATCGACTCCCATTCTTTCAACCTGCGGGAGATACTCGGGTATGTCACCGTAAATAGGCTGATTGTTACCTTCACCATCACCGACCATGAAAGAAACGATTGGAATTTGAGGAATCCGTTCCATTTCACCAAGGCTTACTCGGGCAGATTCGGAGCGTATTGTATCAACCGGTTGGCCTTCGAGGTCGTACACCTCTATCTCATAATCATCATTGCACATTCTAAAGAGGTAAACGCGGTTGTTATCTCCGCCGGCAACGGTTACATATCCCGGTTTAAAATCGTAAGAGTCATCAGGGAAAGAGAAAAGATGAGAAAGAAGAATTGCTTCCGGTTCCCCACACATTCCTTCCCATATATCCACTTCGAAGCCCATTCCGAATGTATCTTCCAGAAACTTGTAAATGCTTGAATACACCACGAAGCCCGAATCCCCGGCGGCTGTCATGGCCAGTGCTCCGCCTCCGGCCCCCGCATTCGGTCTGCTGCCCAGGTACTCGCCTTCGGAGGAGAAGAAGCAGACTTCGCGGTCCATGGCATCCAATACGAGTATTCTTCCATCCCCCAGAACCGTCATCTGACCCGGCATGTTGAATTCACCCGGGGCTTCACCCCGGCCGCCGAATGAGAAAACAAAATCACTATTCGAATCAAATATGGAAAGCGTTCCTCTGGTTCCATCCAGCAGTATTACTCTTCCATCAGGGAGAGCCTCAGCTTTCGCAATGGTGCCTATCATGTAACAGCTGTCGCCCATGAGGACACCGATGGAATCGGTAATGACAAGTGTATCAATTTCAATACCGGTACCGACTGGTTCTTCAGGAGTAACAGGGGGCGGTTCAGTACCGCAGGCAAATGTCAGAATTACAGCAGCTGCAAAACATATATAAGTTTTCATTGAATCCCTTCCGGATTACAGTACTTCGTACAATGCAAAAAGTATATAGAAGAAAGGTTAAAGGAACAATGCAATATCCAGCTTTCTTTTTGTTTGCATGAAACTTGTACGGACTCACTGGATAGAGCATGAAGTATTGCTCTGTGATTGCATAGTTAGCCATTTTGCTTTGTTAGATGTATTACGAAACACATTGTAAATAATTGATGTAACACTATATACGGTTCGTTGTTGGTTAAAAATTGCATTTTTTGATTTCATTGTGTATTTTTAACCGATAAAATATCAGAATGAACGGGGGATTTCCCGGTGAAGCTAACCAGCAATGCCGTTTCCAGACCAGTAGCGATTACGGTGCTTTCCATAGTTGCAGCCCTTCTTGGAACAGTCGCAGTGATGAAGATGCCGGTGGATCTTCTGCCATCGGTCGAGTATCCAAGGCTTACCATTGAAACAACCTATCCATCATCCAGCCCGTACGAGGTTGAACGTCTCGTAACCGATCCTCTAGAAAATGCCGTAGCCGGAGTCCGCGGACTGCGGAGCTACAGCTCCCGGTCCTACGGAGACAGAAGCAGGATCACGCTGGAGTTCGACTGGGGCGCGCGGATGGACTTCACCCGACTGGAGGTAAGGGAAAAGCTTGATGTGGCAGGATGGTCGCTTCCCGATGAAGCCGGCAGACCGACAATCGTAGATTACGATCCTTCAAGAAGACCCTTCATGGAAATCCTCATGACCATGGAATCGGGCGACTGGACAGAAGTCACGGATTTCGCCAGGAG
>Ga0164313_10005391_pt1 | contig 11316 bp, 12 predicted proteins | sample GuaBasSedimGuay4_FD_113735 | JGI IMG/M metagenome (GOLD analysis project Ga0164313, IMG submission 113735) | Subseafloor sediment microbial communities from Guaymas Basin, Gulf of California, Mexico - Guay4, Core 4569-4, 0-3 cm | ecosystem: Environmental > Aquatic > Marine > Hydrothermal vents...
CGCCAATCCTCATCTTTGGTGGTGGGAAAACCACTGGCGGAGAAGTTGTTCAATGCGGCACTACGGACCGCAGACAACTCCCCGGGCGGCAATGCGTTTACTGCAGCTTCGAGCAAATCCTGGCGTATTGACGCTGCACTCATGCTGTTGCGGCCTCACGTACCCATTCGTAACCCTTCTCCTCGAGCTTCAATGCCAGCGATTTGTCGCCAGAGCGCACAATTTTTCCGGCAGACAGCACGTGGACGAAATCCGGTTCGACGTAATCGAGCAGGCGCTGGTAGTGGGTAACCAGAACGATTGCGCGCTCAGGATCTCGCAGTGCATTGATGCCTTTGGAAACTGCTTTCAATGCGTCGATATCGAGCCCGGAGTCAGTTTCATCGAGAATGGCCAGGCGTGGTTCAAGCATCGCCATTTGCAAAATTTCGTTGCGCTTTTTTTCACCGCCAGAGAAACCCTCGTTTACGCCACGTTTCAGAAAACTTGGGTCCATGTCGAGGGTGGCCATTTTTTCGCGCGCCATTTTCAGGAATTCGAACGCATCGATTTCCTCCAGGCCCTGATGTTTGCGCTTTGCATTCACTGCCGCTTTCAGGAGATAGGCATTGTTTACGCCGGGAATCTCAACCGGGTACTGGAAGCCGAGAAAAACGCCTTCACGCGCGCGTTCTTCCGGTTCGAGTTCCAGCAGGTCCTTGCCCATAAACTCGACGCTACCGTCACTGACGACGTAACTCGCGTGCCCGGCAATTACTTGTGCAAGCGTGCTTTTGCCGGAACCATTCGGTCCCATGATGGCATGTACTTCACCCGGGTTTACTTCCAGGTCCAGTCCATTAAGAATTTTAGTGTCGCCAATACTGGCGTGCAGGTTTTTGATTTTCAGCATGATCTCTTATCCGACCGCGCCTTCGAGGCTTACGTTGAGCAGTGCTTGTGCTTCAACCGCAAACTCCATCGGCAGTTCTTTGAATACTTCCTTACAGAAACCGTTCACGATCATATTGACCGCGTCCTCTTCTGATATGCCGCGTTGTCGGCAGTAAAAAAGCTGGTTTTCAGAAATTTTGGAAGTGGTTGCTTCATGCTCCACTTTCGCCGTTGGGTTTCTGACTTCCATGTAGGGGAACGTGTGTGCGCCGCATTCCTTGCCAATCAGTAGCGAGTCACATTGCGTGTGATTTCTGGCGCCGGTTGCCTGCGGCATGATCTTCACCAGTCCGCGGTACGCATTTTGCGCGCGACCGGCAGAAATACCTTTTGAGACAATGGTGCTGGAGGTGTTTTTGCCAATATGAATCATCTTGGTGCCGGTATCGGCCTGTTGCATATTGTTGGCAACCGCGACGGAATAAAATTCGCCGACAGAATTGTCACCACGCAGTATGCAACTCGGGTACTTCCAGGTAATTGCGGAGCCAGTCTCAACCTGTGTCCAGGAGATTTTGGAATTTTCGCCGCGACAGTCACCACGTTTTGTGACGAAGTTATAAATTCCGCCTACACCGTTTTCATCTCCCGGATACCAGTTTTGCACGGTCGAATACTTGATCTCCGCGTCTTTCAGCGCGACCAGTTCGACCACTGCCGCATGCAGCTGGTTTTCATCACGCATGGGGGCGGTGCAGCCCTCGAGATAGCTGACGTGACTGCCTTCGTCCGCAATGATCAGTGTTCGCTCGAACTGACCGGTGTTTGCAGCGTTGATGCGGAAATAGGTCGATAACTCCATCGGGCAGCGCACACCCTTGGGTATGTAAACAAATGAGCCGTCGCTGAAGACGGCGGAGTTCAATGCGGCGAAGAAATTGTCGCGAGTCGGAACTACAGAGCCCAGGTATTTTTTGATCAGCTCAGGGTGATTGATGACTGCTTCCGAAAACGGGCAGAAAATTACGCCTGCTTCGTGCAGTTTGTCCTTGAAGGTTGTAGCAACAGAGACGCTGTCAAACACGGCATCGACAGCGACTCCGGCCAGGCGAGCCCGCTCGTGCAAGGGGATACCGAGCTTTTCGTAGGTTTCCAGCAATTTGGGATCCACCTCGTCGAGGCTTTTCGGCCGGTCAGCATCAGATTTTGGCGCCGAGAAGTAGGATATCGACTGATAATCTATCGGCGTGTAATTCACGTGCGCCCAGTTGGGCTCGCGCATGGTCAGCCAGTGCCGGTAAGCCTTAAGACGCCATTCAAGCAGAAATTCCGGTTCTTTCTTGCGCGCCGATATTGCCCGTATGACACCCTCGTCCAGGCCAGGTGGCAAGCTGTCGGTCTCGATATCTGTGACAAAGCCGTGCTCATAGCGGCGATTAACGAGAGACTCGATCTCAGTAGATTCGGTGGACATGTAATTAACTCTTGGTTTCGACGCTGATCGACAGGCCGGCAAATTTGAAATCTGGAACGGGGCTGCTGGACCGTAACAAGTCAGCCAGGCTTACATCATCGAGTGAGCGTCGAATGGCCACGTTGATGCGTTGCCAGGCGCCGCCAACACTGCAAACGGCCGCGAAATCGCAGTTGCTGTCATCGGCGCTACATTCCGTTATGGAGACTGGCCCCTCGAGCGCGTCGATGACATCGGCAGCACTTATATTGCGCGCATCACGGGACAGTTGGTAGCCGCCCTGGGCCCCACGCGTTGACGTAACCAGGCCCGCTTTTCCAAGTGATTTCAATAACTTGCTAACTGTCGGCAAGCCGATGCCGGTTGCCGTGGCGACTTCGCTGGCGCTGGCAAGCGTAGCTCCGCCGTGGGCCAGGTGGGCCAGGACAACGGTACCGTAATCTGTCAATCGGCTTATGCGTAACAAGGAATTTCACCGGCTGGGGTTTAAAGAGGACCATTTTAGTCCTATTTAAGTCGGGAGGCCAGAAATTGGTGCAAATAGTTGTCCTGATGAGTGCTGTGGCCTGCAGATTACGTCGCACCAGCGACAGTCCGGCATTGAAATTTGCTATGCTACGCCGTCGCGAAACCCTCGCGAGGAAGTTGTAACCAGCGTCAGCCGGCGGCTCAGCCTGACTGGCGTCATGAGTCCTATTCGGAGAAGAAAAAACATGAATTTGAATGAGTTGAATGCAGTTGCCAAGGCAATGGTGGGAAACGGGAAAGGAATTCTGGCTGCTGACGAGAGCACGCCGACGATCAAGAAGCGCTTCGATTCGATCGGTGCGGAATCAACCGAAGAGTCGCGTCGCCGTTATCGCGAAATGCTATTTACCACTGCAGGTGTTGCGGACTATATCGGCGGCGTCATTTTGTTCGATGAAACACTGCGACAAAGCACTGCGGATGGCGTGCCATTCCCCAAATATCTGAATGATCTGGGCATGATTGCCGGCATCAAAGTCGACAAGGGCGCCAAAGGCCTGGCCGGATTCCCGGGTGAAACCGTCACCGAGGGTCTGGACGGCTTGCGTGAGCGACTCAACGAGTACTACGAGCTCGGCGCGAAGTTCGCGAAATGGCGCGCTGTGATCAACATTGGTGAAGGCATTCCTTCTGCATATTGCCTGCGTGCCAATGCGCACGCGCTTGCCCGGTACGCAGCACTGTGTCAGGAGGCCAACATAGTGCCAATCGTTGAGCCTGAAGTGATCATGGATGGTAATCACAGCATAGAACGTTGCGAGGAAGTTACGGCGGCAGCGCTCGATGCCGTATTTGAGGAGCTGGCCGCACACGCCGTACCCCTGTCAGGAATCATCCTGAAGCCGAACATGGTCATTTCCGGGACCGACGCGACTGATCGTGCCGGGCCGGAGCAGGTCGCAGAGGCGACGATGCGTTGTCTCAGGGCGCACGTACCGGCAGAAGTGCCAGGTATTGCATTCCTCTCCGGTGGCCAGAGTGCAGAAGAGGCCACTCATCATCTTGGTTTGATGAACCAGATGGGTGATTTGCCGTGGGAATTGTCCTTCTCGTACGGGCGTGCGTTGCAGGCGCCGGCACTGGATGCGTGGCGGGGTCTCGAGGATAACTTCGGCGCTGGTCAGCAAGCGCTGTTTAAACGCGCTAAGCTCAACAGTCAGGCACATCTTGGCACCTACGAAGTCGCTATGGAGTCTGCAGCTTAATAAAGGCATATGGCAGGCACCGTTACAGGTGCCTGCGGAGTGAATAATAACCAAGGCCTGGATTCGGGCTGAATAAGGCACTCGTATGGATGATGTCGCCGATAATGTGATTGAGATTCGCGATCTTTATTATTCGCGTGGCCAAATGCAGATATTCAAGGGTCTGAATATTTCCATTGCCCGCGGCATGGTCACGGCCATCATGGGTCCAAGTGGCACCGGCAAGACGACATTATTGCGACTGATTACGCGTCAGCTCATTCCTGACCGCGGCACCATCCTGGTCAACGGTGTCGATATTGCGACGCTCAATCACAAAGAGTTGTACCAGCTGCGGCGCCAGTTCGGCATGCTGTTTCAGAATGGCGCATTGCTCACTGACCTTAACGTCTTTGAAAATGTAGCGTTCCCGCTGCGCGAACACACACGCTTGCCGAATCGGCTGATTCGTCACATTGTATTAACGAAGCTGCACGCGGTTGGTCTGCGTGGTGCTGCAGATATGCAACCCACGCAGTTATCGGGTGGTATGGCGCGTCGGGTTGCATTGGCACGGGCGATGGTGATGGATCCTGAAATCCTGATTTACGACGAGCCATTCGTCGGCCTTGATCCAATATCCATGGGCGTCATTGTTCGCCTTGTCAGACAGATGAATGATGCACTCGGCATATCAAGCATTCTTGTCAGTCACGACGTTCAGGAAATCGCAACGGTTGCCGATTGCAGTTTTCTGTTGGCAGATGGCAAGGTAGCCGCGTCCGGCAGTCCCGATGAATTGAGCAGCACCAGTTCTGAACTGGTTAAGCAATTCATGCACGGCATGGCGGATGGGCCGGTTGCGTTTCATTTTGCCGCGCCGGATTACACCGAGCAGTTGTTGGGCAGGGATTCCGACTAACGCCATGATTCGTGATCTTTGGTATACCCTGGTTGAATTTTTTCGCACCTTTGGCGCATTCCAGCTTTTTTTCCTGCGTCTGCTTGCCAATTCGCCATCCATACTCCTGCATCGTTTTAATCTTGTTGTTAAACAGGTGTACAACGCCGGCGCCTTGTCGCTGGTGATTATCATGGTATGTGGTTTGTTCGTTGGAGGAGTGCTCGGGCTACAGGGCTACAGCAGTCTCTCCAAATTTAACGCAGAGGATTCGGTAGGTACATTTGCGGCATTCTCGTTGTTAAAAGAACTGGGCCCGGTTATTACTGCGCTGCTGTTTTCCGGCCGTGCAGGTACAGCGCTTGCTTCTGAAATCGGCTTGATGAAAGCAACGGACCAGCTCTCTGCAATGGAAATGATGGCGATAGATCCACTGCGAAGGGTTCTGGTGCCGCGATTCCTGGGTGGCGTAATTTCCATGCCGTTACTCGCCGTCGTGTTCAGCACTGTCGGCCTGTTCGGTGCACACATTGTCGGCGTGAATATGCTCGGTGTGGATGCCGGCGCCTTCTGGTCGCAGATGCAAACGACGCTTGAGCCAAAAGACATTTATGAGGGCATTTTCAAAAGTTTTGTATTTGGTGTGGTTGCAAGCCTGTTCGCGGTCTGGGAAGGCTACAATGCTATTCCGACTGCGGAGGGGGTGGGCCGGGCCACGACCCGTACTGTCGTTATTTCGGCTATTTCGGTTTTGATTCTTGATTTTATGATTACAGCTGTATTCATGTGAGGTAGGTGATGCAACAGACTCGAGCGGTAGAAGTTGGAACGGGATTGTTTGTAGCCCTTGGCATGGCTGCAATTTTCTTCCTGACCACACAAACGGCAGGCTCCAATAATTTTTCGGGTTCGGATGCCTTTTCGGTTACTGCGCGTTTTGACAACGTCGGTAGCCTGAAGGACAAGGCGCCAGTCTCGATGTCCGGTGTCACGATTGGTCGGGTGACATCGGTCGAATTTGATCCGGCATCACTCGATGCGGTGGTGACGTTTGTTATCGACAGTCAGTACGATCGGATACCAGAGGATTCCGACGCCAGTATTCTGACTTCCGGTTTACTTGGCAGCCAGTACATTGGATTGCAGGCCGGCGGTTCAGAGTTTTCTCTGGAAGAGGGTAGTGAGATCCAGTTCACTCAATCGGCCATTGTGATAGAAAACCTGATCAGCAAATATTTATTTAACAACGATAGCGATGACGAGTCAGAGTAAGAGATAAATGGAGATATCGAAGTGAAACAATTCGTTTTAATACTGATTCTCGGATTCATGTCGTCTGCTGCAATGGCGCAGGAACCTAACGACGTTATCCAGGAAACAGCAGACGAACTGGCGGCAGCGCTGGATGGTCGAAAAGAAGAGCTGGCTGCGGATAAAGTTGCCTTGTATTCGATGATCGACGGAATCCTGTTGCCAAGGTTTGATCGTCGTTATGCGGCGCAGTTAGTGCTGGGGCGTCCATGGCGAGACGCAACTGCTGAGCAGCGCGAACGTTTCATTGCCGGCTTCTATTCGTCGATGTTGCGCCGCTATGCCAACGGTGTGTTGGAATTCGACCAGTCAAAAATGGAAATTCTGCCGTTTCGCGGCGATCTGGAGAAAAAGCGTACAACGGTGAAAACAATAGTGCGCCTCAACGATGGCACGAAAGTTCCTGTCAATTACGAGATGGTCAAACGCGACTCCGGTTGGATGATGTTCGATGTCAAAATCGAGGGGATTTCCTACATCAGGAATTTCAAAACTGAAATAAATGCTGAAATCCAGGCGACGAGCCTTGACGCTGTCATAGAGCGCCTGGAAATGGAAGCGCAGGTGGCGGCGTAGTGTCCAGGTATAAGTTCGAAGATCGCGGTAACGGACGCTTCGCACTGAGCGGGGAAATGACATTCCAGACCGCCGGGCTAATACTCGATGAGAGCGAGAGCCTGTTCGATGAACACACGCGCATAGAAGTTGATTTATTTGACGTAACCGATACAGATTCGGCCGGTCTTGCGCTGTTGCTTGAGTGGATCACGTGGGCGAATCACACCGTCCGCGAAATTCGCTTTATTGGTACGCCGGAAAAGATCGACGCGATCGCGACAACAACGGAAGTTGCCGACCTGCTAAAACGCGGTGAACGCTGGGCGGGGTTTATCGAGGCACCGACAGAATAAAGCCGGAATTGTTATTCAGTCTGCTCATCTTCTTCGTATTCTTCATCATAAAAATCGTCATAGAAATCGTCATCTTCTGGTGGATCACCGTCGTAAATCAGGAATTCACGGCGTTGTAGATACGACTCCCGAATGGTGAGGTAACGATCATAAGAATCTTCAATCATCGCGTCGACAATGAACAGTCGCGACCTGAGGTCAATTGTTCTGAGTAAATAAATTAGCCGCCTTGTCGTATCATCTTCCAGATAGAAGAGCGGGTCTGCGGCAAAAAACAGCGGAATCATAGTTGCCTGTCGAAGCGTACGTGGCCCGAAAATGGGAATGACAACAAAGGGTCCTTTCGGTACACCCCAAACAGCCAGCGTCTGGCCAAAGTCTTCGTTGTACGTTTCCATGCCAAGATCAGAACCAACATCGACCACCCCAAGAATGCCCCATGTGCTGTTGGCAAGGAATCGCCCGGTTTCACTAAATCCTCTTTGAAATTTCCCTTGCAGGAAATTATTGATGATAAATAACGGTCCAAGCAGATTCTTCGAGAAGTTGTTGACGCCTCGCTGCATCGTTTCCGGCAATACTCTCTGGTAACCTTTTGCCAGCGGTTTGAACGATATCTTGTCGACACCCTGATTGAAATTATGGATGCGCCGGTTCAGCGGTTCCCATGGGTCCGACGCAGCACGGTCTTCTTTAGCGGCAGGAGGAATCGTGCCAGCACAGCCAACCAGCATCGTGACGAGTGCGATGCAAACTGCCGTGATAATCGGCCTGTATGCTGGATATTGCATATTCCCGAAGTTTTTCTTCTTGTTATTCGTACTGTTAGAGCATAGCAGAGCCAGCGCTCTCTTCGATCAATCAACCAATCGAGCGGCTCATTTGCATCTGTTGTAACTGCTCTTCCGTCATGAAATCGCGGACGAAATCGATTCGTGCTTCAAATCGAATGCGCTGAATCTCTTCAAGTTCGGGAACTTGCAATGCGCGACGCAGAAAATTTACGCCACCGACAAGATCGCCGATCATGAATCGGTATTCAGCCATGTAATAATTCGCTTCAGCATTTTCGCCGGCTTCGATCGCGGCTCTCGCGATTAGTCGAATCTGTTGCGGAGTAGGTGGCGCATTGTTCAACAAATCCAGCAGCATATCGTGCGCGAGTTCGGCCTGACCGAGTTTCAGCAATGCTTCAGCGTAGTGGATGACCAGCGGCATATTGCGTGGGAAAAGGTTACGAGCTCGCTCATAGGATTCTATTGCTTCCGCTATAAGCTCAAGTTCGAGTTGTGAATCGGCAAGTCCAATGTGGTATGCGATAACTTCGGGCTCGCGATTTGCCAGATCTTCAAATATGCGGTTTGCCTCCCGGTATCTTCCATCCCGCATATAGGCCAGTGCACGACCGTAACGCTCGGTATCGGACTGGAACTCGTAGCGTTCACGTTCGTAATACTCGACGGCTGCCTCTGGTGTCCTCTTGCCCGCAACTTCCAGGCGTACCTTGGCAATGCCGTAATTCACGCTGTCAGTGGTATGGACGGGTGCATAGTCTCTGGCCCGCGCTCTTGTCTCGGCGATCCTGGCGCTGCTGACCGGATGCGTCTGCAGGAATGCAGGTATCTGGGATTGTGAAGGCGATGTGTTGCGCGAGATGACTTCAAAAAACGATGCCATTCCCTGCGGGTCGAAACCTGAATCCGCTAGTGCGGATATGCCAACCCGATCCGCCTCATACTCATTCGATCGGGTGAAATTGATCTGGCCTTGCGCTGCGGTCCCTTGTGTGACGGCAATCGCCCCTTGTATGGCATCGCCGTCGAGTCCACCGGCTGCAGTTGCGAGGATTACACCGAGCATCATCGCCGTGCTTAATATGCTGCGGCGTTGACTGGCGTGGATTGCTCTTGCGATGTGCCGTTGGGTTACGTGCGCGACCTCGTGCGCAAGGACACCGGCGAGTTCATCTTCATTGCGGGTTGCATCGAGGAGCCCGGTATGAACACCGATGAATCCACCCGGCAGCGCGAAGGCATTGATCGTCGGGTCGTCGACAACGAAGAACGTGAATTCGTGATTACCGTCGAAGTTAGCCTGGGCGGCAATTCGATGACCAATGTCATTAACGTACTCCGTGATTTGCGGGTCTTCGACCAGCTGCCCGCTGGCACGAATTTGGCGCATGATGGCGCGACCAAGCTGCGCTTCAGCGTTCTTGGACAATACGGCATCGGCAGGGCTGCCGAGATCAGGCAAGTTGATTTCGGCCGCAGGAGCACCCGTAGCCAACGTCAGGCTTGCGGCAACCATCACCACCACAATCTTTTTGAAAAAACCGGCTATCACTTGTGTATCACTTGGCTATCACCTGGACACTCTTTGAGAATCTCTTGCTTGATCCGACCCGAAACGAATCTGTCTGTTCCCAATCATACCTGTTACCGCCACATTACGACCCCTGAATTTACACTATTTTGATCACAATGTTTACATAAGCATATGAAAAATATGGGATTCCACCTTAACAATTCTTCACTGCTGCAAGCACTTCTGCAGCGTGACCTTTTACCTTCACTTTGCGCCATTCCTGGCGGAGCTTGCCTTTTGCGTCAATCAGGAAGGTGCTGCGTTCTATGCCCATGAATTTCCGGCCATACAACATCTTTTCCTTGATTACGTCGAACTGGCGGCAAAGTTTCTCGTCGGGGTCGGACAAAAGTTCGAAGGGAAACTGCTGTTTGTCCCTGAACTTTTCATGCGAGGCGATGCTGTCTCTTGATACGCCAAAGATCAGCGTATTCTGCCGTTTGAATCGGCTGAACAGGTCTCTGAAGTCCTGACCTTCGGTGGTGCACCCGGGCGTACTGTCCTTCGGATAGAAATACAGAACCACGTTTTTTCCACGCAGTGCCTTGAGTTGAATGATTTGCTCGCCAGTAGCCGCACACTTGAAATCTGCGACGACGCGATTGATGGTTGGTCCCGCCAATGGTGACTCTCCCTGAATAGATTGTTAGAGCTTTACCGGCTCCAGGATCGAATCGAGGTTCAGCTGCTCGCACAGATCCAGAAACTCGTCCCGTAACTGTGCAATGGATGCCGTGCCGGGAATATTCAAGGTCATCTGCACTGAAAACATCGGCGCGCCAGTATGTGCCGCAGCATAACGTCGCGTAGCGAGATCGGAGATTTCGATATTTCTGGCCGCAAAAAATTCTGCCAGGTGAAATACGATGCCGGGCTGGTCCAGGCAAACGACATCAACGCCATAAGGAATGCAGTCTTTCTGGTCATTACGGGCACCGGTCTTCTTCAGATTGATGGTCAGGCCCTCAACACCCTTCAGTTTGTCGAGCTCCTTCTCAAGCTTTGTGAGCGTGTGCCAGTTCCCGGAGATAAGGAGGAGCACGGCGAATTCGGCGCCGAGTGCTGCCATCCGGCTTTCCTCAATATTGCCCCCACAGGCGAGGACTGCCTCGCTGATATCCTTCACGACACCAGGGCGGTCACTACCAACAGCTGATAAAACAATAAGTTGTGTCATTATTAGAGAATCTACCTACACTTAAAGCAAATTACTGGAAGGACTGAGATGGTCTGATTGCCGTTCATCGGGCCACGACAATGCCGCCACTTAAGTTGTCTTGCCAGTTAGTCCTGAGAACAGTAACATCGCGTGCCTTGAATTGGAGCGAATTTGATCGGATTTTACGATCTTGCCAGCGTTCAAGTGCTGGAACGCAAGGAATAAATGGAAACTACTTTGAGAAGCATGGTTGGCAGGACAGGCATATTTTGCCTCGTGATAACCACGATGGCGATCACGGGTTGCGGCAGCGGGCCGACTTGCGATGAACCACAATTTTATGAGTCGGCAACCGGCGGCAAACGTATCGAGGCACCTGATGACCTTGATGAGTTGCAGTCGTTTAACGAAATGGTTATCCCGGAGGCTTCACCAAGGCCCCCAAGAGAGCCTGGATCGGGATGCCTGGACCGGCCACCAACATTAAAAATTGAAGAATAGGCATTGAAGTTTTGCAGGAGAGGTGGCTGAGCGGCTTAAGGCGCTCGCTTGGAAAGCGAGTGTACGTTTATAGCGTACCGCGGGTTCGAATCCCGCCCTCTCCGCCA
>Ga0164313_10005392_pt1 | contig 11316 bp, 8 predicted proteins | sample GuaBasSedimGuay4_FD_113735 | JGI IMG/M metagenome (GOLD analysis project Ga0164313, IMG submission 113735) | Subseafloor sediment microbial communities from Guaymas Basin, Gulf of California, Mexico - Guay4, Core 4569-4, 0-3 cm | ecosystem: Environmental > Aquatic > Marine > Hydrothermal vents >...
ACGAATTTACAAGACGTCAGGAAGAGTGGGAAATCAAACGCGCCGCAATGGATCTGGAAGCTGCTGCTGCCGAAGCATCTGATGCTTCTCCCAAGCCTGCTGCAGACGTACATGTTGAGGCTACTGGCTTAGAGGCTGTAACCCAGGAAGCAGACACAACTGATGATTCGACTGACGACTCAACTGATGACTCGACTGATGACTCGACTGATGAAGTGCCATCTTCTATGGTTGCTGAAGAAGTGCCTGAACCAGTGACATCCGAGATTGATGCGACGCCAGAGAGTTCTGAAACAGCAACACCTGATGTGACTTCTGAAGATGCATTGCCCTCACCAGTTTCTGAGAAAATAAATGAAGTCTCAACGGAAACTGACGAGGAAGATATGAGCTGGTAGTTCCATCAAACGCTATTACCATGTAATCCCGTGGGTTCTTCTACCCGCCTGTAGATCCTGGCTTATCTTCGGGCTGAGAAAAAATGGTCGCATTTTCGTATCTTCGCGCCTCGATTGGGCAAAATACTTACATTTTCTGCTGTTTTGTCGAAAGTTGGCGTTCACAAAAAAACTTGATTTATGGCCAGACCATCCACTCGCGGAGTTAAACTCAAGAACGGATTTTATATTGAAGTACGGAATAAGGGTGCTCACTCAGGTGTGAAAATCCGAAGAGAATCATTCGAAGAGGCGCAACTTGCACTCCATAACTATAGTAAGATGCACGATGTACATTATATCGGCGAAGTACTGAATGGAAAGGTCGTCGGTGCCAAGAAAGAGAGGAAGAAAAAGAAGGTCGCGAAAAAATAGGATCTCCTCGGATTACAGTTGAGACCTAACTCCAAAGATCTACGGGATACGTCCCATCTGCAATGAGTTTATTGATCTGATCGCTCACATGCGGCTTATCTTCCTGATATGTCACTCCAAACCATGATGCGTCATTCTGCAAGACCTTTACATCAAGTGTGTTCGCAATGATAAGGTCATCTACAATTTTGGGAATGTAAAGTTCAGATTTTGGCTCTTCAATACGCTCGTCGAGGAATGCTTTAAATGCTTCTTCCGCATGATCGAAGTAACTTGGTAAGAAGCCCCAGATATTCATTGAGACCACGGTATCCTCTTCCAGCGTGCGATCCTTTCCCTCTGCCACACACCCGATCACACCATCCGCATCGCGTCCAATATTGACAAGCTCTTCTACCTTTTGAAGGTTGCCCGCATTGTCGACGTAACAAATACCTCTATTTACGGAACCATGATCAGACAGCGTATTCTTCAGGTAATACCCCACGACGCAATAATCATCATTCATATCCGACCGGTCAAAAAACTCTCTTATGCGCACATATGCCTCGCGTCCGTAAAAGTCATCAGCATTGATTACAGCAAATGGTGCATCGACAAGTTCGCGCGCAACCAAAACGGCATGTCCGGTACCCCACGGCTTTTCACGAGTGGCAGGTAGTGCATATCCTTCGGGCAGCATATCCAGCTCTTGAGCCACATATTTCACATCTATGAGGTGGTCAAATTTACCGGAGAAGAATGCCTCAAAATCCGTTCTGAACTTCTCGCGGATGACAAAGACAACTTTGTCGAAGCCAGCCAGTATCGCGTCATAAATAGAATAGTCGATGATGTTCTCACCATTTGGACCGAATGCATCCATTTGCTTGAGGCCGCCATATCTGCTTCCCATCCCAGCCGCTAATACTACAAGTGTCGGTTTTTTCATAGCCGGCAAATGTCGGAAAAATCTACAGCTTGACCAATCGCGACACCTCGTGCGTGCCATCGCCCTGGAGTCTTATGATATAGCTGCCATTTGGCAGGTTGTAGGTACTGAATGGCACGTTGTGCCGTCCCTTCGAATACTTGTGATCAGCGATCGCGCCAACCTGACGGCCCATCTGGTCGAAAATTGTGATCTGCACTCGACCACCTGTCGAGTAAAAATCTATTGTTCCATCTCCCGATGTCGGATTCGGGTAGACGTTCATTTCATAAGGTTTGTCCGCAACTCCCGGTCCGTCAGTAGCGCTCGTAACACACCCCTCTATCAGCGGAAGTGCCTCAAAGTCACCAAACAACAGATCCTGGACTTCCTGATCGGGTGTACCAAACCAGTCCCTCAGGATCGTAGCATAGATCGAACGATAGTCAAATTGCATCTCAACTCCCTCCTGTGGCTCGATTTGCTGCCTGATCTCCGGGTTTGCTCCTATCACTCCTCCCTGCACACATGAACCGAATAAAAACAGCGGAGCGGCTGTCCCATGATCCGTACCGAAGCTGTCATTAGACTTTATCTGGCGACCAAATTCAGAAAATGTCATGCCAAGCACTTTCTCCTCAAGTCCCTGCTTTTGCAGATCATCCTGGAATGCGTGTACTGCGCTAGAGAGTTCTCCCAATAAATTCGCATGCTGGCCCGTAGTGGAAGAGCCGGCTACTACCTGGTTTGCGTGTGTATCAAACCCACCTATGCGCACGATAAAGACCTTGGTCTTTAACCCACCGCTGATCAGTAGCGCAACGGTCTTGAGCTGTTGGGCAAGCGCACTGTTTTCGTCGTAAAGGAAAGACAAGTTCGCGCCGGCATTTGCTGCTTCGAGTATCGTCTCGGAATATGCATTTGTTTGGGCAATGGCATTAATCAGAAAAGCCATTTCGTTACCAAAATTATTATCGGGTAGCTGATCTATCGTCGCTTCGTCTATCTGTCCGACACTAAAAGGATCCGTCAGCGCCATCGAATAATTTGATGCATTGCCCTGACAAGTATCCGAGACTGTGTACTGAACGGTAATCGCAAAAGGATCCGGATAATCGTCATTTGGATAGTCATCAGGAAAACCAGGGAAATTCGCATCAAAATAGCGCCCCATCCAGCCTGAAGTAACAAACTCATCGGCTGCCGACCCGCTCTGCCAGATATCCGTCGACCTGAAGTGCGATCTGTTCTGATCCGGATATGAGACGGCTTGAATTGCGGTGAGCTTGCCCTCATCAAACAAGTCACGGAAGCCTGTCATTCTCGGATGCAGCCCGACATGATCGTGGAGCGGCAGAATATTCGGTTCGGGAATAATGACCCCTGCCCTGTGATTAACCAGGTTGTCATATTGGTCTGTAGGTATTAATGTTGACAGACCATCATTACCGCCATCGAGTTGAATCAATACAAGGACACGATCCGAATTCTCATCAATGGTATCGAAAAATGCACTTTTTGGTAAAAATCCAAGGTTAAATCCATTGACCAAAACAGGTAATGCAACTGCTGATCCCGTGCGTAAAAAATTTCTGCGCTTCATATGATGTGAAATTTCTTCTTTTAAATTATAATTAACTCAGGTGGTATTCCGGGCGTGCAAGCATGGCCCTGATCAATAGTCTCAACCTTGAATCCACTCCATTTCTCACCTCCTCATTATCCGGATTATCCAGGTATGCCTGGTATTCTACAGTCCACTCAAAATCGGGAAGTCCGGGTATTAATATCTCCTTGAGAATATCAATTTGATCCTGTGCCAGTTTATTCGGGAATAGCACCTCGGCAAATCCCTTGATGAGATCATTTGGATCCAGAGGATTGTCCATCGACGCAGTAAATGCCAGCGCATCCACCCTGAACCTGCCATCGAAAGATTCAAATCCTGCTGTGGCCATGACATCTGTAAAGAGCTGCCGGATAATTAATGTCACAGAATTTATCCAGAGTTGATTAAAAGCGGGCTCCTGATAAAATGCCTTCCATCCAGCGACACTTGGTGGAAAATAATACGTCATTTGCAGTAATTCAATAAAACGGAATATTCCATTCCACAGTGCGTATCTCTGACGTTCGTTTGATGGAAAAGAAACAGAAAATTGCTTGATTAAAGCAAGCATGAAATCAATTGGATTTTTAATTATACACCCAAGGCTATTCTCATCGTAAAAATGCTCACTGAGGAATAATGCTTGCAATACCGGTTTAATATCAAAATCATTATCACGCAATATCTGAGCCATCGGCTCTATGATCGTCTGCTCAATTGTATCGTCAATCTTGTAATACACAAACCACCGGTACAATTTGCGACAAATAAACCTTGAAGCTTGCTCGTGCTCAAAAATCAGATCAATGAGATCGAGATATTCGTTCTCACCATTGCTTTGAATTGTTGCCTCATTAAAGCGATGAGAAAGCGTTTTATCATCGGTATCGTGAAAAAAGCTATTAAAAAACCCTTCAGGCATTTCGCCTGTATCAGCGATAAAGCGGATGCGCCAACCCGTCAAAACCCGGGCGACCTCCTTGACATCCAGCTCGGTGAATGTTGTATAATCACCAGGGCCGGCCAAATCGCCTTTCCCAATTGTAAACAACTCAAGAAGCTCTCTTGCATAATTCTCGTTTGGAGCAAACTTGGTGTTTTGAGAGTTATTCAAGTAGGCAAGCATCGAAGGGTTGACGGTAACGAGCTCCGTGAGCTTTTTAAAATTTCCGAGGGCATTCTCCCTGAGCAGGGTGATATACTGATAGACAGCCTTAGGGAGGTTGATATTCGCCGTGACAAAATGATTGTGCCAGAACAACGTCAGGCTTTCACGGGCAGAAATCCCCTCGTCGAGCATCCCTCCCATCGTCCATGCATAGAGTGAAGCATAGCGACCTCCGGCCAGCTCTTGCTGGAAAGGCTTGTCAATCCATGTTTCGCCGATCGGTGTGAACGGGTCCTCCTCGTTGAAGTAGTTGATAGGTGGTTCTGGTAATGGCTTATCCTCGAGCAGCATATTGACCGTTGCTTCCGGACCTATCTCGAGCGCCAGCTCAATTTGCTCCTTGGTAGCTCCGAGCATGGCACGGCTCAGAAGATGGGCAGCCTGTTCAGTATCCCACGACCCTGTATATGGGTCGAGCGTCCCTCCTATTGGAGAGCGATCTGAACTGGATTTGTATTGAAAACCTGAGGATTCGAAGGCATTTACACGGGCTGTGAGTTTGGCGGCGCGTTCTTTCGATAGGAATTCCACAGTAGAGACACTCATAAGCGCATTTTTTTTGTTAGACGGGTTGTCGGGCAAATGGTTTAATCGCAGAGTGAATTTACAATATCCAATTTCAAAATGCTTGAGTTTATCTCGATTGCTCTATTCCCTGACATTTCTTTTGTCGTTTCAATGAGGCTCTTTATCTAATGTATTGAGCAATTGGTTTGATTTAAGATTTGAGGGCTCTGATGATCGCTAATTTGTGCTGGGGAATATGAGCAGACTGTATATTATAATATGCCTACTGTTATTGGCTATAACTGGCTCTGCATCTGACACAACAAGAGTTGACAGGCGCGTGTATTACACCTCGCGTACCACTGCCGCACCAATGATTGACGGTCTCCTTGATGATGAAGTTTGGGGTGCTGTGGAATGGAGCTCTGATTTTTTGCAAATCCGGCCTTATGACGGAGATCCTCCGACATCTCAGACTTCATTCAAGATTCTTTATGACAATAGCAGTTTGTATATCGCTTATCGATGTCATGATGATAATCCAGAAGAAATCGTAAGTCGCATGTCTCGCAGAGACGGTTTTGCCGGAGATTGGATCGAAGTCAACATTGACAGTTATCACGATAAGAGGACTGCATTCTCGTTTACTGCCTCGGTTTCAGGTGTCAAGAGTGATGAATTTGTGTCCAACGATGGCTCGAACTGGGATGGCAGCTGGAACCCCATTTGGTATATGAAAACTAACATTGACAGTCTGGGATGGACATGCGAGGTGGAAATTCCGCTGAGTCAACTCAGGTACAGCAAGGACGACGAGCAGGTATGGGGTCTTCAATTTACGCGCCGTGATTTTCGCAACGAAAGCAGATCGGTCTGGCAGCATATCCCTGCAAACGCCGGGTACTGGGTAAGTGGCTTCGGGGAGCTCAGAGGAATTCAAGGCATCTCGGCAAAGCGCCAGGTGGAAATTCAGCCGTACGTGGTCGGCAAACTGGAAACATATGAAAAAGAAGACGGCAATCCCTTTGCGGATGGAACCGATGCTAATGTATCTGTAGGCGTCGATGGCAAAATAGGTATCACAAGCGACCTCACACTGGATTTTACTGTCAATCCCGACTTTGGACAAGTAGAAGCAGACCCCTCGGCAATCACGCTCGATGGATTCCAAATTTTCTTCGACGAGCGCCGGCCATTTTTTATCGAAAACCGTAATTTATTTCAGTACAGTATTTCAAATTCGGCTGCAGGAGGGTCGTATGACGTTGATAATTTATTTTATTCACGACGTATCGGAGCACAGCCTCACAGACGTGTTTTTGGATATCCGGAGGGTGGCAGATATGTAGACCAGCCGGAATTCACAACAATTCTCGGCGCAGCCAAGGTGAGCGGAAAGACAAAAAGTGGTCTTTCTATTGGATTCATGGAAGCCGTGACGGCCCAGGAAACGGCATTGATCGAAGTCAACGGCGAACGCGAAAAAGTAATCGTAGAGCCATTGACAAACTATTTTAACACCCGTCTGAGTCAGGATTTTAACCAGGGAAATACCGTTGTCGGTGGGATATTAACTGGTGTCCACAGGCGCATTAATGATCCATCACTTGAATTTCTTCATAAAAGTGCCATCACAGGTGGTTTGGATTTTATTCACCGTTGGAAAGAACGTGCATGGCAGGTCACGGGTAATTTTGTGTTTAGCAAGGTAGCCGGAACAGAAGAAGCTATCAGTCGTACTCAATTAAACTTCGAACATAATTTTGACCGACCCGATGCCGATCACCTGGAATACGACAGTTCGGCTACCCAGCTTACGGGACATGGAGGAAATATCGCAATCAGTGAAACGAAAGGTAAGTTTAAGTTCCAAACAGGTGTCACATGGCGCTCACCAAAGCTGGAACTAAACGACATCGGATTTATGCGCAACACAGACGAAATCAACCACTACTACTGGATGGGTTTCAATGAAAATGAGCCCACAAAAATATTTCGGTCGTGGTCTGTCAATTACAATCATTGGTCTCGATGGGACTTTGGGGGCAAAAATCTGTTTCGCGCTGTTAACATGAATACGAACATGAGTTTTCAAAATTTCTGGTCCTTTGGAACAGGACTCACATACGAAAATCTGGATATCTCAAACAATTGGCTGCGCGGCGGACCGTCTTATCGCAAACCATCGGCAATTGCAAATTGGTATTGGGCTAGAACTGATACGCGTAAAACTCTGAGTTTTTCTTTCAATACTTCATATTGGCACGCATTTGAAAGTAAGGTCGATGGTTACAATCTAAGTGTCACAGCCCAGATTCAAATTTCTGATGCAATGAATTTGAGCGTCGGTCCAAACTGGAGCAAAAATAGTCGCGCTGATCAGTATATCTCGACACAATCATTTAATGAACAACCCAGGTACATCCTCGGTGAAGTGGATCAACGCACGTTGAGTTTTACAATGCGATTTAACTACAATATTACGCCTGACCTCACAATTCAGTATTACGGTCAACCTTTCATTTCCAGGGGCGAATTCACAAACTACAATTACGTATTGGATGCATCTGCTGTTGAATGGGATAGACGCGTACATCTTTACGACGGTGAACAAATTGCATTTGAGGACGGCTTTTATCTGGTAGATGAAGACAAGAATGGCTTAACGGACTATTCTTTCCTCAAGCCCGATTTTGACTTTGTGCAGTTTCGTTCGAATCTCGTCGTCCGCTGGGAGTACATCCCTGGCTCAGAAGCATATTTTGTCTGGACGCAAGGGAATACCGAGTTTGGCCGCCCATCTGAGGACAACTTGTTTCAGAGTATGACGAGTGGCATGTTCGGTCCTGCGGTGAAGAACACGTTTTTACTGAAGTTGACCTATAGGTTTTTGAATAAGTAGTTCAGGGTTCGGGATGCGGGGTTCGGGATTCGGGATGCGGGATTCGGGATGCGGGATTCGGGGTTCCGGGTTCGGGATGCGGGGTTTTAATCACATTTTCTCCAAAGGAGTCCTTTCCCAAAGGGATCCCTTCGGGACGGACAATTCTCAATTATCCATTTTCAATTGCCATTCGTTTACCCTCTAATATTCCCACCCATTGTTTCTGATGATTTCACGTATTCCGGATCGCCGAAGTATGAAATCATTCCGCCCATGCTCGCTTTTGCTTCAATTTTTTCGATAGCATGTACGGAAGCCTGTCCACCAGTATTCGCTCTTACGTAGACGGTTTGCGCTTTAAAATCCATGGCTTTGAGCACCGCCACGGTAGTGGCCGCGGCATCGAGGACCCTGCTTGTTCCGTGCAACTTCAGGACTGCGCCCTCTCCCACATTTGCCTCCAGGGATTGTGCATCGATGGTCAATCTCGCAAAAGCACCTGAATCGAAATCCAAATCAAGGGCATCCACTTCCATTATGGCTTTATGTACGACCTCTGAGCCCGCAGATGCATAGATGCTACGCAATACCTTGTAAGTGACTTCCACAACAGTCCGCTCAGACCACATCCTCTGGTTTTGCTTGTGTGATATCTTCAGTGTCCCCTCTTTCACGCTGATTTTCAGCTCACTGCGGTTCTCATCAGCCGTATATGCGTAGCTATCTCCCTGTGTCAGGACGACGCTTACGTTACCGAATGTCTTGATATGCTCGAAAGGTTCAACTTCAGTCTGGGCAAAAGCAACAGATGCAAGCATGGCAAAAATGAGGATCAACGTGTTTTTCATGATCTTAAGATTAAAGTGTTGTAAAGTAAAGACATCTTAAAGCATAAAAAGATGCATCCCACCTCAGGAAAAAGGAACTATTCAACCCCAAACGCGCGTTCATCCTAAATGTGTGTAACTTTGCACATTGATCTTTGAAAATCCCTCCGCTAGCGGTCGGGACATGATATTGGGGCTGATACTGGATTCGACAGTGAAGTATTCTGATCAGTAAGCATGCCGGGGAATGACGATTCACTCCGTGCCGCAAGGCATCCTTCGGGATAAAAAATGATCATCAAACCATTAATTGGCGAAAACAATTTTGCCTTAGCTGCCTAATTCTAGGAATTAGAAAGCTTTTGTGCCTTCAGGTTGATGTCTGCTACAAATCTGACCGCACATAAACGAAATGCAGAACCGTGATTGAGACTGTCTTGACTCGATCATTAAATAAAGAGAATCGGAGATGAAATGAGCTGTTGTCGAGCTTATGAATTTCTTAAATTTTAAAATCGATAACTAAGCATGTAGAAGGCTTTTTAGAGCTTTTTCTGGACCGGGGTTCGACTCCCCGCAGCTCCACAACCACCGCGCACCCCACTTAACTCAATTTGGCTTGAGAAAAATATTCCGGGAAAAGTAAAATCTTCTTCTCGTCCTTTTTATTAAACAAAAAGGGACTTACATCTTTCGCCATCTCCAGCATATTGAGTTTCTGGCATTTTGCGAGAATACTTGCTCTCAGACCTTCAGGTGTATCCACTCCTATCTTCACACTCAAGTAATCATAATTGGGAATCTGGCCTTGACCAAGTAAATACACAATATCAAAAAAAACACGCCCCTTATTTCTCTTTCTGTTTACTACCGCATAGAATTTCTGCGAGAGCAATATATCCTTTGGTGTCGCATTAATCTGAGTAAACACATCAAATTTATTCAGTATAGGTTGATCCAATTCGTATACATAATCGTGTGCTTCAGTATCAAGCCTAATCAGAATCTTTTCCTCTTTGTGCTTCGTCAATCCCTCATTGTACAAGATATCCGGGAATCGAATATAGCAGTGGTACGCGCCCTTCTCGACGTTTCGCATCTCAAGCGAATAGCCCATTCTTTCCAATTCCAATTTTACCTGATTTGTGATACTATTAAAATCACTTGATGCTAATTTGAAATTGTCAAAATCCAGATCTTCAGAAAATCGACTATTGTTATGTACAATGCGCAGGCACGTCCCTCCCATAAAGGCCAACTTACTTCCTAATGGGCTTTCAAAGATAATTTCCAGAATCTTGTATTGAAGATATTCCCGAATAATAAATCTTTCAAAACCCTGAAGTGATTCGGGGAAATATGGCTTCAACTCTTTTAGACTAAGCATTAATTATTTTTAAGAAGATTCGTATTCTCTTATTTAATACTTTCGAATCAAATAACTCTTGATATTCACCCAATACGTCACGATCTATTAATTCCAATGCCTGCGCTTTATTAATGCGTACTGCTCTTATATCCTCGTCGTTATTCAGGGTGTTTAAATAAAAATAATCGAGTAATACTTTTTCGGGCTCGGCCATTCGAATTGTAAGGTCCCCTTCATTTATAAGTCGATAACCAAAATATAGCCTCGGTTTAAGGTGCCGGAACTCAAAAGCCCCGATGGATGTATCATAACTAGCCGTATTACGTGTCGTAACTGACACCGTCGTAAAGACGCCCTCTGGAATCAGATTGTAATAAGACAATGCACTTTCCAATGAAATATATGAAGGAGTGTAAATTTTATTCGCAGCATAATACAGAAATTGTTCTCCCTTGTGTCGGTCCTGAAAACAGTAATGCCCTCTTTTCACCATCATAAGGTATCCCTTGTTCCGCCATTCTCCCAACCTCTTGATATCAAAATCAGTAAACCGCTTTCTGATATCCTTAATGGAAAACACAGGGTAGTCCCTAAATGCTTTTTCAAACGTGAGATAGTTCATTTATATTAGATATGTGCTAAATTTAGCACTTTTCTAATACAAATGGCTAGTATCTTGCAACAATTTTAGGCTTTAAGCCATTTTCATCTCGTCAAATCCAGTGATTTCACATCCCAGTAGCTACTCGCAGTTTAGAAGTGTCATTCCAGTAGCAAGAAAAACAAGTGAGAACGAGAGAATTAATACATCCTCGTGTTTCTTTTTGGACAAAAATTCTTGTCTTGTAATGCTCACTATCCTTCCGTCGAATGATGACGTATAATGTATGCCCCATACTCATTCAATAATGAAACCGACATTGAATAATCTGCATTTTCTGATTAACATACTGGCCCCTGGACCATATCGCTAACAAGCACACTGATTTCGACCCATCCGTAGAGGCTGACTTAACTTCTCTAATAAAGGCGCATTACAACTCCTTCTTCCCCAACTCCGGAAACACCTTTCCCACCTTCCCCAAAAGATAATCACCATAGGTGCCTTCAAATGCATGCACACTGGACTTATCCCAGCGCTGATCTTTATCATCTTCTTGCGTGGTGGCACTGCCTAGATCGATTGGTTCAAGCTTGGCATTGAAATCAGGATCAAAGAAAAAAGGAAAG
>Ga0164313_10005393_pt1 | contig 11315 bp, 10 predicted proteins | sample GuaBasSedimGuay4_FD_113735 | JGI IMG/M metagenome (GOLD analysis project Ga0164313, IMG submission 113735) | Subseafloor sediment microbial communities from Guaymas Basin, Gulf of California, Mexico - Guay4, Core 4569-4, 0-3 cm | ecosystem: Environmental > Aquatic > Marine > Hydrothermal vents...
AACTCCTCAACAATTTTGAAGAGGAGCTTTTTATAAAAATAGAATTGTATAATTTAATTCAAGAATCCAAATCCAATAGAAAAATTAAACATAGACAAATTGTCCGTTAAGATTCCTGAATTGGTTCCATAAGTATATTTAAAAGCTAAATTAACACCAGAACCATAAGCTCCAAAAGGCACAAAGACCCCAATAGAAGGTTCAGTCCAAGACCCCAAGAATCATCACTAAAGGACACAAGACCTATATCTAGCCTTTCTTCAAGATAAATAGTTCCAATTCCCATACCAACGTAAGGCATTATATCTCCACCCGTATCAACATATACTTGGCCAGTAAATAAAAGTGGGAATATATTTGAATCCCTATATTGTGTACCGCTAATATGTCCAGTGATACCATTTGATCCATCTAATTCAACTGGGGGCAAATTATCATAAATTTCATTGAAAGATTGCCAAGACATAGAACCTCCAATTGAAATATTCTCTTCCACAAAATAACGGCCATCAATTGAAAAACCACCAAAACTGGTCTTATCTATAAAATCGCCAGTATCTCCACTACCTGTGGCGATATCCCAATTTACAGTCCATAAGGAAGTTTGTGCATAACTAGTTGCAAATAGGCCAGCAACAAGTAGTATTGTTATAAAAATCTTTTTCATAAGTATTAATTTAAATATGGGGATTGATTAAACGCTTGATTTATTCCAGAAGTTACACGTTGAGCATTAAAGGATGCACTAGAAGATAATAAACCTCTTACAGCTGCTATCCATGATGGTGCCAGATCACTCGGACTATCAACATTCTCAATATCTCTAAGATCTATAAAATCCAAAACTACAGTCCCTACATCATATTGATCGAAATCAATTACTGGCGGATACCAACAATAATAACAAGGTCCCCACCATCCTCCAAACCAAGGATAGCCGTAATATATAGTTCCTACTGTTTTCTCTCTTAAAACTATAGAAGCCAAATAAATAGATTGTGGATTGTCTGGTTCAGGATCGTCAGGTGTAATTATTTGAACGTTTGGATTACTTGGTGTTGGAACTGGATTTTCAGTCTCACTAATAATTGTAACATTCTCAACACCATAAAGCGCTACCAAATTATTTAAAGTTGTATTTAGAATTTCTGAATCTACTTCTCCATTATAAGGAATATCTTCTGAATCTTCATTTTCTATTTGTACAACATCCCAAACAATAAATGTAGAATTTGGTGCAGGGCTAAAGTCTTCTGCTTTATAAATTGTACTGACTGTATCCATATCTTCGACAGGAATGGTGTCGTTAGGATAACAAGAAATTATTGCAATAATCACTGTAAGCATTAATGCAATTTTGATTAGGTTTTTCTTCATTATTTTTAATTTTAGATTGTGGGCGAATATAAAACAAATTTTGCTTATAAACCTGTAACATTGGTTACACTTACAGCCTAGCATGAAAATGGCTTATTACAATTTTTAAATGATTTTTTTGTGATTTCAATTATACATACAACTGAAATTCATCATTAGTTTAACTCCATTAAGTTTTATACGGAAAGCTAAAAGGTAACTATCGGGGCTTATTCTATCTTTTTCTCCTTACTTACTTCTTGTTTTGTCACTTTCCGCAATAAAATCCAATGAGAAATGAAGAGTATAAAACAAATAACGATAACAATACCGCTTACAGTAATTGTAGTGCTTGTCTGGTGTTGTATTGTCATTATCTTATCATTTTTGGCAGATTGATACATTTCCTGAATTGTTTTATCATCAGGAATGTAGGCTTGATCCTTTTGTGTAGACTTGAGAACATCCATTTTAAAATTCTCATAGGATGATAAATTTACTTCAGATCTTCTTGCGTGAAGTGGGTCTGAACGGTCCATCATTGCAGATACAATGCTTGAAACAGAAATAAGAAAAGTTATGACTGTAACAACACATATAATGACTGCATAAACTTGCATAATTTTGTGTTTCTTTTCCATTTGTTTAATATTTTATTTTAATAATCGAATACTTTCTACAGTTAATTATAAAGTTCAGATATAAAAATGGAATGGAAAATGATAATTGTTAGTAAATAAGTGAGTTAACCCTTACAGACTGTTTAATTATCAGTTGTTGTCTGCAATTTCAAAAATGAGTTCTCATTTATAGCCTCTCCTCTTATTTAGCACAGATGACGCAATAATGTCATAAACATGACGACATCAATGTCGGTTAATCTAATTTACTTTTGTTTCACTCAATTAATCATACGTATATTGATGAAAAAAGAAAAAGAAATAAATCAAAAATCTAAATTTCAACGTGCGACCCACCTCGCCAAAACACCAATAATGATTGCATTAATTTTAACACCAATTCGTTTTTCCCTTGAAATTGTTGGATTACCGGAAAGTGTTATTTTTATTATTGGATTACTTTGGCTAACATTGGTGTTTTCCATTTATTGGGGAATTAAATTATATAATGACAAGAACTCATATTTAATACTCCTTTTGAGTTTAATTATTTTTTCACCAATTTCTAGATTTCCTGTAGCTGTACTTTGGTGGATTGATACTAGATGGGAAATAGGCACTCATTATAGCCTTTATTTTGATAACTTTGCACAGGCTACATTTCAACAAGTGGTTTACGGTTCTCTAATTCAAATCATTCCTGGATTTTTACTAGGTGCAATAACAATCACTATCATGCGATACAAAAAGACCGCAACAAAGAAAATGAATACTATAGAAAATGAATAAGAACCACTTAGCAATTAGATTAAAAGAATTAAGAAATCAAAAAGGCATGTCTCAAGAGGTTCTTGCCGACGAATCTGGTTTAAGTTTAAGAACTATTCAACGTATTGAAAAGGGCGCAACAAATCCAACTGGAGAATCACTGAAACGATTATCAAATGCATTGAGTGTAAATCCAGATGAATTAATTGACTGGGCTATTAAAGAGGATAAAAGATATTTGATATTTCTAAATCTTTCTGCACTTACATTTTTGTTTTTTCCAATGCTTGGGATTTTAGTGCCATTTATACTATGGACATCAAGAAAGGGCAAAATAAAAAACATCAATAAATTAGGAAGAGATGTAATTAACTTTGAGATAACATGGACAATACTTCTGTTCTTTATTCCTTTTTTATTGTTTTTACTTTCAAAAATCGGACTTCTAGAAAACCTTACTTTAAACATGCTCTTTACTGCGACTGGATTTATGTATTTAATTAATTTAATTTATATATTGCTAAATACATTAAAAATTAGTAATGAAAAAGATGTGATGTTTTATCCTCAAATTAAATTTTTAAGATAAAAGCCAGCGTACAGCAATAGCCAAAATTCATTGTTCACTTCTGCTTAAAATAAAATCAATAGTATTGCTGAATCTGTATGGGTAATAAAGGAAAGTTTATTAGAGAAAAGTGAAGAATTAAAACTAAAAATATAAATCATTCTTTATTTTTACAAAACTAGGATGAAGCAAGTATTAGAACAATTTAAAAAAGATTTTAATGGAGAATTCCATTACGATAACTTGCATAAAATACTCTATGCAACAGATGCTTCTGTCTACCGAAAACTACCCTTAGCTGTAGCCTTTCCAAAAAATACTGAGGACATAAAACAACTTATTAAGTTTGCGGATAAGAATAATACCTCTCTTGTTCCTCGAACTGCTGGCACTTCTTTAGGTGGGCAATGTGTTGGAGATGGTATTATTGTGGATGTATCGAAGCATTTAACTAAGATCCTTTCAATAGATAAAAAAAATAAAACTGTTAGACTGCAACCCGGTGTTATACGAGATGAATTGAACGATTACCTAAAACCATTCGGCTTATTTTTTGGTCCAAATACCTCTACATCCAATAGATGTATGCTAGGGGGGATGGTTGGTAATAATTCCAGCGGCACTACCTCCATACAGTATGGGGTGACCAGAGACAAAGTAATATCACTAAAAACCTTACTTTCTAATGGAGATGAAGTTGTTTTTGAATCCCTTCAGAAAGAAGAATTCCTTCAGAAAACAGAACTAGACAGCCTAGAAGGGGCTATTTATAAAACCATTTATTCTGAATTAAATTCTGAAGAAGCGCAAAAAGAAATTTATCTTCAGTTTCCCAAAAAAGAAATTCATAGACGCAATACTGGTTATGCAGTGGATTCACTTTTAGACTCAGAAGTATTTAATGGTTCAGAAAAAGAAATCAATCTTGCATCATTGCTTTGTGGAAGTGAAGGAACACTTGCTTTTACTACAGAGATCACGTTGCAGTTAGACAAACTACCCCCTCAACATACCGCTATGGTTGTTGCACAATATGCAAGTCTAGAGAATTGCCTTAACGATGTGTTGATAGCAATGCAACACGATTTGCATACTTGCGAAATGATGGATGATTTTATATTGAATTGTACTAAAAACAATAAAAAATATAATTCTTATCGATTCTTTGTTGAAGGTAATCCCAAGGCTTTATTGATGCTGGAATTAAAGTCGGATACATCTGAAGCACTTCAGCAACAAACAGATGGCTTGTTGAAATCCCTAAAAGAATCGGCTTTCAGTTATGCGACTCCTGTGCTAAAAGGAAATGACACCAATAAAGCACTAGAACTCCGAAAAGCGGGTTTAGGATTATTGGGAAATATGGTAGGTGATAGAAAAGCTGTTGCTTGTATTGAAGATACAGCAGTGGCATTAGAGGACCTACCGTCATTTATAGGTGAGTTTACAAAATTGATGAAGCAATTTGATCAGCAGGCAGTATATTATGCACATGCAGGAGCCGGGGAGTTGCATTTGCGGCCTATTCTAAATTTAAAAGAAAGCGAGGGAGTTGCTTATTTTAGAAAGATTACTACTGAAGTAGCCAAGCTTACCAAGCAATATAGAGGATCTTTTTCTGGAGAACATGGGGATGGCATTGTTAGAGGGGAATTTTTGCCTATGTTGATAGGTGAAAAGAATTACGAACTTCTGAAAAAGATCAAGAATGTATTTGATCCTAATACTATTTTCAATCCAGGGAAGATTGTAGATTCCTATAAAATGGATGAATCGCTGCGGTATGAAACCGATAGTGAAGTACCAACTTTTGAGACCTTACTTGATTTTAGTGATTCTGAAGGTATTTTACGTCTAGCTGAAAAGTGCAATGGGAGTGGTGATTGCAGGAAAACTGAAGATTCTTCCGGTGTTATGTGTCCCAGTTATCAAGCAACAAGGGATGAGAAGCATAGTACTAGAGGTAGAGCGAATACGCTTAGGGAGGTGCTTACAAATTCTAAAGAACTCAATTCCTTTAACTCCAAAGAATTAAAAGAGGTATTTGATCTGTGTTTAAGTTGTAAAGCCTGTGCAACAGAATGCCCAAGTAATGTTGATATTGCTAGTGCTAAGGCAGAATTTTTATATCAATATCACAAAAGTAATACACCTACATTTTCCGATAAACTTTTTGCAAAGAGTAGTCATTATAATAAATTAGCCTCCCGATTTCCTAGACTTGCTAATAGCCTATTTTCAAATTCATTTACTTCTATATTAATTAAGTATTCCTGTGGAATTGCCATGAAAAGAAGTCTTCCTTTGGTTTCAACCAATAGTTTCACTAAGAGTATTCATGAGCATATATATCAAGCAGATAAGTATATTAAAAAAGTATTTTTATTTGTAGATGAGTTCAGTAATTATTTAGATTCAGAGCTTGCAGTAGATAGTTATTTATTGCTTTCTAAGCTGGGGTATAAAGTATCGATAATTGATCGATTAGACAGCGGGCGTGCACTATTATCTAAGGGTTTTTTAAAAGAAGCAGAAGAAGTTGCTAATTATAATATTGAACAGTTAAAAGGAGTTATATCGAAAACCACACCACTAATTGGAATAGAACCATCAGCCATACTATCCTTCAGAGATGAATACCTCAGGTTGGCCAATGATAAAACAGCTGCTGAAACTATTGCAGAGAACAGCTTTATAATAGAGGAATTCCTTAGTTCAGAAATAGAATTAGGTGCTATAAAACCGGAAAAATTCACTTTAGAAGAAAAAACAATAAAGATCCATACACACTGTCATCAAAAGGCTTTAAGCAATCAGAAGGTAACTTTTGACATTCTTAATTTACCATTGAATTACAAGCCTACTATAATTCCTTCTGGATGTTGTGGTATGGCAGGAAGCTTTGGATTTGAAAAAGATAAGTATGAGGTTTCCATGCAAATTGGTGAGTTGAAATTGTTTCCAGCAGTGAGAAGTGCTTCGGAAGCAGTTATCATTGCTGCAAATGGCACGAGTTGCAGGCAGCAAATAAAAGACGGAACCAAGCGAAAAGCATTGCATCCTGTTAGTATTTTAAAAAATGCCCTTATTTGACTGTATTCTAAAATTAAAAAATCACTTTTGGTTATTGCAATTTTAAAAATTACATTTGTTGGCATTGATATTTTAATTAGCATACATGGCAGGTAATTCATTTGGTACATTATTTAAGCTCACTACTTTTGGAGAATCCCATGGAGAAGCTATAGGTGGTGTTATTGATGGCTGTCCTGCTGGCATACCGATAGATCTTGAAGCTATCGATTTGGACATGGAAAGACGCAAACCAGGTCAGTCCGCTATAACTACACAGCGTAAAGAATCTGATAAAGTAAAAATTCTCTCCGGAATATTTGAAGGAAAAACTACTGGAACACCTATTGGATTTACAATAGCGAATACCAATCAACGGTCTCAAGATTACAGTCATATAAAAGATAAATTCCGACCTTCACATGCCGATTATACTTATGAAAAAAAATATGGCCATAGAGATTATCGTGGTGGTGGCAGGTCTTCAGCTCGTGAAACAGCAAGTAGAGTAGTAGCAGGTGCTATTGCAAAACAAGTACTAAAAGATATTAAGATTCAGGCTTTTGTTTCTTCAGTAGGAGAGATCAATATAAATAAACCTTATCAGGAGCTTGATTTCAGTAAGACAGAAAATAATGTTGTTCGTTGTCCGGATGAACCCACGGCTAAAAAAATGATTTCTAAAATTGAAGAGATCAAAAAATCTGGAGATACTATTGGAGGTATTGTAATGTGTGTGATTCAAAATGTACCTATTGGCCTAGGAGAACCAGTTTTTGATAAACTCCATGCGCAGTTAGGAAAGGCAATGCTTTCTATCAATGCTGTAAAAGGTGTGGAATTCGGAAGTGGATTTTGCGGTACCGAGATGAAGGGCAGTGAGCACAATGACCTTTTTAATGAGGATGGAAGCACAAAGAGCAATCTATCTGGTGGAATACAGGGTGGAATTAGCAATGGAATGGATATATACTTTCGGGTAGCATTCAAACCCGTTGCGACCATTATGCAAAAGCAAAATACCCTGGATGCAGATGGTAATATAGTAGAACTTCAAGGAAAAGGCAGACATGATCCTTGTGTTGTGCCTCGGGCTGTACCCATAGTTGAAGCCATGGTAGCCTTGGTTTTAGCCGATTTTTATTTATTGAATAAAATCAGTAGAAGATAAGGATAGGTCGCTGAGTGCTTATCGCCTAAGCGATAAGTATATCGAAGTGACCAAATAAATAAGTAAATAAATAAACTCCCACTTTAGTGGCATATATATGAGAAAACTAGAATTACATTGGCAGATATTAATAGGAATGATCATTGGTTTATTATTCGGTTTTGGAATGACTCAATTGAGTTGGGGACCGGGATTTGTAAACGATTGGATTAAGCCCCTTGGAACTATTTTTATCAAACTTTTAAAATTAATTGCCATTCCATTGATACTGGCATCTTTAATAAAGGGAATCTCCGATCTAAAAGATATTTCAAAATTCAGGGATATTGGATTAAGAACAATTGTAATCTATATCTTTACTACAGTCATTGCTATCACCATAGGATTGTTACTGGTAAATGCTTTCGAACCTGGAAACGGAGTTTCAGATGATACCATAGCTAAGATTACTGAAACCTATGCCAATGATAGCGGTGTTCAATCTAAAATTGCTGAAGCAGGTAGACAAAAATCTAGTGGACCTTTACAGTTTTTAGAAGATATGGTGCCTGATAATGCTTTTAAATCAATGAGCAATAACAAACTGATGTTACAGGTGATTTTCTTTGCTATTTTTATGGGAATTTCTATGTTGCTTATTGGTGAGAAGAAAGCAAAACCTTTAAAAAAGTTTTTTGATTCTATAAATTATGTAGTTTTAAAAATGGTTGACCTTATCATGCTAACTGCTCCAGTTGCTGTATTTGCTTTATTAGCTACAGTAGTAGTTTCTGCAAGTGATCCTGATTTATTGTATGCCTTGCTTAAATACGCTGGAGTTGTTGTTTTGGGCTTAAGCTTAATGATTGTCTTTTACACTTTAGTTGTAGCATTATACACAAAGAAGAATCCTTTCTGGTTTCTAAAACAAATAAGTCCTGCACAATTATTAGCATTTTCAACAAGCTCTAGTGCAGCAACCTTGCCTGTAACCATGGAAAGAGTAGAAGAGCATATTGGAGTAGACAAGGAAGTTTCTAGTTTTGTATTACCAGTTGGAGCTACCATAAATATGGATGGAACAAGTTTATATCAGGCAGTAGCGGCTGTATTTATCTCTCAGGCCTTAGGATTTGATCTAACCTTAGGAGCACAACTAACAATCGTATTGACCGCATTATTGGCCTCGATTGGATCTGCTGCAGTCCCAGGAGCAGGAATGGTCATGCTGGTTATTGTTTTGGAATCAATAGGTTTTCCTTCTGAAAAATTAGCAATTGGATTAGCATTGATTTTTGCAGTAGACAGGCCATTAGATATGTGTAGAACTATGGTGAATGTGACAGGCGACGCTACTGTCGCAATGGTAGTTGCTAAGTCGGTTGGTAAATTAGGAGAACCCCATGTGGAAAACTGGGATGATAAATTGGATGAAGTAAAATAAATGATAAGAAAAAACCCGAAATTTAAATTTCGGGTTTTTTTTATATTATAAAAATTGAATTTATCCTTGCTTTCGGATTTCTACTTGATGTGGATAAGGAATTTCAATACCAGCAGCATCAAGTTCTAGTTTACAAATTTCAAGAACCTCGACATAAACAGTCCAATAATCATCTGTTAACACCCAAGGTCTAACATTAAAATTAACAGAGCTATCTGCTAATTCACGAACATTTACAACAGGTCCTGGATCACTTAAAGTTTTGCTGTGATCGGTTAAAATTTTCATCAGTAAATCTTTAGTCTGTTTGATATCGGCATCATAACTAACACCAATAACAAGATCTACTCTACGAATTTTTTCAGTGGAATAATTAGTGATATTACCATTGGATAGGCTTCCATTTGGTATAATAATCTCTTTATTATCAGGACTATTTAGTTTAGTCGTGAATATGGATATTTCTTTTACTGTACCACTTTCTCCCTGTGCTTCAATATAATCTCCCATTTTATAAGGTTTGAAAATCATGATAAGCACACCTCCGGCAAAATTAGATAAGGAACCCTGTAAAGCAAGACCCACTGCTAAACCAGCAGCTGCTAATAAGGCTGCAAATGAAGTAGTTTCAACACCCAAATTACCAAGAATAAGGATAATCAATAAAACTCTAAGAGCGCCAACAATTAATTTCGAAATGAATATTTCTAAGCTCTCATCATACTCCAATCTATCCATTGCTTTAACTAGCAACTTTTTTATTCTTTTAATTACCCAGGATCCAATAATCCATATAAGAATAGCTCCAATTATTTTAAGGCCATAGTCCGAGCCATACGCAATCAATAAATCAAGCCATTTTTGAACATCGATATTTTCCATATTATCTGTATTATTTATTAGACTGCAAAGGAACAAAACTTTTAAAGTCTGAAAAAGTTATTTCTTCACTATTAAAGCTGCAAGATCTTTTAAAAGAAAAAGAATCTATTCGATTAATAATAAAATTTGTAACTTGCTCATATTCCCGCCATTTTAAGGCAATTGCAAATAATTTTCCTCCTTTTTAATCAATATAGATCATGAAAAATATTTTTATTTTTTGTGTATTAATCTTTTTGCAATTCAAATCCATTGCACAAGTAGGGATCAATACAACCAATCCAAGTTCAGCTTCCGTATTAGACATTAATAGTTCATCAGACAATATCAATTTTGGAGGGCTGATGCCACCTGTTATTTCATCTTTAGCTGATAGAAATGCCATCAACCCTGGAATTAGTGATATCGGCTTGCTTATTTTTTTAAATGATGTAGTGAACAGTAATTTCTGTTTTCAAATATGGAATGGATCTTCCTGGGAAGATATATATTGTATCATTGGCCCTTCAGTTATCGATATTGCTAGTCAGGATTTTGATGCTGATATTACTTGGACTTACAGCGTAAATCCAACATTCTATAGTGTTGGCAACGATATTTGGAATTCCGTAAATACCCTGCCAAATATTCTTGGATTTTCAGGTAATTTTTTAGGATGCAGAGACCTGAATAATAGCAATGGGGGTGGTAATTTTATGCATGAGATAGCATTTAATAACGTTACTGTTTCTGCTTATTCTAATGTGCAAGTAATATTTGATTACGATGTATTTGAATTTGACGGAGGAGATGATGTGTTTTATGAGCTATTTTTAGATGACATCGGACAAGGGCTTGTGCAATTAATAAATGGTAGTAATGGAGGCGGTATCACAGAGAGTGAAACAATAGTACTTAACATCCCAAACGGAACAACTACGGTTAGACTAACAATTGGCATTATACAAAATGGAGATGATGATATGGGAGGCTTTGATAATTTTAAGATTATTGGACTTTAACCTAATGCTACAAAAACTTATCTTTTAAAGCAGGTGTAGGAATCATACAAGTCTCTTTTTTACCGTACCATTTATATCGATTTTCAGCAATATAATCATATACCCAATTGCGAATAAAAGAAGGAATGATTATAAATCCATAGAGCAGGGGATAGATCCCAGAAAGCGATCTTGAAATTTTTAGGGCAGCAGTAGATTTAATATACAATTGATCTCCATCTATTAGCATAATAGAATCGGTTTTGGCGGAATCTATATTGAAATTTAAAACAAGCTTCTTCCCAACATCACTTTGTAAAGCTGCAAACCTAAAAATATCTTTTTTATCACACCCGATAACAAAGTTCACTGAAGCATTGCAAAGATTGCAGACGCCATCGAATAAAATTATTTTGTATTCTTTTTGAACTTCCATCAAACTTTCTCCAATTCGGTCATATTCACTTGAGTGGTA
>Ga0164313_10005394_pt1 | contig 11315 bp, 4 predicted proteins | sample GuaBasSedimGuay4_FD_113735 | JGI IMG/M metagenome (GOLD analysis project Ga0164313, IMG submission 113735) | Subseafloor sediment microbial communities from Guaymas Basin, Gulf of California, Mexico - Guay4, Core 4569-4, 0-3 cm | ecosystem: Environmental > Aquatic > Marine > Hydrothermal vents >...
GAAGATGCGGTTGGTGTTGTCGAGGTCGGACTCAGGAACACGGACCGTCCCCGGCCCCAGGTAGATCTTGGAGTCCATATCCGCGTGGTAGGCGGCCGTTCCGCCAGCGGCCTCCTGCCAGATTGCCTCTCTGTAACTGGCGAAACCCTCGTTGACCCAGATCTCCGTAAAACTGTCGCAAGTCACCTGGTCGCCGAACCACTGGTGGCCCAGCTCGTGCGCTACCAGGAACTCGACGTCGAAACAGCAGAGCGAAGTTGCGGTCTGGTGTTCCATGCCGCCGCCCCAGTTGAACTCGACCTGGCCGTATTTCTCATCCATGAAGGGGTAGGGGCCGAAGCTGTCCTCGAAAGCCAGTATCATCGATTCGGTCACGTCGAGATTGGCCAGGGCTGCGCCGCTGCTTGAGGCGTAGCTCCAGTTGCGCAGGTCCAGCATGCCGTTGTCGGTGTTGATCAGCTTTGACTGCTCGACATAGTCGTGGGCCGCGATCGAGATCAGGTAGATCGCGATCGGGTGCCGCTCGAACCACTCGAAGCGCCGCGTGGTGCCCAGGTCCACGGTCTGCTCGAGCGTGCCGTTGCTGACCGCAATCATCGGCTTGGGCACTGTGAATTTGATGGAGGCCGAATCGGCCTTGTCCGAGGGCGTGTCCTTGACGGGGAACCAGGTGCGCGCTCCGTAGGGCTCGGAGAGGCTCCAGATGAGGGGCTTGCCCTCGGCGCTCTCGAAACCGAATGCGCCCTCGCCCTCATTCGGAACGCCCGAGTACTCCACACGCACCGTCAGGTCCTCACCCTGCAGGTAGCTGCGATCGAGCGTCAGCGTAAGCAGGTCGCCGACGTGGCTGGCACTGGTGGCCGCAAGGCCGGTGGCGTCGACGCTGAGGGCCGAGTCGAAGTCCAGCACCAGCTCGGAGATCGACGTGCCGGTCACGGTCACGCGAATCTCCACGGCGCCGTCGACGGACTGCGTCACGGTGAAGAACTCGATGTCCAGGTCGATGAAGCGGGTGTCGTATGCTTCCTGGTTCGGGTCGAGTGTCTCGCGGCGCATCAGTCGCGCCTTTTGCAACGCCCTCCCTTTGAGTTCGGCCTCGGCCCGGCGCATCGGGTGCGGGTGGTCGTCGACCTCCGTGGCAAGCGCGGGGGTCGAAAGGAAGAGGCAGGCCAGCAGGGCGGAGGGGAGCCAGGTACGCATCCGGTTTGCTTTCGGCGAGGGACTTAACGGGTTGCCCGAAGGGTTGCTCGAAGGATCCGGAAGGATCCATACGAGTGTACGGGAGAGTCTACACGATCGGACAAGCCCACGCGCTTAGCGGTAGCCGATCCATACAGCGACGGCCAGCGCCAGCGCCCCCAGCACCCACATCTTGACCATGAAGGGCATCACGAAACGCACCCAGCGATCATAGGGAACCCCGGCCATGGCCAGGATGCCCACCAGCACCGCGTTGGTGGGGACGAGGATGTTGGTCAGCCCGTCGCCGAACTGGTAGGCGAGTACCGCGACCTGCCGCTCGATGCCGACCAGGTCGGCCAGGGGGGCCATCAGCGGCATGGTCACGTAGGCCTGACCGCTGCCAGACGGGATGAAGAGATTGCACAGGCTCTGGAAGGCCAGCATGCCGGTTGCGGCGAGCGTCGGCCCGAGTTGGGTCAGTGGTTGGGCGACACCATAGATGATCGTGTCGACGACCATGCCCTCGTCCAGCACGACCTGGATCGTACGCGCGAATCCGATCAGCAGAGCGGTCGTGGTCAGCTCGGCCGCGCCGGCGCAGAAAGCCCGCGCGCCTTCGTCGATGTCCATGCGTGTGATCAGGATCAGCAACAGGCTGAGCGCGAGAAACAGCGCGCCCATTTCATTGAGGTACCAATGGTGGGCCTTGATGCCCCACACCAGCAGGGCGATGGCGGCGACGACGATCAGGAGCACCAGTCGGTGCATGCGGCTGAAGCCGTGCACTGTTGGTGACTCGTATACCACCGCCTCATCGGTCGAGACGCCCAGCATCAGGCTCCTGGACGGGTCGGCGCTGACCATGCTTGCGTAGCGGTAGACATGGTGGATTCCGACGGCCACGAAGATCACGAAGAGGACCAGCCGGTAGGCAAGCCCTGAAGTCGGTTGCAGCCCCGCCACATCCTGCGCGATCAGCACGGTGAATGGATTGATGGCCGCGGCTCCGTAGCCGGCGCCGTATCCGATGCAGAGGATCCCGATGGCAGTGATCGCGTCGAAGCCCATGCCGCGTGCGAGGATCAGGAGCACGGGCACGAAGGGCATGTATTCCTCGGCCATGCCGATGGTCGAGGAGCCGGCGGCGAAGAGCAGCACGCCGCCGGAGATGAGCAGGCCTGGCCGCCCGGCGAAACGAGCCAGCAGCCAGGCGATCAGCTCGTCGATGGCGCCGGTGCGGCGCAGCACGGCGAAGGCCCCGCCCACGAGGAAGACGAAGAAAATGATGTCCTGGGCCGCCGCGAAGCCGTCGGGCACGGCGGTGAACGCCTTGTACCAGGGCAGGCGCCCGGCCCCCTCGAGGCGCTCGTAGGTGCCTGCAACCACTTCCTCCCGGCCGTGTTCGTTCATGTGACGCTCGAACTGGCCCTGGGGCAAAATCCAGGTCATCACCTGCGCTATGAGCACCATCGAGAAGAGCAGGACCAGCGTGTGCGGGACTCTAAAGCGGCTGCGGGTCACGGGTGGGGCCTCCGGGCTTGGGGAGTTTCTGGCTCCGGGCGTTGCGCACCCTAGCAGCCGCGTCTGTCGGCGGCAAATGTCTGGCGTCCTTTTGCGGGTGACCGCGCCGGCCTCGCCGGTCTAGGATTAGCCCTGAAACTCCTGCGAATACGAGCCGGAATCCGCGTAACACCCGGCCATCGATGGCCGTATTGTGCCGGTCCGGTTCTTCAGCCGGCTTGAATGCGACACCCTCATCGTCCCCCGGAGGCCGTCTTGCGTCGCACGCATATGCTCTTGCTCCTGTTGTCCCTGCTGTCCCTGTTGCTCCTGCTTGCTGCTTGTGGCCGTGGCTCGGGCGACGGGCAAGCGAACGACTCAGAAGGCGCCGCCGACAGCACAGCGGTGGCCGAACCCGACGAGCCTGACAGGGACGACGAGTCCGATGGCGACGACAAGGAAGAGGCTGCCGTACCGGTAGAAGTCGTGGCCCTTCAGACCGGCCCCATCGAAAGCGTTCTGCGTGCCACTTCTACGCTCGAGGCCGAGACCCGCGTACGCGTGATCGCCGAGGCCTCACGCCGGCTCGTCGAGTTGCTCGTCGAGGAAGGTGACACGGTCAAGCGTGGGCAGCTCCTGGCCCGACTGCAGGATGCCGAACAGCTCAGCGCGTTGGCCAAGGCGCGCACGCTCTTCGAGCAGGCCGAGCGTGAGTGGGAACGGCAGGAGCTCCTGAAGGAGAAGGGGCTCACCACCGACCGGGAATACAACGACGCACTCGCCAGCCTTGAGCAGCGCCGCATCGATGTCGCCGATGCCGATCGCGAGTTCAGTTACACGCGCGTGCAGGCGACGATCGCAGGTACAGTCACGCAGCGCTTCGTGCGTCTGGGTGACCAGGTCAATCCCGGTAGCGAGCTGTTCGAGATCATCGATTTTACTTCGCTCGTCGCCCGCATCTACGTGCCCGAACAGGCACTGGGCAAGCTGCAAGCACAGCAGACCGCGCGAATCTACGCGCCGGCCGTGCGCTCTGAACCCTTCGCCGCCCGAGTGGACCGCGTGGCCCCGATCGTGGATGCGCGTACAGGCACGATCAAGGTCACCGTGGATATCGGCGGCCAGCCGGGCCTGCGGCCGGGCCTCTATGTCGATGTCGAGCTGGTGACCGCGCGCGAAGAAGCCGCCGTCCTGGTGCCCAAGCGCGCGCTGCTCTACGAGAATGCCCGGACCTTCGTGTTCAGGATTCGCGACGGTCGCGCCCGGCGCGTGGAGGTCAGACCGGTGATGTCTGACGTTGGCTCAGTGCGGCCGCTCGATGGTTTTGCCGTGGGTGACTCGATCGTCGTGGCCGGTCAGGCCACGCTCAAGGACGACGCCCTGGTGGAAGTCGTGACCCGGGACGGGGAGCCGGATTCGTGAGCAAGCCGCGCCTGCGCAGCTTCGCCACCGAAAGACCGGTCGCCATCCTGATGCTCTTCGTGGCGGCGGCGGTCTTTGGCGCCCTTTCGCTGGGCCGTCTCGCGGTCAACCTGATGCCGGAGATGAGCTACCCCACGATCACCGTGCGCACACAGTACCCCGGTGCCGCGCCAGAAGAAGTCGAGAATGACATCTCGCGTCCGGTCGAGGAGGCGCTCGGTGTCATAGGCGGCTTGCAGCGTATCAGCAGCGTAAGTCGTGCAGAAGTCTCCGACGTGGTGCTCGAGTTCGGGTGGAATACGGAGATCTCCGATGTCACACAAGATGTCCTCGAACGCCTGGACCTGGTCTTCCTGCCCGACGAGGCCGAGCGCCCGCTGATCCTGCACTTCGACCCATCGCTTGATCCAGTGATGGAGCTCTCGCTGTCGGGTGAGGGTGAAATGTGGGAAGGCGAGGAAGCCCTGCGGCGTCTGCGGCGCATCGCCGACCTTCAGATCAAGCGCGAAATCGAACCAATCGAGGGCGTGGCTGCCGCGCGCGTGAAGGGCGGGCTTGAAGAAGAGATCCACGTGCGGCTGAGCGAGGCACAGTTACGCCGCACCGGCATCTCGATTCAGCAGGTGATCGATCGCCTGGCCCAGGAGAACATCAACGTTGCGGGTGGCCGGATCGAGGAAGGCCGCACTGAATACCTGGTGCGCACGCTGAACGAGTACACCGACCTCGATCAGATCCGCGAGACCATCGTTGCGATCATCGACGAGCGCGAGGTTCGCATCGTCGATCTCGGTGACGTGGTGATGGCACACAAGGAACGGCAGATCCTCACGCGAACTGACGGTGGCGAGAGCGTCCAGATCGAGATCTACAAGGAGGCCGACGCCAATATCGTGGCTCTCGCGCAGCGCGTGAAGGCGGTCATCGGGGACGATTCGGATGGGCTGGCCGAAATCCTGGCAGAAGCCGAGGGCGTACGCCTGCAGGTGGTGGCCGACCGCTCCCTCTTCATCGAGAGCAGCATCCGCGAGGTGCGCAACACGGCGATGATCGGCGGCGTGCTCGCCGTCTTTGTCCTGTTCTGTTTCCTGCGCGAGTTCCGTACGACGCTGATCGTTGCGGTCAGCATACCGCTCTCGCTGGCCATGGCCTTCGCGCCGATGAAGGGCTTTGGCGTCTCTCTGAACATCATGTCCCTGGGTGGACTGGCCCTGGGCATCGGAATGCTCGTGGACTCGTCGATCGTAGTCCTGGAGTCGATCTTCCGTTGTCGTGAAGAAGGTGATGACATTGTCACGGCCGCGGTCCGTGGCACGCGGGAAGTCAAGGGCGCGGTCATCGCTTCGACGCTGACCACGATCGCGGTGTTCCTGCCGATGGTCTTTGTGGAGGGTGTTGCAGGCCAGGCCTTCGCCGACCTCGGCGTGGCAGTGGTCGTCTCACTGTTGGCCTCCGTACTCGTAGCAATCTGGTTTATCCCGATGCTGTCCAGCCGGCGGACTGCGCAGGGTACGAGTGCAGGCGGGGCCTTCTGGCCGCAGTTCTCCTTCGTCGCGGAACTGCGTCGCGTGATCGGGCGCGGCGTAGTCGGTTGGCTGCTGCTTCCGCTGTGGTTCGTTTCGCGCGGGTTATGGTTGCTGGTGTTCTGGCTGGCCGGCGCCGTGTTGTCGGTCTTCATCTTCGTGCTGGGTTTCCTCGCTGCCCGCGTAATCGTGCCGTTGCTGGGCATCGTGTTTCGCGGACTGCTCTGGCTGCCGGTGCGCATCACCGAGCTGATAATGGGCTGGTTGCAGGGGTTCTACCCCGGTGTGGTACGAGGCGCCCTGGATCGTCCGCTGCTGGTGGTGCTCGCCTTTCTGGCGACGACGGCGGCGACCGGCTTCCTGCTCACGCGGCTTGGTAGCGAGTTGCTGCCCGAGGTGCGACAGGGCGAGTTCACAGTCGAGGTCCAGTTGCCGGTCGGTACTCCATTGGCCGAGACCGAGCGCCGCCTGGCCGAAGTCGAGAAGACCCTGCTGGCCGGACTCGACGGCGTTCGCGCTCTAGGTGTGACCTTCGGGTTTGATCCGGCCCAGAGCGAGCGCAGCGATGAGGGCGAGCATACGGCGCGTTTCAAGGTGTTGCTGCAGACCGGCAGCGGGGCGCAGCTCGAGGACCAGGTGATCGATGAGGTACGCCGCGCATTCGTGGGACGACCGGATCTGCAGACCACGATCACGCGCCCGGTACTCTTCAGTTCCAAGACACCGATCGAGGTGGAGGTGCACGGTGACGATCTCGTCGAGCTGCGCCGCAAGACGGCCGAGGTTCGCGCCGTAATGGAGGAGTTGCCCGAACTGGCCGACGTGCAGGCAACGCTGCGTGCGGGCGCGCCGGAAATCCAGATCCTCTACAACCGCGATCGCCTGATGCGCTACGACCTGCAACTCGGGCAGGTGGCGCGCCTGGTGCGCGACAAGGTGCAGGGCTTTGAGGCCACACGTTTCAATCGTGTCGACCGTCGTATCCCGATCCTGGTGCAGCTGGCCGAGGCGGACCGACAGACGGCCGCCGACGTCAGGGAGATGGTGATCAATCCAGGTTCGGAGCGGCCGATCCGGCTCGATGCGGTGGCTGTGATACAGATGGGCGAGGGCCCGAGTGAGGTGCGGCGCATCGATGGTCAGCGCGTGGGGCTGGTTCGCGCCAACGTCGGCCAGGCCTCGCTGGGCGCCGCGGTGGCTGCCATCGACGCAGCATTGCTTGAACGCATCCAGTGGCCGGGCAACCAGACCTGGTACATCAGCGGCCAGAGCGAGGAATGGCAGCGCAGCCAGCGCTCACTCCTGCTGGCGCTCGCGCTCTCGGTGTTTCTGGTATTCGTGATCATGGCGATCCAGTTCGAGAGCCTGATCCACCCGCTGGTCATCCTCTTCTCGGTGCCGCTGGCCTTCTTCGGTAGTGTCATCGTGCTGTGGTTGGCGAGCATTCCCCTGTCAGTGGTCGTATTCCTGGGCATGATCATGCTCGCCGGCATCGTGGTGAACAATGCCATCGTGCTGGTGGACTACATCAACCAGTTACGCCGCCGCGGCATGCCCGTTCGCGAAGCCATCATTACGGCGGGTGAGGTGCGGCTGCGGCCGATCCTGATGACCACGGCGACGACCGTGCTGGGCCTCTTGCCCATGGCCGTGGGCCTTGGTGACGGTGCCGAGCTGCGTACACCCATGGCGCTGACGGTCATCGCCGGCCTGATCAGCTCGACCGTGTTGACCCTGGTCCTGGTTCCGGGAATCTATTCGATGCTGGACCGCGTAAGGCCGATGGTCCTGCACAACGATGCAGACGGGGAGGTGTAGGCCATGCAGCAGCCCGGCCCGCGAGAACGCAATACCATAGAGAAGCTGGCGCGATTCTCGATCAATCGCCGGGTGAGCGTGTTCGTGTTGCTGGCTTCGGTGCTGGTGGTCGGCGGCGTGGCCTCCAGTGGCCTGCCGATCGAGCTGTTTCCGGCAGGTTTCGATCCGCCCTTCCTGCGTATCAGCATCCCCTGGCAGGATGCCCCGCCGCGCGAGGTCCTGGACAAGATATCCGAACCGCTGGAAGAAGAACTGAGCACTGTGCGCGGTATCGACCGCATCGTGTCGGTCTCGCAGGTAGGCGCCTCGCGTGTCTTTCTTACGTTCAAGCAGGGCACCGACATGGACCTCGCTTACCGCGAGGTGCGCGACCGCATCGAACGGGCGCGGCGCGAGTTCCCCGCTGACGTGGACCGGATCTTCACTTTCAAGGAAGACGTCAGCGGCATTCCAGTCAGCGTGCTCGGTGTCGCCGTCGACCCGACCGTGGGCGACGTCTACAACCTGATAGACAAGCTGATCGTGCGCAGGCTCGAGCGTGTTGACGGCGTTGCATCGGTCACCGTGAACGGGCTGGAGGAGAAAGAGATCCTCATCGAGCTCGACCGTGAGCGCACAGAGGCGGCAGGGCTGAACATCTATGAGTTGGCCCAGCAGCTCGGCGACGACTCATTCACCCTGGCCTCGGGCAAGGTGAATGAGGGCGGACGCAAGCTGCTCCTGCGTTCGGTGGCGCGCTATTCGTCTGTGCAGGAGCTTGCCGACCGGCCCGTGAGTGAGGATGTCCGGCTCGGCGACATTGCCTCGATCCGCTACGAGGAGCCGGAGAAACGCTACCGGGTGCGGGCCATGAGCCAGCCGGCCTACGCGATCATCGTCCTCAAGGAGGGTGACGCGAATGTGCGCGAGGTGAGTGCGCGCGTCAGCGAGGTGTTCGAGGAGTTTCAGGATGACCCACGCCTCTCCGCGGCCCAGGTGCTCAAGATTTTTGACCAGGGTGATGTCGTCGATGAGTCGCTCGGTGTGTTGCTGCAGAGCGGCATGATCGGTGGCATGGTTGCTGCCTTCGTGCTGTTCTTCTTCCTGCGTCGCCTGCGCGTCACGCTGGTGGTGAACCTGGCGGTGCCACTGAGCCTGTTGATTGCCGTCACCGTAATGTTCTTCATCGGTGAGACGCTGAATCTGCTCTCCCTGCTCGCGTTGATGGTCTGCGTGGGATTGCTGGTCGACAACTCCGTAGTGGTGGCAGAGAACATCGATCGCCTGAACCGGGCCGGCTATTCGCGACGCGAGGCGGCGATGCAGGGCACGGGCGAAATCGGGCTGGCCATCACGATGTCCACCCTGACCACGATCGTGGTCTTCCTGCCGGTCTCGCTGGTGGACGGTCAGGCGCAGTTCTTCCTGCTGCGCATGTCGATCCCGATCTGCGTGGCGTTGATTGCATCCCTGCTCGTGGCGCTGATCGTGGTGCCCCTGGGCGTTGTTCTCACCCTGCCTGCGGATCGCTCGGCATCAGCTCCCCAGGCCCGCCCATGGGTGAAGGGCCTGCGTTGGGTCTGGGATCGCAGCTTCGGTCTCATGCAGCGGGCCTATGGAGCGATCCTGGCGGTCGCCCTTGCCCACCGCATCGAAGTCGTACTGGCCCTGTTGATCGTTGCTGGTGGCACCTCGGCATGGTGGAAGGTGCGCGGCCTGGAGATCGTCGACCAGCAGAGGGACGAAAGGGCCGGCTTCGAGATCGATGTGCGTATGCCGAGTCACTATACGCTCGAGGAGACCGAGGAGTGGTTCCTGGCCTCCGAAAAGATCGTCGAGGACAACGCCGAAGAGTTCGGCCTGGAGGGCTGGTTCCTCTTCCACAGCAAGACAGGCGGCGAGCTTCAGGGCTGGTTCACGACGCCGCGCAGCACCGACCTTACGCCGCAGGAAGTGACCGAGCGGGTCGTTGAGCTCCTGCCCCGGCGGGCGGGCATGGAGTTGATTACAGGCTCGGAAATCCAGGTGGACGAGGACGGCTCGGACGACTCGACCTGGCGTGTCACACTGCATGGTGACGACCCGGATCAACTCGAGGATGCAGCAGAAGACCTCGAGGAGATTTTTCTCAACGTGCCGGGCGTGTTCGGTATCCGCAGGGACGATCAACAGCAGCCCAACGAACTTGCGCTGGTCATCGACCGCGGCCGCACCCAGCGCTATGGCATCAATCCGCGCGCTGTGGCAGGCCTCGTCAGCTACGCGCTGCGCGGTCAGAGCTTGCCCAAGTTCCGCGACGAAGGCCGCGAGATCCCCGTGCGCGTACGCTACGAGGAAGAAGACCGCAACGACCTCGAGTCGCTGACGAGTTTCCTGTTGCCCACTGCGAGAGGCGACTTCCTTCCTCTGTCCACGGTGACTTCGGTGCGCATGGTGGATTCGCCACGCTCGATCGTGCGGCGCGACAAGCGGATTGCCCGCACGATCACACTGGACCTCAAATCCGATGACCCCGATGCCACTGTCGAGCGCCTGGACTTCGTGCGCTCGCGTGTGAACCTGCCCGAAGGCGTTCGCTTTGCAGATGGCCAGCGCGACAGCGGCGGTGAGGAACTCAAGTCGATGCAGTACGCATTGCTGGTGAGCATCCTCTTCATCTACCTGCTCATGGGTCTGCTGTTCGAGAGCTTCATTCTGCCGCTTTCGATCGTGTTCACAATACCGCTGGCGGCCTTCGGTGTGTTCTGGGCACACCTTGCCATCGGCATCGACCTGGATTTCCTGGGCATGGTGGGGTTGGTGCTGCTGGTCGGTGTGGTGGTGAATAACGGGATCGTGCTCGTGGACACCATCAACCGTCTGCGCCAGGAAGGGCTCGAGCGTGGCGAAGCCATACTGGAATCCACCGAGCGCCGCTTCCGGCCGATCATGATGACCGCGATCACTACGATCGGTGGCATGGTCCCGTTGGCCATCAACGGTCGGCTGGACTCGGGCATCAGCTACACGAGCTTCGCATGGACGCTGATCGGCGGCCTCAGCACGGCGACCTTGCTGACGCTGCTCGTGGTGCCGGTGCTGTACACTTTCTTCGACGATCTGGGCCGACGGCTGTCGTCCATCAATGGCCGCGCCAGGCAGGTTCGGCTGGGCCGAAACCGGGGCCGCGGCCGGGGCCTGACGGCCGCGCCGGTCGATCCGGGGTCCTGATCACCGGCAATCACCCGGTGCATCTGATTCAACCCACATCGGCCATACCCAACCCGGCGGCGCTCGGGCTGCCGCCGGAGGGTTGTGACCTTGTGACCCCGGGTGCTGGACGGGGAACCGATGCAGCACCCTCGCGTTCCTGTAAGTGCTGTGATTACAACCGCATAGCCCGGTCACTACGACCGGCTTCATGCTTCCGGACAGGCGGGGCACGTTTTCGCTGTTGTCCCGGGTGCGGAGGCTTTCGACACTTTGGTCAGGTCCGGTGGCAGGAGGCCGCCGTACCGCGTTTCACCCCAGTGATGAGGGACACCCATGCGTCGTTCAGTTCTCATTCTTCTGGCCATCGCGTTTATCGCGAGCACGGCTGTTCCGGCGTTTGCCGAGCACGGCTACGTCGGCGTGGATGGCTGCAAGATGTGCCACAAGAAGGAAGCCACCGGAGATCAGTACGGTAAGTGGAGCGCGGGACCGCACGCTGGCGCCTACGCCACGCTGGCGACCGATGCCGCGAAGGAAGCCGCCGCCAAGGCTGGCGTCGAGGGTAACCCGCAGGAAGCTGCCGAGTGCCTGAAGTGCCATGTGACGGCCGCCGGTGCCGACGCCGCACTTCTGGGCAAGAAGTACAAGCTTGAGGACGGCGTGGGTTGCGAGAGCTGTCACGGCGCGGGCGATGAGTAC
>Ga0164313_10005395_pt1 | contig 11314 bp, 8 predicted proteins | sample GuaBasSedimGuay4_FD_113735 | JGI IMG/M metagenome (GOLD analysis project Ga0164313, IMG submission 113735) | Subseafloor sediment microbial communities from Guaymas Basin, Gulf of California, Mexico - Guay4, Core 4569-4, 0-3 cm | ecosystem: Environmental > Aquatic > Marine > Hydrothermal vents >...
AGGAGCTTTGGGTGAACCCCCACGGCGTACAGCGGCGCGATGGGCGTCTCTACGTCAGCACCCTCGGTGATGGGCTCTGGGTCTACGGTGACGGCGAGGCTCACCGCATCACCGGCCTACCATCCCTCGATGTGACCGGTGTTGCGCTGGCCGATGGAGACCTCTGGGTCGCCACCCGCGGCGGCCTCGCCCGGGTCGAGGGGTCCGCACACTAGGTCGCGAGCATGCCTCAGAACCCGCCGCCGCCACGCATGCCGCCGCCGCCACCGCCGCCACCGCCACCGCCGCCTCGCATGCTGCCGCCACCGCCCCCTCGGGAACCTCGCCCTCCGCTCGGGCGACATCCCGGGCTGATCTCCGACGAGTGCCGCTCGATGCAGCGGCGTCGCACTTGGCGGTCCCCACCGTCGGGGCAGAGCCTCTCGATCTCTTCGGCGCAGCTGTTCTGCGCCTCTTGCACCGGTTCCGGCTCGAGCAGCGCTATGCATCGCGCGCTCAACTCCTCCCGATGACTCCTCAGGCACCCGAGGACCGCACTCGCTCCGTATGGGTCGACGCCTTCACAGAGCGCATCGAAGTCGTCGGTGCAGCCCGCAAACGAATCGAGCACCCGTGTGGGCTCGGGCTCGGGCTCGGGCTCTGCGGCCGGCTCGTCGGCCGATGAACGCGGCGCAGGCTGCTGCGACGCGCACGCCGCGAGCCCAACCAAGATCATTAGGGGGACGGTCCGCACTCGTCGAATCCTTGCATCACCTGCTGGCGTGGCCAGCGCTGGGGCTTCCATCGTCGATGGTAGCTGGGGTCAACGTCGCGGGCCGGCCAGGTCTCCGCGCCAGACGCTCTCTTCTAAACAGTGTCGCCTGGACCGCGGTCCAGGCGATACTATTTAGAGCGAATACATCATGCCTTCGAGGGCGCTGACGCAGTCCATGAGGCTGAAGTAGAGCTTCTCGCTGTAGTCGCCGGACCCGACCTCCATGGCGTCCTCGCGGGCGAAGAAGCCGCTGTCGAGGTTGCACGAAACCGTCAGCCAGGTTCCGTCCTCGTCCGTGTAGCGGTCGTCGATGGAGGCCGCGAATCCCCCGTAGTCGCCTTCGGCGTAACTCTGAAGGCTCTCCTCGCTGCGTCCGGCGAGCACATCGGAGGACCAGCCCCCGCCATGCTCTTGGACGTGCTGGGTGACGACGCAGGTGCCGTCCCCCGGGCACTCGACGGAGTCGACGTACCAGTTGTAGTCGCCCTCGCACCAGCTGTCGCCGCAGATGTCGTCCAGGGAGTCGCGGACCTCCTCGGCTTCGCGACTCGTGAGGATGCTCTCCGTCGGTGTGTCGAGGCCAGGGTCCCGACCGAACGCCGCGCAAGCCGGGCGCTCTTCGGTCTCCCGGAGGAACGCACGCCAGTCGTTCACGTTGCGGACGAGGTAGTTGATGTGAGCGGGCCCGACCTGATGGGTAGCGGCGACGTCCGCGAGGGAGCGCATGTATCCCGTCACGTTCGTCACGTTCCGCGCGGCATCCGAGCGGAAATACGGGATGGCGTCGAGCTGCTCTTCGGTGGCGGTGTTGGCCATGTCGAGGACGAGGGCGAGCTCGTGAACGTTGAGGGGGGCGACGCCATCGACCTCGCGGGTGGCCGGGGCCATCAGCTCTGTGAGGGTGCCCTCGCCGGCCTTGTAGGCCTCCCAGGTGGCGCTGAAGCGGCGCAAGTTGGTGAGGCCCGCCGGGCCGACGTAGTACAGGTTACCGAGGCGGGTCAGGTCGCAGATGGTGTCCCTGCCTCGCTCGGCGACGATGGCCTGGGCCGCCCGGGCGTCGAGGACCTCGTCGATGGTGCGCACATCCGCGGTGTTGACGAAGTCGAGGGTCAGGGCGGCTTCTTCCTGGGTGAAGGCGACGCCTTCGAGGTCACCCGCGAGGGTCTGTCCTTCGATGGCCAGGCTCGGGCATACGGTGGTCAGGCTCTCGGGGATGCCGTCGGCGGCGTCGAGGGCGCCGCACTGCTGGTGGGCGGCCCGGGCGAAGATGCGCCAGTCGGCCATGCCCCCGCGCAGGTACTCCATGTGCCGGCTGCCGACGCCGAAGACCTCGGCCACTTCGCTCAGGCTCGAGAAGCCGCCCCGGGTGCGCCGCGCACGGACGAGGTTCTGCGCCGCGTCGGAGCGGAAGTAGGGGATGGCGTCGAGCTGCGAGACGCTGGCATAGGTCGCCATCTCGAGGGTGATGAAGGCTTCGCCGGCGGTGAAGCGGGTTCCGTCGTAGGTGCCGCCGTCCCGCATCAGGTCTTCTACGGTCACGTCGCCGGCCTCGGAGATCTCCCAGACGGCGGTGAACTGCCGGGCGCGCTCGAGGTTCGCCGGCCCGACCTGGGCCACCGCCGCGAGCTCCGAGACCGTGCAGAAGGAGCCGGCCGCGTCTCGTGCCGCGAGGATATTCGCTACGGTGTCGGCGTCGAGTCCTGCGCCGACCGCCACGTCGAGCACGTCCTGGCTGCCCTTGTTGGCGAGCTCGAGGACCAGCTCTGCCTCGCGGCGGGTGAACTCCACCCCGTCGTATTCTCCGCCCCGGGCGACGCATGCCTGGTCGTCGGAGGCATCGTCGGCCTTTCCGCCGAGGCCGTTCGTGCCGGGGGCCGTGCCGGGGTCCGTACCGACGGCCGCGCAGGCGCTGAGGGCCATGAGGCCGAAGGTGCTGAGGAGGCAGAAGAGTCGAAGGTGAGTACGCATGGGGGGCTCCGTTGCCCCGATACCAACGCAAGGTGCGTGCCTTCCCATGAGGTGTCATAAGTCCTGTAATTTCGGGGTGCCTAGTGGACTGGCCGGCGGCTCGAGGGGCCGAGATCGGTGGCTCCTCCAGGCGAGCCGGCAACCCCCCTGGCCGCCTCCGAAGCCCTGGTTTTGCCCAGGAACCGCTCTCCCGGGGAACGCATCCAGGGCCCGGGGCGTAGAACGCAATGTATGGGCGAGTCCGCGTGTAAGTCCGCCTCGCTGCCGCGCGTTTCGCTGGCGATGCCGAAGTTCGTAGGTCTCTCGTCACTACTCGTGGTCCTCGTGGTTCTCGCGGGGTGCCCGACATCCCATGGGGTGCTGCTTCCCGCCGACGAGCCTCCGCCGGTGCCGGAGTCCGCGCCCGAGCTGCCGACGGATGGCTTCTGTGCGCGGTTGATCGAATTCGACCAAAGGGGCATCGCCGATGTCGGCATCGACGCCGTTGGCACCATCGTCTATGACGAGCGAGGCCGCTACATCCGTTACCAGGAAGACTGGGACGGCAGCCTTCACCATGTGATCGAGCGCTTCTTCGACGGCGACCGACTCCTCTCATTCGAAGATGATCGAGACGGCGACGGCAGCGTCGATGTCTCGGACGTCTTCGTCTATGACGAGGACGAACGCACGATGCGCGCTGTTCATACCAACCCGGATGGGCAAACGCGCACGCGCACGGTTTGGGACGAGCATGGTCGGATCGCGAGTCGTGGCATGGACCGCACCGGCGACGGAGAGGACGAGGAGTCGTACCGCTACGAATGGACCGAGGACATGTTGACGGTGACGACCACGCGCGCGGAGGGCCTGTCTTCTGGCTATCGCTACCTCTTCGGCGACGACGGACTCGTCGACGGCACCGAAGTGACGACTGCGGGTGAAACGGTGAGTTTCGAGCGCTTCAGCCGGGAAGGAACGCGCGTCTTCCGGCGCACCAGCGGCCCCGATCTCGACTATCCCCGGTCGGTAGCCGAATACACGTGGGACGGCGACCACGTCGTGGCCGAGAACAGCTACAACACCGAGCCGCCGGGGGCCGAACAAAGTGTCACCGCCGAGTACGACGGTGCGGGCCGGCTGTCCCGAAGGGTCTTTGCGAGCCCGACCCGCGGCATTTGGGCGGCCATCGTCCTCTTCTCCTACGATGGCGACGGGCGTCTCTCGGAGGTCATCATCCGCGATCCCGAGGACCGTGAGATCTGGCGCACCTGGCGGTTCACCACCAACTGCCCTGCCGGCTTTGCCCACGACGTCCCCGTGTCCCCGGTCGGGGGGTACCAGAAGCATTGGCGTACGACCCCGGTCCACATCGTAGACCTCGCGAATGTCCCGTGGATGACGTCGCCCTTCTAGGGTGACACTCGATGGGGTCAGGGTTGAGGCCCGGCCAGGCCGCCGCGCCCGCCCGTGTTGCGACACTGGCCGTCTTCGCAGATAGGCGTGCATGACCAGGGAGCGCAGTTGACGGTCGGGTAGCATTCGGTCGCGCGAAATCGCACGGCGATGGGACCGAGGAGGTCCAGGGTGGCCCGGTTTGCGATCCCGCCGCATCCGCTCCGGGGGCCCATACCGCCGCTGTAGCAACCGCAGTCGGCAGTCTCGGAGCACTCTGTCGAGCCACCGTTGAGGACCTCGGTGACCTCCGCGATCAGCGGCTCGCACGGGTCTTCCTCGGGAGGAGGATCGGACGGCGGAGTCACGGCTTCGGGGGGCGTCGCCGTCGGGTTGGCAGGCGATTCGGCCGGTGGCTCTTCGGCCGGACCGCAGCCCGCAGCCCAGAGGGTCGACGGGACCATCAACGCGACCATGAAAACCATCGCAGGGGTAGGATGCGGCACAGCTTCGCATCGTACACCGGTACATGCCCTCGGCGAGTGGCGTCCCCGCTCCGGTGGGGGTTTCGAGCGAAAACACTGCATCATTTTCGACCCATTCCGGCGTGCACTGCCGCGCGGAATGTGTAGCCTTTCGGCCATGAAGGTCCCGAGTGAGCCCACCCATGTCGTCGGCATATGCGGCGGTGCCGTCGCCGGCTCCGAGTCGGCACGGCTTTTCGCGGAGGAGGGCGCGATCGCCGTCGTCTTCGAGCAGAACGCGCGGCCCTACGGGAAGATCGAAGACGGCCTGCCCCGGTGGCACGACAAGCTCCGGCGGAAGGAGTACGCCAAGATCGACGAGAACCTGAGCACCCCGGGAGTGCTCTACGTGCCCGGCACCCGCCTCGGCGGCGACGTGGACTTCGCGCAGCTCACGGATGACCTCGGGCTGAGCGCCATCATCCTGGCCACCGGGGCGTGGCGCGACCGTTCACTCCCGGTCCCCGAGATCGACCGCTTCATCGACCGAGGCCTCGTCTACCAGAACGCGTTCGTGCACTGGTTCAACCACTACGAGGAGCAGGGCTACGACGGCCCGTCCATCGACGTGCCGGACGGGGCCATCGTCGTCGGCGGGGGCCTCGCGTCCATCGACGTGGTGAAGATCCTCAACATCGAACTCTACCGCCGAGAGCTGTCGAAGCGGGGCATCGAGGTCGACGCCGTCACCCTCGAGCACGCGGGCATCGAGGCGACCCTCGCCAAGCACAGCCTGACCCCGTCGGACCTCGGCGTCCGGGGCGCAACCCTCTACTACCGGCGCGCCATGGCGGACATGCCCGTCGCCACGGCTCCCAACCCAACCCCGGCCCAGCTCGAAAAGCTCAGGACCGCGAGGGTGCGCATCATGGACAAGGTGATGCGCAAATACCTGGTGCGCTTCGAGCCCTGCTGCGCGCCCGTCGCGCCGATGGTCGAAGAGGACCGTCTCGTGGGCCTCGTCTTCCGCAGGACCGAGATCGTAGAAGGCCGGGTCAGGGAGATCGAGGGATCCGACTTCGAGGTCCCGGCCCCGCTCACGGTGAGCTCCATCGGCAGCCTTCCTGTGCCCATCGAAGGCCTCCCGACGCGAGGCGACCTCTACGAGTTCGAGTCTGTAGAGACCGGTGCCCTCCTCGGAGTCGACCGGGTTTTTGGCCTCGGCAACGTGCTCACCGGCAAGGGCAACATTCGGGACAGTCGCATCAACGCCAGCGTCGTCGCCGAAGGCATCATCGAGAACCTCCTCGGCGTGCCCGACGTCGAACAGTCCGTCGATGAGATGTCCGCGGCCTTGCATGAAGAGTTCCGCGCGCGGGCCCGCGGTGTGATGGAGCAGGCCCTCGAAGGGGCAGAGCTTACGCCCGAGAAGGCCGCTCGCGTTCTCGCGTGGGTAGAGGCTCGGTGGGCCGATGTGGGCTACGGCGGCGACTACCGAGCGTGGATCGAAGACCACCGGTCGGACGGGTCGGGGGGGGCATAGCGAGCCGATGGCCGACGATGACGAATACAAGCTTCCCTCTGCGTGGAGGCCGTCTAGGCGGGCCCTGCGAAGCGGGCTCTGGTTTTTCCTTGGCGGTCTTCTCATGTTCTCCTGGGTGCTAGCCCCCATGATGCTCGACTCGTGCTCCCGCACGGGATCAGGAGGGGGGCACGAGGCACCAACTCGCCTGCACCTGCGATAGATTCGCCGTCTCAGCGCGGAGCCTTGGGTGACGAGCCCATTGCCGTCTCCCTCCACGCAGCTGCCACGCCGATGTTGCAGCGAGCTCTCCCGCGTCGCGGAATGTCCGTTGGTATGGGAGTTGCACCGCCTTCCACTCATGTCTCGAATCATGAGCCTCATAGTATTCTCGCTTCTGGTGTCGAGCTTCGCGGCGCCCGCGGCGGCCCAGCCGACCGAGGGAGACACGGCGAGCTACCAGCGTCTGCGCGAGCGTCTGCGCACGCGCTTCCTGGTGGTCGGGGAGGCGCCGGGGCAGAGCATGCCGGCCCACATCCGGAGCGATGACGAGGGGTATATTCGCTGGGCCGACGCCACCATCGACCTCGGTTGGTACATCGGCGTCCTCGCGACGGAGCACTACCTCGCCGAGAGTCTCCCCGGGGCTGACGTGGCGCGGACTCGGGCCGAGCTTGCCAGCGCCCTTGCGGCGATGGAGCGCCTCGACCGATCCGCCGACGCGTTCTTCCCCGCTCCGTGCTCGAACACGCCGGCCCTCAACGGCTTCTTCCTCCGCGACGACATCCCTGCGGGATTTCACGGGTCGTTCTCAGGGCTCTCCCAAACGCGCTCGGACTCCCTCGAACCCGAGCCGAACTTCAACGAGATGAGCCAGGATCAGGCCTACCACGTGCTTCTGGGCCTCGCGTTGGTGAAGGCCCTCGTGCCCGCGGAGGTCGAGGTCGACGGGCGCCGGTTGAACGCCGATGCCGTCGCCCAGGCTACGAGGATCCTTCGTCACATCGCCGCCCGACCCGACTGGGTCATCCGCAACCCCGCCTGCGGGGACCGCCCCGTCGCCCGGGGTGACGCGGCCGGCGCCTACTCCCGCGGCACCGCTGCGATCGCCAACTTCATCACCGACGGCGCCTTCGTGCCCGAAGAGAACATCCTCGGCACGCTCTGGGACCTCGGCCGCGACCCGGACGCCGCGTTCTACCGGAACGTCGACAACCTCCACATGATCATGGCCATCGCCGCCGTCGGAGACGGATGGGGCGACGAGACCCTCGACGTCCTCGTCGACCTTGCGGTTCCCCAAGGGTGGCATGTCTATCCGCTGCTGCATCGGGTCATCCACGGTGAAGCCGGCAGCCCGCGATGGTGCTCCCTCGGCGCCGCGGCGGGTGACGCCGCGGCCGCGATGCTCGGCGAACTCCCCGCGGGCGCTGAGCCCCGGTCGCCGCGCCCGGGCGGACCCGCCGTGCACTCGTTCACGAGCTCGAATCGCTTCATCCGCCCCGCCGCCCGGGCCTACGTCGGCCCCGAGGGCAGCGCCGGGCATCAATTTCACGGTTTGGACTTCATGATGCTGCACAACCTCCTCGCCATCGCCTTCGAGGTGCCGGTATGCGGCGACCCCGTTACGCCGCCAACGGACTCCGGGACTGGGGGCCCGAGCGATGCCGGCGTTGCGGCGGACGCTGCGGCGGACGCTGCGGCGGACGCCGCGGCGGGCGCCGATGGCGCAGCGGCTGGCGGCGGCACGCCGACGGGCGAGATGAGTGGGGGCTGCGCGGTCAGCGCCGGGCGTCCTCTGGCTGCGCCGTGGGCGGGTCTCGTCTTCGTCGTCGGCGCCGCGCTGGCTTTGCGCCGCCGTCGCCGGTAGGGCCAGAGAGGAGCACTGTTCGGCCGCTTGCCATTGCTCTTGCGAAAAGGGGAATGGATACTCAATCCATGAGATACCCGTCCTGCCTTTTCGTCTGCTTGTTGGCCGTGGGCTGTGGCGACTCCGCTGCCGGCTCCGATTCGGCGGTGGATTCACGTGCCGCGACCGACACGGGGGCGGCGACCGACACCGGTGCCGCAACCGACACGGGTCCCCGCGTCGACACAGGCACGCCGGGCCCCGGGAGCTGCAGTGATCCCGCGGCCGACTGGCTCTTCTGCGAGGACTTCGAGGCCGGTGGGGGGGACTTCGACACCTGGTTTGCCGCGTCCGACTTCGTGACCTCGAAGGGGGGCGACGACCGCGGGCGCCTCAACCTCTCGGAGCAGGAGCCTCATGCGGGCCGTTGGTCGATGCACATGCCGGCGTCACCCGACTCCGGTTACCAGGGCGGCAACCTTCGGTGGTTCGCCTGCGAAGGGGACCAGCGCACCAACTGTCCGCTGCGCAGCTACGACCGGCTGCACTTCCGCGCGTTCGTGCGTTTTGCAGACGATCACCGCTACGTGCATCACTTCCTCAACATCGGAGGGTCCCAGCCCGACCGGTTCTGGTCCCTGGGGGCCGCCGGGTGCTTGCCCAATGGAGAGCTCGGCATGAGCACCACGGTCGACCACCACCCGAACAGCCACGAGAGCTTCTTCTACAGCTACTTCCCCGAGATGACCTGCTCGACCGGGTGCTCCCGCTACCTCGACATCGACGCCCAGTGCATGCAGTGCGCGGACAAGGGCCTTCCGACGTGCACCGACCGGCAGCAGTGCTGCTGGGGCAACACGCTCGAGGCGACCCCGGCAGCGACCTTCCCCGTCGGACGGTGGTTCTGTCTCGAGATGATGATGCAAGCGAACACCCCCGGCGATCACGACGGCACCATGGCGTATTGGATCGACGGCGAGCCCGCGCATCAGGTCGACAACATGCTGTGGCGAACGAGCCCGACCCTGGCGCTCAATCGCGTCGGCCTCCAGCACTACATCGAGACATCAGACGCCGATGGACACAGCAACCAGGTGTGGTTCGACGACGTTGTCGTGAGCACCGAGCCCATCGGCTGCGAGCGGTTCTGAGGGGACGCCGCCGCGTTGGCGGCGCCTTCGGGCGACTGCGGCGACCGTGCTAGACTGCGCCGTTGGACTTCCACCCATGAGACGCCGACAACTCGTCCGGAACGTGGGGCTCGCCGCCCTCTTCTCACCGTTCCTCTCTCTGCTGCACGAGACGCCGGCGCGGGCCGTCGGCGGTCCGGCGAAGTATCTCTTCCTCTTCGTCACCAACGGCACCGACAGCCCCGTCTGGACGCCGACCGGGTCGACGGAGGACCGCATCTCGTGGAGTGAGATGAACGCGCCCCTGGCCGCGCTCCAAGAAGACCTGGTCATCGTCGAGAACCTGGACAGCTACGGTGAGGCCACGGAGCATGGCTCGCCGGCCGGGCTCACGGGCTTTGGCCTCGACGGTCGGGGCTTCGATAGCGTCGACCAGTTCGCGAGCGATGGGCTGCGCGCGGCCGGTGCGCTTACCGACTTCCCATTCCTGCACCTCGGCGGCGTGCGCACCGAAGACCCGCGGACCTTTTTTCGCAACGGCCGCGGCATCGCCGCCATCCAGTCGCCGGTGGACGCATTCAACGTGATCTTCGCCGGTGCGATCCCCGACGACGGGACGGCTGCGGACGTCCTGCGCCGGCGCCGGTCGACCCTCGACCTCGTCTCGGGGGAGCTCGCCGCGCTCTCGGCGCGCCTCGGTGCCGAGGAGCGCGAAAAGCTCGAGCTGCACGCCCAGTCGGTCCAGGACCTCGAAGACCGGCTGCGCCGCCGCGTTGGCGACATCGGTACGCCTACGGGCATGTGCGCCCCGCCGGCGCCAGTAGACGCGCTCCAGCCGCTCCTCGACGCGGAGGTCGACCTCGACCTCGCGGTGCATGCCCTCCGGTGCGACCTCACGCGCGTCGTCGCGGTGCGCTTCGGCCACAACCAGACGACGGGCATCGACATCCCGGAGATCGGCGCGCCAGGCGATTGGCACAACGACCTCGTGCACGGGGACGACCCCCGAGACCGCCTCGTCGCCCTCGAGCGCTGGCTCGCTACGCGTTTCGTGCGCGCGGCCGAGGCCCTCAAGGCGACGCCGGCCCCCGATGGCTCCGGCACGCTCTTCGATCAGACGCTCATGGTCTGGGCCCGCGATATGGGCGATGCGGTGCTGCACCGCGGCGATGACATGCGCTTCGTCTTTTCGGGCGGCGCCGGGGGGTATCTGCGGAAGAGCCCAAACGGCCGCTACCTCGACGGCCGGGGCGAGCATCACCAGCGCGCTCTCATGAGCTGCCTCTCGGCGATGGGCCTCACCGACTTCACCGGCTTCGGCGTGCCCACCGTGGGTGGCGACGGCCGCCTACCGCTCTCGGGGCTCGCGATATGAAGAGAGGCGCGCCCATCGCTCTGCTCGTCTGGGTCGCACTGGTGGCCTGGGTCGTCACGACGTCGATGGCGTGTACCGAGAGCCCGCCCGTCGACCCGGTCCCACCAGGCGTCGATGCCGGTCGGGATGCCCGTGCTGACGCCACGTCGACGCCCCGCGAGCCCCCGTCGTGCGAAGAAGTCGTCGGCCGGCCCATAGTGCGGCGCCTCACCTCGACGCAGCTCGACAATATCCTCGCGGATCTCTTTGCCTCGCCCGACGTGCCGCGCGCCGACGTGCTCGTCGACCCGGTGGTGCGCGGATACGACGTCGACGCCAACGCCGCCGTCATCCGCGACCTCGGCGCGGACCGGTGGATGCGCGCCGCCGAGGCCGTGGCTGCATGGGCTATCCCGGACCACTTGGACGCCATCACCCCGTGCACCGACGTCGGCGCCGTTTGCCAGCTCGCCTTCGTCCGCCAGCTGGGAATGCGCCTCTATCGCCGGCCCCTCGACGCAGACAAGGTGAACGTCTACGTCGAGATGCTCATCGACGAGGCGGACTTCGAGTCCGGTGCGCGCACCGTCCTGGCCGCGATGCTGCAATCTCCCGGCTTTTTGTACCGCGTGGAGATAGGTGAGCCGGTCGCGGAAGGAGAGCCATTGGTCGAGCTCGGCCCCTTCGAGGTCGCGAGCGCGCTTTCGTTTTTCCTCACCAACTCAGCCCCCGACGCCGAGCTGCTCGCGGCCGCGGGGGAGGGCCGCCTCGTGACCGACGAGGACCTCGACCGCGAGTTCGACCGTCTCCTGGCCACGCCCCGGGCTCGGAGCGCCCTCGGCCACTTCGCCCGCCAGTGGCTGCTCGTGGACGGCCTCGAGGGCCAGGTGAAGGACCCG
>Ga0164313_10005396_pt1 | contig 11311 bp, 9 predicted proteins | sample GuaBasSedimGuay4_FD_113735 | JGI IMG/M metagenome (GOLD analysis project Ga0164313, IMG submission 113735) | Subseafloor sediment microbial communities from Guaymas Basin, Gulf of California, Mexico - Guay4, Core 4569-4, 0-3 cm | ecosystem: Environmental > Aquatic > Marine > Hydrothermal vents >...
GCCTCCATGGTTCTCATTCACCTGGCGGGCAAGATACTCCAGGCCTACGATTCAAATGGTAAGCTGTTGATGCATTTCCCATGCAGTATTGCCCGGCGCGTGGATAAACGCCCGGTCGGCAAGATCGAAGTTTCAACCGTGGTCACCGACCCCAACTACACCTTCGACCCCGCCGTCTTCCCCGAATCAGCCGAAGCACGGAAATTGGGCCATAAACTCGTCCTGCCTCCCGGACCAAACAATCCGGTCGGCGTCGCCTGGATCGGTCTCAACCTCCCGGGTTATGGCATTCACGGAACCCCGCTCCCCGGGAAGGTGGGACGGACCGAATCCCACGGCTGCTTCCGCCTGGCCAACTGGAATGTGGCCACTCTCGTTCAGGCGTCCTGGATCGGCCTGCCGGTCTACGTGGAACCCTAGTAGAGCGACACGCAAAAAGTGATGGGTGAGGCAAAAAGGCTTATGTCCCGTGCGAGATTTTTTCCAAATCGGAGGGTTGACTTCCACGTCAGCCGCACCCCAAAAATCGGTCGACGTGGAAGTCGACCCTCCGAAATGCCACCTCAACATTACCCGTCATATCAAACGTGGCGGTCTACCAGGGCGTTTTGACGAATTCGCCAGACTACCCGATCCGGGCGGCAACACGAAACGAGCTGCCTGTTCTGGCCGCTCTGGCCGATCGTGTCTGGCGGGCGTATTACCCGGGCATTATTTCGCCGGGCCAGATCGAATACATGCTCGGGCGTGGCTACGCAATCCCCACCCTGGAAGCGGAACTCGAGTCGGGCGTTCTCTTTCCGCTCCTCTTTGACCGGCAGAATGCCGTCGGCTTCGGGGCCTACGGACCCACTGGAACGCCGCTGCAGGCCAAGCTGCACAAGCTCTATCTGGACACCGACTACCACGGATTGGGGCTCGGCCAACGGCTTCTCGACTGGATTGAGTCCTCAGCTCATTCCAATCGCTATACGCGCCTCGTCCTGCAGGTGAACAAGAACAATACCAGGGCTATCGCCGCCTATCAGCGAAAGGGCTATGCGATTGAACGGGAAGTCGTCGACGACATCGGGCACGGCTACCTCATGGACGACTACGTCATGGAGAAATCGATCGCCTGATCCAATCGCCGGGCATTGGGACTTACGCGCACTTTGATTAATTGGAGATTGTCAGCGTCTCGAATCTATCAAAGTTCCCTTGAACCTTGGACAATCCGAGTCTGATTTGTGAGACAGGACACTAGGTGCCCCAAAAGTATCAATCAGCGTCTATCTGACTTGTCCTTGAAATGTTTCTCCCTCAGACTATGTCTTTAAATCGGCCAATGTGCCGTTGCCTTCGTCCCATGATTTACCCCCCATACAAGCGTCCTGGCCATTATCCTGCCGTTCTTCGGCGGATCACCCGCTGCGCTGGTTCTGTGGGACATCTCGAAGCGGCCGGGTGTTGAATCGCCGGCCACCCGCCACAGGCTCCTTTCCCTGATTGCTGTTATGATACAGAAAACTGAACTTATTGAACGTATTCTCGAGTCGCTCCGCAAGGAATTGACCGTGATCAAGGAAGGTGCCCGCGAATCCTATGAGGTGGCCACCCACGAGGAGAGCCAGCCGGAGAACCGATTCGACACCCACAGCCTCGAAGCGTCCTACCTTGCGGCAGGACAAGCCAAAGTGGTGGTCGAAATCGAGGACGCGGTCATGCGATGCCAGAACATGGAACTCAACGCGTTCGAACCAGACGATCCGATCGGTGTCGGCGCTTTGGTCAAACTCAAGAGCAAGAGAGAGACCACCTTCTACTTCCTGGTCCCCATCGCCGGTGGCATCGAGGTCAAGGACGGAAGGAAAACCATCCTCGTCATTACACCGCAGTCACCAATCGGAAAGTTGCTGGTCGGACACAAAGCTGGAGAGGTTGTCCACCTTGAGACCACAACATTGCCTAAAAAATTTGAAATCGTCAGCGTCAAATAACGGGCACTTTGATCAATTCGAGACAGTCAATCTCCAATTGATCAAGGTGCCCTGACGACAATCCACACGGATCTGACTCAGACCGAGCCGACTGCGATTACGTCTTCGGAGAAAACGCGGCCAGCGGCCGGCAAGGTTTCAAGCCCTGATCGGGGCGTCTCACGACGCTGTCCGGCCCAATCGAAGAGCATGGCACCACCGAACCGGGAAAGACCGGGAAATTGGGGTTGTTTTCCAACTCCTGTGTGGGTAGTAAAATGCCATGCACCCTCTCCCGGTTACCCGACCCCCACACGGCGCTGCCCGGGGTCGGACCAACAGGACGAACCACCAATCATGCCACCCGCACGGATGGATGCAGCTTGAGGGTCAGAAGACGGGATTCGCCCGTCGGATTCCTCCTATTTTCTCAATAACCACCAAACGCTTACACGTTAAATGAAGGACTATAAACCGAAGGATATCAGGAACTTCGCTGTCGTAGGTCATGCCTCGAGCGGAAAGACTATGCTCACGGAGGCCATGCTGGCCTGCGGGGGCGTTATTAATCGCATCGGCTCAATTGAGGCCGGATCGACTGCATCCGATTACCACATCAGCGAAAAGGACCACCAGATCTCGGTGCACGCCTCGCTGCTCCATACCGAATGGCTGGATCGAAAGTTTAACATCATCGATACCCCGGGCTATATGGATTTCATCTCCGAGGGACTGGGTGCCATCCGAGTGGGCGATTTTGCCCTGGTCGTTGTCAGCGCCAGCCACGGGGTCGGAGTCGGGACTGATCAGGTCTGGGAGTACGCCACCCATTACGGCATTCCAAAGATGCTCGTCATCAACGGCCTGGACAAGGAGCACACCGACTTCGATCAATCCCTCGAGGCATGCCGCGCCCACTTCGGAAAACAGGTTTTTCCCCTCACCCTCCCCATAGATACCGGCCCCGGCTTCCATCAGATACTCGATGTCCCGAGGAGTGAGGTCATCACCTTCAAAACGGACGGAAGTGGTGACTACACCGAAGAGCCGGCGACGGGCGAATTGCTCGAGAAAGTCAAGGATCTGCACCGCGAACTGATCGAATACGTGGCCGAATCGGATGATTCTCTTCTGGAGAAATTCTTTGATCAGGGATCGTTGTCCGAGGAAGAAATGCGGGAGGGCATCCACGCGGCCGTGCAGAGCCAGTCCCTCATTCCCCTCTTCGCGACTTCGGCACAAACCAATGTCGGCGTCGCCCGTGTGATGGACTTCATTGCCAAATACGGGTCATCCCCCGTCGATCGTGCCACGGTCCAGGCCCACGATGAATCAGGGGCGGAAGTCGGGGTTGAACTGACCAAGACCGAACCCGTGATCTATGTCTTCAAGACCCTGAGTGAGGCCCATGTTGGCGAAATGTCGTTTTTTCGAGTCTACTCGGGAACGGTGAAACCCGGGATCGACCTCTACAACAGCGGACGCAATGTCAACGAGCGCCTGGGACAGATTTTTACCTTGAACGGCAAGAACCGCGAATCAGTCGATCACGTAAACGCCGGAGATATCGGCGCCGTGGTCAAACTGCGGGACACCCATACCGGGAACACACTCTGCAGTCCCAAGCATATCATCGAACTGCCCAAGGTCGTCTACCCGAATCCGAACATCCACGCCGCATTGAGGCTCAAGGCAAAAGGCGATGAAGAGAGAATCGCGGTTGGACTCAGTACGCTCCATGAAGAGGACCCGACTTTCCACCATCGGGTCGATTCCGAACTCCATCAGACCGTCGTTTCCGGTCAGGGCGAATTGCACCTTCAGATCATCGTCGAGCGACTCAAACGCCGCTTCAACGTCGAGGTCGAACTCTCCGAACCGCGCGTACCGTATCGCGAGACCATCCACGGGAAATCCGAAGCTAAATATCGTCACAAGAAGCAGTCGGGCGGCGCCGGCCAATTTGGGGAGGTCTGGCTGCGAATCGAGACCGCCCCCCGGGATTCGGGCGTGGACTTCAAACAGACCCTCGTCGGCACCAATGTCGACCGGGTCTTCGTCCCCTCAGTCGAAAAGGGTGTTAAGGCCGCCTGCACCGAGGGCATTCTGGCAGGATACCGGGTCACGGACGTGAAGATCAATTTCTACGACGGCAAGATGCACCCGGTTGATTCCAAGGACATCGCCTTCCAGATCGCCGGCTATCAGGCATTCAAGGAAGCCTTCCTGAAGGCCACTCCACGCATGCTCGAACCCATCTGTTCCATTATGGTAAAGGTGCCCGACAGCCATATGGGCGATGTCATGGGCGATATATCCTCCCGTCGCGGACGAATACTCGGCATGGACACGGAAGGGCAATACCAGGTCATCAAGGCGCTCGTTCCCCAGAAGGAACTCTACCACTACTCGACCACGCTGCGATCACTGACCGGGGGACGCGGTATGCATTCTGAGGAATTCGATCACTACGAGGAAGTACCCCGGGAATTCGAACAGAAGATCATCGCCACCGCCAAAGCCGCAAAAGAAGAGGAGTGACGCGAAGCCGGATGCTTCGCGTCAGGCTGAAATGGTACGAACGGCGGGGTCATTGCTCATCATCTTGCATGTCAATGCGAGATGTGAGCTTTGACCCCTTCAAACAGACCGCACCCGCCTCTTTCCGTACCTACAGCCTACAGCTCTACAGCCTAAGTACCTAACCAGCGGCTCCCCCCCGCTAGTACAGCTTTCTCATCAGCCAGAGCGCGATCACCATCATGATCAGGTTTGGGAACCATGCGGCCAGGAGCGGTTCCACAAACCCCCGCTCCGCCAGGGTGGTGCTCAAAACAGTCAGTATGTAATAGGCGAGAAACAGAGCCAGCGACTTGGAAACGCCCACCGCCGGGTTCGCGCGAACACCGGTCACCGCAAACGGGATGGCAAGACCCACCATGATCAGGCATCGCATGGTCTCCGCCAACATCTGGTGGTAATAAACGGCATGACTCAACAGCTTGGGATTCTCCTCCGGAGTCAGAGTCTCGAGGATCTTGCGCACTTCAAAAAACGAAAGATCATCCGCGTCTTTTCCCAGAAGAAGCATCAACCTCGGATCGTCCTCAATGCCCGACAGGATCTGCTGATCAAAAGCCTTTGAACCCACCATGTCGCCGGTTTCCGGATCAAAAGACATCTCCCGCCCGTTCAGGAAAACCCAGGCCCGGTCAACGTCGTCGTAGAAACCCTCCGTCGCCATCACCCGCCGGACCTCACGCCGCTGTTCATCCATCTGGGACAGAGTGATGCCATAGGCCCGGTAACTGTATTCACTGAATCGGTTCACGAACCAGAGGCGGTTCTCGCGCTGGTTGTCGAACGCCAGACCGTAAACGAGTCCGACCTGCTCAACCTCGGTGGCCTTTGCCTGGTGAGCAAAAACCAGGTTGTCCCAGAGGCGCCGAGACTGTTCGACCGACCACGGGATCACGCCTCCCTGGAGAAAGAAAAGGAGGCCCGAGAGCAGAAACCCCATGATCCAGATCCAGCGAGTCATGCGCAACAACCCGATACCCGCCGAACGCAGCGCAATGAATTCGTTGTTTCGATGCAACCTTCCCAGACTGTAGAGCAGTGAAATCAGGATTGAAACCGGCAGGACCATACTGAGGAAACTCGGGGCCAGAATGAGGTAGTAAAAGCCGATCTGGCCGACACTGGCTCCATACCTGAGAAGGTTGCGGACTCCGCCGAACATGTCCTGCAGCATGAGCAAACCGAAGGTGGCGCCGGTCACCAATCCGAGGACCACCAGCCACTCCACCAGGATATGCCGATCCAGTGTCTTGAACACAGAATCAGTGTTGGGACCCCAGCCGCCCTGTCGAGAAGAGAAGATAGAGGGGAAAAAGTGATTGGCACGCCACGGCAGGGCGCTTAACTCGAATCGCATGTCTCCCCACCAGCCAGCCGAGAGCTGGAATTCACGGATCGGCGTTATCCTTGCAGTGTCAGGGAGTGCGGTTGGTCTGGGTAACTTTCTGCGGTTCCCCGGCCAGGCGGCTCAATACGGCGGCGGGGCCTTCATGATCGCCTACTTCATCTCGCTGCTGATCATCGGGATGTCGATCTGCTGGGCTGAGTGGACCCTCGGTCGTTACGCAGGTCGGTTCGGCGTGCACTCGAGTCCGGCCATGTTTGCCGTCCTCATCCGAAAACCCTGGGCCAAATACCTTGGCGTCCTGGGGATCATCATTCCGATCGGCATCTATATGTACTACGTTTATATCGAAGCGTGGTGCCTCGGATACGCGGTCAGTTACCTCACCGGCGACCTCGGCAGACCGGGGGTCGACGCAGGACAACACTTCGCCAACTTCGTGGGCGCCACCAAGGACGGTTTTGCCATCGGTTTCAGCCTCAAACAGGTCGGCATCTTCGTCATTGCGGTCTATTTCCTGAACTTCTTCCTCATTTACCGCGGCCTCGCACGGGGCATCGAGCTCTTCTGCAAGTTCGCCATGCCCTCACTGATCGTTATCGCAATCATTATCCTGATCCGCGTCCTCACCCTCGGCTCGCCGGTCGAGGGAAAACCTGAACTGTCCGTGCTCAACGGGCTCGGTTTCATGTGGAATCCGGGCGAGGTCGCGCAGCAATTGAAAAACCCGCAACTCTGGATGGCCGCCGCCGGACAGATATTCTTTTCCCTGTCGGTCGGGTTCGGGATCATCGCCACCTACGCCAGTTACCTGACCGACAAGGACGACGTCGTCCTGAGCGGTCTCACCGCCACCGCCGCCAACGAATTCTGCGAGGTCGGGCTCGGCGGTCTGATCACCCTGCCCGCCGGATTCATGTTCCTCGGCGCCGCCGGACTGGTTGGCCAGGGAACCTTCGGGCTCGGCTTCAGCGTGCTGCCCATTGTTTTCTCCCATATGCCCTTTGGGGCCTTCTTCGGCTTCCTCTTCTTCTTTCTCCTGTTCCTCGCCGCCGTGACCAGTTCACTCTCCATGCTGCAGCCGGGTATCGCGTTCCTCGAGGAGGCATTGTCGATCCGTCGGCGCGAATCCGTCGCCATCCTTGTCTTCCTGACCGGCATGGGGTCGATGTTCGTCTGGTATTTCAGCCAGGACCTGAAGGCCCTCGATACCATCGATTTCTGGGTCGGAACCTTCATGATCTTCATCCAGGGTTCCCTTATGATCATACTCTTCGGCTGGGTGGTCGGGATTGAGAAGGGCTTCCAGGAGGCCCACCGTGGCGCCAACATTCGAATCCCGGGCTTCTTCCGTCCGATCATGAAGTATGTGGCACCGGCCTACCTCGCGGTGATCTTCGTTCTCTGGGTGCTGTTCAATCTCCTCGGCTGGAACGGACAGTTCACCGGAGCCGAGTTCAACCCGACCGGATATGTCCTCGATCTGATCGGTTCGCCCACCGTGCCACCCAGCACCGTCGCCCGCCTGAGCGTGGGCATAATGATCCTGGTCGCCGTATTTATGCTCGTCATCACTTCAATCGCCGGCAATCGCTGGGACAACCTGTCCACCCACAAACAGGAGGGCAACCAATGACCACAGGAGGATGGATCACGATGATCGTCTCGGTCGGCTTTGTGACCAGCCTGCTGACCTGGTGTATCTACAAAGTCATGACCACTTCGGGCGAGGCCGAGAAGATGCACGGATTCGAATTTGAAACTCCGGACGAAAAAGAGGAACATCGCGACCGCAGACCAACCAACCATCAACCATGACTGAAAATCTCCGCCCCGACGGCCGCGCGCCCGATCAACTCCGCCCGATCACCTTTGAACCCGGGATCGCACCACACGCCTCCGGGTCGGTGCTGGTCAGTTTCGGCCAGACCCGCGTGATCTGCGCCGCAACCCTCGACAATCGGGTGCCCCGCTGGATGCGCCAGCAGGGCGTGGCCGGCGGCTGGCTCACCGCCGAGTATTCAATGCTCCCCTACAGCACCCACGACCGAAAGATGCGGGACATTTCCCGGGGCAGGCTCGACGGGCGCACGGTTGAAATCCAACGCCTGATCGGTCGCTCCCTCCGGGCAGTGGTTGATCTGAAAAAATTGACGGACCACACCCTGTGGGTCGACTGCGACGTCCTCCAGGCCGATGGCGGCACCCGCACGGCCTCGATCACCGGCGCCTACCTTGCGGCCCGCCTCGCCATTCAGCAACTGCTCGACACCGAAAAGATCGCCGAGAATCCGTTTCGCGACTCAATCGCCGCCATCAGCGTCGGCATCTGCGACGGACGACCCCTCCTCGATCTGCCTTACGTGGAAGACAAGGAGGCTTCGGTCGACTTCAATGTGGTCATGACCGGCCAGGGCCGCTTCGTCGAAGTCCAGGGAACCGGGGAGGAAGCGACGTTTTCCGAGGATGAATTTCAGGACCTGATCACCTTGGCAAAAAAAGTAATCAGCGAAATCGCGGTCATGCAGACGAATTTCCTGATGAAGCACCTCCTGGCCTCAGGATGATCTGGACGTTCTCGGCGCCTGACCTTAACCTCCCGCGCAGTCGTACGGCACACCACGCCGACCGCCTTTCCTGAATGTCTCCAACTGACCCTGAATGAATATCCACGAATACCAGGCGAAAGATCTTTTTGAGCAATACGATATTCCCTGTCCCAAGGGTGTCGCCGTTCAGAACGAAGACGACCTGCCCGATGCCGTTTCCCGGATCAGTACGCCACTTATTGTGGTCAAGTCACAGATTCATGCCGGCGGACGCGGGAAAGGCACCTTCACCGATGGGTTCAAAGGCGGGGTAAAACTGGCCAGGACCGCCGAGGAGGCGATCGGATACGGCAAACAGATGCTCGGGAATACGCTGGTCACGGCCCAGACCGGTCCCGCCGGCCGCAAGGTCCAGACGATCTACGTAACCGAGGGCTGCGGCATCAAGAAGGAATACTACCTGGCCGTTCTGCTCGATCGGGCCACCTCCCGTCCGGTCATCGTCGCCTCAACCGAGGGAGGCGTTGAAATCGAGGAGGTCGCAAAGAAGACACCGGACAAGATCACCAAGGTATACATCGATCCCGCGATCGGTCTGGCCGACTTCCAGATACGCCAGATCCTCTTCAAGCTCGGGTTGAACAAGCAGGAAGGAAAGAACGCCGCCAGCCTCATTCGCAATCTCTACCGCATGTTCTGGGAAACCGACGCGTCCATGGTGGAGGTCAACCCGCTGATCTCGACGCCGGACGATGAGATCCTCGCCCTCGACGCCAAGGTTTCGTTCGACGACAATGCGCTCTACCGGCACCCTGAGATCCTCGCACTTCGGGACCTGAACGAGGAGGATTCGAAGGAAATCGAGGCTTCCAAAGTCGATCTCAACTATATCGCTCTCGACGGGAATATTGCTTGCCTGGTCAATGGAGCCGGCCTGGCCATGAGCACCATGGATATCATCAAGCATTTTGGCGGCAGTCCGGCCAATTTTCTTGATGTCGGCGGCGGCGCTTCCCGCGAACAGGTGATCGCCGCGTTCAAGATCATCCTGACCAACGAGAACGTGAAGGGCATCTTTGTAAATATCTTCGGAGGCATCATGGACTGCAACGTGATCGCGATGGGCATCGTCGACGCGGTCAAGGATGTCGGGCTCAGCCTTCCCCTCGTTGTCCGCCTCGAGGGCAACAATGTTGAGGCGGGCAAGGCGACCCTTGCGACCAGTGGGCTCACCATCGTAAGCGGGGATTCCATGGCGGATGCCGCCCGGAAGATCGTCGACCTGGTCGCCTGAAACCCTTGCTGCGACCATGAACCTCACTCAACCCTGAAGCGTATCGCCCATGTCCATACTGATAGACGAAACCACCAAGATCATCGTTCAGGGCATCACCGGTTCATTTGGCGCGCGCCACGCCAAACTTTCCCTCGACTACGGAACCGACCTTGTGGCCGGTGTAACTCCCGGCAAGGGTGGCCAGGTCTTTGAGCACGGTGAACATCGGATCCCGGTCTTCAATACCGTCGCAGAAGCCGCCGACGCGACCGGCGCGATGGTTTCAGCCATTTTCGTCCCGCCGCCGTTTGCCGCCGACGCCGTTCTGGAATGCATCGATGCCGGTCTCGATCTTGCCGTCGCCATCACCGAAGGGATACCTATTCGCGACATGGTCCAGGTCAAACGGGCCATGCTGGGCGGCAAGACCCGGTTGATCGGCCCCAATTGCCCCGGGATTGTGGTACCCGGGCCCGGCAGGGATTCCCATGGCGGCTGTCGGATCGGCATCGCTCCCGGCTATATTCACAAAAAGGGCAATGTCGGTGTCGTGTCCCGTTCCGGGACTCTCACCTACGAAGCGGTCTACCAGTTGACCACGAAGGGCATCGGCCAAAGTACCAGCGTCGGCATCGGTGGCGATCCCGTGCACGGCACCTCCCATCTGGATGTGATCAGGATGTTCGACGCCGATCCCGATACCCATGGCATCATCATGATCGGCGAGATCGGCGGAACGGCCGAAGTCGAGGCGGCCCGTTGGATCGTGGAGCACGGCTCCACCCCGGTCGCCGGCTTCATCGCCGGCGCCACCGCCCCCCCGGGTCGCCGAATGGGACATGCCGGAGCCATCGTGGGCGGAACCGAGGATACCGCCGCCGCCAAAATCGCGGTTTTCGAGGAATGCGGGGTGGAGGTCGCCGAGACCCCGTCCGACATGGCCGACGCCCTCCTCCGTATCTGGTCGCCACCAGAAAGTTGACATGCCCCGGGTCCACCCCTGTGCTATGTAGGTGCTATGTAGGACCTACATAGTTGCTACATAGTTGCTACATAGCACCTGCGTAGGGGTTGCTGAAAAACTCTATTTCAGCCTTGGAAGGCCGGAGGAGTGGAAGATTGGTTTTGATCTGGAGAGTCAGCGGAGAGCAGATCGGCCATGAAATGGGGGCTCTGAGAGCCAGGGCAGACAGCGACGAAGAAACCCGCCTGAGAATTGTTGGTCAATTCGCCGCTGAAGCAATCGAGAGGCGCATTCCCAAAGGAACGCCTTTCCAGGTGCGATTGTCCTCAAACCACCGGGGTTCCGGTCGATGAATGTGTTTTACAATGAAGACCCGCCAGGCTGCTCCCTTTCAACCACGATCCGACCCGCATTGGCTGAATCGGCTATTGGGCTGGCGCCCACGCGCATCGTGGAAGGTCTGCCTGAACGCCCCTGACTGGGCCCTCTGGTCACATTGATCGAAGATGAGAAGCCGGCCGCGGCGAATGCCCCGTGCACCCGGCAGCGCCCTACGGCCTCCAACGCTGCAATGGAGCGCGAGGTACCACCTGCACCCGCCACACCCCCCGGGCCCACTCCCTGGACCAGAGGCCGCGC
>Ga0164313_10005397_pt1 | contig 11311 bp, 7 predicted proteins | sample GuaBasSedimGuay4_FD_113735 | JGI IMG/M metagenome (GOLD analysis project Ga0164313, IMG submission 113735) | Subseafloor sediment microbial communities from Guaymas Basin, Gulf of California, Mexico - Guay4, Core 4569-4, 0-3 cm | ecosystem: Environmental > Aquatic > Marine > Hydrothermal vents >...
TATCTCAGCGCGGCTAGGCTCCATCGCCATGCGGGCACGGAACTCGACAACCCGCTCCTCAAGTGCTTCTTTTATTGCCGCAACCGGCAATACGCGGCTTTGGGTCCGCAGTTGCAACAGGTCGGCACCATTAAGGCGGCGGCACAAGAGGTCCTCTTCGTTGTTGCCCAGCGCTTCCCAGCCAGCACTGCGTTCTGCGAATGCACCACAAGGTGAGAAGGTATTTTCCGACAGCAATTCAGACAGTTCTTCCTCACTGTCAGGCCAGGGACTGGTGACGCGGTAAAAACGAAGATTTCTAAACATGGGTGGGTTCCTGAACTGGTGGTGGCGGGGGATTATAGACCAGAAAAGAAACTCCATGACAGGCATTTTTATCAGCTTTTAAATAGTGCGGTATGTTCTCGTTCTTATTCGCCCGTTTTTCTTCTACTATTACCTCCTGCCAGCACATTCAGAGAATGATATGAGTAATAAAATCAGCCCCGATCTGCAGGAGCTATACCAACGTCTGGACAAGACCCTCGACCAAAACAGGGCTGATGCAATGGCTGCACGCCACAAAAAGGGCTATCGCACTGCCAGGGAAAATTTGCATGACCTGGTCGATGCAGATTCCTTTCTCGAGTACGGTCAGCTTGCTGTAGCCGCCCAGCGTAATCGCAGGGACTATGAAGACCTGCAAAGCAATACCGCTGCTGATGGCATTATCACCGGCACCTGTACGATCAATGCGGATCAGCATGGAGGTACTGCTGCGCAGGCGGTGGTCATCATCAACGACTATTCCGTTCTCGCCGGCACGCAGGGCTATTTTCACCACAAGAAACTGGATCGCATGTGTGATCTGGCCACAGAATTGAATTTGCCGGTTGTCATGTACACCGAAGGTGGGGGTGGGCGCCCTGGCGACACAGATGTCACCACCCAGATTGCCGGACTCAATATTCCATCATTCAGTACGTGGGCTGCATTGGCTGGAAAAGTGCCGCGCATCGCGGTGAATAACGGTTACTGTTTTGCCGGTAATGCGACTTTGTTCGGCTGCGCAGATTTCACCATTGCCACCCGCAGTTCCTGGATTGGCATGGCGGGACCGGCGATGATCGAAGGTGGTGGTCTTGGGAGTTTCGCGCCGACTGATATCGGGCCGATTGAAGTGCAGGAGAAAAATGGTGTCGTTGATATTGTCGCTGAGGATGAAGCGCATGCGACTCAATTGGCGCGGCAGTTATTGTCTTATTTTCAGGGGTCGGTTAAAGACTGGGAAATCGCGGACCAGGTAGTTCTTCGTGAGATCATCCCGCAGGACCGGCGCTGGGCCTATTCCGTGCATAAGGTGATTAAGGCGATCGCAGATGCGGACACATTCCTGGAGCTTCGCGGTAAATTTGGCCGTAGTATCGTCACCGGCTTTATGCGCATCGAGGGTCGTGCGGTGGGCCTGATTGCCAACGATTGCCAGCAAATGGGTGGTGCGGTTGATTCACAGTCGGCTGAGAAGGCGGCGCGGTTCCTGCAATTGTGTGACGCGTTTGAATTGCCGGTGATATCACTGACCGACACGCCCGGTTTTATGGTGGGTCCTGATAGTGAATGTGATGCCGCTGTGCGCCGTATGGGCACCCTGTTTCTGGCTGGCGCGGCACTCACTGTGCCAATGGTCGCGATTATTTTGCGCAAGGGTTATGGCCTCGGTGCGATGGCCATGACCGGTGGCAGCTTCGCCAACCCGGTTTACACCGCTGCCTGGCCCAGCGGGGAGTTCGGTGGCATGGGATTAGAGGGAGCGGTCCGGTTGGGTTTCAAGAAGGAGCTTGAGGCACAGACTGATCCGGCGGAACGCGAGGCCCTGTTTGAAAAGCTGGTCGCGCGCATGTACGAGGCGGGCAAAGCCACCGAGGCGGCGGCCCACCTTGAGATTGATGCGGTCATTGATCCGGCCGAAACCAGGGCGGTAATCGTCAGCGCACTGAGTGCAGCTACGTCATATCCTTGTACGGGTTAGGTACGTCCAGACTGATGCTTTTCTTGTGGCCGGGTATACTGATATTGTCAGGGTTGAGTCCAAGATCCTGGCCATCGATCACGCCCGTGCCGAACTGATAAATGATGGTGTCGCCCCCGGCAATCGCCTGGTCATCATAGTTACGGGTATTTTCCCGAACGGCCTCGTTCAGGTGCGCATGTCGCGCCACCTTTTTCTTCCCGTGCCGTTTTTCCATCATCGACTTGACAATGTGGGGGGCCAGGATGGCTGCCGTCGCGTTGTTACCGCCGAAACCCTTCGAGTTGATGAAACTTGCATCCATCGATTCCGGATCGATGTGCTCATGCTTTAACAGGAATCTTAAATGACTGTGGTGAACATCATCGGCAATTTGATCGACGCCGGAAATGCCGGGGATGATGCCGTCATTCCACGCACCCAGGGATGCCACGATCTGATCGCCGGCAGCACAGGCGAGTGAGTGTCCCACATAAGATTTAATTGCGGTGACCGGCCATTGCTCAATGCCGAAGTTCTTCGCCATCTGGTTGAATATATGCGATTCGGTTACCCGGTTTTGCGGTGTGCCGGTACCGTGGGCCTGCATATAACTGCGTTCACGCAGGGATTCTTCTCCCAGCACCGAGCGGATCAGTCCCATGGCTTTTCCGACGGTTACGTAATTGCCGATGCCCGGACCGGCAATGGACTTTTTATAGCCATCTGCATTAACGAATACGTCACCGACGCCCCCGTAAATATTTGCGCCGAATTCGAGTGCCAGTGCATCGTCAAACAGGATAAGAAATTGAGAGCCTTCGGCCAGCGTAAAACCGCAATTTTCTGCGAATGGCCGACATGCACGCCGATGGTCGGCTTCACCGTCAGTTATTCCATCCAGTTCTTTTAGTTGCTCGTCCTCTGCGAGCGCGCCCATCGTCCGGTAGCCTTCAAAGACCTCCGGCGTGAGTGGTGCCTCGCTTGAGCCAACCAGCACCGCACGGGCCCTGCCGGAACGAATGTCTTCCATGCCTTGCTTGAGGTTGTAAAGAAATGTTGCACAGGCGCCGACGTTTGCGCCGGTGCTGCCAACACTGCCGAGGATATAGGCATTAACAAAATCTGCCGTCATCTCGGCCAGGCTCAGAGCGCAACTTTTCGAGCTAACACGTTTGCCCTGCAAACCGGACTGTAATAAGCCGCCGGCGCCATTGGTATCCATCTGCCCCATGGCGCTGCTCGCATAGACTGAAATCTGATCTGCCGGCACTCGGTCCCTGACTTCCTGCCAATCGATGCCGAGCGAATTTAATGCATCAGATGCACCATAAACAGTGAGTTGAAGACCACGCGGATGGCTGCGACTCTGGTACAGGTTCTCGGGGTTGAATCCTGATGGCAGTTGCCCGGCGGACTGGACTTTTGAAGCACGGGTGCCGGGAATGAAAATATCGAATTCGTGTTCAACGGTGATATGTGCCAACCCATTCTTGACGGGTTCAACCAGCCAGTTGGTGGGAATTCTCGTTGGTAACTGGCTTTGCCGGATAATCATGGTTGCAGGCGTGGAGGAGGTGGCAAACAATTTTGCGGCTTTGTTCTGCCGGATTGCATTGGCATCAAACAGGTTGGACTCCAGTTTGCGCACCAGCGTATGTTTGAGGATGGAGTCCCGGTCATCTTCACACTGCATCAGCGCTGCCAAAGCCGAGAATGTTCTGTCAGATAATTCTGCACTCAGGTCTTCGATCACCATTCTTCTGTAGGCATGGTGTCCGGAGCTGCGCCCTGCAGAATTAATGCCGCCGAAACCAACGATGACCGGTAGGTGTGCCATTGGAAAACTCCTGGAAAATTCTGCTGATTGTACGCCCTTGCCAATCGCAAGTACCAGCAGATAGTTTTATTGCTGGTTATTGTTGTGGTTTGATCAGGAACTTTTCACCGGTCGCCTGCTTGCTGTACGCAGCAATAGCCGGCAATGACAGCGCTTCTGCCAGTGAAATCTCGTTGGTGTAATGGCTGGCAAAGGTCGTCTTCAGACCGGCGGCAACGCGGGCCTGCATCTGCATCATTTTCTCTGTGCCGGCTTTTTGCAGGAAATGTGGCAATAACCAGCCACCAATTCCCCAGCTGAAACCAAATGCGCGTGAGAGGGTGGTGGGGCTGTTATCCAGCACGCCGTAAATATAAACCTGCTTGTAGACGTCCGAGCCATAGCGGTTGTATTCGGTCATTGCCTGGACGGCTGCGGCTTCCATGCAGGACAGAATATGACTGGCCAGCTTGCCACCGCCGGTGGCATCAAATTCCAGTGTGGCGCCGGTTTCTGCCAATGCGCCAGTCAGGTCTTTGAAAAATGTGTCAGAAGTTGAATTAATCACGTATTTGGCGCCAATGTCCCGCAGGATCTTCTCCTGTTCCGGCTTGCGTACGATATTGACCAGGTCAATTCCATCCTCGATACAAATACGGTTGAGCATCTGGCCGAGATTGGAGGCCGCAGCGGTATGCACCAATGCCGTGTGACCCTCTGCACGCATGGTTTCAACCATGCCAAGTGCCGTCATCGGATTAACAAAACACGAAGCCCCCTGTGCGGCAGTGGTGCCTTCCGGTATCACCAGGCACATATACGCATTGACGCAGCGGTACTGGGCGTACATTTCGCCGCCTGCAATGCCGACGGTTTTACCCATCAGCGCCTGCGCTGCATCAGATGAACCTGCAGCAACCACCACGCCGGCACCCTCGTTGCCAACGGGTAATGATTGACCAAGACGCCCTGCAACCATGCGCATTAGCCCGGCTGGAATATCGGCAGTTACCACCGGACGTTCCGCTGTGCCGCTTTGCTTTGCGGTTGTGATATCGGCCGGTCCCAGCAACAGGGCAAGATCAGACGGGTTGAGCGGGGTCGCCTCTATCCTGACGATCACATCATGGGGGCCGGGCTCCGGCATATCCAATTCGGTGAGTGAGAGTTCGAGTGTGTTGTCTTCCCTGATCAGGGAGCGTAACTGTAAGCCGGTGAATGTCATTGTATCAACTACTCGCCAGCATCCACTTACGCAACCGGTTGGAATCACCGAAAGGCGTAAGCTTGCCAAATGAGTTCAACAGCACGATGGAAACAGATTCGCCTTCAATCGTGGCATACATGACCAGGCAGCGACCCGCCTCGTTGATGTAACCGGTTTTGCTAAGCTCAATATCCCAGCTCTTATTTTTTAACAGGCGATTGGTGTTGCCGTAGACCAGGGGTCCACGTTTTGCGTATGGGCGTACTTCCTTCCTTTGGGTAGTACCTGCTTGCCGGATCAACGGGTACTCATAGGCTGCCGTGACCATTTTCATCAGGTCGCGGGCACTGGCCGTGTTTTCTACGTGCAGACCTGCCGGATCAGCGAAGTGGCTGTTGGCCATACCAAGCTGCCTGGCCTTTTTGTTCATTTGTTTTACAAACGCATCCATGCCGCCAGGGTAAGTTCTGCCGAGTGCTGTCGCTGCCCGGTTCTCAGATGACATAATTGCCAGCAGAATCATGTCACGGCGGGAAAGCGTGGCACCATACTCCAGGCGGGAACCGGTTAGTTGAACGAGGTCACGGTCTGCTTTTGTTACGGTGATCTTTTCATCCAGTTCAACACCGGAATCGATAATGACCATGGCGGTCATAAGCTTGGTGATGGAGGCGATGGAGCGAACGGTGTCGATATCCTTGCCGTAAATGACATTGCCATCGGCATCGATCACGAGGGCGGATGCTGAGCGTAAATTCGGGTTGCCCTTCAGATGTTCAAAATGGGATGCCTGGACATCCGTTGGGGGGGTAGTTCCCAGTAGCACAGCCAAAACCAACACTATCGTGTTTACAATCCGCATGTATCCTCTCCGGTAAACTATTTATTTATTTGAGTAGCATTATCTTGTCTTTTGAGACACTTATCAAACGTTTCTTATAAAGTGCGCCAAGCGCCTTCTTATAACTGCCCTTACTGACGCGATATTGTTTGTAAATCTCATCCGGCGGACTGTAATCGGTCAAAGTGGAGCTTCCGTCATTTTTTTCCAAAAAGTTCAGGATACGGTCGGTCAATTCATCCCGGGTCTGCTGATTCTGGCGTCGCAGACCCAGATCGATTTTGTTGTCATCGCGTATCGCCTTGATGTACCCGCTGACTTTGTCGCCGGGCTGCAGCGTCTGGAAAACCTCGTCCTGATACAGCAGTCCAAGGTGTGTGCCATTGATCACCGCTTTACAACCGAGATCGGTTCTGCCGGTGATCAATAAGTCAACCTGGTCACCCGGCGCCATGTTCTTGGCACGTTCATCAAAAAACTTATACAGCTTACTACTGCCGATGACGCGTTGCTGGGGGTCCAGAAACAGGTACACCACGTAGGACTTACCCTCTACCATCGGTGAGACCTGTTGGCTGATAGGCACTAATAAATCCTGCTCATCCTTCCAGGCCATAAAAGCACCGGCTTTGGTGACAGTCACTACTTTTAGCAGGGCGCATTCGCCGGGTTCGGCGGAATTTAGGTTTTCTGATTGCATTTGCGTAGGGTAACGCACTTTTCATAGTTTGTCGGTCTCTTTGTCTAGGCGCTGTGTCAGATTTGTGTACTTCTTCAAAGCAAATCTAAATGGCAGCTTTTGGGACAGAACCAGATAGTCACTCTCCGCAGTTGCCTATAGCAGCAAACGGCCGGGAGCGACCGTCAGGTACCTATGGTCTCGGAAGCACCCCGGCTAACGCCAACACTCCGTTTGTTGCCAGTCAACAAGCCGCCTGGCCAGCTCGATCCGGTTAGCGGAGAATGAATGGTCGTCGTCGAATACTAACTCCGTCAGTTGCTCGGCACCGGCAGCACGCAGTGCCGCATATACCTGATCGTGGTGATCCTGTTTCGGGAGAGCTTCATCTCGTTCACCTGCGACCAGCAGCAGCGGTCGTGTCGCAAGCGAACTCGCTCGAGACCGGATATCGTAAGCCTCCGCCCTATCCACCATTTCACTAACCATTTGACGAGCATCACCATTAATTGGACCACCATCTACGTCCATATCCGAACCAAAAACGGCCTCCAGATCCGCCTTTACACCATCGTTGCCTCTCGCCTGAATACCGAGCGCCCCGACGTTAGCTCCAGCCAGAAATGCGAAGCACGAGATGTCGTTGTTCTCAGCCGATGTGATCGCACCCAGGAACCCTCCGAAGCTATGGCCGACCAGTGCCACTTGATTCGGATCAGATCGGTACATTGACGCCCACCGTTTTTCTCTCGCCAGTTCCACGGCTGTTGCAACATCTTCGAGTGCATGCGAAATGGAAAACTTACCACCGCTACCCCAGGTCCCCCTGTAGTTGAAGTAGAGCACATTATTGCCAGCTCGCCGCATGGCTTGGGCGAGGTCGAGATTCCGTTCATTTCCGGCATAGCCGTGAAGGAGAATGACGGTTGGATGTGGACCAGGTCCATTGGCAATGTACATCAGACCGTTAAGCTTGCTACCCCCGCTATTGAATGAGAGTTCGCGCATCTCTGGCGGATACGCGGCATCCACTGTATCTGGATCGTGGGTGGCTGGGTGCCCACCTATCTGCTGTGGAGCTTCAGACTGAGTGCAGGCAGTGACGAATATCATGACAGCCGCAACAAACGCTGTAGATGTATTTCTCACGATTGGCTGCTTTACGCTAAAGGACGTCGTAATAATAATTGTCTCCTATGGGGCATAATCCACACCATTTAAGAAAGCCTCGCGACTTGCCTCGAGCAGTGCTGGTTTGGCCATTTTCTCAATGGCCTGCTGAATGCACTCGACGGGTACAGGAAAATCATTCAGGTTGCTTGCCCGGCCCAGTACGTAAAGATTGCGCATAATGGGTGTGATATCGGGTGTCTGTTCGCTAACGTAGATGACCTGCCTTATGTGCTCATCCAGGTAAGAGATAAAAGCATCGGTGTCGGGATAACTGGCTTGTTGCGAACTCACCGAATGGGGGATCATCCTGTTGCTGTCGATAATGGCACAACTCTCCGGATACAAGTATTTCAGATTGCGCTGGGCTTCCAGTGGTTCCAGACCGATCATGAAATCAGCCTGGCCTTCATCGACAAAACCATAGGTGTTTTCGCCAAAGGTGATGCTGGCGGTAACAGAGCCCCCGCGTTGGGACAGACCATGGATTTCGCTGGTGCCCACTTTCAATCCGGCCAGTGTTGCAGCATTGACCAGCAGATTGACCAGGAAAACCCCGCCCTGACCGCCGACGCTTGCCAGTACCAGCTTCTTGCGCTCTGTCATGCCTGCTGTATCTCCAGGTCCAGTTCGGCGGTCCAATGAATCGCATTATTGGGGCAGACATCGATACAGAGGCCGCAACGGATGCAACTTTGCTGATCGATTACCACATGGCCGTCGAGTTTATGCAGCGAGGGACAGCCAAAGTTATCGATACAGTGATTGCAGCGTTCGCAGGTCTGATGGAGATTGAATGGAGTTATTTTCTCGTGAATGCGCCCCGGATCGAAGTTGATATCAGCGGATTCGAGTAGTGTGCTGAACGTACGGTGTTCACGGCGTTCCGTGGTTAAATTATCCAGGGCTGCCTGCCCTTCGTAACCATAGGCGTAGTTCTCAAGTGCTTTGCGTACATCGACAGCGGCTTTTTTACCGCTGCCAATGGCACCAATCAGGCTTTGATGATTATTTGCGACCAGGTCACCGGCGACAAAAACATTGTCAGGCAGGCCCGGTGCGTCATCCTTAATCCGGCCCATTGAACCCTGTCCTGCCTGTGTCCAGCTTTCAGGTAGCAGGGCTTCAGCACGCTGGCCGATGGCGGTGATCACGTAATCAACGTCAATGTTGTCGCGGCTTTCACCGCTGGCGTAGTCATTCAAATAAACCTTGTATTGACCGTTCTCAAGGCACTCGACACTCTCGACACAGCTATCATCGAGGATCGTAATGCCCGCATCCAGGGCGTGCTGGATCTCTTCCTGGAAGGCGGGCATGGTGGCTTTGTCTTCAAGGCAGGAAACCACTGTCAGGCCCCCGGGGGTTAATCGCTGTGCCGAACGGGCGGCGTCCATTGCCGAATTGCCACCGCCGATAACCAGGGTGGTGGCGTCAGGCTCAATTTTGATTTGATCAGAATTGAACAACTGGAGAAAGTCAGTGGATGTGAACTTTCTGTTACCTGCAAAGTTGTTTTCAATTACTGGCAGCGTTGCCGCCTGGCCGAGTCCCACGGCGACAATGACCGCATCGAAACTGGCGGCCAGTTCCGGCAGGTGAATGGATTCGCCCAAAGATTGCTTGTACTGGAAGTTAACACCCAATTTTTCCAGCAATTCGATTTCCTGGTCATATTTTGTCTTGTCAAACCGGAAGTCTGGAATCACGTGCGTCAACAAACCGCCGGCCTTTGCAGCCCGTTCATAGACAGTGACACGGTAACCGGCCTGGGCCAGGTCATAGGCCGAACTCAGTCCGGCCGGTCCGCCGCCAACAATGGCGACCTGCAAATCTTTTTTCTCCTGTCGCTCAGTGCGCTCGATAACCTGTGAGAAATCGGAAAAATTATCCTCCAGTGTTGAGACAAATTTCTTGAGGTATTTGATCGGAATTTTGTCGCCCAGGTCTCCTTCGCATGGACGATGGCAGATTTCACCGCAGGTATGGGCAAAAAGCATCTTGTCGCGAACGATTTCCAGTGCGGTTTTGTAATTTTCGGCCTGGATGGCACTGACAAAACCGTGGTTACAGATATTGGCAGGGCAGAGTTGTTCATTACCCCTGATGGGTTTTTCGCCGAGGCTTTTAGCGCGGGCCCTGGCCAGTCCCGACTCAATGTTACAAAGCTGTGAGCAGTTAAGAGCAGGGTCCTCGTGATTGGCACAGGTTTTACATTTGCTTTGGTCAACGACGATTTTTTGCTCAGGCCTTGGATCGAGCTTGGTCAGCATGATGCAGGGGGATTTTGAGACCAGTACCGAAACACCCTGGAAGTCGACCGCCTGCTGCACTTTCTCACAGGTATTGTTCAATTCGAACGGATCAATGGTTTCGACATACTCGACCCCCAGGCCTTTTATCAGCGTCTCAATGTCGATCTTGCGAGGCGGAGCGACATCCCGCGCCCCCGGGTTATCCTGGCAACCGGTCATGGCGATGGTGCGATTATCAAAAACGATAACCGTCATATTGGCATTGGTGTAAACGGCATTGAGCAGGGAAGGGATGCCTGAATGGAAAAAGGAACCATCACCCGTTAAAGCAATTATTTTTGAGTCCGATGATTTACCCAGCGCCCGGTCGAGTCCCTGGGCCATGGAAACACTCATACCCATGTGATTAACCGTGTCCATCATTTTGAGCGGGGCCAGCCCTCCAAGTCCCAGGCAGCCGATGTCACCGCACAGGATGACGTCTTCTTTTCCCTGCGTGTCATTTCCCTGTGTGTTTTTTTCGCGTGGTAGTGCCAGTTTCAGGCCATAGTAGGTGGCCCGGTGAGGACAACCGGTGCACAGGCTGGGGGGACGGATGGGCAAATCCATTGACAACGAGCCGCTGTCAGGCAGGTGGTGGGTGGTCTTGTTTTCCAGGGTCTTGCCCGTGAATGAGGCCAGCGCATCATTGACGATATCCTGTGAATATTCACCTACCGGACTTAAGCGGAAATCACCTTTGCCAAAAATTTCTACATTGATTCTGTTTTTCTGGGCAACCACCCGTACGGCATTCTCGATAATGGGATCGAGCTCTTCAAGGATCAGGATTTTTTTGATACCTGATTTTAGAAAATCCAGCACAACATCGCCGGGAAAAGGGTTGATCAGGCCAAGTTTCAGGATGTTAAGGTCATTCATTAATTCGTGGGTGCTGGCCTGCTCTAAAAAATAGGCTGCAGGAACGCCGGAAACAATAATGCCGACATCTGAACTGTTGTTTGACCGGGTTATGCGGTTGTAGGCCTGGCTAAAAGGTATGAGGGCCTTGCCATGCAGTTTATCCAGCAATCTCTGGTGCGCAGTCGCCGTCCTGGCCGGAATGTTGATATGCCTTGGTGATCTTTCAAAAGTGCCACGGGCAGCTTCCGTCGCGATTTGCTGGAAATCAAATGAGCCCCGGGAGTGTGATACCCGTGTGGTCATTCGCACTAATACGGGAAGCCGTGTTTTTGCAGACAGGGAAAAAGCATCCCTGGTCATTTCAAAGGCATCTTCAGGCGTGGCAGGATCGAATATTGGCACCGAGGCGTGATTGCCCCAATGGCGCGAGTCCTGTTCGTTGGAAGAAGA
>Ga0164313_10005398_pt1 | contig 11310 bp, 8 predicted proteins | sample GuaBasSedimGuay4_FD_113735 | JGI IMG/M metagenome (GOLD analysis project Ga0164313, IMG submission 113735) | Subseafloor sediment microbial communities from Guaymas Basin, Gulf of California, Mexico - Guay4, Core 4569-4, 0-3 cm | ecosystem: Environmental > Aquatic > Marine > Hydrothermal vents >...
CGCCTTTGACCTTATCTTGGTCGGTGTACTTTTTGCTAAAGCCATTACTGCGGAAAGGTGTCCAGTTTATCCTGCCGGTTTGGGTGTATTGTTTGATAAGCCGTGTGAGCTGTTGGCGTGAATACCCTTAAATGAGCTAGAATATCTATTCTATTTCAAGAAACAGAGTAAGCAGAAGATGTCGACTGAACAAAGCAGGAATGGACGCCGGAGTCCTTCCAGAAGCCACTCACTTCGAGCAAAACAAAAAAGACTGATATTGATTCTGTCAGCAGCACTAGCCGTTTCTTTTTTATTGAATCTCGTATTGGGTGTGAAAATGGGAGGCTATGCACGAGAAGCCACCCTCTCTGTCGTGATGGAACAAAAAGTCCAGCGTGAACTGTCAGAACTTCAACCAAAGCTTGATAAGATGGCCGCTGAGATTGAGTCTCTTACGTTGAAGCGGCTGCCCGGGTTGGTCAAATTAACGTATGACGAGGTGCTGTCTGTTGGCCAGCAGTACGTTAAGAATATTGTTTTCACTCGAACGGGTGATGAAGATAGCAAGTACTACGAATACAAGGTTGTGATGGACAATCGTAACCTTCTTCCCGTCAGGCCGGAAGTAAAGATTTTGTTTTTTGATCACGTTGGGATTCAGGTCGGTGTTTCGGAGCTAGGAATGGGGAATGGCCTGCCCATCACAGAGCCTCTTGAACGCGGTGAAATTCGCTCTTATTCCTCGTCGCTTGAACTGGCTGATGATCTGGAGCCTCAATATTTTCAGGTACAGATTTTTTCTCCTGACGTGAATGGTTAACAAGCTTTATCAGTGAGTCACAAATGGCGAAATTTATCACTGCTTGCTCTGGCGGAGCTGCTTGCCATGGCACTTTGGTTCTCGGCCACAGCAGTTGTTCCGCAACTTGTCGAGGAATGGTCTTTAACAAGTAGTCAGCAATCATGGATGACGATGAGCGTCCAGATTGGTTTTGTGTGTGGTGCATTACTCAGTGCAATTTCAAATATAGCCGACCGCTTTTCAGCCATTTACCTGATTACAGCGAGCGCGTTGGCTGGGGCTCTATTCAATGGCTTGATCGTGACTGTTGATACGTCACCCGAAACGGTTATGCTACTGCGTTTTTTAACCGGTGTCGCATTGGCTGGGGTCTATCCTCCTGGGATGAAAGTGGCGGTTTCCTGGGCAACAACAGACAGGGGTTTCCTCGTTGGGATACTTGTTGGCGCACTTACTTTAGGTTCAGCTTTACCTCACCTGTTAAATGCTTTTCCAATCTTCGGTGAAGGCGGAATGCCGCCCTGGCGTTCAGTTCTAATGGCATCGTCCTGGATGGCGGTCGTTTCGGCTGTTTTAGTTTTTCTCTGTGTGAAAAGTGGGCCGGGACTGGCTAGCTCAGCACCATTCGACTGGCATTATGCGGGGAAATCATTCCTTGATCGCCCACTCCGGTTGGCCAATTTTGGTTACCTGGGTCATATGTGGGAACTTTATGCGATGTGGACCTGGGTACCGATTTTTATTATTGCCAGCTATCAGCAAGCCGGATGGTCACTAGAGGCGGCTAGACTTGCCGGTTTCTCTGTTATCGCTGTCGGTGCGTTAGGCTGTGTTTTGGCGGGCCGATTTGCGGATAAGATAGGGCGGACAAGCGTTATTATCGTTAGTTTGGTCGTTTCTGGGAGCTGTTGTTTGATTGTTGGACTGTTTTTCTCCTCCCCTCTTTTGTTGACGTTAATCTGCCTGATTTGGGGTTTTGCAGTGGTTGCTGATAGTGCACAATTTAGTGCAGCGATTAGTGAACTGTCAGACAAACGATATGTCGGAACTGCTTTGATGATGCAGACGAGTATGGGTTTTTTACTGACCTTATTTACGATTCACCTTGTACCGCTACTCGTTGATCTTATAGGCTGGCGTTACGTTTTTATCTTTTTGGCTATCGGGCCAGTTTGGGGAATTATAAGTATGGCTAAATTACGCGCACTTCCAGAGGCGTTGGCAATGGCATCTGGGAACCGTTAGATGATCGCAACGAAAAACAGGCAGCTCACCTTTCTTCTGGCAGTAGTGATTGGTGGGCTTATTATTTCTGGAATCGGCCCGTTTGACCATCTGACCTGGTTGCTTGAAGTCACGCCGGTCTTGATAGCAATCCCTCTGCTGCTACTGACTGCAAAACGCTTCCCATTGACACTGTTGGTTTATTGGTTGATAGCGGTACATGCGCTGATATTGATTGTTGGTGGTCACTACACCTATGCAGAGGTTCCAATTGGTTTTTGGGTGCAGGACTGGCTTGAATTGAGCCGAAACCCCTATGATCGACTAGGGCATCTGGCGCAAGGTTTTGTTCCGGCGATGGTTGCTAGAGAGATTTTACTCAGGCGCTCACCGCTAGTGGTTGGGAAATGGCTTTTTTTTATAGTGGTCTGTATCTGCCTCGCAATCAGCGCCTTTTACGAATTTATTGAGTGGTGGGTCGCCGTTGCAGAGGGAGGGGCGGCTGATGCCTTTTTGGGAACACAGGGTGATATTTGGGATACTCAATGGGATATGTTTACCGCTTTTTGCGGGGCAATTGTGGCCCAGTTGTTGTTGTCTCAATGGCATGATCGGGCTTTATCTCGCCTGTTGAAGCCTAATCAGTGATAATGACAGTCTTCTGATTCACTGAGATCCCTTCATGGTTTCTGTTTTAACGCAGATGTCGGCACTGATACTGTGCGGTGTTGGCTGGCGTCTATTTAAGCCCGCCGGTTTGGCTGCAGATCAAGTTCGGCTTGCTTTAACCAATGTTGTCTATTATCTGATGCTTCCGGCCCTGGTACTGTCGGTCATGTGGGATGCCTCATTAGGGCTTCAATCACTTAAAATCTCATTTCTTGCCTCGGCCGCTGTACTCTTTGCCATCGCAGTAACATGGTTGATCTTTCGACGTTGGAATATGGCAAGTGGGCAGGTTGGTGCACTGATCATTGCGGCCTCATTTCCAAATATTACCTATTTAGGCTTACCGGTTCTTGAGCAGACATTCGGTGGTTGGGCTCGGTCGGTTGCTATTCAGTTCGACCTGTTTGCCTGCACCCCTTTATTATTGACAGTCGGTGTATTGATCGCGCGCCACTATGGTAGCGGCGGAAAAGGGGGGATTTTTCGCTCACTTCTTAAAGTGCCGCCACTGTGGGCTGGCCTGTTCGCAGTGACAATGAATCTGCAAGGTGTTCCTCAGCCGCAATGGGTGAATGGCTTTCTGGAACTGCTCTCGCCCGGTGTTGTCCCTTTAATGTTGATCTCTTTGGGGATGGGATTGCGACTCGATAGTCTCCACTGGCGTAATCTGCCTAAGGTTTTACCCGTTATTTTGGTGCAGCTTATTTTAATGCCGCTGTTTGGTTGGGCATTAGCAATGCCTTTAGGATTATCTGGGGATTTGTTGGCGGCGGTGGTGCTGGAAACAGCGATGCCGAGCATGGTACTAGGCCTGGTTCTGTGCGACCGCTATAAACTGGACGGTTCTTTATATGCGATGGCGGTGACTGTGACGACTGCTTTGAGTTTATTCACACTGCCGATTTGTTACGATTTATTAAAATAAAAATGGTTTTTACTTATAGACAAAGAGGTCATGCATTGAAAACGATTAACCCGCTTCTCTGGGGGCTGTTGATTGCTATCAGCTCACTTACAAACCTGGCCTTTGCCTCAGAGGATAAAGCGCCCCAGGGTTTACCTGCCGAGGTGATCACAGTGCATCTTCAACCGCTTGACCGCTCTGTACGTGTGGTTGGAAACTTACGAGCTAACGAATCGATTCAACTTAGCCCAGAGCAGAGTGGCCGCATTGAGAAGGTGCTTTTCAGAGAAGGACATCAAGTTAAACAGAATGAGTCACTGTTTCTGCTGGATGCGGCAATTTATCGTGCTGAGCTGAAGGCAGCGAAAGCACGTGTGAAGTTGAGCAGAATTGCATATAAAAGTGCAGCAAGTCTCTTGAAAAGAAAGGTGGGATCTAGTCAAGAGCGTGACAGTACGTTAGCACAATTGCAGGTTGATCAGGCACAACAAGAACTTGTCCAGGCTCGCCTGGACAAGATGACGATCAAAGCGCCATACGCCGGTTCTACCGGCCTTCGACAGGTGAGTCCAGGTGATTATGTCAATATAGGCCAGCCTTTGGTCGAACTGACCGATTTGAGCAGTTTAAAGGTAGACTTCCGGGTTCCTGAAATCTACCTAATGGCGCTGCAGTTAGAGGGGAAGGTAGAGGTTGAGGTGGATGCCTTTCCTGGTAAATTCTTCACCGGTGAGATTTATGCCATCGCTCCCAGTGCGGATACCCGTTCTCATAATATTCAAGTCAGAGCGCGAATTCCGAATCCAGAAGGGCAATTACGGCCGGGGCTTTTTGCTGAGATCGAGCTTGTATTGCAGCGAGCTAAATTAGCGGTTGTGATTCCGGAGCAGGCTATTATCCCGAGGGATGGTGCGTTCTTTGTGATGCGCCTTGCCGAAGGCAACATTGTAGAGTTGGTGGCGATAGAGATGGGTCAGCGCCGCCCAGGTACCGTGCAGGTGATTAAAGGGCTGAAGGCGGATGATGTCATTATCACGGCGGGTCAATTGAAGTTGCGGTCAGGTATGCCAGTAACCCCCATCTTTATTGATGGCAATGGTCAGGCGGCCACACGGAAAGAGTGAGATGATCCTCTCAGAAGTCAGTATAAAACGACCGGTACTTGCGACCGTGATGAGTTTGGTCATACTTTTGGTGGGGCTGATCTCTTATGACCGCCTGACTGTGCGCGAGTACCCAAAAATCGACTTACCGGTGGTGACGGTTGAAACGATCTACCCTGGCGCAAGTGCCTCGATTATCGAGACGCAGGTGACCCAGATTATTGAGGATTCGCTGTCAGGGATCGAAGGCATCGACTTTATGAATTCGATAAGCCGCACCGAAAAATCCCAGATCACGGTGACCTTTAAAATGGATCGTGATCCAGATAATGCAGCCGCTGATGTTCGTGATCGCGTTAGCCGCATTACGGGTCAGTTACCCGATGATATTGATCCACCTGTTGTTTCAAAAACCGAAGCCGATGCTCAACCGATCATATGGATTGCATTCTCTTCAGACCGATATAGCGGAATGGAGATGACTGAAGTGGCTGACCAGCGTCTGAAAGATCAGCTACAGACGATCAATGGCGTGGCCAATGTGATGATTTTTGGTGAGCGTAAGTACTCTATGCGTATCTGGATGGATCCGGCTCGTATGGCGGCGTACCAGTTAATACCGCAAGATCTGGAAGAGGCATTGAGACGCCAGAATATTGAAATTCCAGCGGGTCGCATCGAAAGCCGTGAGCGTGAATTTACCCTGCTGACAGCAACCGACCTAAACGATATTGAAGAGTTTAAGAACATTATCATTCGCAACGATGATGGTTACCCCGTACGAATAAAGGATGTTGCCAGGATTGAAATTGCCCCGGAGAATGATCGCCAGATATCCCGTTATAATGGCAAGAGCGCGATTGGTCTGGGTGTGGTGAAGCAGGCGACAGCCAACCCGCTTGATGTTTCGAAGAGTGTGCGTGAAACGCTAAAGTCTCTGAAAGAGACATTGCCAAAAGAGATGGCGATTGAGGTTGCCTACGACGCTTCTATTTTTATTGAAGAATCCATTCGGTCAGTCTATCAGACATTGCTACAGGCGAGTCTTTTGGTCATGCTGGTACTCTTCTTTTTTCTGCGTAATCTGCGTGCTGCGCTGATCCCACTCGTAACCATACCGCTCTCTCTGATAGGTGCTTTTGCGATCATGAATATGATGGGGTTTAGCATCAACACGCTTACTTTATTGGCGTTGGTGTTAGCGATTGGTCTGGTAGTTGATGATGCCATCGTTATGCTAGAGAACATCTATCGACATGTTGAAGAGGGGATGACGCCGATTCAGGCCGCTTTTAAAGGGGCGAAAGAGATCGGTTTTGCGGTATTGGCAACCACCGTTGTTTTAGTCGCAGCATTTGTGCCTGTGGTGTTTAGCGAAGGCCGTACGGGGCAACTTTTTACTGAATTTGCGATGACATTGGTTGCTGCTGTAGTTGTTTCGACCTTTATCGCGCTGAGTCTCTCACCGATGATGGCTTCCAGGCTGCTCAGGCATGAGAAACGTCACGGTGTACTTTTTAATTTTATCGAACGATTATTGCAGAGCTTGAGTAACGGCTATCGCAAACTATTGGGCAAATTGCTGCATTCGCGCACGCTTTCCCTGCTGATCATGCTTATGAGCCTTATTGGGGCCGGTTTTTACTACACTCAACTACCACAGGAGCTGGCACCGTACGAAGATCGAGGTGATATTCTGGTGTTTTCTATTGCACCCGATGGTTCGTCGGTTAACTTTATTGACCGTTACTCACGGAAAATAGACGATATTCTGGCTCAGGTGCCTGAGGCAACTCACTACTTCTCAGTTGTGGGGTTTCCTGCCGAGACCAATGCAATGACCTTCTTCGGTTTAAGTCGTTGGGAAGAGCGGGAGCGAAAACAGCAGGAAATATCCCAAATGCTGACACCAAAACTCTACGCAGGTGTGATCGGCTTGATGAGTTTTGCACTGGATATGCCCTCGTTGGGGCAGAGCTTTGTCTCACGCCCCATTGAATTCATTGTTAAATACAATGGAGATTACGCTGACCTGAAAATAATAGCGGATCAGATGATGGCAAAAATTAGAGCAAACCCGGCTTTTGTACAGCCGGACAGTGACCTGAAGTTGAATAAACCCGAGCTACAGATAAATGTGAAGCGTGATAAGGCTTCTGAGCTTGGTATTGAGATTTCGACCGTCGGGCGTACCCTCGAAAGTTATATGGCGGGTCGCGAGGTGACCCGATTTAAACGGGGCGGAGAGCAGTACGAAGTTATTGTAAAGGTGGAGGATAGCGAGCGCCGTGCACCCAGTGATTTAACCCGGCTTTATGTGCGTGTACCGGGAGGCGAGATGGTGCAACTATCTGATCTGGTTGACGTGAAAGAGACCGTTGCGCCACGTGAACTGAATCATTTTGATAAAATGAAAGCGGTTAAATTTAATGCATCGCTGGCACCGGGTTACTCGCAAGGCGAGGCTCTTATCTATCTGGAAAATAGTCTTGAAGAAATTTCGGCGGATGCAAGTGCTGACTTTACCGGGCCTTCACGCGAATTTAGAGAATCGAGTAATACATTGATGGTCACTTTTGGGCTGGCAATTATCTTTGTATTCCTTGTGTTGGCCGCGCAGTTTGAAAGTTTTAAGAACCCTTTGATTATAATGCTATCAGTTCCGCCTGCGCTGTTTGGAGCTCTACTTGCGCTCTATTACAGCGGTGGTTCGCTGAGTGTTTATAGCCAGATTGGTTTAATTGCACTGGTCGGTTTGGTGACGAAGCATGGCATTCTGATTGTTGAATTTGCAAACCAGTTGCAAGATAAAGGGCATGAGCTTGGTGAGGCGATTATCGAAGCCTCGGTATTACGTTTACGTCCGATCTTGATGACAACAAGCGCAACCGTACTCGGTTCTATGCCGCTCGCGTTGGCTTCTGGTGCAGGTGCCGAGTCGCGGCAGCAGATTGGTTGGGTGATCGTTGGCGGATTGCTATTTGGTACGATATTAACGCTGTTTGTTATTCCGACTGTATACAGCTATTTGGGACGGCGGACATTTAAGGAAGTTCAGCCCGAGCAGGGTTAATCGTTAAGGGGATAGTTTTGAGAGTGGAAGGTAATATAAGAAAAATGGTCTCTAGTCTGGCTGAAAAAGTCTGCTACGAGCTGCCTGTTGGTGATCAGCTGTTGCCGATGAATGGGCTGATTGGAAACCAGTTGAAGCTAACCTATTTAGGTGAAATAAACTGCCTCCACTGCAATCGAAAAAGTAATAAAAGTTTTGCACAGGGCTATTGTTATCCTTGTTTTAAGAAACTGGCACAATGTGATCTCTGCATCATGAAACCAGAACAATGTCACTATGCCGCCGGGACCTGTCGAGAGCCCGAGTGGGGCGAGCAGTTTTGCATGCAGGATCACTTTGTCTATCTGGCCAACTCATCTGGATTGAAAGTGGGAATCACTCGTTATACGCAAATTCCGACCCGCTGGATTGATCAGGGGGCGACGCAGGCACTGCCTATTTTTCGGGTAAAAACACGCCTGCAGTCTGGACAGCTTGAGGTGATCTTAAAACAGCATATTGCGGATAAAACTGACTGGCGAAAAATGCTCAAGGGAATGGCGGAAAATAAAGATTTAGCGGCAGAACGGGATCGACTACTGGCAGAATGTGGTGATGAGATTGCCGAGCTATCGAATGAGCAGGGAAAGGGTGATATTGAATTTTTAAAGAGGGCTGAAGTGGTCAATATTGAATTTCCTGTTCAGGAATACCCGAAGAAAGTCAGCTCATTAAACTTTGATAAAACGGCTGAAATTAGTGGAAAGCTGCAGGGCATAAAAGGGCAATATCTGATTTTTGATTGTGGCGTGCTCAATATTCGTAAGTTCGGTGGTTACCGCATCGCGGTCGAGAGCTGTTAAAAATGGCGCCACGTTGTGAGATATTTTCTCAAGGTGAGGAGATTGTTACCGGACAGACGGTTGATAGTAATGCTGCATGGCTTTCTCAACAGCTGATTGCAGCCGGTTTTGAGCTGACACGCCATACGGCGGTGGGTGATCATTTAGAGGCGCTGGTCGGGCTACTGATCGAGATTTCAGAGCGGGCAGACTGCTGCATCTGTACCGGTGGGTTGGGGCCAACAGGGGATGATTTAACCGCAGAAGCGGTGGCTGAAGCTTTCGGCGCACCACTAGAATTTGACGCAGAGGCGATGGACCAGGTTGAATCGATATTCAAACTATGGAATCGTCCAATGCCAGCTGTTAATCGTAAACAGGCTTATTTCCCAAGCGGGGCCGTACGCATCGATAACAAATGGGGGACGGCGCCGGGGTTTACGGTTAATCACAATGGCTGCCAGTTTTATTTCCTGCCGGGTGTCCCCTCTGAAATGAAGAAGATGTTTCAGGCGGGCGTCTTTCCGCAGTTGCAGGAAAGTTTCTCGTTATCACCATTAAAAAAAGTCACTTTCCGCACGTTTGGATTAGGGGAGTCGGCTATTCAAGAGCGGATTGAGTCGATTGTTTTTCCGGAAATGGTCACGGTGAGTTTTCGGGCAGGATTACCCGAAGTGGAGCTAAAGCTCTGGTTTCCACCAGAACAGGATCAGCAAGAGATAGAGGTACTAAGCAGCGCAATTGCCAGCGCACTGGGAAATCAGTTGATCTCGGTGAGTGACGGCTTTGGTCCCCCAAAAGGAATCGTTGAGGTGGTCAGCGAGCTGTTAACCGAACAGAATCATAAAGTAGCACTGCTTGAAACGGTCAGCAGTGGCTTACTGGCAAGTTGGTGTGTGACCCGTCCATGGTTACTGGAAAGCCGAGTGATTCCTTCTAGCGAACTGCTTAATAGAGATTTCGAATTGGAAGGGTGCAGTGAAACAGAAAGAGCACTTTCGCTGGCAAAATTGGTTCGGCAAAAATCGGGTGCCGATTATGGGTTGGTGCAGCTCTGGAGCTTTGATCCGAGCCTGCTTAAAGAGAAACGTCGCTCAATGGAGCTTGTCACAGCGCTATCAACTTGCGACGGAGAAACGCACCATATAACAAAAGTGGGTGGTAGCCTCGATAGAAAACAGAATATCGCAGCCGCATCGCTGTTAAACTTGCTGCGCTTTCACTTGGGAACTGCTTACTAGTTTCATTTTGACGGGTAGGTTGGACTTTAGTCCAACATGACCGCATGATATTGCGCCTTGATGTCGGACTAAAGTCCAACCTGCGGCCAATCAGGTTCAGTTACAAGCGCCCTAATAACTTTTTACTACAGGTCACCCCGTGCCATTACTTCGTATTTCAGATTTATCAATTGCCTTTGGCGTTCATCATTTATTGAAAAAGGCCGAGTTTCAGCTTAAAGCGGGGGAACGCGTCGGCCTGTTAGGGCGTAATGGCGAAGGTAAATCAACTTTGCTGAAGATTATCAGTGGCGAGATAAAAGCAGATGAGGGGACGATCTGGTTAAAACCGGGTGCAAAATTAGCCACACTCGAACAGTCCCCTTCGCTTTCAGGCGATGAAAGTATCTACGACACGGTGGCTGCCGGCCTGGGTGATGTGGGAGGCTGGATTGCAGATTACCATCACGTTGCGATGGCTCAAGATATGGATGTCGATAAGCAGATGGCAGAACTGGGCCGTTTACAGCATCTGCTTGATACCCACGATGGTTGGTCGCTTCAGCAGAAAGTTGAACAGATCCTAACGCGGCTAGACTTGCCGGCAGACAAACTGGTTTCTGGTCTTTCAGGAGGGTGGCAAAGACGCGTTTCATTGGCACGTGCATTGGTCTGTGAACCCGATGTTTTGCTGCTAGATGAGCCGACAAACCACCTTGATTTAGAATCAATCCTCTGGCTCGAAGAGCACCTGATCGGTTTTAAAGGCGCTGTACTTTTTGTGACGCATGATCGTGCCTTTCTGCAAAAGCTAGCAACCCGTATTGTTGATTTAGATCGTGGCAAGCTAATCTCATGGCCGGGAAACTATGCTGATTTTCTTAAAAGAAAAGCAGCCTCGCTAGAAGAAGAAGAACGCCAAAATGCGCTATTTGATAAGAAACTGGCGCAAGAAGAGGACTGGATTCGCCAAGGGATTAAAGCGCGGAGAACCCGTAATGAAGGGCGTGTTCGCGCACTTGAAAAAATGCGTAAAGAGCGCGGTCAACGCAGAGAACAGCAATCTAATGCCAAGTTTGGATTTGAAACGGGCGAAAAGTCAGGTAAATTGGTGATGGAAGCCAAAGGCATCACCTATGGCTTCCCAGGGAAATCGATTGTTAATAACTTCTCAACTCGGATTATTCGGGGTGATCGTATCGGCCTAATTGGCCCCAATGGTTCAGGAAAGACGACGCTACTAAAGCTTCTGCTGGGCAAAATTGAGCCACAAGAAGGTGAAGTCAAAATTGGTACGACACTTGAAATTGCCTACTTTGATCAGCTCCGTGCGCAGCTAGATCTAGAGCAGACCGTTGTTGAAGCGATTGGCGGAGGCAGTGATCAAATCACCATTAATGGTGTAACGCGCCATGTGATCTCCTATCTTGCTGACTTTCTCTTCTCGCCAGCAAGAGCCCGATCGCCTATCAAAAGTCTATCAGGGGGCGAGCGCGCTAGAATCCTATTGGC
>Ga0164313_10005399_pt1 | contig 11310 bp, 4 predicted proteins | sample GuaBasSedimGuay4_FD_113735 | JGI IMG/M metagenome (GOLD analysis project Ga0164313, IMG submission 113735) | Subseafloor sediment microbial communities from Guaymas Basin, Gulf of California, Mexico - Guay4, Core 4569-4, 0-3 cm | ecosystem: Environmental > Aquatic > Marine > Hydrothermal vents >...
AGAGACCACGCGCCCGGCCCAGAGTTCCACGCAAAACTCCCGCCAAGGCACAATCTCAATGCCGTCCTCTGTCGTGCGCGCAGTCTCCACTCGTGAGACAAGAATCCGCCGTTGGCCGGGATGTTCGTCAGCCAGCGCGCGCAAGCCTTTCAGATCATTGCTCCGTACGGTCCGGGAAGACTTGGACTCGATCGCCACGAGCATATTGCCCACGATCAGATCCACCTCGAACCCGGAACTCGTGCGCCAGTAGGAGAGCGGAATATCAAGCCCCCGGTAACTCAGGAATGCCCTGACCTCGTTGATCAGGAAGTGCTCGAAGGCCACGCCAAAGCGATTGGATCCTTCGGCGATCAGGCGGGATTCCGGGTGCAACTGGTTGGCAATCCCGACGTCGAAGAAATAGAACTTGGCCGTTTCAACCAGACGGCGTTTGACGCGCTTGCGCCAGGGTTCAAGGGTAAACCCCAGAAGCGTATCCTCAAGGATCTGAAAATAGTTACGCACCGTGTTGGCGGAAACGCCGGTCTCGCGGGCAAAGTTGGCAAAATTGATCTGTTCGCCGTTGCATAGGCCCGCCGTCGCCAGAAACCGCGAAAACGCGGGGACATTGCGCGTAGCCGATTCATCAATGATCTCGGTTTTCAGATAGTTGTTCACATAGGCTTTCAACAGCGGGGCGGGTTCATCCACAAGGTAGTGGACAGGCAGGGCGCCATTTTGCAGCAACCGCGCCAGATCCACCTGCCCAATTTCATGTGAAGTCAGAGGAAACATCTGGTAGTCAACGGCCCGACCACCAAGCAGGTTGCGCGACTTCTTACGCAACTTGCGAGCGCTGGACCCACAGAGAATAAAACGGGTGCCGGTATTTTCCAGTAGCCAGTGGACTTCTTCGAGAAGCAGCGGAATGTGCTGAACCTCGTCGATGATTACCAACGAGGGTTTTGCTGCCAGAACCTCCTGACGCAAGATACCCGGTTGCACACTCAATTCAGCACTCAGGGTCGTATCCAGGAGATCGTAGTATTTGGCGTCCGGAAAACGGGCCCGCAAATAGGTTGTTTTCCCTGTTTGCCGCGCCCCCCAAAGGAATATGGCCCCAGATCCGGTAATGGGATTGGGAGTCCATTCAAGCTCCAAGGAGCGTTTGTACGGTGAGTTTTGTTGTGTCATATTCATATTTTCATGTAAATCCGCAACTAAGTCAACGATTTTCCCGGATCAGATGGCAGGCAAGTTCATCAAGTCTTCTGAGGCTTCTTCCGTGCAGCGTTTCCCGTTGATTCCTGTAGGTCGGATCGTAGGTAGTGTTGTCGAAGGGTGCGGGCACGATATCCGTGTGCAGCCAGGCCAGGGCGATGTCGATGGTGTCGGTCGCATTGCAAATGTCATCTGACCAGGGTAATCCGCGTCGACTCCCGGTGCCCGCCCGCCATCAACTTCACCAGATAAACACCGCTCGCCACCGGCCGACCGGAATCGTCGGCTCCGGTCCAGACTGCCTCGAAGCGCCCGGCGGTGTGCATTTCTGCCGCCATGAGTGTTTTGACCAGTCTGCCTGTCAGATCATAGACAGCGAGATCAACCTGCGACGCAATTGGCAAATCGTAGGAGAAGGTCGTCCTGGGATTGAAGGGATTGGGATAGGCCGTCAAGGAGACGGAGGTCGCTGACGGTGTGTCCACTACACCCGTCACCCCCATCCCGCACGGGAGCGGCATGATCTGTAGATCAGCCGCACCGTTAGCGATGTAGAGGTATGAACCGCTCAAGTAGACCGCGCTCCCGAAGTTGGCGGGGGTTGCCACATAACCAACAGACTGCGGATTGACTGAGTCGGAAATGTCGAACACATGAATACCAAGCCTGGTTGACACGAAGGCGTAATTCCCGAGTGCCGTGACCTTCTTGCAGGCGACCGGCGTGCGAATACGCCCCAATTCTAATGGCGACACCGGATTTGAGATATCGTAGATCTTGAGCCATCCCCCCGAATCAACATAATCGTAATATGCGATGTAGGCACGATCACCAAGCACATCAATGCCCATGGAATGCCAGGCCGGGCCCATGTGCGTCACCACATAAGGACCTTCCGGATCGGAGACATCGATCACGCGAATACCGCTGCCTGTCGCATAGACGTGATTACCGACAACAGCCAGATCACGCCACCCCTGCTGGGCGTCAATTACACTACCGAGAGTATCGATATTGGTGGGATCGGAAACGTCAAACACGTACATACCGGGAGTTCCATAGCGATCGATGACATAAGCATAGGAACCGGAAACTTCCACAACATAGAACGTGATGGAAGGGTCCATCACGGCACCAAGAAGAGTCGGACTTTCGGGACTGCCGACATCAAAGATCTTTAACCCGAGGTTATAATCCGCAACATAGAGACGGGCCCCGGTCAACTTGAGATCCATGGGAAAGTCGGATCCAGGAATGGTGCCCAGCACCTGAGGAGACTCGGCATCCGCGACGTCGACCAGCTGAAGGTCACCGCCACCTCCGAGATAGGCATATGAATCCCGAACAGCGAGATCCAGGACGTAGTAACCAAGGTTCAGGCCACCGACCATGGGCGGATTACTGAGGTTCCCCTTGTCGATGATGCACAGACCTTGTTCCTGTCCACCAACGAATATGTAGTTCCAGTTGAGCATATTCGATTCGGTGGTTATGCATCCGGCCGCATTGGGAACACTGACGGTGCAGATTTGCTGGGGATTATCTTCTTCCTCCACATCGAAGACCAGCATCGACTCGTTATCCATGGCCACGAACGCGTAATATCCATTGGGATTCATGCTTCTGAGAAAACAGATATCCACACCAAGCCCCGGCAACGCAACCGAGTTAAAGAGTGAAGGAATGCTGGGATTGGAGATGTCGATCACATACAGAGCATCCTGGCCAGTGACCCAGGCGTATCCGTCGCGCACAAAGATGCCGTGACCTTTTCCAGTAAGGGCAAGGCTGCTCATGATATAGGCAGCAGAATAGTTGCTGTAGTCGATGACCTGCAAACCTTGCCAGCTGTCCGTTACGTAGGCGATGGTCCCTTCAACCCAGACATCGTGACCAACACCCGGGGCTCCAACCGGGTTTGACATCATGACTGGATTGGCGGAATTGGCGACATTCACCAGCCGAAAAAGTGGGCTGCTGCCGACGACAACAGCTACATTTCCCCCAGGAGCAAGGGTCACCGCAACCGCGTTTCCCGGCATATCGACGTGGCCGACTTGCACAGGCGTAGCTGCTGTGGAAACATCGAAGATCGTCAGGCCGCTACCATCGGCGACATACAGGTCGGGCGAGTCGAGCGCCAGGCCCAGTGCTTCTCCTGGTGTGGTCGTCGTGAAGATCAGTTCTGGATTGTCCGGATCGGAGATGTCGACAACCTGCAGGCCCGAGTCGCCACAAGCAAGATAGGCGTAGTTTCCCGAGAGAAGGACATCCTCGACAATTTTCTCCGCATCTCCTTCGATATCAACTGTGGCAGTCCAGTGGATATAATCTGAATAGTAGATGCAGTCCGCTTGGGCGGTGTCTGGCCGTACCATGAAGGCAACAAAGACCAGCAAGACAATTGCGGCGATGATCATTCCGGATAACGCAGGTGAGCTGGTAGTTCGATTCGAATGACGAGGTCGGACAGGGCGGGCGAATAGGACCGAATTTCTCCGGGTGTTCATGGCTGACCCTCCGTTGCATTTGAATACGTTTCGCATTCAAAACCGGATCAAATCTTAACCGATTTGACAGTCAATTGTCAACAAATGGTCAATCCTGACGGTGCCATCGGACCACAGTATCGGGCTGAACGATGTATTAGGATTTGTGCCAGTCGGCCTGAATTGCGCTGAAGTACATCGATCTGATGCCGTAGTGCCGCGTTCTCGAGGATCAGGGTTAGACGAGTTTTTGGAAGGGACAGGTGGCGCCGAATTCTTTGATCAAGTCTTCTGAGGCTTCTTCCGAGCCGCCGGAAACAAAATATTGTTCAAAATCAACCGGTACCCCGGCGAGGTAGGATACAGATCCAGATCCGTCGGCGGGTCCCCCACCCGGTGCTGATAATCCTCGGGGTCGTGCCCACCCAGAAAAGTCCAGGTCCCCATGCCGTGTTTCCCGTGGATGTACTTGACCTCTTCGGTGCCGTCGACCGCCGCCAGCACCGTCACCGAACGCTTGAGGTGTTTGCGGCCGTAACCGGTGGTTTGACCCAGGAAGCCATTGATCACGTTGACATGGTTCTGGGTGAGCATGGAAGGCACGGGATCGTACTTGGCCGCAAACGCAAACAGGGTGAAGTAGTCGGCCATCGCGCCCCGCATCATGGCGTAGTTGCTCGTATCCAGATCAGAGAATTCATAGACCATGGGATTGGTCACCAGCTTGAAATCCTGGAACGCGAAGGTCCGGGAAAAATCGACCTGATTCCGGTAGGTCCGATCGTAGGGCGTGTTGTCGAAGGGCTCGGGCACGATATCGGTGTGCAGCCAGGCCAGGGCGATGTCGATGGTATCGGTGGCCGAGCACATGGCGAACAGGAATCCGCCGCCCTCCACGTACTCGCTGATGGTCGCCGCCACGGCGTGTTTCAGCTGCCAAACGTTTTCGAAACCCAGTTCTCGGGCCAGTTCCTCGTGGAAATGTTTCTGTTCCAGATACCAGGGTTCCAGGCCGAAGTTGACATAGAACTTTCCGTATTGCCCCGTGAAATCCTCATGGTGAAGATGCAGCCAATCGTAATCGTTCAGCTGTCCTGACAAAACCTCCACATCGTACACCACGTCATAGGGCACCTCGGCGTAGGTCAAGGCCAGAGTCACCGCGTCGTCCCAAGGCTGGTTGTGGGGTGGGCTGTAGACGGCAATGCGCGGCGGCTTTTCGAGCAACACCTCGTCCATGTTTTCCTGAGCCACGACCTTCCTGATCTGGGCTGCCTCGGCGTCCCCGATCTCCTCGAAGCTGACCCCCAACAAGCGGGCATCCAGCCGCAGGCGCTGATTGTCCTTGATCAGGAAACTGCCGCCCCGATAGTTGAGCAGCCAGTTGACCTTTTCCTCCGCCTGCAGGCAATGGAAAGCCACCCCGTAGGCCCGCAGGTGGTTGGTCTGGGTCAGATCCATGGGGACCAGCAGAAAACGTTCGGCATGGGCCGCGCCAGGGGCCAAACACGAAACGACCAAAAGGAGCAGGAACAGAAATCGGATCATGGCAGGGTCCTCAATTCGTCGCGCACGTCATCGATGAAAAGAAATTCGGGATACTGGGCCAACAGACGCTCCCAGGCGTTACGGGCCTCTTCGAGACGGCCGGTGTCCTGGAGGATCCGGCCCCGCAGCGCCAGGGCCTGTGCAGGATACCGTCCATTCGGGTGGTCGCTGACCACCTGCCGCAGCCACTCCAAAGCCTGGTCGGGGCGACCGGCCTCAAGGCTGAGGGTCGCCAACTCGAACCGACCTCTTTCCAATAGGTGTTGAGGCTCTTCAAGATCGACCAGAAGTGCCGCCTGGGTGACAAAAGCCTCCAGGGCGACCAGGCGCGCCTGGGGCTGGTAGGTCAGGTCGAAATAGACACTCCCGGCATAGAGGGTCAGGATGGACGGCCCCCCGCTGGGATTGTCCATCTCCTCGGCGATGGCCAAGCCCAGATCCAGGGCATCGTTGGCGTAGGGAGCACTCGGGTTGTCCAGGGCCACCACGGCAAAACGGTCGCGAGAGTTCGCGAAATGCCCCTGGGCCAGGTCGAGCCGAGCCAGATGAAAGTGGGCATGCCCGGCAGCCTGGTGGAATTCCGGATCACGACCCAGGTTATCCAGCACGATCCGCCCCCGAGCGGTATCACCTGCGGCCAGGTAACATTCACCCAAGGTCAGGCGAACCAGGGCCACCCCGTGGGTGGGCAGGTCCAGATTTGCCAGCAACCGTTCCAGCCGGCGGGCGGCCACCTCCGGTTCGTTCAGTACATCCCGCGTGTAGTTGGCCAGTTTGATCTGCGAGGAATAAAGGTATTCGCTGGTGGGGTGGAAGTCGCGTACCAGGCCGAGTAATTCCCCGAACCGGTCGACCGCACGACGGGGGTCCGAGCCGAGAACCCCGGCTCCCAGGGCGAATTCGCAAACTTCGGCCAGCAGGTCAGCGGACCGCCGCCTCAGGACGAAGTCCTTGTTCACCGGACCGGACAACTGTTCGAGCACGGCCAGAAGGTAATCCACCGAGGGTTGGAGCTGGGCAGAATCCCCCAACAATCCGAGTTCTCTGACCAATAGGGTTGTGTTCTGCAACAGGGCCAGAAGTGAGCCCCGCCCCACGAAGAGGGGTTCCACAAGTTCGATCGCTGGGGCCACATCCCCTCCTGCCACCAGCAGATTAGCCACCAGCAGGGTTTCGGCGCTCTGCGCGCCGGATTCGTCCGACCGGCTCTCCAGGCGATCCAGGAACCGGCCATGGTCAGCGGGACGATAAGGACCTTCCAGCAGCTCGGTCCTCATCAGGGACAAGTTGAAGGGATTCGCCCTCATTTCGGCCGTCACCTCGTCGGCTGCTTCCTCTTGCCGATCCAGCAGCAGCAGTCCGACGGCACGTTGTCGGCCCAGAAGGCGCGGTTCCTCCAGGATGACCCTCATGGAGTCGATGAGCGTCACGGCCCGAGCCTGCCGCCCAGCCCCTTGCAACAGGTCCACACCTACCATGGTCGCGCTACGGGCGTTCGGATTGGTGATGATGAACCGGCCAATGGACTCCAGGGCGCTGTCCGGTTGGTCGGTCGCCAGCTGTGATTCCGCCAGCGACCGCCACAGCCCGGGGTTCCTGTCATGCTCGGCCAATGCTTCCTTGCAGAGCCTCACCGCCTCCGGATAGTCCCCCTTGAGCTGCGTGAGTTGGATCCTGCGGGTCACCAGTTCGCGTTTGAGGGACCCATGCTGCTCCAGATCCTTCAACAGCGTTTCCGCACGGCTGATGCTGCCAAGTGACAGCAGGCGATCCAATTCGATCAATCTCCGGCGCATATCCAACAATGATCTCTGGTTCATGGGCAGATCGGGCCGGCGAATCTCCGGGGGTCTCTCCAGGCGACCGGTCGGATCGGGATCGGTCTGGCCACCCCGCGAATCCCGCTCGGTCTGGGCGGCCGCAAGTCCCGCCGCCAATAGAAGCAGGCAAGACCCCAAGCAGATGGCGCGTAAGAGGCTCACGGCATTTCCCCATCCCCGGGAGAATGCATTTCCGGCAGTGGCGTATCATCAAGCCGCCGCAGGGAATCGAGGGCCGTGAAGTAACGTCGGACCAGATCACGGTATTCCAGGGGAGCTTTTTCCAGCGGCTGATAACGCAAGCGGAAGGGCTGCTCCGAGGTCGCGTCACTTCCTGCTCCTTGGCCCTCCTGCCGGTCGAACAGGCGGGCCGCCGTGCGGCTTTCCCGACGCGTGGTGTAATCGCGACGGCGCACGGAATTTCTGGCGTCCAGCATGCGGCTGAGAATCCGCTCCTGACGAATGAGAGTCTCCTCGGTGACCAGTCCATCGGCAAGATCCCGGCTGATCGATTCCATGTCGCTTCCCAACTGCCCCAGATCACCGAGAACCCTTTCACCCTCCGGCGGATCCCTCTGCTTCTCCTCTTCAGCCAACTGGCTCATCTGACCGGCCAACCCCGCCTGCTCCTCACCCAGACGCTTCATCCGGGAACGCATCGCCTGGCTCATGCCCCGGTTGGCGAGCATGCGCCGCAGCTCATCGGTGGATCCATTCAACCCTGCCTGTTCCTTGGCCATCTTTTGGAGCTGTTCACTCATCGAAGGCATGGGCTTTCCGCTGGAACCCCCGGAACCACCGGTCATCTGGGCTTCGGTCAGCAGGCTGATCACGAAGTTGTTGGCTGCCGCCAGACTTCCCCGGGCATGCCGCCGGGCGATCTGTGAACGGTTTTCTTCCATGGCACGCAGGCTGCTGCCCATCTTCTCGATCAGGGCGTCCAGCTTATTGAGCAGTCTCATGATCCGGTTCGGTGCCTCGTCCATCAGCTTGGACAGGTTCACATGAACCCCCACCGCCGCTTTCTGCACCCGGTGCTGGGCGCGTGTGAGGTCCAGGGAACGCAGATTCCTCAGATCCACAGGGATCATGGCGGCGATCTCTTCCTGCCGGGTGGACAGAGCCAGCATGTCCGCCGCCAACCCCCGCAACGAGGACACCTGCTCCATTTTCATGGCCATCTGCATGGCCTCCTGGGACTGGATCATGATGTGGTAAAGGGCGCCCAGATCACGCAGGGCTTGTTCCTGCATCTTCGCCGCCTGGCCCGGATCCATCTGCATCAGCTGTTCGGAAGCCTCGCTCATCTTGCTTTCGCTCTGCTGCTCTTCGAGCTTTTCGAGCGCTTCCTCGAGAGCGGTTTCCATCTGACTTTGGGGGCCGCTCTCCGAATTCTGGGCGTTTTGTTCCCGTAACTCTTCCAGGGCCTTTTCCAGCTTTTCCTTCAGCTGTTCCAGTTCCTGGGTCAAGGCCTCCTGGCGGCGCGCCAGTTCCTCGGCAGTGGGTGTTTGCTCTCCCTGGTCGGACGGATCCGTCTCTCCGTTTTCACCATCCTGATTATCCTGGTTATCCTGGTTATCCTGATTTTCCTGGCCCTCCTGGCCATCTTGTGGGTCTTGACCGTCCTGAGGATCCTGGCCGTCCTGAGGATCCTGGCCATCAGTAGGTTCCTGGCCTTCGGATCCCTCCTGCCCGTCTTGATTCTCCTGGTGGTCACAGGGTTGCTGGTCTTCTTCCTGCCCCTGTTCGGCTGCGGCCCGTTCCTGTTCCAACTGCCGGCTGAGGTCGGCGAGTTCCTGCTGTTTCTGGATCATCTTCTCCAGCAGCGAGACCAACCCCTCGAGTTCCTGTTCCTCTGCCATGCGTTTCAGCATGGCCAGGGCCGCGTCCAGCTTGCGGGCCATTTCTTTCTGGTTACGGGCCACTTCCTGCATGGCGCGGGCCACCTCGTCGGGTGAAACCTGACCGGCGGCCTCTTCCATCTTATCCAGGAGTTCGTTCAACCGTTCGCTCCCGGACTGGGAGAGCAGTTCCGAAACCTCGTCCGCCTTGTTCAGTTGTGCCTCTGAGGTCAGCTGGCTTTGGGCCAACTGGTCCAACTCCTCCTGAAGTTCCCGGGCTACCCTGGCCAATTCTTCCTGCAGGGCTTTCTGCCGTTCGATGGCCGCTTCCATCTCCTGCTGGCGCGCCCAATCCGGTAGGGGATTTTTCATCAGCTCGCGCGTCAGACGGTCCAGATCAGCATCGAGTTGCCTGCTGCGCCTACGCATTTCCTCCAGCTCACTCCTGCGATCCTGGCTGGCCTCTGCTTGTGTTACCAGGATATCTGCGGCCGAAGGAAGCACAAGCCGCACCACCCGGGAGCGGGATCGTCCTGGCGGACCGGGAAGCTTGTTGTCCACGGCTTCGACAGCAAGTTCCAAGGCGTCTCCGGGAACCAGATCCAGGTCCCCTGCCTGGATTTCCAGGACCATGCGGACCCTTAACCGGGACGACTGATCCCCCTCACTACCCGGACGGACGCGCAAGGGGCCGACGTCGGTTGCGATGGTGACCCAACCGTCGCTGTTTGCGGGCCAAAAACCACCCCCACGCCAGCCATCGGAATTGTCTTCAGGAATAACCCTCCCGCCGGCGGCGTCAGCCCTGACCATCAGGTCCATGCCGGCGAGTCCAAAATCATCGACCGCTTCCACATCGAAGGCCACTTCACCGGAGATAGGCAGTATCCCGTCGTCATCCAGGCGTTCCAACCGTACCGCAGGCGCACCATCCTCGGCTGCTGCGACCTCGTACTGCAGGGGCGAAAGGTTGGCCAGACCGAAGTGATCTTCCAGATGAATGGTGAAAACGGTCGACTCGGAAATGAGCATGGCTCCGGCGATCTCCAGGGAATCCGCTGCCAGTTCCAGGGTATCGGACGAAGCGGTGACGATCAGGGCCCGCGTGACGGGATGGTTGACGCTCCCGGAAAACTGGACGGTACTGCCGGCGGGCACCTCGAACCAGGCCGGTAACCGGACCATGTCGCGGGCCGGCAACCGGGTGTAGACCGGGGGCGTCACCCGGGCGGATAGTCCCGTGACCAGAGGATGGTGGATTACCTTCAGGTGGCCGATGTCCGTGACCATAGCGCCCCGCCTGAAACGCCAGGAGAAATCCTCCCGCACTGCCACCAGGACGGAAACCCACTTCCGGTAGGGAGAGGGCAATCCGGGTTCGGCGGCAAAGACCCGGGCGGACCTGGATTCCAACCGCTGCCACCCGCCGCTGCCGAGACGGATCTCGCAAACTGCGGCATCCAATCCGCCGGCGAAATCCAATGCGGCCAACTCGACATCCTGGCCCGCGATCACATAATCCCTGTTCGCAAGACCATAAAGTCCCCCCTCGGGAACAAGAACCTTGACGGGCCAGGGTTTGGCCAGACGCCCCAATCCCCGCACCATATCATCCGGCCGGAAAACCGCCAGCATGACTCCCAGGCAGCAAACCGCCAACAGGCCCAGACTCCAGGCCCGGGCGTAGGGCACCGGGAGCACGCGATCCGGGGTCAAAACATCCAGGATTTTTTCTGCCCGTAGATTAAGACGCCGCCGCAATTCCCTCCGGACCGGATGGGACCCGGCCCACCGCCCGGGCAAACGTGCGGCCTCCTCGGCGGAGATCAGAACATTTTCGAACTCTCCCTGCTGTTCGACGGTCCGGACCAGATCCCGGGCCCGCCGCCAGGGCTGCAGGGGCAGGACCAGAAAATAACGCACAACCAGGATAAGGACCATGAGCAGGGAAAGGGACAAGCCCCAGGCGACGAACCCTCCCGGACGGGTCTCCGCACCGACAGCCCAGACAGCAGCCAGCAACGCACCGCCGGCCAGAACCAGGGTACGCACCAGTCCATGACGCAGGGCACGCAGCTTCGTACGCCTCAAAAGGCGACCAAGTCTGGTCTGGAAGTTGGAGTGTCGCATTCCGGTTGCCATGATACTCGTGTCCGGTTCAGGGATGGGTCAGGGCGTACATCAGGATATTGACGGCCATCTTGGCCGCCGCCTCCCGAACCTCCGCCGGATCGCCGTGCACATCCGGATCCTCCAGCCCGTCCCCGATATCCGAAGAATAGGAATAGAAAAGAACCAGCCGTCCATTCCTGGAAACGCCATACCCGCGGGCGGGTTCCCCATCGTGTTGATGAATCTTCGGCAATCCCGGCAAATCATAAAACGAATGATAGATCGGATGGTTGCCGG
>Ga0164313_10005400_pt1 | contig 11309 bp, 14 predicted proteins | sample GuaBasSedimGuay4_FD_113735 | JGI IMG/M metagenome (GOLD analysis project Ga0164313, IMG submission 113735) | Subseafloor sediment microbial communities from Guaymas Basin, Gulf of California, Mexico - Guay4, Core 4569-4, 0-3 cm | ecosystem: Environmental > Aquatic > Marine > Hydrothermal vents...
ACTCCCTCTTCTAAATTGGCAAAAGAAGACATACCAAATGAATTTGATATGTGGAAAGCAAAAAAGTATAAAAATAAATTAACAACTACTACATGGATGTCATTATCTAAGATTACAGGGATGTTTGACACTATCATACTTGATGAAATTCAATTTTTAACTTTAAATAATGCACAAAACTTGTTAAATGGTTCATTGAAATGTGGAAATATCATTTCTATGACAGGTACAGCTAGTAGTCATGACCATAAGAAAGACCTTTACAAGAAGTTAAACCTAGAAATTTTAGTAGATTTATCTATTAATGAGGCAGTAGATATGAAACTTCTAGCCAACTACAGTATTAAAGTAGTTGAAGTGGATATGGGAACTAAGAATATCATTGAAGCAGGTAATAAGGAAAAAAGATTTATGACCTCTGAATTAAAGCAGTATAATTATCTTCATAATGTAGCACAACAAGCTATATTTCAAAAAAGAAGTGATATGACCTTTAGGATTTTAGCAAGAATGAGAGCCATTAAAAACTCTCCTGCTAAAACTGAAGCTGCTAAGTGGTTAATTAATCATTTAGAAGGAAGAAAATTAATCTTTTCAGCTACTATTAAACAGGCAGAAGAACTTTGTAAGCACACTTATCATAGTAAAACAGATAATGTGGACTTACAGAAATTTATGCATGGAGAAATAGAAGAAATTGCTATGGTTAATGCAGGTGGTACAGGCTTCACTTATAAAAGGATAGACCACTTAATGTTAACACAAACTGATTCAGATAAAAATGGATTGACATCTCAGAAGATTAGTAGAACACTACTAGACCAAAAAGATTATAAGGCAACCATTTGGATTTTATCTTTAATTGGAACTCAAGATGAAAAGTGGGTACAATCAGTGTTAGCAAATTTTGATAAATCTAAAATTGAGTTCTTGAGATTTAAAAACATAGTAAATCAAGCAGAAAATGAGTGAAAGACCAATATTACAACATGTGGTCACAGCTAATAGGTTTTTATTTACTTATGGAGATATGGCACTTGATGTTGTGGAAGAGATATTAAGTGCTACTCCAACTGTAAAGAATTTACAAGGAGTTTTAATACATGATTCTTGGTTTTGGAAGAAAGTTAAAATAGAAATAGTTAGACAATTTAAAGCAATTAATGATGAATGAAACTAAAAAATTAATGGCAATAGCTAAACTTAAACAAATTCTTAGATGGTCTGATAGATTGGGGTCTGATGAAATAATAGAAATTAATGAGATAATAAAACTCCTAAAAGATGGCAAAAATAGTAACAATTAACTCTGAAATACTCTCAGTATTAAGAGAATATAAAGTAAATCAAGATGAAGCAAAACTCTATTTATTAGGGATTTATTTCAACCTTAATACTGAATATATTTCAGAGATTACTAGAAAGCAGGTTAATGCTTTAGGAATAGTAGAAAGAGAGTATAAGGACAATTCTTCAACTCCTCATACTTTAAGGTGGTTAGTACCACTATTTAATGAAGAAAAAGATGATGCTTTTGGATGGATAGCTTCTTATCAAGACTTATTTGGAAAACTTAACCCTGAAAGAAAGGGAACTAAGTCAGCTTGTATGTCAAGAATGAAGAAGTTTTTTGCAGAGCATCCTGAAGTAAGAAAACAAGATATAAAAGCAGCAGTAGAAGCATATTTAAAAACTGTAAATGACCCACAATATTTAAAATCTGCTCATAAGTTTATCTATGAAGGAACAGGTTTTAATAAGGTAAGCATGCTTGAACAGTATGTAGCATCAGTAAAAATTTCTGGAACTTCTGATGGGAGAACAAGTAAAATGAATTAATTATGAGCAATAATAAACATGGACTTAGAAATCATCCTTTATATCACATTTGGTTTGCTATGAAGAGTAGATGTACTAATACCAACAACCCCAAGTATTTTGATTATGGAGCAAGAGGTATTATTGTATGTAATAAATGGCTTAAATTAAGTGGGTTTATTGAGGATATGTATAGCACTTATAATAAGGGACTTACACTTGAGAGAAAAAATAATAATTTAGGATACACTTTTGAAAATTGTAAATGGGCTACTTATTTAGAACAAAATAATAATAAAAGAAATAATGTGTTCTATAATTATAAAGGAGAAAGGTACACTCTACCACAAATAAGTAGATTAGTGGGAGTAGAAATTGAAACTATAAGGGCAAGACTAAAAAGAGGAAGGAGGCTAGAAGATGCAGTAATTAAATAATAATTAAAAATAATAAAGTAAATGAATTTTAAAGAAAAATTTAAAAAAGGCTTAAAAGGTCTAAATTTTGGACTACCCCTTGGTTTAGATAAAATAGATATAGCAATAGGAGGAATACAAAAAGGAGCTATTTATACAGTAGCTGCAGCACCTAAAGTAGGTAAATCCTCTTTTGTAAATTACTCTTTTGTTATCTCTCCTTTTCTACACTATTTAAAAATTCTTGAGGGAGAAAATCCTAATAATTTAGAAATAGAATGGATATATTTTTCATTTGAAATGAGTAGGCTTAAATTAGAATTTAAGTTTGTATCATACTTTATGAGTGAAGACTATGGTATAAAAACTTTTAATTGGAAAGATGAAGTTTATGATATTTCTTCTAACTACCTAGAAGGAAAAATGAGAGACAATGATAAAAACCCAATCATTCCAAATACAGAACATCAGAGAATAGTCTTAAAAATTTATGAAGAAAGAATTGTACCTTTATTTGGAGAATATAATGAAAAAGGCATACAGTTTAAAAAAGGTGCTATTACCTTTATAGAAAAAAGAGAAAACCCTACAGGCTTAAGGAACTTTATAGGGGAATATTCTTCTGAAAATGGAGAGTGGACAAAATCTCAATATTCTGTAGTTATAGGAAAAGATAATAATGGACAACCAATTAAGGAAATAAGGGAGAAGAGAGAATCTTGGAGACCACATAATCCTAATAAATACACTATTATAATCACTGACCACATGAGAAAAATTCCCAGAGAAAGGGGATTTGATGAAAGGCAGACTATTAATAAAATGGTAGAGTATCAAGTAGAATTTAGAAACTGGTGTGACTTTACATTTGTAGATATTATACATCTTAATAGAAATATGAATGATACAAACAGATTAAAATATAATAGTGAGTTTATATACCCTCTAGGAGATGATATAAAAGGCTCAGGAAATCTGTCTGAAGAATCTGATTACATATTTACTATGATGAATCCCAATGATGAGAGATACAATTTATCTAAACATTTTGGGTTACAAATTAAAAGTACAAGTAATGATGAAATATATCCAGGGTATGTATCTATTCACCTAGTAGAAAGTAGGGACACAGAATGTCCCAATCATTTTAGAACTATCCTTAAAGGAAATATAGGAGGGTTTGAAACTCTTATAGAACAACAAGGATATGGAAATTTTTAAAACAGTAAAAGTATGAGTAATGCTATTGCTATAGTAACAGAAAGTGGTTTTGGTAAAACTACTTCAATGGGAGAGATACCTGAACTAGGTATTAAAGGTCTTAAACCAACAGAGACCTTCTTAATTAATGTAAAGGGGAAACCATTGCCCTTCAGAGGTTGGAAAAATAAATATAAGCCTGTAAATATTAATATTGGTCCTCCAAAAGAGGGCAATTACTTAGATAGTTGTAATCCTTATGATATTATTAAGGTAATAAATTATATAAGTAAAAGTAGACCTGACATCAAAAATATTGTGATAGATGACTACCAATATATTTTGAGTGAAGAGTTTATGGCAAATGCTTTAAAAGCAGGCTTTGATAAATTCAATAAGTTAGCTAAAAATGCCTATGATGTAATTAATGCAGGTATTAGTGCTAGAGAAGATTTAAACTTCTTTATACTTACTCACTCAGAAGTGATTGAAAATGGTTTTCAGACTTCTTATAAAATCAAAACTATTGGTAAAATGCTAGATAGTAAGGTTACTTTAGAAGGTCTATTTACCATAGTACTATATGGGAAACAAACTTGGGATGATAAAGAAAAGAAAGTAACAAAGAAATTTGTAACTAACTTTGATGGACAATATCCTGCTAAGTCTCCTGTAGGAATGTTCTCTGAAACATACATTTTAAATGATTTAGGGACAGTAGCTAAAGCTTTATATGACTACAATCATGGAGTAGAAGCTAAAACAGAAACAGTAAAATAATTAATTAATTTTTAAATAAGACAACATGTCAGAAAAAGTGCAATTAACAGTAAGTGGTATCAAAGAAGATTTGAACCAAGGATTAACAAGAGTTGATATCCAAACTAAATATGGTTTACCACCAAGAGATGTAACAGCTTTATTTAAACATCCTAAATTAAAAGGATTGAAAACTAAACCTGCTCCAATGTTTATATTAACAGATGATACTTCTGAAGAAGAAGTAACTGAAACTCCTGTAGTAGATAATGGAGACCAAGAGATGCAAACTCCTAGTGTAGACAATGACTTCAGTACAGAGACTCCTGTTGAGCCTGTAGTAACTGATGAATTTTAATTAGTAAAAACTAATTAATAAAAATTAATTTTATAACTTTATAAATTCCAAGAAAATTTTATGGAAGGACAAGAAAATAGTACCCCTGCTCAAGCAGGGTATGGATATTCAGAGCATGTGCCAGGTGAGGCATCAATAGTCTTTGGATTAAATGCAGGTAATGTTAGACTTACAAAGTTTGCATGGACTGCAAATGGAGGTAAAGATGGAGCTGAGATGGAAGCTATGGACATCATGTTTACTGTTAAAGGTAAAGAAAGAGGATACAAAAAGTTCCCTATCAAGAAAGCTTTTGCTAAAGACCCAAGTAACCCAACAGGACCAAATATTGAAATAACTGACCCTAATCATCCTGCTATTGCAACAGCAAAGCAAGAATTGAGTTCAGTTATGGTTCACATTTTAGGTTGTTTTGTACCTAAAGCAGAAATTCAAGCAGCTTTGTCTGTTCAGATTCAAAATTTCAAACATTTCTGTAGTATTTTACAAGACTTATTGCCAAACAATTTTGACCAAGTAGCCTTAGATGGCTTTGGAGTATGGCAATGGCAAATAGGTGGTGAAGCAAAAAACACCTTTTTAGAGTTTCCTAAGAATATGAAACATGGAAGATGGTTAGGAAAAGCTATTGACCCTATTAGTAAATGGGAAAAGCAACAAAATCCTGCAGCTTCTTTGAGTGAAGTAGCTCTAAGATATGTTGATGCAGATGGAAATAAACACCCTTTCACTAGAAATGGATGGTTTATGGAGTCTAATTTTGCTACTCAGCAAAAAGAGGCACAATCAGCAGGAGGACAAGCTATGCAAAATTCTGCAGATGCTTCCTCAGGTGGTGACTGGTGATTAAAACCTTAGAAAACAGAAAGTTATGAGCACAACACATGGATTATATAAACATAGATTATATTATACTTGGAAAGGTATGAGAGATAGATGTGAAAGACCTTCTAATAAGGATTATCCTTATTATGGAGGTAGAGGAATTAAACTATGTGATAGGTGGAAAACTCCTGTTTTATTTGTTCAAGATATGTATCCTTCTTATATAGAAGGATACACTATTGAAAGAATGAATAATGATGGAGACTATGAACCTAATAACTGTAAATGGGTAACCAAGGCAGAGAACAACAAAACTAAAAGTGATGTTCTTAGGCTTGAATATAGAGGTAAAACTTACAATGAGTGTGAGTTAGCTAAATTTACAGGGATAGGAAGAAGTCTTCTTAAATGGAGAAGAAATCAAGGGTTCACTGTTGAGGAAATGGTTAATGGTAATAATTGAGATTAAAGCTCTGAATAGGTTAATATTCAGAGCTTTTCTTATATAACATTTAAAATACAATAATACAATGGGTTATGGGTACAAAGAATCTAGACTTTTTATCTCCAAAGAGGAGATATTAATGAGAGTAACACAAGAAGAAATATTTAAAATGGTCTTAGGGTATATACCTAGAGAGCATAAATATGTGTATTCTCCTTTTAGAAAAGATAGAGTACCTGATTGTTACTTTGAATGGTATAAAAATTCTATGTGGTTTATTGATTGGGCAGAGCCTATGAGAAAAAGACGACATAGAGATTGCTTTAATATGGTACAAGACCATTTTAGAGTATCATTTTATAAAGCTTTAGAGCTTATAAATGAACATTTTAAATTGAACCTCTTAGCAGGACACCATGATGACTCTGATTATGTTGTAGAAAAGAGGAAACAAATTGTAGAATTAAAAGAGAGGAAAAAAGACATTCATGATATGCCCTTTAAAGCAAGAATGTTTAATACTCAGGGAGACAGGGAATTTTGGTCTCCTTTTCAAATAAGTAGGAGTGACTTAATAGAAGATGAAGTCTTTCCAATTATTTGGTATAAAATCTTTTCAAAAAGATTAAAACAACATGTAGTAATAAGACCACAAACAAGGTCTTACCTCATAGGAAACTTTGAAAAAAGAAGAAAATTCTACACACCTGATAAAAAGGGAAAAGGTAAATGGGCAACTAACTGTATAGCAAATGATATATGGGGATTTGATGAATTACCTTTAAAAGGAAAAAGACTAATAATTTCTAAATCTTATAAAGATTGGAGAGTGCTTAAAAATCAAGGACTTGAAAATGTAATTGCCTTTCAAAATGAAGGGGTAATTCCAAAAGAAGAAGTTATGTTAGACCTTATAAACAGGTTTGAAGAAATTGTTATCTTTTTTGATAATGACAGGGCAGGAATGGAAGCTGCAGCTAAAGTTTCTGAGTACATAAATAAAATTAAAAATATAGCAAAACCTATTCATCTTCCAACTAACTTAAGTAAGAAAGGTATTAGTGACCCTTCAGATATGATTAAGTTAGCAGGTAGACCAGCACTAGTAGGATTTTTAGAATACAATAAACTATGAGAAAGATAATTACAGTAGATATTCCTGGATACAAAGATTTATATAAAATAAATAGTCTAGGACTTGTCATTAATGCTAAGGACAAAATTTTAATAGGTAGCACAGCAAAAACAGATGGACAATATCCACAAGTAAAACTACAAAAAGATAATAGTTTTAAACAATGGAGAGTTCATGTTTTAATGGGAGTTGCTTTTTTAGATTATGAACCAACAGGCAGAAAGATAGTTATAGACCATATTAATAATATTAAATGGGATAACAGATTAGAAAATCTACAGAAAATATCTCATAGAGATAATTGTACCAAAGACACTGATAGTGAAGTGAAAAGTAGAGGAGTTACACTAATTAAAAAGAGTGGAAAATTTACCTCAACTATACATCACAATAGGAAAAATATAAATTTAGGTTTATTTAATACTGAACAAGAAGCATCTAAATACTATGAAGATGCTGTAAAAGCAATTGAAGTTGGCAATTCAATTGTCAAAAAAGTTACCAGAATATACAAAAATTAATATATTAATTAATAACAAAAATGAATTAAAAATGGAAGTAAAAGTTTTTAGTACACAAATGGGAGAAAAATCCATAACCACTGATGCAACTACTTGGGGTGAATTACAAAGAGACCTTGAAGCCAACAGTATTGGTTACAGTAAAATGAAAGCTGTAATTGGTGAAAACAAATTAACCTTAGAAGCTGATGGAGCTATATTACCTGCACAAGGGTTTACATTGTTCCTTATGAACAAGAGAACTAAAGCAGGGACAGATTTTAGTAAAACTCCTTACAGAGTATGTAGAGCAACTATTAAAGCTATCTTAGATAATGATGAGTCTGCAAAAGAACACTTTAATGAGGGAAAGAATTACACCACTAAAGGCACTGATGTCTTGAGACAATTGTTATCCTCTTTTAGTGGTGTTATATCAAATTTAAAGGATTCAACAACTAAGAAAAAAGGTAAAAAAGATGGTTTTAAAGAACCTAAAAATGTAGCTAGAAAAGAACCTGAACCTGTTAAAAAGAACTCTGTTATTGAAAAAGCTGTAAAAGAAGTAACAAAGGAGAAAAAAGAGGTTGTTGCTAAAGTAGTAGAACCTGTTAAAGTTTCTAAAGAAGATAAAAAGTCTATTGAAAAAGGACATTCTACTGTAGAGGGACATGAGGGACTAAAAAGTTTAGATGCAGGTATTGAAATGCTTAGAACTGCTGATATTTCTGACCTTGATAGAGAGTTACAAGAAGATATTGAATCTTTAACTACTAGAATTTTCAAGAAATGGAAGCAAGCTGATGAAATCTATACTAAAGCTTTAGAAGCTGAACAAGAAAGAATCAAGCAAGAGGAACTTCAAGCAAGAGAGCAAGCTGAAAAAGAAGCTAAAGAGAAAGCTAAAAAAGAGGAAGAGGATAGAATAGCTGAAGAAGAAAGAAAAAAGCAGGAGAAAGAGGCTAAGATAGCACAGGAGAAAGAAGCTAAAGTTGCTGAAGAGAAGAAAGAGAGTGAAAGTAAGCTTAAGAATGAAATGAAAGATTTAATGAGTGAATTTGGAGATGTGAAATTCTAAGTTTTCTTAGTATAATTAATTGATTAAAGTCCAAGATGCTATTAAAATATCTTGGACTTTTTCTATTTAAAACAAAACAAATGTCAGACAGAAAATCAATATATATAGAGGCATTTAATAATGCTGATATAGAGAAGAAGAAAAGAAGTATTAAAGCTATAGAAGCCTATGGAAAATTAGATGGAAAATACATAGGTGTAGGAGAAAAAGTAGATTCTATTACAAAAATACTTGAAGAAGTTTATCCTTCAAAATGGGATATTGTCTTAAAGAAAAATATAGAAAGAAAAAAAGACATAAATGGAGATTACCATTATCCTGTTGACAGGGAAAGACCTTTTACATTAGAGTTTATTATCCACTTTCCTATTATTATTATTACAAATACTAAGAAAGAAATACACACTATTACAGATTTGTATATAAAACTAAATCCTACCAATGGGGAAGAAGGTTTTTCTTTCTGGTATTTTGAAGGTAAAAGAATGTCAGCTACTAAAGAAGAAATTCATAGTAATTATCAACATAGTCATTTATCTGCAAGAAGGTATTTAGTAAAGCCTAGAGAAGAAGAAGATAACAGTGCATTTACTTGGAAAGGTTTTTGTCTGGGTTCAAGTGAAATAAATCAAGCTCTTACTTTATTAGGTGGTAATTATACTGAAAACATCTTTAAGTTATTTTTAATGCAATTAGATGAATATTTAAATTGGGAATCTATTGAAGGAACTCCTCATATTCATATGTCTAATGTATTGGGAACTAAGAAAGCTAGTAGTTTACCAACAAGAATACTACAACAGTATTATAATAGAATCAAAGAAAGAGAAGATAAGAAAGAGGTTGATTTTATTATGGAAAAAGGTCAAATAAAAGTTATTCAAAATGAGAAATTTGAAGAATTTTTAAGAGTATGGGAAGTATATTCTTCCTATGATGTACACCTTATCTCAAGAAAAGACAGCAGAGGAAATTATTACAAGTATCAATTTGCTAGTGCAGATATAGATGAATTTGTCTTAAGTCCTGAAGAATCACTAGAGACCATAAGCTTCTTATTTAGAGGAGAAAGAGTAAGATTTGAAATAAAAGAAAGTACAAGAACAGAAGAAAATAAACAATTTTATCTTCATAAACAAATTAAAGAATATGTCACAGAAAACATTGAAAAAGGAATCAAAACCCAAAGACTTAGAAGTCATATCACTAAGTCACTTAGTGCCATTGATAGTCTCTCAGGAGATACAAGACAAAATAGATTATTTGTGCCAAACAATAGCTAAAGTAGAATGGTCAGCAGTACTATTTTATTCTGTAAAAGGTAGCATTAGAGATTTTGACAAAGTAGAGTTAATTGTTGAAGACATTTATCCTATGGACAAAGGAAATACATCTACAACAGGATATGAACTAGGAGAAAATTTTATTGAATATAGAATGGATAATCCTAAAACATTAGCTTGGAAAATTGGAATGATACATTCTCATCACCACATGAAAGCTTATTTCTCTCCTACAGATATGTCTGAACTCAATGATAACACTGAGTTTCATAATTATTATTTATCTTTAGTAGTGAATAATCATGGTGCATTAGTAGCAAAAGTTGCCTTTAGAGGCAACATAAATGGCTATGGATGTAAAGATGAGACAGGAGAAGATTGGACACTTAGACTATCAAAAGAAAGACAAGCTATGTTTACTTTTGATTGTGATGTAAAATCTCCTAAAGTTCTTACTAAAGTCCCTAAAGACTTTGCCAAAAGAACTAAAGAAATCATTGAAGAGGCTAATGTAAAAGCAAGAGCCTATAAAACAAAAGCACAACAATTTCAATCTAAAAAAGCACCTTACCAAAGAAATTTACCTGCTCATAACTATCCACCTATACATAAAAAAGGATATAATCCTTTTGATTATATGGGAAATGGAGATGAAGACAATATGGAAGAGATGGAAGCAAATATGTGGAACAACTCCTTTAACAGAGACCCTATTAAGGGTAAAAAAGATATGACAGAAGAAGAAAGATATTCTGATTTTGCTAGATATATCTTAAGATTAGCTGATGATATTGAAATAGTAGGAGATGACCTTGAAGGTGCTTTAGAGGATAGTGAAATTATAGAAAATGGACAAGAATATCTATCTAGTATAATTGTTATGTATCCTGCAATGTTTGAAAAATATTGGGATATTTTTGGAGAAATAAACACAGAAAGATTTCTGCATATTACTTCAGAAACAATAAGTGCTTTAGATGAATTTTATGGATTATTTGAAGTAGTAGAACCCTTAATAAAAGCATTAGAATTAATGACCATTAAAATGAAAATAGATGGATAAAAGTACAGTAAGAAGTAGATTTAAGGATGCCCCTTGGTATCCTAAAGAAAACACTAGTGCCATAGTAGGTGGTGCAGGTGGTATAGGAAGTTGGTTAACTTTCTTATTAGCAAGAGCAGGTTTTGAGCCTATTGTGTATGACTATGATAACATAGAATCACACAATATAGGAGGACAATTGTTTGGAATACAACATATTGGTATGCCTAAAGTAGATGCCCTTAAAGAGATAGTTTTAAATTTTTCTGATGTACATATAACTGTACTTAATGAAAAGTTTACAATAGAATCAATGGGGCATCAATTTATGTTTGCTGCTTTTGATAATATGCAGGCAAGAAAAGACATGTTTGAGCTTTGGTGGAAAGATAACCATGACAACCCTAATGCAATGTTAATAGATGGTAGACTATTGATGGAGCAAATGCA
>Ga0164313_10005401_pt1 | contig 11309 bp, 10 predicted proteins | sample GuaBasSedimGuay4_FD_113735 | JGI IMG/M metagenome (GOLD analysis project Ga0164313, IMG submission 113735) | Subseafloor sediment microbial communities from Guaymas Basin, Gulf of California, Mexico - Guay4, Core 4569-4, 0-3 cm | ecosystem: Environmental > Aquatic > Marine > Hydrothermal vents...
GCAAATTGAATTATTTGGCCATTGCGGCCGGTAGCGGAATAACCCCTGTATTGTCTATGATTAAATCTGTTATTGAAACAGAAAAAGACAGTAAATTTATTTTGCTTTATGGTAACCGATCGAAAGAGGATACCATGTTTAAAAATGAACTTGACAATTTGAAATTACAATATAAAGATCAATTTGATGTCCATTATGTTTACAGTCGGGAAACTGAAGACAACGCATATGAAGGGAGGATTAATACAGAAATTATTGAAGATTTATTAAAAAACAGGTGCGGGCATCTTCACTTCTCAAATTACCTGCTATGCGGACCTGAAGAAATGATCGATCTGGCGAAAAATAATTTATTGGAAAGTGGCGTGAACAAGGATGCCATTAAATTTGAATTGTTTACCTCCTCTCCTGATACTAAGGAACCCAATAAAAACTTATCGGGCAGTTCTCAAATTATCATTTTACTAGACGAGGAAGAGACGACTTTTGAAATGAAAAAAGATGACATCATATTAACTGCGGCATTATTAAAAGGACTGGACGCACCCTATTCCTGTCAGGGAGGAATTTGCAGTAGTTGTCTGGCAAAAGTAATTGACGGCGAAGTTGTAATGGATAAAAATAATATTTTAGACGAGGAAGAGCTCAAGGAGGGCTTAATTTTAACCTGTCAATCACATCCCGTTAGCGATACGGTTAAAATTGATTATGACGATGTTTAAAATATTTTATAAGAGGTAGAGAATCTTTATGATCAACGAATATTTAAATGCAGTACTCCTGGGCTTTGGTCTGGCTTTCATGGTGGGGCCGGTATTTTTTGTTTTATTGGAAACAAGTGTTATAAAGGGTGTACGTGCGGCGATCGTATTTGATATTGGTGTACTTCTTTCCGATACCCTTTTTATCTTTATCGCCTATTTCGGAAGTAAGACCATTCTTGTCAAATTAAAGGATGACCCCAGGCTATTTCTAATCGGAGGATTAATATTAGTATCCTATGGTTTATACACGGTTTTTTATAAAAAAACTAAAAAGACCGTTACAGATAAAGATTTGGTTGTGGTTGAAAACAACAATTATTTTGGCTTATTTCTAAAAGGATTCTTTTTAAACAGCATTAATATTGGAGTTTTGGCATTTTGGCTGGCTATTGTAATTGCCATCAGTTCGGGACTACAAATGAACGAGGATAAGATATTTAACTATTTTGTTATTGTGATATCTACTTTACTGATCACGGATTTGGTTAAAATTACTGTGGCCAAACAATTAAAAAAACAACTCACACCGCTTGTGTTAAGAAAAATTCGTCAATCGATAGGCGTTTTTTTTATAATTTTCGGTGTTATTTTGGCATCAAAAAATTACATTCCCGAGAAAACTATTCAAATAATTGATAAAGTTATTGAAAAGGTAAAATGATCAGTTATTTTGAATCTTCAAATTGTACTTTTCGGCAACCTTGTTAAATACATCTAACTTATCATTATTCTTGAGGTCATTAAACATATATCCTATCTTTTTGGCTGCGTCAGCCCGATAAGGTGAATTCTGTGCAGAATAAAGAGTATAGGCGTGAATTAGATTATCCAGACCCTCTTCCTGCCTGTCATTAGTGTATAATATCAATCCTAAGCCATAATAGCCTTCTGGGTCTTCACTGTAAATAGAAATAAACTTATTGTAATAAACAATGGCTTCCTCAAATTCTTTTTTAAGATTATAAGTAACTGCAATGTTCATTAAAGGCATTCTTCCTTCAGGATTAATCTCTAAAGACTTTTTATAAGCATCAATAGCTTCTTCATACTGATTTGACTTTCTGTAACAGACACCCAGGTTATCCCAGGAAAAAGCAAATTTCGGATCGATCTCAATTGCTTTTTTAAATTTCTGGATAGCCATTTCGTAATCATCACTTTCCATATAATCCATCCCGTCATCATAGGCCAATTGTGCCAAGACATTCTGGGAAGTGGAATGCTCAAATTCTTCGCTTTCGGTAAATGACAATTGCTTTAAAGCATTACAATTCTCAATCAAATAAATTTCAATCTTTTTATATGCAGAAGCTTCGAGCTGAATTTCAGAAACCTCATTTTTAGTGGCATCTACTTCAGTATCAAGATTTTTGACAACAGATGCTGCAATACAACTTTTGATTGCGGCATTCTTGGAGTTATTTTCTGTATTTATTTCAGCGATACAATCACAGGCATCTTTTGATATGACTTTAACGATATCAACCTGACTCTCTTGACTATAGCCGTTATAAATTATAAACAAGGCTATTAAAATAATTTTAACTTTCATTCATTTTAAGTTTAAATTCCGGTACTCCCAAACCCTCCTTCTCCTCTCGAGGTTTCATCCAGGAGGTCTACTTCCTCCCATTTGGTATGTTCAAATTTGGCAATTACCATTTGTGCTATTCTATCTCCATCTTTTATTGTGAACTCATCATTGGATAAATTCACTAAAATAACCCCTATTTCACCTCTGTAATCGGCGTCAATTGTTCCCGGGGCATTCAAAACCGTGATACCGTGTTTTGCCGATAAGCCACTTCTTGGTCTTATTTGCGCTTCATAACCCATTGGCAGTGCTATATATAAACCTGTTTTTATAATAGCCCTTTCTAAAGGTTTTAATGTGACTAATTCTAAAAGATTAGCCCGTAAATCCATCCCGGCAGAGGCTAAAGTCTCGTAACTCGGTGTTGGATGTTCTGATTTGTTAATTATCTTAACGACCATATCGTATGATTTGTTGTATTTCTTTTTTTTCATTCCATGCTACAAATCCTAAAAACGCCATTATTAAAAGAGTAGAAATGTAAAAATTCCCCCTAAAAAACACAAAGGACAGGTAAGCGAGGCCTGATGAAAGAAATAAATATATTAATAAATTTTTTATTTTATAAGGTATGATATAATATTTCTTACCGAAGTAATAAGATATGATCACCATAACGGAATAGGTGATCAAGGTTGCCCAGGCAGAAGCCATAAAACCAATTATAGGTAAAAAAACCAAATTAAAAAGAACGGTTATTCCAGCTCCAACTAAGGAGATATACATACCGTATTTAGTTTTATCAGTTAATTTGTACCACACCGCCAAATTAACATAAATACCTAAAAATAAATTTGCCAATAATATAATCGGAACGATCTTCAGTCCCTGAAAATATTCATCTTTTCCTAATAGGAGATTGGCGAACCCATCGATATACACTATAATAATTAGCAGAATAATAGCACCAATTATTGTAAACCAATTTAATATTTTCGCATATATTTCTTTAGCATTCTTTTCTTTGGCCTGATTGAAAAAAAATGGCTCAGCCCCTAGTCTGAAAGCCATAATATAGAGCGTCATAAATACCCCCAGCTTATAACATGCGGCATAAATACCCATTGTTTCTTTACCCAAATATTTAGTCATTAGAAGTTTGTCCAGATTTTCGTTAGTTATAAAAGCAATTCCGGCAATCATCAGGGGCAACCCGTAATATAACATTCTTACCAGTAACTTCTTGTCAAATATAAACTGGAACTTGAATAATATTGGAGAGAGAATAATAAAGGTCACAACACTTGCAACCAGATTTGCAATAAAAATATATACTACCAGCGCATGTTCATCAAAATGATCACTGATAAACACCGGAACATAATTTCCATTTTTCAAGGCATAAGGGACATAAAGCAAAAAATACAAATTAATAGCTGCGTAAATCACAATATTCAAAACCTTGTAAGCCGCAAACCTTATGGGTCGATTAGTAACCCTCAGGTAAGCAAATGGGACGACGACCAGCGTGTCAAACGTAGTTACCAAAATCAATATTTGAAAATACAAGGGCTCAGCAAATCCAAAATATGCAGACAGGCTTTCGCTGTACAACAGCATTATAAATAAGAAAAGCAGCGTGGTTACAAATAAACTGATAAAAGTAGTAGAGATTACTTTGCCTTTATCTTTTTCTTTCGTGAAGAATCTGAAAAATGCCGTTTCCATGCCATAGGTTAAAATGGCATTAAAGTAAGCGGCATAGACAAAATAGATAGTGTTTTCCGCAAATTTATTTGAAGCTAAAGTACTCGTGTGTAATTTGACCAACACAATATTAATTGCCCGCGGTAAGACGGCAGCAATCCCATAAATGATAGTGTCTTTAAAAAACCGATTTAACGTACTCAATCTTATCTATTTGATGTATTAACGAACAAAAATAGATTTTATGTAATACAAATACATGAAAGATTGATTTTTTTTTCAAAGCTTTATACAGCGTAAACCCCTACTGATATCTCGTAGGTTTTCGGGATTAGATTTTCTATGTTAATTTTTCTTTTTACTCTAAATAAAATGAAATGACAGTCTGGCATAAGGACATAAAAATAAATATTCCACTAAAATAACAGTAGAACCAAAAAAAATGAACAAGGAACTTAGATTTTTGATTTCAGAACTTTTTAGTTCATCATTCTCAATCGATGTTCCTTGTTCAAAATTAATTAATAAATTTAAAATCTGTCATCAAGGCATCAAGATCAAAGCATAATCGCCGGATAACCAGATGTTTCTTAGAGTCAATAAATTACACTACCCCTTGTGCAAGCATGGCATCTGCTACCTTAACAAAACCAGCAATATTAGCGCCTCGTACATAGTCGATGTATCCATCCTCATCTTTACCATATTTGATACATGAATCATGGATATCTGTCATGATCTGTTTTAATTTATTATCTACCTCTTCACGAGTCCAGTTCATACGAAGAGAATTCTGACTCATCTCCAATCCGGATGTTGCAACACCTCCGGCATTTGAAGCTTTACCAGGAGCAAAAAGTATTTTTGCCTCATGGAAATCTGCAATGGCCTGATGCGTTGATGGCATGTTAGCTCCTTCACTTACACAAATGCAACCATTTGCAAGAAGGGCTTTCGCATCTTTAGCATGCAGTTCATTTTGTGTTGCACATGGTAAGGCAATATCACATTTTTCTTTCCATGGTGTTTCCCCTTTCACAAACTTCGCAGAAGGATACTTTTTAACATATTCACTGATTCTTCCTCTTTTAATATTTTTCAGATCCATAACAAAATCTAATTTTTCTGCATCGATGCCATCCGCATCAAAAATATATCCTGAAGAATCAGACATGGTCACCACTTTTCCACCCAGATCAGTCACTTTTTCTGTAGCAAATTGTGCCACATTTCCAGAACCCGAAACTAAAATAGTTTTTCCTTTGATACTATCCTCTTGTGTATTCAACATGCTCTCAGCAAAATAAACAGTACCATATCCTGTCGCTTCCGGTCTGATCAATGAACCTCCCCATGACATTCCTTTGCCCGTTAAAACGCCGGTAAATTCATTTCTTAATTTTTTATAGGCTCCGTATAGAAATCCGATTTCTCTTCCTCCTACGCCAATATCTCCTGCAGGTATGTCCGTATTTGGACCTATATGACGATATAATTCTGCCATAAAGCTCTGGCAAAAACGCATAATTTCATTATCAGACTTTCCTTTAGGATCAAAATCCGATCCTCCTTTACCGCCACCCATTGGCAAGGTTGTTAAACTATTTTTAAAAACCTGTTCGAATGCTAAGAATTTTAAGATACTCATATTCACGGAAGGGTGAAAGCGCAATCCGCCTTTATAAGGTCCTATCGCAGAATTCATTTGAATTCTATATCCGCGATTTACCATGATCTCTCCTTCATCGTCTATCCAAGGTACTCTGAATGTTATTGCGCGTTCCGGTTCAACCATTCTAAGCAATACATTTTTACCATAATAAATCTCTTTTGTTACTATATATGGAATAACTGTTTCGGCTACTTCCTGAACAGCTTGCAAGAATTCCGTCTCATGACCATTCCTTACTTTTACCTCTTCCATAAAACCTTCAATAATTGATTTCATAATTTTTGGTGTATTAAATTACTAATTTTAAATTTTATTGTACAAAAATAAAGTATTTATTGATAATTCTATAATAATATGATTTATATTTTTCTTTTTGAAGAACCTCATTTTACCTAAATAAGAAAATTAATTCACTTTGTTTTATTTTAAAAAAACGTAAATTTGCGCTTTTAATTTTGATTACACATGAAGGATAAAATAAATGACTTGCTTGAAAAAGTTAATCAATTTGAAACAAAATCTTTAGAAGAAGTTGAAGCCTTTAGAATAAAATATTTAGGAAGCAAGGGACACCTCAAACAGCTTTTTAAAGATTTTAAAGATATCGAACCCTCTTTGAAAAGAGAGATCGGTCAGGCTTTAAACGGTTTGCGTACTACTGCCACGGAAAAATTAAGCTCCCTTAAATCTGTTTTAGAGGAAACCGAAAGTACTGGCGGCAGTATTGATGATTTGACCCGTCCGGCCAGACCAATTGAACTAGGCGCCCGCCACCCCATATCGATTGTGAAAAACAAAATAATAGATGTTTTTTCCAGAATTGGTTTTACAGTCTCGGAAGGCCCCGAAATTGAAGATGACTGGCACAATTTTACCGCACTTAATTTACCTGAATATCATCCGGCAAGAGATATGCAGGATACTTTTTTTATTGAAAAAGATCCGGATGTACTATTGCGCACGCACACCTCGTCTGTACAGGTGAGATATATGGAACACAACAAGCCTCCTATTAGAACAATATCTCCGGGAAGAGTATTCAGAAATGAAGACATATCTGCAAGGGCACACTGTATCTTCCATCAGGTAGAAGGATTATATATCGATACGGACGTTTCTTTTGCCGACTTAAAACAGACATTGCTCTACTTCACAAAAGAAATGTTCGGAAAATCTAAAATAAGATTGCGTCCTTCCTATTTTCCATTTACGGAACCCAGTGCAGAGGTGGATATTTATTGGGGTTTAGAAACCGAAGTAGACTATAAAATAACAAAAGGAACAGGTTGGTTAGAAATTATGGGCTGCGGAATGGTAGATCCGAATGTCCTGAAGAACTCCAAAATTGATCCTCAAAAATATAGTGGTTTTGCCTTTGGAATGGGCATCGAAAGAATTGCCATGCTCTTATATCAAATTCCGGATATTAGAATGTTCTATGAAAATGATGTTCGCTTTTTGGAACAATTTAAATCCGTGATCTAATTTTTTATAATGGAACACTTGAAGGAATATCTTTTAGCGTCTGGATTTCATTGTATAAAGTTAAAAAAAACCGTAACGAATCACTTTGAATTAAAAGTAAAAATAAACGATGTAAAAGGAAGGTTTATACTGGATACCGGGGCATCTAATTCCTGTGTTGGATTTGATCAGGTTGAACTCTTTCATCTGGACAGTCAGGAATCAGAGCATAAAGCAAGTGGTGCGGGTACAACAGAAATCGAAACTAAAATTTCAAAAAAAAACAAATTGAAAATTGGTGGATATCTCTTAAAAAAAACTTCCTTGATTTTGATTGATTTGATGCACATTAACCACGCTTTGGAAAAACAAAATGCAAATCCTATTCAGGGGATTATCGGAGCAGATATTTTACACAAAGGAGAAGCAATAATTGACTACAAAAAAAAGTATTTATTTTTGAAATCTAAATAATTATTAAGTCCATGGGGAAATCAGATAATAGATATAATTTGCGTGGCGTTTCTGCTCAAAAAGAGGACGTTCACAAAGCAATAAAAAAAATTGATAAAGGATTATTTCCAAAATCTTTTTGCAAAATCATACCGGATTACCTCACTAATGATGAAGACTATTGCATAATAATGCATGCCGATGGCGCCGGAACGAAGTCTTCTTTGGCATATATGTATTGGAGAGAAACAGGAGACCTGTCCGTTTGGAAAGGCATTGCCCAGGATGCCCTGATCATGAATATTGACGATCTGCTATGTGTTGGTGCCACGGATAACATTCTGCTCTCATCAACTATAGGAAGAAATAAAAATTTGATCCCGGCAGAAGTTCTGTCGGCGATAATAAATGGAAGTGAAGCGTTACTTCAGGAGTTGAATAAATTTGGTGTTACTATTCATTCAACAGGAGGAGAAACAGCAGACGTGGGTGACCTGGTACGAACTATCATAGTGGATTCAACCGTAACCGCCAGAATGAAACGCAGCGATGTAATTGACAATGCTAATATTAAAGCAGGTGATGTGATCGTTGGTCTGGCGTCTTTTGGACAAGCGACTTATGAGACTGAATATAACGGAGGTATGGGCAGTAATGGGTTAACCAGTGCCCGCCATGATGTTTTTGGAAAATACCTGGCCGAAAAATATCCTGAGAGCTTTGATCCATCGGTACCGGATGAACTGGTATACTCCGGCAACCACAAACTTACTGACACAATTAAAGACCTTGCATTAGACGCCGGTAAATTGGTTCTTTCCCCTACTCGGACATATGCTCCAATCATAAAAAAAATACTTGAAAAACACAGAAAAGAAGTACATGGTATGGTACATTGTAGTGGTGGTGCTCAAACTAAAATACTCCATTTCGTTGACAATTTGCATATCATTAAAGACAATTTATTTGAGGTCCCGCCATTGTTTCGTTTGATCCAGGAACAATCCGGCACAGACTGGCGAGAAATGTATCAGGTTTTTAACTGTGGTCACAGGATGGAATTATATGTGCCTCAAGAACTTGCGAATGAGATTATTCGTGTTTCCAAATCCTTTAATGTCGACGCACAGATCGTTGGCAGGGTTGAATCGTCGTCAGAAAAGCAGCTTACCATATTAAGTGAATTCGGTGAATTTATTTATTGACATGTTAACTTTTATGTTTATTTGTAACAAAAGATAAATTTATTATACCTATTACAAAACAAACCTAAATGATTTCGCACTTTTTAAAATTGGAATGGAAACAATTCTTCCGTTCCTCCTATTGGCAAAAAAGCATTGCACTAAATTTATTATTGGCTTTTTTTGGGCTATTTCTTATTGTGATGTTTTTATCGATGGGAATTGCATTATATCCGATATTAAAAGAAGAATTTCCTGCTTCCGATCCCTTTATAATGGTGAATAACATTTTGTTCTATTGGTTCTTAGCAGATCTCGTAATCCGGTTTTTCTTCCAAAAATTGCCGGTAATGAGCGTAAAACCGTTGTTGACATTACCTATAAAAAAAAGTAAAATAGTACATTATGTATTGGGGAAATCCACTTTATCCTATTTTAATTTTTTATTGATGTTCGCCGTAATTCCCTTTGGAATTATGTTAATAACAAACGGTTACAATGTCACTATGGTTTTGTTTTGGATATTTGTTCTGATAGGCATTACCTTAATTATTAATTTTTTAAATTTTTTAATTGAAAATCTTGCAGCGAAAACCGACTTGTCCTTTTTGCCTATAATTGCTTTCACAGGAGTATTATATGCACTCAATTATTTTGATATCATCTCATTTTCAACTTTAGTTTCAAACGGAATCGTGGGTGTTGCCAATAACCCTTTTTTAATTTTGATTCCAATAGCGATTTTATCGGGACTCTATTTTTACAATTACAAGATTTTAAAAGGAAAACTATATATTGATAATTCGTTAAAATCAAAAGCACTTGAAGCGAAAACAACTGATCTGTCCTGGACTAATAAATTTGGCGATATTGCACCATTCATGCAATTGGATATCAAATTGTTATTGCGTAATAAAAGACCCAGATCTTCCATTTTTATATTGATAATTGGATTGTTATACGGTTTGTTTTTCTATCCAAATCCGCTATACCAAGATAGAGTTTGGATGTTTGTTTTTGTTGGAATTTTTGTTACAGGTATCTTCCTGATCAATTTTGGGCAATTTATTCCGGCCTGGGATAGTGGTTATTATAAAATGTTAATGAGTCAGAATATTAAATATGAACAATATTTAAAATCTAAATTCACTTTGATGTCGGCAAGTGTGGTCATCATGTTTATATTGAGCATTCCTTATGTTTATTTTGGTTGGAACATTCTCCTTGCACATTTTGTTGCTGCTGTTTATAATATTGGAATCAACACACATGTTATAATGTTTGCAGGAGCTTATAACCGAAAAAAAATTAATTTAGACCAAAGGGCGGCTTTTAATTATCAGGGTACCGGAGCTGTACAATGGTTGGTTGGATTCCCTCTATTGATCTTGCCAATACTGATTTTTTTACCTTTTTATTATTTTATTAGTTTTGAAAGTGGTCTCCTGGTTTTGATAGTCCTGGGCTTAACCGGAATCGTCCTTCATCAAAAAATAATGAAACTCATAACAAAAAAATACTTAGCATCTAAATACGAAATGATCAACGCTTTCAGTCAAGAAAATTAATACGACAATATCTATGATACAATCCTCAAATCTTTCCAAAAATTATGGTGTCACAACTGTTTTAAAAATAGAGGAACTAGTAATTCCAAAGGGCCAAACTTTTGGTTTGGTTGGAAACAATGGTGCCGGAAAAACAACTTTTTTCAATTTATTACTGGATCTGATTCAACCTACAACAGGTCAAATTACCTCTAATGGAATTGAGGTGGATAAAAGCGAGGACTGGAAACCATTTACCTCCGCCTTTATTGATGAAAGTTTTTTAATCGGTTACCTGACACCGGAAGAATATTTTTATTTTATAGGTGATCTGCGAGGAAGGAATAAGGCAGACATTGATACTTTTTTAGAAGATTTTGAAGAGATCTTTAATGACGAAATATTAAATAAAAAAAAGTATTTGCGGGACCTGTCAAAAGGGAATCAAAAAAAAGTTGGCATTGTGGCCGCATTAATTGGAGATCCTGAGATTATAATCCTGGATGAACCTTTTGCAAATTTAGATCCTACAACACAAATTCGCCTAAAGAAAATGCTTAGATCTTTATCGGAGAACAAAGAAGTTACTGTTTTGGTTTCGAGTCACGATTTAAACCATATAACAGAAGTTTGTGAGCGCATCGTTGTTCTTGACAAAGGGCTAATAGTTAAAGACCTTAAAACTTCATCAGAAACCTTAAAGGAATTAGAAAGCTATTTTGCTGTTTAATTATCGGCAACCTCTATTAATTCATTTCTTTTAAAAAACGAAGATAGCGAATAAGATGCGAGGCATATTTTTTTTGGAATAGCCGTAGCTATTTCAAAATAAAATTAACGAAGTAGATTGTTTGCTGTCTTCGTTCCTAAAGGGTTTTCAGCGGTTTTCCAATACATCTTTAAATTTTTTCGCATTATCCCGTCCGTTCAGGCGGGTAGGGCTTCAAAAACTTTCATTGTTTTGAAAAAACGCTGAAAATTTTA
>Ga0164313_10005402_pt1 | contig 11306 bp, 8 predicted proteins | sample GuaBasSedimGuay4_FD_113735 | JGI IMG/M metagenome (GOLD analysis project Ga0164313, IMG submission 113735) | Subseafloor sediment microbial communities from Guaymas Basin, Gulf of California, Mexico - Guay4, Core 4569-4, 0-3 cm | ecosystem: Environmental > Aquatic > Marine > Hydrothermal vents >...
AACGCCAGTGCCGATGTAAATCCGGTCAATCTGCTGGCTTTGGTGTTGTTGGGTACTCCCAGGCACGCGCTGGGTGAAAAACTGCTGAGTAGCCAGCTTGAGCTGTACAAGCACTTGCTGGGTAACAAACCCACGCCGGAACGTACAACACTGACCGAAAAGACCGCAGAAGAAATCATCGCTTACGGGTTTGAAATGAAAATACTGCAGCGCCAGGATCCGGACCTTGGCGATATCATTTCTATTGAATCTGACCGGGCCCTCGGCCTCACCTACTTTCGTAACAATGTCGCACACCTGATGGCATTGCCATCTCTGGTTGCCTGTTGTTTCCTGGAGCATCATCGATTCTCTATCGCCAATCTGCGCAGGGCAGCTATCGGCATACAACCGTTTTTACAGGCCGAGCTGTTTCTGCCCTGGGGTCAACGCGACTTTACCCGCGCGCTTGATGAATCCATTGAGCAACTGGTTCAGTACGGTTTGCTGAACCGTGACGATGATGGCAAAACCCTGTCCCGTGCCAGCGAAAATCCGGAAGCGGGCATGCAGCTCAGGATTCTCGCCCATAGCCTGCTGCAAACTGTGCAGCGCTACCTGATCACGATTTCCATATTGGCCCGCAGTGGCTCCGGTGCCCTGAGCAGGGCTGAACTCGAACGCCATTGCATTAAGACCGCACAACGAATCTCCATGCTGCATGAGTTCAACTCACCGGAATTCTATGACCGCGCATTATTCAGGGGGTTTATCGCACAGTTACGCAAGATCGGTTTCCTGTCGACCAACAAGGACAATAAGTTGCTGTTTGATCAGCGCCTGGAAAAGATCAGTGATGACGCCAGATTCATCCTTGGCGAAGTCATCAGGCATGAAATTGATCAACAGTCACCGGCCAAAGAACAAAAGGATGCGGAGAATGCAGGGGAGAAACCCCGGCAAGAGACAGAAAATTAAGCGTCCAGATCCGGTATAAGCTTTGATTCGAGACGCTGGATCCAGTCTTTCAATTTCAACTTACGTTTTTTCATCCGCCGCATACGCAATTGATCCTGCCAGGGATCAATCGACATGCGTCCGATTGCCTGGTCAAGGTCACGGTGTTCCTCGCGCAACTCTGCGAGTAATTGCCTTGTCTCTGCGGTATCTTCTGATTTCATGTTATTTAATATAGACTGCTTTCATTCACTATAGCACCCACTGTGCATTTTTATGGACCGTTCGAGGAGAATCCCACCCATGGATAGAAGAAAGTTTGTTGGCGCAGCAGGACTGGCAGGGGCAGCCGGGCTATTAAGTGCTTGTGGAAATCAGGGTAATACACAAACAGAATGTGGCGGGGAAACCTCGGGTAAAACTTTCAAATGGAAAATGGTCACATCATGGCCGCGCGATTTCCCCGGTTTGGGTACTGGTGCCAACCGGCTGGCCGAAACCATAGGCAAGCTTAGTAACGGCCGGCTAACGGTTAAGGTTTACGGGGGCAACGAACTGGTGCCGGCATTTGAGGTATTTGATGCGGTATCGCAGGGCACCGCAGAAATGGGTCACAGCGCCACCTACTACTGGAAAGGCAAGGCACCTGAAGCACAGTTTTTTGCCGGGTTTCCTTTCGGAATGACCGCGCAGGAACTGCATGGATGGATCTATTATGGCGGTGGTCTGGAGTTATGGCAGGAGGTATACGCACCGCACGGCCTTGTACCCTTTCTCGCTGGCAGTTCCGGCCCGCAGATGGGTGGCTGGTTCAACCTCGAAATTAACAGCCTGGATGACCTGAAAGGCCTCAAGATGCGTATTCCCGGACCGGGTGGGGAAATCCTCAAGCGTGCCGGCGGGACACCACAGACCATTCCCGGGGCAGAGCTATTTACCGCCCTGCAAACCGGCACTATTGATGCTACCGAGTGGGTCGGTCCATATAACGACCTCGCCTTCGGCTTGTTCAGGGCGGCAAAGTACTATTACTACCCCGGCTGGCAGGAGCCCGGCACCGGTCTTGAGTGCATGATCAACCAGGAAGCCTGGAATTCTTTGCCCGAGGATCTGCAAGCAATCGTTAAAACAGCCTGCCAGGCTGCAGTGATGGATACATTGTCAGACTTCACCTACAACAACGGCATAGCGCTGCAGACTTTACTCAACAAGCACGATGTGCAGTTGCGGCGTTTCCCCGATGAAGTGCTCAACCGCTTGAGTGAACTCAGCGAAGAACTGGTCAAGGAAATGGCCGCTGAAAACGACCTGATGGGTCGAATTTACGCCTCATACAAGGCCTATCTGGAGATCGTCACCCCCTGGACCAACATCTCCGACCGCACCCTTTTGAACCTGCGACCCGGACCCTTCTGAACCTGCACAATCATCGCGGCGAGACGCCGCTCCTACAACACCCGAACCTGTAGGAGCGGCGTCTCGCCGCGATTATGCACAGGATGTGCGGTATATCGCGATAGAGCACATGGATGTGTGGCGCGATTTTACGGGCCGGAATAGATTACCGATGGCAGCCAGGTGGCGATTCCCGGCCATAGTGACAACATTCCCAGCATCAGTAGCTGGATCAGGATGAATGGGATCACGCCTTTATAAATCGCAGACGTGGCAACTTCCGGTGGCGTCACGCCCCTTAGATAAAACAATGAGAAACCAAATGGCGGGGTCAGAAACGAGGTCTGTAAATTGATCGCGATCATGATACCCAGCCAGATTGGATCAATACCCATGGCCAGTAATATCGGACCAACAATCGGGATCACCACGTAGGTAATCTCGATAAAATCCAGGATAAAGCCCAGCAGGAACAGCACCAACATCACCACCAGCAATGCACCGACCTCACCCCCCGGCAGGTTTGTCAGCAGCGACTGTACATATTCATCACCGCCATAGCCGCGAAATACCAGGCTGAACAATGACGCACCAATCAGAATCATGAACACCATTGCACTCACGCGGGCAGATTGATAAACGACAGCACGCAGGGTTATAAGCGACAGTTGCTTCTGCTTCAGCGCCAGCAACATTGCGCCAGTGGCACCGACCGCCGCTGCTTCGGTCGGTGTTGCCAACCCCATCAGGATTGAACCCAGGACCGCTACGATCAACAGCAAGGGTCCCGCTAACAGGCCCAGTAAGGCCATTAACGTGACTTTTTCATCAGCTTCCTGCTTAACCGCCGGCATCAGTGAAGGCTTGATCAAAGCAACCGCGGCGAGGTACAGCATATAAAGACCCACCAGCGCCAACCCCGGCAGCATCGCACCGGCAAACAGCTCACCAACGGAAATTGTTTCGGGGCTGAATATGCCCATTTGCAACTGGGCCTGCTGATACGCGTTGGAAAGTACATCGGCAAGCAGGATCAGGACAATGGATGGAGGAATAATCTGACCGAGTGTACCGGCCGCACAGATCGCGCCGGTGGCAATGGATGGATTGTACTGATGTCTCAACATGGTCGGTAAAGACAACAGCCCCATGGTCACCACGGTAGCGCCCACAATTCCGGTACTGGCTGCCATTAGCGTGCCCACCAACATCACAGCCAGACCAAGCCCACCGGGAATTCTCCGCATTAGCTGGGCGAGTGCCTGTAATAGTTGATCGGCCAGCTTCGACTTTTCCAGCATCACACCCATGAACACAAATACCGGCACTGCGATCAATGTCTCATTACTCATGATGCCGAAAATACGGCTTGGGAAAGCATGCAGAAACGATGGATCAAACACGCCTGTCATAATACCAATCAAGGCGAATATCAGCGCAATCCCGGCCAGTGTAAATGCCACCGGAAAACCCGCCAGCAATGACAATGCCGCGGCAAGGAATAAACCCAGTGACATCAAGCCAGCCATATCAATCCACTTTTCAAACAACAATGACCAGTGCTTTGATGCCGGCAAAGCGCACTTTTCCGGCCAATGCCGTCACAGGCCTGCGGTAAACACGGTTTTTTACTCACAGATGCCCCCGCTAAATAAAAAAACATAGGCTTAATGAGCTTGTCGGTAATTTATCATTCAGGACGCTCTATATATGCTTGATTATTATATATTTAATTCATTACTGCTTAAAATTTGAAATCCGCATAATCTTAACATGTCACCAACCATGGGCGCTTTCAGGATATTTATTCACAGAGTTATCCACAGGCCGGTCCACAACATTGTTACTATTTCCACCTAATGCACTTGCCAACCATTTTCAGCATCGAGCCAAAGCGTTACAATAGCCCGTTTCCCGGTCGACCATTTATTACGATGCAGCAAACTGCTGACAGGATATGCTTTCTTGAAAGAACATGTTGAAGAATTACTGATCCAGGCTCTTTTGCACCTGATACGCGATGGTGTTTTGGGAAAGGATTGCGATGTCACTCCACAGTTGGAGCGGACACGCTCGCCCGAGCATGGTGAGTTTGCCTCCAACCTTGCCATGGTGCTGGCCAAAAAGGCAGGAATAGCACCACGTGAACTGGCACAGGCGATCATCGATAAGCTGCCGCGCTCGCGCCAGGTTAATCGCGCCGAAATAGCCGGGCCCGGATTTATCAATTTTTATATGAACCACGTTGCCCTGACAGGCGTGGTCAACGACGTCCTCTATCATGGCGATCAATATGGTCATGTGCCCGCCAACCCCGAGCACGAAATTACCGTGGAGTTTGTTTCGGCCAACCCCACCGGACCATTGCACGTGGGCCACGGTCGTGGCGCTGCCTATGGCGCCAGCCTTGCCAGTATCCTGCAAGCCGCAGGCTTTGTGGTTCAGCGCGAATATTATGTAAATGACAATGGCCGCCAGATGGATATCCTGGCTGCAAGTGTCTGGCTACGCTATCTCGAGCTGTGTGGCGAACAACTGCGCTTCCCGGAAAATGGCTACCGCGGTGACTATGTCTATGACATTGCCCGGAAAATTCGCGAGGAAGAGGGTGACCAATGGCGCTTCAAAGGTCAGGACGTCATGGATAATCTGCCACCGGATGAAGCGCAGGGTGGTGACCGTGAAATTCATATCGATGCGGTCATTCAACGTGCCAGTGAAATGCTGGGACACGCCGGCTACCTGACCTTTTTTGATGTGGCTGTCGACAGTATTCTCGAAGACATACAACATGACCTGACAGGATTTGGCGTTATCTTTGACCATTGGTTTTCCGAGAAGAAGCTGGAAGACAGTGGTGCCATTGAACACGCTATCGAGCTCCTGGATAAAAATGGCCACCTGTACAAAAAGGATGGTGCCACCTGGTTTCGGGCATCGGATCTTGGAGATGAGAAAGACCGGGTCGTGATCCGTGAAAATGGGCGTACAACCTATTTTGCTTCCGACATTGCTTATTTTCTGAACAAGATGGAACGCGGGTTTGAACGTGCGATTTATGTTTTCGGCGCCGATCACCATGGTTACATTGCCCGCTTGCGGGCTGCCGCCATCGGTATGGGGGAGGATCCGGACCGACTGGAGATCATACTGGTTCAATTCGCCGTTTTATTCCGCGAAGGCAAAAAAGTTCAGATGTCTACACGTTCAGGGCAGTTTATAAAGCTGCGCGAACTTCGGGAAGAAGTTGGCAAAGATGCCGCACGTTATTTCTATGTTATGCGCTCGCATGATCAACATCTTGATTTTGATCTCGACCTTGCCAAATCACGCAGCAACGAGAATCCGGTGTATTACATCCAGTACGCCCATGCGCGTATTTGCAGTGTGTTCCGAAATCTTGAACAGATGAATGAGAACCACAACCAGGCGATTGGCGAAGCCGCATTGAATTTGCTGACCGAGCCAAACGAGATCAAGCTGCTGCGTGAGCTGAGCCGTTACCCGGAGATCATCGAGGCAGCGGCACGCTTGCGTGCACCACACCTGCTCGCGCATTACCTGCAGGCACTGGCAACCGAATTCCATGCCTACTACAACTCACAACAGTTTCTCGTCGATGACGAAAACATCAGGAATGTACGTCTGAACCTGATCCTCGCAACCCGTATCGTTCTGGCTGGTGGCCTGGACTTACTGGGGATTTCCGCACCGGAGTCCATGTAATCGTGGCCAAACGCAGAAAGGCGGGTAAACGACCCGCTGGACGTAAAAAGGCTTCCGGCGGAATTCCTGCCTGGTTCTGGTTGCTGGGTGGCATCATCATCGGCCTGGGCGGCGCCGTTGCGTTAATGTTCAAGGGCTATTTGCCCGAGTTAAAACAAAGCACGCCTGTTGTCGACAGCAAGCCCTCTGCTGCTTCGGAAGCGGCTTTACTGGAAGACAAGGCTGAATCATCCAAACCCAAGAAGCCCCGCTATGACTTTTTTACCGTTTTGCCTGAAATGGAAGTGGTGGTTCCTGAACAGGAGTTAAAACGCAAAGCAAAACCCCTGCCCGAAACCACCAGTACCAGTCGCCCTGATACCGGTGACCGGGATAAGTACGTTCTGCAGGTAGGCTCTTTTCAGAGCTCTTCTGATGCAGAAGAAAGAAAAGCCCGCCTGGCAATGAGCGGGTTAATCGCAAATGTGCAAACCGTTACGGTCAATGGTCAAACCTGGCACCGCGTGCGGGTCGGACCATTCGAAGGTGCACGCAAGGCCGATGAAGTCAGGCGAATGCTGGCTGATAATAATATTGATACGTTGGTTATGAAGGTAAAACCTTAACAGTGTTATTCCGAATTAACGGCGTCATTCCGAATTAACGGCGTCATTCCGAATTAGCAGCGTCATTCCGAATTAGCAGCGTCATTCCGGCGAAAGCCGGAATCCATTTTTCCCAGTGTTCAATAAAAAGCAAAGAGCAAATGGGTCCCGGCTTTCGCCGGGATGACGGTGCCACTTTTCAGGGTTAATACAAATTCGGACTCTCACCTACATTGGTTTTAGTTGGTTTTGCCTTCCGGCTATTCCAGCCCTTAAATGCTGACCACAAAGCTGATCCATCCCAATCAACAATTCCCTCACTAGCAAACCCGCTGGAATCAAGTTCAGCAATGCACTGCTCAAGTGCCTGGTCACCACAGCCCGCGCCGAAATCCCGCATGCTTCCACGCATGGATTTTGGTGCGTAATTTCTGATCCACTGCGCCAGATCTTTTCGCGCAGTGGGTGCATTACCCTTCTGGCAGGCCTGTTGCAGTTGCTTTAACAATGCTTTTTCGTCCAGCGTGGCTGATCCATTAGAGCTGGCAGGAATGTTTACTACGGAACCCCGACGATAGTAGAAAAACAAGGTTAGCAACCACAGAAAGGCAAACACCCCTGTTGCTGACTTCCACAACAATGCGTTAACGCCAGACCAGGACTGCCCATTCACCGCATCAATAACGCCAGCAACCGTGCCATCCGGGGCAACAGGCACCGCCGCTGCCACGGGCGCTAAATCCGATGGTAAAACGGTAATCCTATGTTCGGGCAATATGGCAGTGCGTTGGCGATGACTAACCGTATCCCACCAATCCAGCCGGATCTCGGGCAATACCATTTCACCGGCACTCTCCGGTACGATCGCATATCGAAATTCCTTGTGCCCCAGAACCCACTCACCATCATCACGGCTAATACCCTGCGGTTGGTCGGGGTAGATACGGGTATCGGACATGTCCGGCCAGGCCGGCTCTTCCAGCATGTGCTCTTCCAGTCCAACCGCGTCGAGGATGACTGTACGGGTAACAGGCTCACCGACATGCAGTTTTTCATTATCCGAAATCTTTTGCGACAAGGTGATTCGGCGCGCCGGCAACCAATAGTCACCGCTGAATTTATCAGGCCTTGGGCTAATCTCCAGTTCCAGGGGCTCACTTGTCACCCGTACACGACGGCCACGAACTGATGGCTGCCACAATCGATCTGACGGACGCTCAATCAGGCGCCCGGATAGTGTCATAGGCGGAATGATCAGGCTGCCTGAGCGCTCGGGAAAGATGGCATAACGCCGTTCGAGCACCCGGTACTTGTTGCCATTACGCTCAGCCTGGTAAGGCACCTCATCCAGTAAGCGCACAGAGGCCTGTAGAGGTGCGGGAGGGTTAATCGCTGCCTCGGTAAGGTTTGCCTGGTAGAAAATCCGCACCATCAAACTCACCTGTGACAGCACGTAATAGGGGCCGCGATCCGGCATGACCGTTACTTCGATAAAGACTGGCTCAGGGTCTCCCGCTGCAAGTGCCGGAGCCGCAGATACTTTTAAGACCAGGGGCGAGGAAGAAGCGCCGGGGAATTTCAGTGCCGGTATCTTGAGATTACCCGCACGTTTTGGTTCCAGGGTGATCACCAGGCGGACATAGGCTGTCCTGCGGCCGTTAACAAAAGACATCTGGGTTTCCGAGCGCCGGTCAAGCACATCGAAATCCGTATTCAAGGCAGTGAGGTCGGCATCGAGTGACTGGTCGGTATCATCGGTTTGCAGAGTCAAGGTAACCGTTTCACCAACCACCGCATTGTTTCGATCCAGTTTGGCGGTCACAACAGCAGCCTGTGCGACTGAGGCAACCATTATCAGCACAACCGTTAAAGCAAACAGCTGCATTTTTTTAATCATCATTATTCTCATTCCTGCTCACCAGGTCTCTGATTCATCAGCAGGCGCGCCACGGCGCTGATGCTGGTTACGAAATTTGCGTCTCAGCAGACCGCCCGGGTCATCCGGTATACGCCGTAACCACTGTTCCATGGCCTGGGCATCCTCTTCAGACCAGTTCTGTTCCATTTCCGACGGTTTGGGCTGGCCTTCCTGCTCGCCCTCCTGTTCTTGATCGGACTCATCCTCTTTCTGCTCACCATCCTGCTGGTCATCAGATTGCTCATCACTCTGCTCACCATCCTCGGATTGATCACCTTCCTGATCCTCGGATTCATCGCCCTGCTGATCTTCCTGGTCTTGCTTTTCCTGTTCTTGCTGCTGCTTCATTTGCTCAACCAGATCGCGGTTAAAAGTAGCATCTTCCATCTGCGGATCAAGTTCGAGCGCGGCATCATAGGCCGCAATAGCCGCCTCAAACTCTCCCACCTGCGCCATGGCATTGCCACGGTTGTAATGCGCATCCGTCAGGGCAGTACCCGAGGGACCCGGTTGTGACCAGGACTGGCCGGCGCGGGAAAAATCACCGCTGCGGTAAAAGGCCTCACCGGCGATGGCCGGGTCTTGCGCCAGTACTGCCGCATCTGCTGCACGTTCCTGCTGTAACGCTTTCTGGGCCTGTTGATCCCTGTTGGACCATAGGTCATCCCACATACCGGCACGGGCATCGTTGCTGATCAGAAGCGTGGGTAAAATCAACAACGGTAAAATAAACAACAAGCCGCGACGAAAGCTGAAAGCCACTATTGGCAATAGCAACAACACCAACCATGGCCCCGTGTCCTTCCAGCGCTCACCCAATGCCTCATCGCGTCGTGCGAACTCGCTACCTTCGGTTGAAGCCCAGGGAGAATCAATGTTGCTGCCAGCCGTCAGTTCCGAGTACCTGCCACCACCTGCACTGGCAATCGCCTGCAAAGCATCGCGCTGCAATCGTGCAACGACGATATTGCCCTTGCTGTCACTGATGAAACCATCACCACTGGGAATGGGTGCACCTTGCGGCGTACCGACTGCCAGCACCGAGGTGTAAATTCCTGCCCTGGCCAGATCCGCAGCCTGGGTGACGGCTGCCTGGCTGCCACTGTCGGCAATCAGTAATATCTCTCCGCTTACAAAACCGGATCTTTCCAGCAATTCAGCCGCCATTTCAAGTGCACGATCCGGGCGGCTTCCGGCTACCGGAATCACATCCGGGCGCAGCGCAGGCAGCATATTCCTGATGGTATTGGTATCACTGGTCAAAGGTGAAACGACGAATGCATCACCGGCGTATGCCACCAGGCCGGTTTGGCCCTCGAGTGTCTCATCCAGCATATCGGACAAGCGGAAGCGTGCCTGCGTAAGCCGGTTGGGCTTGAGGTCCTCTGCCAACATCGACATCGACAGGTCCAGTACCAACACGCGGGCATCACGCGATGAGAATGAGCTGTCAGGCAATTTCTCCCAACTCGGCCCGGCCAGTGCAACAGCAGAAACCAGCCAAACCAGCCCGGCAATCCATGGGCCGGATTTACCGGGTTGTGCGGATGCTTTGCCAACACTTAACCAGCGCAATAAATGCTCATCGCATACCCTGCTCCAGTCACCGGACGGGCGACGCAAACGGCGCCAAAGTACGGGAATCAATATGGCCAGCGGCAACAACAGCAGCCAACCCGGACGGATAAAATGCAAGGCCATCAGGTCCATGTCGTCACCGGACGGAAGAAAAACGGCCTGATTGAGAACAGCGCCGCCAGCAGGGCCAGCACATAGGCCACACCCAGCGGCCAGAAGAACAGTTCATCGATTGGACGGATAATCTCAACATCACTCTCGACCGGTTCCAGCTCATCAAGGATCTCGTAAATTTTTTCCAGGCTGACGGCATCACGCGCCCTGAAATAACGGCCACCGGTGCGCTCGGCAATGGTGCGAAGAGTATCTTCATCCAGATCGGCTGAAGGATTAACCACACGGCTGCCAAAAAAGTCCTTCACCATCATTTCATCTGCGCCCACACCGACGGTGTAGACGGTCAAGCCGTCGCGGGCGGCGAACTCGGCTGCCTGTAACGGCTGTACTTCACCCGAAGTGTTTGCACCATCGGTCAATAAAACCAATACACGATCTGCAGCCGCATCATCCCTCAGACGTTTTACCGCCAGCCCAATCGCATCGCCAATGGCAGTCTCGCGTCCCGCCAGGCCAATTTCAGATTCATCGAGCAGAGTGGCTGTGGATTCGGTATCAAAGGTCAGCGGTGTCTGAAGATAGGCCCGGCTGCCAAACAGAATCAAGCCGACACGGTCACCATGGCGGCGCTGGATAAACTCACCGGCCACCTTTTTAACCACCTTAAGACGATTGACTGCGGTTTTATTCAGGATCATGTCCTGGGTATCCATGCTGCCGGAGATATCCACTGCCAGCAGCAGATCCCGACCGGTCACCGGTACGCTTTCGATTTCGCCAATCCACTGTGGTCGTGCGGCAGACAGCACCAGCAACAACCAGATCAACGCGGCAGACAGCGCCAGCCAGGGTCGCCGCATCCAGCCGGCCTGTTTGCCTGCAACCGCACCAAACCACGGTACCCGCAGAGCCTGTACATCACTGGATGGTGATGCCGGCAACAATTTCCGCAACAGCCATGGCAACGGTGCCAATAGAAGCAACCATGGCCAGGCAAGCGTAAAGCCCGTTGTGAGTACTTCTTCAGCCATGTTGCTTTATCCACGCACGTG
>Ga0164313_10005403_pt1 | contig 11305 bp, 11 predicted proteins | sample GuaBasSedimGuay4_FD_113735 | JGI IMG/M metagenome (GOLD analysis project Ga0164313, IMG submission 113735) | Subseafloor sediment microbial communities from Guaymas Basin, Gulf of California, Mexico - Guay4, Core 4569-4, 0-3 cm | ecosystem: Environmental > Aquatic > Marine > Hydrothermal vents...
TATGGTACGTTTATCCTACCATGCTGCAGCGTAACTCTTTATTACAGGAAGGCTGATAAGCAGTACGACACATATCGTTCTTAAAGAAACCCCACTCATTAAGGCTCATCAGGCGATGGGGGCCAAACTGGTTGATTTTGGCGGTTGGAATATGCCCATTCATTATGGTTCGCAAATTGACGAACATCATCAGGTGAGAAATGATGCGGGCATGTTTGATGTCTGTCATATGACTATTGTTGATTTACGTGGTTGTGAAGTGAATGATTATCTGGCAAAACTGCTGGCCAATGATGTCGCAAAAATTGCTGGAAAACCGGGTAAGGCCCTCTATAGCTGTATGCTCAACAATGATGGCGGCGTGATAGATGATTTGATTATCTATGTGATGGATCATGCCTGGGTGAGAGTGATTGTTAATTCCTCTACCCGAAAAAAAGATCTGGCCTGGATGCGCAGTCAGATTGGTACGATGGCAGTGGATCTCAATGAACGTGATGATCTGGCCATGATCGCCGTACAGGGGCCTAATGCCAGAGAGCTGGCGGCTAAAGCCCTGGGTGCTGAAATTGCCGGTGCAGAGGCGCTGAAACCGTTCAATGCTTTGCTGATTAATTTTGCTGGCTCTGGCTCTGGCTCTGGCCTTGGTGATAACAGTGAGGAACGCTTTGTTGCCCGTACAGGTTATACCGGTGAAGATGGTTATGAAATTGTTTGTCCTAATTCACAGGCTGAACAAATATGGCAACAGTTAGCGGCTGCCGGAGTTAAACCCTGTGGATTGGGTGCCAGAGATACACTGAGGCTTGAAGCAGGTATGAATCTCTATGGTAATGATATGGATGAAACTCAATCTCCTCTTGAAAGCGGTCTGAGCTGGACAGTGGATTTCAGTAATGAAAGGCGTCAGTTTACGGGTCGCACGGCACTGGAAAAGCAAAAGCAACAGGGATTGAAATATAAATTTGTCGGTTTGATCCTTAACGCTAAAGGTGTTTTGCGGGCTCACCAGACCGTGTTGCTTGATGGATCAGAAGCCACTGGAGAGTTAACCAGTGGTACTTTTTCACCAACGATGCAAAAAGCCATTGGTTTTGCCAGAGTGCCGCTAGCAGCAGGTGAAACCTGCCGGGTTGAAATAAGAAAAAAACACCTGGATGCAAAAATCATTAAGTTACCCTTTGTTCGCAACGGTAAAGTTCTGGCTAATTAATAACAATCTACAACTAGAGAAAGAAAATAAGGTAAAAGAAAATGAGTGATATTCCACAAGAATTAAAATACACCGCGTCCCATGAATGGGTTCGCCTGGAAGAAGATGGTTCCCTGACGATTGGCATCACCGAACATGCCCAGGGTTTGCTGGGTGATATGGTTTTTGTTGAACTGCCTGATATTGGTGATGAATTTGAAGCCGAACAGGATTGTGCAGTGGTTGAATCGGTTAAAGCGGCTTCAGACATTTATTGTCCGATTGAAGGTGAAATCATTGCTGTCAATGAAGAACTTGAAGATTCACCCGAGCAAATCAATGTCAATGCCTATCATGAAGGCTGGCTTTTTCGTATACAACCTTTAAAAGAAGATGATCTTGACGGTTTAATGAGTCCGGAGGATTATGCGGCACTGGTTGAATCTGAGTCAAACTAAATAATAAGAGTTTTATAAGATGCCCTACATACCCCACACACCGGACGAAGTGCAGCAAATGCTTGCTGCTATTGGTGTTGACTCTATTGATGATCTATTTGACGAGATCCCCCAGGCGCTGCGCTGCGCCAGCTTAACGGCTATCCCTGCAGGGCAGTCTGAAATGCTGGTACAACGTCTGTTGTCTGAAAAAGCCTTACTGGATGGCACGCCAATGTGTTTTGCAGGAGGCGGTGCTTATGAACATCATATTCCTGCCGCATTGTGGGAAATAGCAACGCGTGGTGAATTCTATTCAGCTTATACACCCTATCAGGCTGAAGCGAGTCAGGGCACATTGCAGGTTATTTATGAGTTTCAAAGCATGATAGCCAGTTTGACTGCAATGGATATCTCTAATGCCTCTTTATATGATGGCGCATCAGGTCTGGCTGAGGCTGTTTTAATGGCAGTACGTGCTAACCGTAAAGCAAAATCAAAACGCATTTTAATGCCTGAAAATGTGTCACCTGTGTACCGTCAGGTGGTCGAAACAATTGTAAAAAATCAAGGGATCACACTTGAGCTGATAAACTTTGACCCGGCTTCAGGCACCATAGATATGAGTACTCTGAGCGCTCAGTCTGAGCCATTTGCAGCCCTGGTGATACCGCAGCCTGATTATTTTGGCAGTATTGAAGAGGTGCACCAGTTAACTGACTGGGCCCATGAGCATGGTGGGCTGGTTATTGCACAGGTCAACCCCATTGCTCTGGCATTGTTTGAAGCACCGGGAAACTGGGGGGCAGAAGGGGCTGATATTGCTGTCGGTGAAGGTCAGCCTTTAGGGGTTCCACTATCATCAGGGGGCCCTTATATCGGTTTTATTGCCTGCAAACAAAAACTGGTCAGACAAATGCCCGGGCGTATCGTCGGCCGAACTGTTGATTTGGATGGTAAGTCTGGATTTACTTTAACCTTACAGGCCCGTGAACAGCATATACGCCGCTCCAAAGCGACCTCTAATATTTGTACCAATCAGGGGCTGATGGCAACGGCTGTCACCTTATATCTTGCTTTTCTTGGTGCCGATGGTTTGCAGAAAGTGGCTGCTGCCTGTGTTGCCAATACTCAGAAATTAATTGCCAGATTAGAGACTGTGCCAGGTATTGAATTTCCTTTTGGCAGGCATGTCTTTCATGAATTTGTCGTGTCTCTGGATGTTGATGTTAATCGTGTTCTGGAATCTCTGGCAGAACAAGATATTGTTGGCGGGATTAATATTTCCGGGCAATTCAGCTTAGCGAATAATGCCTGCGAAAATTTATTATTAATTTGCGTGACCGAAACAAAAACAGAAGATGAATTACACTTTTTTACCCGTACTCTGAATGACGTTCTTTGCAGACTAAGAGGGTCTCAACCTGATGACCATCAGGAGGAGGAACAACTCAGGAGGAACAACGATGACTAAAAGAATTGTTGAACAGCAGAGTGAAACGTTAATCTTTGAATTATCAGATAAAACGCGTCGCAGCTCTTCTTTGGCTCCTGATGTTGATGTCAGTGAAGTCTGTAAACATTTACCAGAGCATTTATTAAGAACACAACAACTGGAACTCCCACAGGTGGGAGAGTTACAGGTTGTGCGCCATTATACCCGTTTGTCGCAAAAGAACTTTTCAATTGACAGCCATTTTTATCCCCTGGGTTCGTGTACCATGAAATATAACCCACGAGTCTGTAATACTCTGGCACAACTGCCGGGTTTGATTGGCCGGCATCCTATGGCACATACCTCAATGAGCCAGGGCGTGATGAGCTGTTTATTTGACTTGCAAAGCATGTTGAAGGCGGCGACAGGTATGAAGCAGGTGTCACTCACCCCCATGGCCGGTGCGCAGGGTGAACTTGCCGGGGTGGCAATGATACGTGCCTATCATGATAATAATAATGATACGTTGCGCAGTGAAATTATTGTGCCTGATGCTGCTCATGGGACTAATCCTGCGACCGCAGTGATGTGCGGTTATAAAGTCAGAGAAATTCCCACCAATGAGCAGGGTGATATTGATCTTGATGCTCTGGAAAAAATAATTGGTCCCCAAACCGCCGGTATTATGCTGACTAATCCGTCAACGCTGGGTGTGTTTGAGCGAAAAATTAAACTGATTGCCGACATGATACATAAGGCCGGCGGCTTGCTGTACTATGATGGTGCCAATCTGAATGCCATCCTGGGTAAAGTTAAACCGGGTGATATGGGTTTTGATGTTATTCATATGAACCTGCACAAAACATTTTCTACGCCTCACGGTGGCGGTGGCCCCGGGGCGGGTCCCGTTGGCGTCAGTGAACGTCTGCAGCCTTTCCTGCCGGTGCCCATTGTTGGCCATAATGAACAGGCTTATTACTGGATCACAGAGCAGGAATTACCCTTGAGCATTGGTCATCTTTCAGCCTGGATGGGAAATATCGGCATTCTTCTGCGTGCTTATATTTATGCCTTATTATTGGGGCGCGAAGGAATGGAGCGGGTGGCTGATTATGCCACATTGAACGCCAATTATTTGTTAAAACGCCTGTCAGATGCCGGCTTTGAAATCGCTTTTCCGGAACGTCGTGCCAGTCATGAATTTATTCTGACTTTACGCAAAGAAGCGAAAGAATATGGCACCACAGCCATGGATTTTGCTAAACGACTATTAGACTATGGTTACCATGCACCAACCACTTATTTTCCCCTTTTAGTCCCGGAGTGCTTTTTAATCGAGCCCACTGAAACAGAAAGCAGAGACACGCTGGATGCTTTTGTTGAAGCCCTGAGCAAAATCAGAGAAGAAGCTGAAAAATCACCTGATTTATTAAAAAATGCACCCTTTGAACTGCCGGTCAGGCGCCTGGATGATGTTAAAGCTGCCCGGGAACTGGACCTGAATTATTATAAATCTTATTAACTTAGCAATGGAAGTCTATCAATGAAGCCAGGCAAAACAGGTATCGCGCGTATTATTGCTGCGGGGGGATATTCATGGCAGGGCCTGATCGCAGCTTATCAGCATGAAGCCGCTTTTCGTCAGGAACTATTTCTCTGTGTTATATTATTGCCTGCGGCGCTATGGCTTGGGGATACGGGGCTGGAGTCAGCTCTTATGATTGCCAGTTTATTCATTGTCCTGATTGCAGAAATTATTAATTCAGCTATTGAGGCAGTGGTTGATCGCTTTGGCTCAGAGCTTCACGAGTTGTCAGGGCGTGCAAAAGACATGGGATCGGCTGCGGTCTTTCTGGCTTTGCTTAATGTCGCTGTTGTCTGGCTTCTTATTATCTTTTTTTAGCAGATTTTCTAATACATCTCACACTTATAACAAATAACAAACAAGGAATATTATGACAGCTCTTATTTGCGGCTCATACGCTTATGATCATATTATGGTCTTTCCGGATCGCTTTAAAAATCATATTCTACCGGACAAAATTCACATGCTAAATGTCTCATTTCTTGTACCGACCATGCGCCGGGAATTTGGTGGCTGTGCAGGAAATATCGCCTATACTCTTAATCTTCTGGGTGGCGATGTAAGCCCAATGGCAACCATCGGATCTGACTTTGCACCCTATGCAGAATGGATGGGGCAATGTGGGATTTCCCGTCAGTATCTGACAGAAATAGACGATAGCTATACGGGTCAGGCTTTTATCACTACCGATCAGGATGATAATCAGATCACTGCTTTTCACCCGGGTGCGATGAGTGAATCGCACCAAAATAAAGTATCAGATGCACAAGGTGTAACAATTGCTATTGTTTCCCCTGATGGCCGTGATGGTATGATTGAACATGCACAGCAATTAAAGGCAGCCAATATTCCATTTATCTTTGATCCCGGTCAGGGCATGCCAATGTTTGCTAAGGAAGATCTGAAAACATTTATTGAGCAGGCTACCTGGCTGACCGTGAATGATTATGAAATGCAAATGCTGCTGGATAAAACAGGCATGACGCCAGCGGAAGTTGCGCAACAGGTTGAAGCGTTGATTATCACCCGTGGTGCTGAAGGGTCTGAGATCATAACAAACGATAAAAATATCATGATCCCGGCGGTTGAAGCAAAACAATTGAATGATCCGACCGGCTGTGGTGATGCTTTTCGCAGCGGTTTGCTGTATGGTTTAATGAATGATCTTGATTGGGAAATTACCGGACGTATTGCCAGCTTGTTGGGTTCGATTAAAATTGAACATCATGGCACCCAGAATCACCAGTTTACTATGGATGAATTCAAGTCTCGTTTTCAATCTGTTTTTGATATGACTTTTTAATTTTTTCTGCTTTTTTCATTTAGTTCTTATTATGGTGACCAGGATGTCATTACTTTACTTTAGCTTATAGTGAGATTAGTTTTCATAAGAGCTAAAGACTTCATAAGAGCTAAAGGCTTCATATCTGTGCTATTATTAGCCCTTTTTAGCGAACCATCCAAAAAGAGCCGTAAGTATGAGTAATGAATTAGCATCTGTTTACCTGAAAAAAGGTCAGGAACGACGCCTGAATCAGGGACACCTCTGGGTGTACAGCAATGAAATTGATACTCAGAAGACACCGCTCAAAAATTTCACGGCGGGTGATCAGGTGGTCATTCTATCTCAACAGGGAAAACCCCTGGGCGTTGCCTATATCAACCCTCATTCATTAATCAGTGCACGTATTATCAGTCGGAAAACTTCGCTATTACTGGATCGCTCTCTTTTTGTGCACCGTATTAAGATTGCCCTGTCTCTCAGGGAGAGATTGTTTGCTAAGCCATTTTATCGACTTGTTTTTGGTGAGAGTGATTTATTGCCTGGTGTTGTAGTGGATCGATTTAATGACATTCTTGTTGTTCAGATCACGACTGCCGGTATGGAGCAACAGCGTCAGGCATTAATTGAAGCCCTTGAAAAAGTTCTGAAACCAAGGGTCATTCTCATGCGTAATGATGTCAAAATGAGAGAACTGGAAGGTCTGGACTTATACAATGAAGTGGTTTTAGGTGAGTTGTCCGGTCTGACAGAAATACAGGAAAACGATACGCGTTTTCAGGTTGATCTGCAAAAAGGACAAAAAACGGGCTGGTTTTATGATCATCGAATGAATCGTGCCAGAGTTCAGCACTATGCAAAGGATAAGCGAGTGCTCGACCTGTTCTCATATGTCGGAGCGTGGGGCTTGGAAGCTGCCACTGCCGGTGCCAGTGAAGTATTTTGTGTTGATGCTTCAGAGCCGGCGCTTGACTGGCTGGACAGTAGCGCGGAGATGAATAAGTTTCGCAATATCACCAGTATTCAGGGTAATGTTTTTGATGTGCTCAAGCATTTACGTAATGAAAGAGAAAAGTTCGACATCGTTATTGTTGATCCGCCGGCTTTCATTAAACGCAAAAAGGATTTTAAAGAAGGCATGAATGCCTATAGGCGTGTCAACCAGATGGCGATGCAGCTGTGCACCCGTGATGCCCTGCTGGTGACGGCTTCCTGTTCGCACCATATGCCGGCGGAAACGCTGGTACAGCAAATCCAGGGTGCGGCACGTCATCTGGATCGGTTTGCCCAGATCCTGGAGCAGGGCCATCAGAGTCCTGATCATCCGGTTCATCCTGCCCTGCCGGAAACAGCCTATATCAAATCATTTATTTCAAGAGTGACCCCCACCTGATGATTGCCTATCCTGAAATTGATCCGGTAGCACTGGCTCTTGGACCGCTAAAGATTCACTGGTATGGGATCACCTATCTGGTGGCCTTTGCAGGCTTCTGGTTTTTTGCACGCCTGAAAAGCAAACAGAAGCACGTCAACTGGACGTATGAACAAATTGATGACCTGTTGTTCTATGGTGCTTTAGGCGTTGTTCTGGGCGGGCGCATTGGTTATACCCTGTTTTATAATATGGCATATTTTTTACAGGATCCGCTGATATTATTTCAGGTGCAAAAAGGCGGTATGTCCTTTCATGGCGGCCTTCTCGGTGTCTTATTTGCTATGTGGTTGTTTGCTCGAAAGAGTCATAAGGCATTTTTTAGCGTCACTGATTTTATTGCCGTAATGGTGCCATTTGGTCTGGCAGCCGGTCGCATTGGTAATTTTATCAATGCCGAACTCTGGGGACGTCCGACTGATTTACCCTGGGCCATGATTTTTCCCACTGATCCATTGGCTTTACCGCGTCATCCTTCTATGTTGTATGAGTTTCTTTTAGAAGGCGTATTGTTGTTTATTATATTATGGTTTTATTCGAGTAAAGCACGCCCCCGAAAGGCAATTTCCGGTGTGTTTTTAATCTTATACAGTGTCTTTCGTTCAGTGGTAGAATTTGTCCGCCAGCCTGATGCTCATATGGGCAATAAAGGTTTTATCGCTATGGACTGGCTGACCATGGGAATGATTTTATCATTGCCAATGTTTCTTTTAGGTGTGTATTTATTATGGTCATCCTTGAAAGTCACCAATCAACAGAATACTCTTGCTGATGAGAGAGGGAATTAACTCATGCATAAAAAAATGGCTATTATTGCCACTAAAGGAACGCTTGACTGGGCATACCCGCCCTTTATTTTGAGTTCAACCGCCGCAGCACTGGGTTATGAAGTGGAAATTTTCTTTACCTTTTATGGCTTAAAATTACTACAGAAAAACCTGGATCTGCAAGTCTCGTCTCTGGGTAACCCCGGTATGCCAATGCCAATCCCCCTACCTGTTATGATTCAGGCTCTGCCGGGTATGCAAAGTTTTGTCACCAGTATGATGAAGAAGAAAATGGAAGACAAGGGGGTTGCTCCTCTGGATGAATTACGTGAATTATGTCTGGAAGCTGAGGTAAAATTTATTGCCTGTCAGATGACGGTGGATTTATTTGAAATGGATATTAATACATTTTTGGATGAGGTAAGTTATGCAGGCGCTGCAGCATTTTTTGATTTTGCGGGGGATTCAGATATATCGCTTTATATCTAAATTTAGGAATATTCCAGAGAATTATTAATTCCCTGGAATGACTCTAAATGAGTGTAATGCTTGCTATTACATGTAGAGTGATTGCGTACAGGTCGAATCATTCGACTCTTCGAAGTAACTTGCTGCACCTACAAATTCAATGTCGCTAATGAAATCTCTATGATCAAAACCAAACAGGTCGACAGTCATTTGACAGGCAAGGAATTTAACCTCAGCTTCCTGACATAAATCACGCAACTCTTCCAAAGGCGCAACACCGGTATTTTTAATGGTTTTTTTCATCATTGTTGTTGCAAATGTTTCAATACCAGGGATTTGCCAAACGATATTAGGGACGATAGGTGCCCAGTCAATTTCTCTGAACCAGCCAGGACCCATAGGCATTTTCATTGGCATATCAGGATTACCAATAGGCGAAACTTTTAATGAACTGGTATCTCTTAATAAAAGTCTTAAGCCGTAAAAGGTAAAAAAGATAGAAACATCTTTGCCAAGAGCAGCAGCAGTACTGGCTAAGATGAAAGGAGGATAACCCCAGTCAAGCGTTCCTTTGGTTGCAATAATGGTTAATTTAGTATTAGAATTTGTTGCCATTGCTTAAATCTCCAGTCGCTTAAATATCATATTATTATAAAATAACTATATAAAACTTTTATAGTGGATACCCTAAGTCTATCACCGATCATTCTCTGTAGCAAAAAAAGAAGACTGCTATCAGCAACTATGTTAGTGCCATTGCATTTTTTAATACTTTTTTATTGACTATTTTTGTAGGATTTTGATTACAATTAATTTCACATGATCTTCATCAAGTCATTTTTATAATTTTTGTATTCTAATAAGTCTCTTATCTTGAGGAATAGACACATGATTTCAACTAATAGACACATTGTATTACAGGCAAGCCCTTTTCATCTTGACAACAATGATCTCTATCAGCGTTGGCGTGATACAAAGCTCGATGAGTATCCTGAAACACTGGGTGATTTAGTGGTTGAATTGAATGATCCCAGAAAATTATCTGATTCTGAACAGCAGAAACTGCTGGAACTCTGTCAAAAGGCCAATATGGTGATCTATGCCGGAAAAACCGGTGACGATCCTGATCCTGAAATTCCCTTATCGATGGGACGAGCTTTTAATTTGCTTGAACTTGATCATAACTGGCTGGCGGATAAAACGGGTCTGACCTCACTGAAAGTGGTTGATGATGGCGCCAGACAGAACTTTATTCCTTATAGCAATCGCGCTATAAACTGGCATACTGATGGTTATTACAATACGCCTGAAAAACAAATCCATAGTCTTAATTTACATTGTGTGATGCCTGCACCTGATGGCGGTGAGAATCGTTTAATGGATCATGAAATTGCCTATATCAAGCTAAGAGATGAAAATCCGGACTATATTCGTGCTTTGATGGCTGATGATGTCATGATTATTCCTTCAAGAATTGGTAAGGATGGCGAGATTGCCAGAAAAGAGGAAGTAGGCCCTGTTTTTTCTATTAATCCGCTAAGTGGCGATTTACATATGCGTTACACCATCAGAACACAAAATGTGATCTGGAAAAATGATCCCCTGACGATGGCAGCACTGATGCAGTTGGAAAATTTACTTAAAGTGGATTCAAAGTACAATTATCAGGGTAAGCTGGAATCAGGCATGGGCCTGGTCAGTAATAATGTATTACATGACCGCAGTGCCTTTGAAGACAGCGACAGCCAGAAAAGACTGATCTATCGTGCCCGCTACTATGCTCGTCTGGCAGGTACATCAGTGAATGAGGTTTATTCTACTCTCTGAATAACAGAAAAAGCAGGGCAACAACAACAGCGCTCTATCTCAGACAGAGAATGGGTATTTTATTGGCTCATGATATTGATAGCCTTCTACCTCAAAATCATCCAATGTCACCCAGGTTTCCAGGTCTTCAAGAGATTTTATGTCAGGGTTGATGATAAGCTGAGGTGCCGGGAATGGCTGACGCTTTAATTGCACATCACGCATTAGTTCAAGCTGGTCTTCGTAAATATGGGCATTAACAATTTTATGATATGCCTGACCAGCCTTATTGCCGGTTATCTGAGCCATTAATGCAAGAAAAACATAGACCTGAACCATATTGAAGTTAAGGCCAAGTGGAACATCACATGAACGCTGGGTGCTATTGAGATAGAGTGTTTCACCAAGCAAAGAGAAGTGATGGCTATACATGCACGGGCGTAGGCAGGCCATATGAAAAGCGCCGGGGTGATAGAAAGTAAATATCTCGCCGCGATTATCGACTCCTCTGCTTAAATTATCAACTATCGGGCGAAGCAGATCTATGCTGCCACCATCAGGCTTGGGGAAGTTTCTGCCGATTTTTCCGTAAATAAGACCGCAGTCATCTATGCCTTTTCGGTATGGATTTGCAAGCCATGCGGTATTTTCATTGGCATTTGCATCCCAGGTTTTAGTGCCTGTTTTTCGGAAGTCGGCGGCATTGTCATAGCCGCGAATATAACCAAGGATTTCAGCAATTGCAGATTTCCAGAAGCTCTTTCTTGTTGTTATTAGTGGAAATTCATTTTTGGCAACATCATAGGTTAAATCAGCATTGATGATAGTCAGGCATCGCTTGCCGGTTCTTTCATTTTCAATCCAGATACCGTCATCAACGATTCTCTGGCACAGGTCAAGA
>Ga0164313_10005404_pt1 | contig 11304 bp, 8 predicted proteins | sample GuaBasSedimGuay4_FD_113735 | JGI IMG/M metagenome (GOLD analysis project Ga0164313, IMG submission 113735) | Subseafloor sediment microbial communities from Guaymas Basin, Gulf of California, Mexico - Guay4, Core 4569-4, 0-3 cm | ecosystem: Environmental > Aquatic > Marine > Hydrothermal vents >...
CGTGACCATCACGTTAAAATAATTGAACGTGATCCGGTCAGGGCGGAGGAAATTGCTGAAGAATTATCGAAGACCATCGTGCTGGTCGGGGATTGCACTGATGCGGGTCTGCTCAGGGAAGAGGCGGTGGAAAGCACCGATGTCTACTGTGTGCTTACCAATGATGACGAGGCGAATATCCTCTCCGCACTCCAGGCCAAACGCATGGGGGCGAAGAAAGTCATCGCCATTATCAACCGGCCATCTTATGTAGACCTGATGGGATCCTCTATTGATATAGCCGTATCGCCGCAGCAAATCACCATTGGTTCACTGCTGGCGCATATACGCCGGGGCAGCATAGAACGTGTGCACTCGCTCAGGAGTGGTGCAGCTGAAGCAATCGAGGCGATTGCACTTGGGGACCGGCGCAGTTCGAAAGTGGTTGGTCGCTCCCTTGAAGAGGTGGAGCTGCCGGAAGGTACCACTATCGTAGGTATCGTAAGAGGCGAGGATGTCATCATTGCGCATCATGACACGGTGATTGAAGAGCATGACCACGTGTTGTTGTTTGTACCGGATAAAAAACAGATACACGCAGTAGAAAGACTTTTCCAGGTGAGTGTAACCTTCCTATGAAACACCGGAGGACGGCTACCGTTCAACGGATTTTAGGTTTCCTGATTGCCGGTTCCAGCCTGATGATGTTGCCCCCGGCGCTGGTCTCCTGGTGGTATCACGATGGCACGGCCAAGCTGTTCCTGGTCAGTGCTGTCATCCTGTTCATCGCCGGTATGACAATATTCCTGCCGGTACGACATGTTCAGGAAGAATTACGTCTGCGTGATGGATTTCTGGTCGTCGCCGTCAGCTGGATTTCGCTTGCGCTGGTCGGTGCACTACCATTTTTGCTGTTAATGCAGCCCGAAATTTCTTATGTTGATGCCCTGTTCGAATCCATGTCCGGACTGACCACCACCGGTGCGACGATACTGACAAATATCGATGACCTGCCGCGTGGCATTTTATATTACCGACAGCAGCTTCAATGGCTGGGAGGCCTTGGTATTGTGGTATTGGCCGTTGCCATTATGCCCATGCTCCGCATTGGTGGTATGCAACTCTACAGGGCCGAGACGCCAGGACCGGTTAAAGACAGCAAACTGACTCCCCGCATCACTGGAACGGCCAAGGCCCTGTGGCTGATTTACCTTGGAATTACCGTAATGTGCGCACTGGCTTACTGGCTTGGAGGCATGACCCTTTTTGACGCTATCGGACACGCCTTCAGCACGGTTGCCATCGGTGGAATGTCAACCCATGATGCCGGCTTTGCCTGGTTCGACAGCCCGACCCTGGAAGTAATTGCGACTTTTTTCATGGTGGTAGCCGGTATTAATTTCGCCATCCACTTCACTTCGTGGAAACGCGCCAGCTCACAGCCTTATTTTCAGGATCCTGAACTCAAGGTGTACGCATCGCTGCTATTGGGATTTGCAGTTCTCACCACCATCGCCCTGTATCTTAACGGTACTTACGAGTCGATCGCCGAATCTGCACGTTATGCAAGTTTCCAGGTGGTTTCGATCATGACAACTACCGGTTTCAGTACAGCAGATTTTGCCATCTGGCCGGGGTTCATTCCAATCATGCTGATCTGTATTGCATTCATCGGCGGCTGCGCCGGCAGCACCTGTGGTGGTATGAAAGTCATCCGTATCATGCTCTTGTATCGCCAGGCGATTCGGGAAGTTCGCAGATTAATCCATCCACATGCCGTTATCCCGGTCAAGATCGGTGGTGTGAAGACATCCGCGAATGTGATGGATGCGGTCTGGGGGTTCTTCTTTTTGTATGTCGCCAGTTTCGTCATGATAACCATCGCACTTAACGGTGTGGGTGTGGACCCGGTGACAGCTTATGCTGCCGCAGCAGCCTGTATTACCAATCTTGGTCCGGGCCTTGGCGAGGTCAGTGCCAACTACGCCAGTCTGAATACCACTGCCAAGCTGATACTCAGTTTTGCAATGTTGATGGGGCGGCTTGAAATTTTCACTTTGCTGGTACTGTTTTCACCCTCCTTCTGGCGTCATTGAGACATTTGCCACTAACCCAATGACAGAGACATCTTCCCAATCGCGCCTGCTCATTTGGTTACGCAGGATTTTCGGTGGACTTGTTTTATTGATTTTGCTTGTCCTTATTTCAGGCTATACCTGGCTCCGTCAAAGCCTGCCGCAACTGGAAGGCGATATCGAAACTGCTGCCATTGCTGCGTCGGTGACGGTGACCCGCGATGCTGATGGTGTGCCAACCATAAAGGCTGTCACCCGTATCGATGCATCGTACGTACTTGGGTATTTGCATGCCCAGGAACGTTTCTTCCAGATGGACCTGCTACGCCGTTCCGGTGCGGGTGAACTGTCAGAGCTATTCGGAGAAGGGGCTTTGCCGGTCGACCGGGCGCACCGACGTCACCGCTTCCGGCACAGAAGTGAACTGGCCTTGCGGTCGATATCAGACAATGATCTGGCCATGGCCAGCGCCTACACAACCGGTGTCAATGATGGTCTCGAAGCACTTGGCAATAAGCCTTTTGAGTACGCACTGCTGGGGGTAAAACCGAAACCATGGAGCAATGCCGACAGCCTGTTGACTGTCTACGCGATGTATTTTGATCTGCAGGATGAAGATAATCACTATGAACGCAATTACAGTCTCATGCATGAAGTCATGGGCAAGGACTTTGCAGAGTTTCTCGCCCCGTTAAGCACTGTTTGGGACGCACCCGTTGACGGCGGTACCTTGCCGTTGCCTGCCATACCCGAACGTCATCCCCCAACGACTACGAAAGCGCTTGTTAATGTCAACGACATGTCGCCACATGATGAAGCCATTCCCGGCAGTAACAGCTGGGTAGTGGGTGGTGCACTAAGCGGGACCGGTGCTGCCATCGTCGCCAATGACATGCATCTCGGACTCGCTGTTCCGAATATCTGGTACCGGGTGCGTCTGTTGATCGAAAAAACAGGCATTGATATCACCGGCGTTTCACTGCCGGGGGCAGCCGCGATCATCGTCGGTTCCAATACGCATATCGCCTGGGGTTTTACCAATTCACAAACTGACACTCAGGACATTGTCTATCTCGACTGGGTTGACGAGGCCGCTGGAATTTACCAAACACCCGATGGCCCCGCGAGTGTCAGCGAGGTGACTGAAGTCATCTGCAGCGGTAATGGAAGTTGCATTGACTTTTTTGTCAAGGAAACGATCTGGGGTCCAATGCTTGAGAGCAGGGATCACAGTGGAAGAGCCATGGTGACCCGCTGGATCGCCCACGATGATGGTTCTGTGAACATGCACCTGATGGGAATGGAAAATGCCCGTACAGTTGAAGAGGCCTTTACGATCGCACACAAAGCCGGTTCACCGGCACAAAACCTGGTCGTGGGAGACAAGCTCGGTAACATCGGTTATACCCTGCTTGGGCCACTACCGGCCCGCTACGGGCATTCAGGTCTGTTACCAGGCAGTTGGTCGGATGGTAGCCGGGGCTGGAATGGTCGCCTGGCTTCAGCGGACGTCCCGCAAATTATCAACCCGCCACAGGGTCGCTTGTGGTCCGCCAACGCCCGTATGGTCTCCGGCGATATGCTGAAGACTGTCGGTTTTGGCAATTACGGCCTTGCCGGCCGACAACATCAGATCCGTGAACGCCTGATGGCACTCAACAGCGCCAATGAAGATGACCTGTTGCAGATACAACTGGATGACGAAGCGCTGTTCCTGGCTCGTTGGCGAACCCTGATGCTGGTACATTTTTCAGACAACAGGGATCAGGACCTGGTTGCCGCTCTGGACAAGGTCAGCAATTGGGAAGGTCGCGCCGTCCCCGGGTCGATTGGTTACCGTGTCGTTCGTCGGTTTCGCGGCCATATCATCATGCGTGTGATATCCGCTTTGACTCAGCCGCTGGCATCACACCTTGCTGAGCGTTTTCCCTGGTACAGCCGAACCGTCGAAGGTCCTGCGTGGCGTCTGATCGACAGCCGTCCCGAGCACCTGTTGCCACCAGATTACCAAGACTGGAATAGCTTGATCGACGCGGCAATGCAGGATGTGTTGGAAGAAATTGCTGATAACGGCGGACTGGAAGCTTACACCTGGGGTGCCTATGCGGAACTCAAAATCGATCATCCCTTGAGTGCATTTGTTCCCGGACTAGGTATCTTGACTGATACGCCACAAGAACCGGCACCGGGTGAGTTCGGCAATATGCCACGTATCGGCGCAGGCAGATTCGGTGCTTCACAACGTATGGTCGTATCACCCGGACATGAGGAAAATGGGATTTTCCAAATGCCAAGTGGTCAGAGCGGTCATCCGCTGTCACCTTATTTCAACAAGGGACACAAAGACTGGGTCAGTGGTACGAAAAGCCCGTTCCTGCCTGGCCTTCCTGCCTGGACACTGCAATTTCATCCATTGGGTTCTATTCAGTGAGTTGATTATCCGGATAAGCAGGACATCGGGGTCAGAGTCAAGTGCCAGAGTTTCAACTCTGGCACTTGACTCTGACCCCACCCTTTGATTGAAACTCTGAAGCTAAATGCAGCTTCCGTAACATTGAACGTTTCTTGCGATGATGACCCTGCATCCGTTGCAGGATGTCATCCAGCATTTCAACTGCTTCTATGATGTGCGAGCCCTTGTTCAACATCACTGCTTCAGCAGCCTGCGCCATTGCCGCATCCGTGACCTCTGCCCTCGAGGCATGACCTCTCTTGGTCAGACTTTCCAGGACCTGGGTCGCCCATATCACGGGAACATGCGCCGCCTCGCATATCCACAGTATCTCTTCCTGCACCTCTGACATGCGCTCGAAACCAACCTCCACCGCCAGGTCGCCACGCGCGATCATGACACCACAGGCGGGAAATTTCAGTCCCTCAAGTAACATGCCAGGCAGGTTGGAAAAGCCCCTTTTAGTCTCGATTTTCAGGACGGCCCCAACATCCTCACGACCAAGTTTTTGCAGGTACTGATACAAAGCCCGTACATCATCTGGACAATTGGCAAAGGACAGACCAATCATGTCCGCATGCCGGGCTGCGAATTCAATATCCTGCAAATCCTTAGTGCTGAGTGCCGCCAGGTTCAATGCAGTATCAGGAAGATTGACACCCCTGTTGCCCTCCAGTTTTTCCACCGGATTACGAGTGTGTGTAATACGAATCTGCAATTGTTCTGAACTGCGTTTTTCGACGATACCCGCTATGCGACCATCATCAAAAAATATCGGATCACCCAGGCAAACATCCCGGTAAACTTCCGGTATCGCCAACGACACCCTTCCCGGGTTCAAAAGCTCACCGTCGCTGTCGTGATAGGCGGGCTTTCCGGGTTCAACCGTTGCAGATATAAACAGAATATCGCCAACCCTGATGCGACAAACGCTGTCTTGTGGAGGCAAGCCTGTAATTTCCACTTCCAGGTCGGGACTGGCGTTTTTCTGCTGTAACTTCAAAACCGTACCATTGGCCAGGTAAGAGGTTTTCCTCGACTCGGCCCAGCAACCGTTTGCGACCACCTCCCTGATACGCCAATTTCTTTTGGAGCCGCGAACATCACGAAAACGTATGCGATCACCCTTGGCTACCCTTGCCAGCCAGGCCGAATCCACCTCGAGACTTGCGTCGGCAGCGGCCACTTCGGTAAATGCTGTCATGGTTGAAGTCAGCCAGATACGCGCGGGGCGCAAAATGCGGCCATCAGGTGTCCTGACCGGTCTGATTTTGAGTACACCCGGATTTGTTTCCATTGGACCGAGACGCAGCTTTGGACCACCCAGATCCATCAGAATACGGCAGGATCGGCCGGTCGACCGTTCGGCGCTACGTAATGTTCTGATCATTCGGGACCAGATTTCCGGATAGTCATGCGCACAGTTAATACGCATGCAATTCATTCCAGTTTTAAGCAACTCGTGCACCATCAGGTAATCATCTGCTGCCTCGACCGGCATCGTGACGATGATGTGGGCACGCCGCCTCGTAGGATGTTCTCCCAAAAGCTTGATGGTGTTTTGCTCGAGGAAGTGCGCACCGGTCTCAAAAGCGGCAAAAACCTCCTGGCTTTCAGTCGCTGCCTGCTTCTGTCCGCTTAACAGGTACAGGTTGTGCAGCACCGCATTGATGGTCGCCATGACATGTGGCTCGGCCCTTCCAAGCGAGGAAAGGCCCAAACGTGTCAGCTGATCCTGCAACGGCCTGATGTCCTGACTTCTCAACGAGAGGTAATGCAAAAGATTTTCTGCACTGGCGCGGCGCTCTGGAGATAGTTCAGATAGTGATTTGTGGCCAAGCTCTGGCTGCTGTTCAACCATCAGGCGCAAGGATTCCATCTGCCCGATCAGGTTTTCACAAGCAGTGGCGGGTGTTGATGGGCGTACGACTGAATCCATGCTTACAGCCTCCCAATACCACTTTAAACTCCAGAACAAGGCAGCATCTTGACCCAAATCAAGATTGATCACGATAAATCTAATGGTAACAGCGAAATATATACTTCAGACAATGACTTATGTACGCTATCAACGCTTATAAAACGACGCTTCCCCTTCAGGTCGGTTCCTGAAACGCTTATAGGCCCACAAGTATTGCTGCCGATCTACCTCTATACATTTCTCAATGCCCTGGTTAACGGCTGTCAATGCCTCGCGCATATTTTCGCTGTAGATGGAATCATCCGATTTGAACAGGTGTACACAATAACGGCCACCTTTGCGACGTTCGCAAACAGCAAAGATAACCGGCGCACCCGTACGTTGAGCCATGCGCGGCAGCAGTACACCGGTCAGTGCTTCAATACCAAAAAACGGTGCAAATTCTCCACTACCCCGCGTTGGTTCCTGGTCGGGCAACAAGGCCACATACAGGCCCTCTTTGAGCAGTTTGTACATCCGTCTCAGACCGGCACCCGTCGCAGGTACCATCTCCGCACCGCCACGCCGACGTTTGTCGGTTAATATCGCATCAATTTCAGGAAATTTGCTGGGTTTGTAAAGAATTGCCGCCTCACCTTTGCTATGCAGGTACAGGTTTAACATCTCCCAGGAACCACAATGAGGTATGGCTACGATCATGCCCTCCCCGGCATCAATCGCCCCTTGCACATGTTCGAAGCCCTGGGACTCATCAAAGAGTTTGTTAATCCGCTCCAAAGGCCAATGCCATAACATACCGGCTTCGAATAAACCCCGGGCATAGTTCGTCATACTGGCGCGACCAATTTTTTTTCGCTGTGCTGAATCAAGCTGCGGATACACCGCATTCAGGTTCATACGTGTTACACGTCGCAAACGCGGCACACTGTACCAGACGATTGCTGCTAAAAACGGGGCAACATACTCAGCCACGCGCGGTGTTATCCAGCTGAACAAACGCATGACAGCGCTAATAAAAAACAATTTCATCAGTATCTACAGGCATGCGGGGTTAAAGCAATGCTAACATTAGCAAAGCAGAAGTCTTGAGAAAAATGGTCAGGAAATGATTGCATTATTGCAGAGGGTATCGGAAGCGAGCGTAGTTGTTAATGAAAATTCGTCAGCAGGCGAAATGACCGGTGCCATCGGGGCCGGCATCCTGGCCTTTGTTGCTGTTGAGAAAGGCGATAGCGAGGGCCAGGCTGACAGACTTCTGCAGCGTATTCTTGCCTACCGGATATTTGAAGATGAAAGCGGCCGGATGAACCTGAACCTGCTGCAAACGGGCGGGCAATTGCTACTGGTTTCCCAATTCACCCTGGCTGCAAACACCAACAAGGGCAACCGCCCCAGCTTTACGCCGGCAGCAGAGCCAACAGAAGGTAAAAGGTTATTCGACTATTTGCTCGAATCCGCCCGCGCCAAACTCGGTGATGTTCCCACCGGCCGTTTTGGTGCACATATGGAGGTCAGACTGGTCAATGATGGGCCGGTAACCTTCAACTTGCGAGTGCCACCGCAGAGCCGCGCGGACGGGAACCCAAACAGATAAACCATCGGATGGGTGCCGCACATCGCTCAATGTATCGAACTTAATACTTGCGTACAACGTTGCTGGAACTTGCGCCTAGTCAACTTCAAATTCTTTTAGTTTTCGAGTCAACGTATTGCGACCCAGACCCAATAAACGCGCTGCTTCCACGCGCTTGCCACCGGTATGCTCCAGCGCACATTCGAGAATGATTTTTTCCAGTTCGCCACGGGCTTCAGTCATCAGGTCGGTCCGACCGTTGAACAATGCCTTTCGGGTCCAGGTATGCAATGCCTCTGACCAGCACTCACCGGACCCGTTTGCATGATCTTTTTCTCTCAAACTGGCCGGCAGATCCTCGGGGAAGATCTGCTCGCCCGGTGCCATTACACATAATTGCTGGCACAGATTCTGTAGCTGGCGCACATTTCCTGGCCAGGCTTTTTGCTGCAAAGCCTGAATGGTCTCGGGCAACAGGTATTTTTCTTCCAGACCCATTTCCTCCGCTGCCTGTCGTAAAAAATGTCTGGCCAGCAGAGCAATGTCATCACCACGCTCACGCAGTGGTGGTAATTCGATGGTAATGACGTTCAGACGATGATAGAGATCTTCACGGAAACTGCCGTCAGCGATCTTTTGCTGTAAATCCTGGTGCGTTGCCGTCAATACACGGACATCTGCACGCAACAGATCCCGCCCGCCGACACGGTAATAATCACCTTCTGCCAAAACCCGTAGCAGACGGGTTTGCAGTGGTAGTGGCATGTCTCCAATTTCATCGAGGAAGAGCGTGCCGCCGGCGGCCTCTTCAAAACGTCCCGGACGTCTTGTGTGAGCGCCGGTAAATGAACCCTTCTCATGACCGAACAATTCAGACTCCAGCAATTCAGCCGGTATCGCTGCTGTGTTGATTGCGACAAAAGGTCCCTTGAATCGTGGACTGTGTTGGTGCAGTGCGCGTGCAACAACTTCCTTACCACTGCCCGTCTCACCGGTTAACAGCACACTGATACTGGAACGGGACAACCTGCCTATGGTGCGAAAAACTTCCTGCATGGCAGTCGATTCACCAATCAATGTATCTTCACCCGCCGTCTCATCCACTTCCGGTGCCGTAGTTGGAACGGCTGACGCACGGGCAATTACTGCGAGTACCTTGTCGAGGTCAAACGGCTTGGAAAGATAATCAAATACACCTGACTGGAATGCCGTAACGGCCTGATCCAGATCTGAAAATGCCGTCATGGCAATCACTGGAACCTCGATATCCAAGCTTTCCATTGTCTGAAAAATACTTAAGCCATCCGCATCCGGCAGACGAATATCGGTGAGAATAACGGCTGGTTGCTTGCTCTGCAGAGCCGTCGTGACCGCGTTTACGCTTCCAAAACTTTCTGTTTGGTAGCCGGCTCGACCGAGGGCTCTCTCCAGCACAAAGCGGATGGCTTCATCGTCATCAACGATCCATACCTGAACTGACTCAGTCATTAGAGCGTTCCAGTGGTAGTCTCAGTGTAAATCGGCTGCCAGGCTCTTGCGGCGCATAGGTCAATAAACCGTCGTGGGCTGCGGCAATCTGCTGTGCCAGTGCAAGTCCCAAACCGGTCCCGTCACGGCGCCCGGTCACCATTGGTAAAAACAGCATACTACGCAGCGATTCCGGTACACCGCAGCCATTGTCCTTGATATCCAGCCTGACCGCCCGGCTGGATCCAGGTTTTAGCATGGCGCCTTCAAAGTCGACGCGGGTACGAATTTCTATGACACTTGCGCCGGCCTGGAATGCATTGAGCAGCAGGTTGAGAATCAATTGTCGCAAGGCAGAAGCATCCGCCGAAATATTCGGAATACTGGGATCATAGTTCTGGACTATTTTGACGCCCTCGGCAGATTCCAAACGGAGTAGTTCCGTGGTTTCCTGCACAATGAAATGTATGTCAAGTGGATGACAATCGAGCTCAGGTTGTCCAAATCGTGCCAGCAATTCGTCAATCCGGTCCACTTCACGCATGATCAACTCAGCCAGGGTACCCAATTCACGACCATTCAACTCGGCTGCCATCATTTGCGCCGCACCACGAATTCCACCCAGGGGGTTCCGAATTTCGTGTCCGAGATTGCGCCGCAGCAAGTCCATCATCCCGGTCTGTACTTCGCGCTGCTGTAATTTATTTTGTTGCTGTTGCCATTTGAGATCGTAAAACTCCAACAATACATGCTGCTGTGGCAGGGGTTGGATGGTGCAGTCAAACCAGCCGCCGGCGAGTTTACACTCGCGGAGATGACGGCCACGATTTTCGCTAACCGATGCTGAAATGGCCTGGGGTAATGATTCAGGAATACCTTCAATATCCTGTAATAAGCCACCCCGGGCACGTTCCCTGCCAGTGGCAAGACAATGCTCGGCAGCTGCGTTCATTTGCTGAACACAGCCATGCTCATCCAGTTCTACAACCGCAGTCGAGAGCGAATCAAGCATGGCGTAATGGGCATAGGGTTAACCGCCACCACGGGGTCTGGGGCGGGCTGTGTTATACAGGCCGGGTTGCCTGATGAAGAAGGTGATCGGCTCTGCGGTTGCAATAGTACGCTTCCTGGCGTCTTTTATCGTGGCCGTAACCGTGTGTTCTCCGCGCTCCAGTCCATTTACCGGAATCATCGGTGCGGTGGTATTTGCCTGCTGCTGACCATCCAGAAATATCTGCACGGTCATACCCTCCAGTAACTGATTGCTGGAACTCCAGGCAATCGATATCGGTCCTTCCGGATGCCAAACCGATTCTTCCTGAAGCGGGGAAATGATCGCAAAATCCCTGAATTGATTGCGCATTGTCCTTAGCGGAACCTCTTTTTCTCCACCTGCCGCTACTGCTTCCTCTGCTTCCTGCCTTGCAGTTTTCCCATAGTCAGGTGTCTCAATAACACTCAGCGGAGGCAGATCCAATGGTTTGGTACCATCCACTGGTGGTTTATCGGTGTAGGTCACGTTGCCATCTTTATCAACGATTTTATATACCTGCGCAGTCAACGGACTGACCACAATGGTCAGTAAAAATGCTACCAGGAGCGTAAGAAGTGTTTTGTGTGTCATCAGTTTCATCGCCAGATCCCATCAGTTCATACCGGTCTATCTTATGCCCCGCAAACCGCGGGGGATACCGGTTTCCCTGGAACTGCCGAATGACAGTTCCTCTATATAGAATAATACATATCAAACTCGACCGGGTGCGTTGACATGCGGAAACGCGTGACTTCTTCCATCTTGAGTTCGATATAAGCATCAATCAGGTCATCATCAAAGACA
>Ga0164313_10005405_pt1 | contig 11304 bp, 4 predicted proteins | sample GuaBasSedimGuay4_FD_113735 | JGI IMG/M metagenome (GOLD analysis project Ga0164313, IMG submission 113735) | Subseafloor sediment microbial communities from Guaymas Basin, Gulf of California, Mexico - Guay4, Core 4569-4, 0-3 cm | ecosystem: Environmental > Aquatic > Marine > Hydrothermal vents >...
AACAGCTCGAGCTGCCGCTGCATGGGGTCGGCCGCCTGGTCGAGCTGGCCGAGGTCGATCAGCAGGCTGCCCTGCTCGCCCAGGGCCAGGCCCAGGTCCCGAGCCGCCTGACCGTCATCCGGGAACGCGACGCTCACGGCCTCGGCCAGCAACAGCGCCCGGTTCAGGGATGACTCGGCGCCCACCAGATCGCGCCGCGCACGCTGGATCTGGCCCCGGCGCCACGCCAGCAGCTGCGCCTGACGCATGACACCGAGGTCCATGCGGTCGAGGCCGGCCAGCAGCTCGCCCGCGCGCGCGCACGCGGCCAGGGCCTCATCGCTGCGGCCGGACGTCTGCCAGTACTCGGCCTGCCGCAGGGCGAGCCCGGCCTGGGCCACGGGGTCGTCGCCGCGCCGCAGCTCGGCGCCCGCGTCGTCCAACGCGGCGGCCGCCTGCTGCCGCCGGCCCGCGCGCAGCTCCACCGCGGCCAGCTTGCCGAGGGCGTCGGCGCGCAGCACCCCAGCGCCTGCCTCGCGCGGCTCCGGCAGGCCGTCGAGCAGCTCGATCACGCGCCGGTACGACGTGGCCGCGCGCTCCAGATCGAGACCGCTGGCCGCGCCCGGCCGGCCCTGCAGGTCGCCCAGCCTGAGCCAGGCCTGTCCCAGCTCGAGCTGCGTTTCGGGAGAGGCCAGGCCCCGCCCGGCCAGGTCATCCAGGGCGCCCATGGCCAGGTCCAGCAACGACGTACGCGCCGCGCTGGCACCGGGCAGATGCTCCACCGCGTCGTACACGTCGAAGACCAGACCGTGGGCCAGGGACGCCAGCGACTCGGCCCGCGTCGCGGCCGCCTGCCGGCCCGCCTCGGCCTCGCCGCGCGCCTGCTCGGTCTGCCAGAGCAGAGCCGTGATGATGATCAGAGAACCCACCAGCACCAGCGTCACGGCCGCCACGCCCGCGACCGCCACCGCATGTCGCACGACGAAGCGGCCAAGCCGATAACCCAGCTCGTCCGGCCGGGCGTGCACCGGCAAGCCGTCGAGGTGCCGCTGCACGTCGTCCGCCAGGGCGCGGGCGCTCGGGTAGCGTCGCGCCGGCTCGACGTGCATGGCCTTGGCGACGATGGTGTCGAGGTCGCCGCGCAGGGCGCGCTGTCGCGGCTGTGGCGCCACGCGGCTCGGAGCCGGCGGGGCGACCTCGGTCAGGCGGCGCACGATCTCGGTGGCGCTGGCGCCGGTCAGGTCGTGCGGTCGGCGACCGGCCAGCAGCTCGTACAGCAGCACGCCCAGGGAGTAGACGTCCGTGGCGGTGGTCAGCGCTCGGCCCAGCAGCTGCTCAGGGCTGGCGTAGCTGGGCGTGAAGGCGCGCTCGCCGGTGACCGTGAGCGGATCGTCGGCCTGCTCTCCCGTGGCCAGCACCTTGGCCACGCCGAAGTCGAGCAGCACGGGGCGGCCGTCGGACGTGACCAGCACGTTGTCCGGCTTGATGTCGCGGTGCACCACCAACGCCGCGTGGGCCGCAGCCACGGCCTCGCACACGCCGCAGAACAGCTCCAGTCGCTGAGCCACTCCAAGCTGGGCCTCGTCCGCAGCCTGGTCGATGGGCAGTCCGTCCACGTACTCCATCACCAGCCAGGGGCGGCCGTCGGCGCCACTGCCGCCGTCCAGCAGGCGCGCGATGGACGGGTGCTCGAGCCCCGCCAGCAGATCACGCTCGCCCGCGAAGCGCTGCCGCTGCAGCTCGGAGACCAGCGCGCCCTTCAAGAGCTTGATGGCCACGCGCTTCTCGAAGCTGCCGTCGGCGCGCTCGCCCAGCCAGACCTCGCCCATGCCGCCGCTGCCCAGGGGCCGCAGCAGCCGCCAGGCACCCAGCACGTCGCCGGCTGCGAGCGGCGCGCCCATGGGCGACGGTTGTGGAGGTCGCAGGAAATCGCTGTCGGTGCGGTCGCGCCGCAACAGGTCGGCCACGCGCGCCGCCAGCGCCGGATCCTCGTCCGCGACCTCGAGCAGCGCGGCGTCCTGCTCACGGCCTGGCAGGCACACCAAGCGCTCCAGCAGCGGGCGCACGCGCGCCCAGTCGTCAGGACCCGCGATGATCGTCACCCGTCAGCGCCTCGCGCAGCCAGACGCGCGCCAGCCGCCAGCTGCGCTCGGCGGTCGAGAGCGAGACCTGCATGACCTCCGCGGCCTGTTCCATGGAGAGCCCGCCGAAGAAGCGCAGCTCGACCACCTGGGCCAGGCGCGGTTCGTCGGCCTGCAGCTCGTCGAGGGCCAGACCCAGATCGAGCGCGTCGAGGCCGACCGCGGCCGACTGATCCAACAGCGAGTCCAGGGCGATCTCCAAGGGCACGCGCGCGCGGTCGCCACCCCGCTTGACGCGCCCCCGACGGCGGGCGTGGTCGACCAGCACCGAGCGCATGACCTTGCTGGCGAAGGCCATGAAGTGGGTCTTGTCGTTCCATGAGGCACCGCCGTCCAGCCCCAAGCGCACCCAGGCCTCGTTCACGAGGGCCGTAGCCTGCAACGTGTGCTGGGCGCCCTGGCCCGCCATGTGCCGACCGGCGAGCCGATGCAGCTCGTCGTACACCAGCGGCAAGAGCTGCGCCCCCGCGGCGGCGTCGCCGGCGGCCATGCGCTGCAGAAACACCGTGGCTTCGGTGCGAGTGTCCACGGGAATGAGCATATCGCAGCGCGCGGCTCAGGGTGCCGCCCAGCGGCCCTCCCGGGCGGCGCGACGCGGACCCGACGCGAACGGCAGGAGCGAGCATGTCCGGCATCCGTTGGTGGTCGAGGAGCGCCCGGGCAACGCAGCGCCAGGCCAGGGGGAGGGACTCAGCCGCCCGTCCACCAACACGCCGTCGGCACGCGCTGCCCTTCAGCTGCCCGGAGAGCCCTTGGCGCGGCCGGGCAGCGGTGAAGGGCGGCGAGCTCCGATGGCGTGCTTGTCTTCTATCCCTGTGTGCGGCTACGGCCCCAGGCGCCCAAATCGACAGACCGGAGTCCCTGCCATGCGTTGCTTGCTCGCCTTGATCGTGCTGTTCAGCCTGACGCTCCTGCCTCCGGGCGCCTCGGCCCAGGCGCCCTCGTTGGACGGGCTCCCGCTCTGTTTCGAGGCCAACACCGGCGCCTTCGATCCGGCCGTGCGCTTTGTGGCCCGCGGGCGCGGCTACCGGCTGCTGGCCACGGACGACGGCATCAGCCTGCTGCTGGGAGGCGGTCGCGGGCCGCGCGAGGAGGCCTCCGCCGAACTCGAACTCGAACCCGCCGCCGGACCCGTCGCCTCCGCGCAGACGGGCGACACGTCGCATGCGTCTGCACCTCGTTCCGATCGCGCCCGGCGCCTTCCTGCCTACGCCGTGACCCTGCGCTTCGAGAACACCGCCGGACCTCGCGTGCCCGTGGGCGAGCAGCCCCTGGCCACGCGCATCCACCGGCTGCGCGGCGCCGACCCGGCCCACTGGCACACCGGCATCGAGACCTTCGGCGCCCTGCGCTACGAGCAGCTCTGGCCCGGCATCGACCTGGTCCTGTACGACGCGGAAGGCGAGCTGGAGTACGACCTGATCGTGCAACCCGGCGCCGACGCAGCCGATGCGCGCTTCTCGTACGAGGGCGTTCAGTCCCTGAGCCTCGATGAGCAGGGCCGACTGCACATGGACACGCCCGTGGGTGAGCTGGTGCAGCACACGCCGCTGGTCTTTCAGCAGCTCGGCGGCGCGCGCGTTCCTGTGGCCGGCGCGTTCGCCGTGGCCGACGACGGCAGCGTGGGCTTTGAGCTGGGCGCCTACGACCACGCCGCGCCTCTCGTAGTCGACCCCTTGCTGCTCTTCGCGAGCTACCTGCCCGGCAGCGGTCACGAGTGGACCAACGGCATGGGCCTGGGCCCCGAGACGCCGCCCAGCGTCTACCTCTCCGGCGGCACGACCAGCTTCGATCTGCCCAGCGCGGGCGGATTTCAGCCGGCCAAGAACAGTGATGAGGATGTCTTCGTGGCGCGCCTCGCGCCCGACGGTCGCAGCCTGCTGTGGTGCACGTACCTGGGCGGCGAGGGCACCCCCGTCTCATGGACCAACCCCGGCGACGACCGCGGCTTCGGCCTGGTGGTAGCCGACACGGGCGCCGCCATCGTCTGCGGCACCACATTGTCGGACGACTTCCCCGTGACCCCGGGCGCCTGGGACACGACCAACCCGCCCGGACACAGCGACGGTTTCGTGGCCCGCCTGGCCCCCGACGGGGCCTCGCTGGAGTGGTCCACGTTCGTGGGAAACGGCGCCAGCTTTGGCGGCACCAGTCAGAGCGTCTTCGCCGTGGACCTCGGGCCCGACGGCAGCGTCTACGCCGTGGGTGAGTCGGGCAACGCCGACTTCCCCGTCACGCTGGGCGCCTTCGGAACCAGCGTGACCGCGAGCCCGGGCTTCGTGACGCGCCTGGCCGCTGACGGCTCGACGGTGATCTGGTCGGGCCTGCTGGGCGCCACCAGCGGGAGCAAGTCGAGCGCCGTCACCGACATCGAAGTGGACTCCAGTGGCCGCGCCTACGTGGCGGGCCGGACCCAGTCGAGCTCGTTCCCCACCACGGCCGGTGGCTTCAGCACGTCGTTCAACGGAGGCTACTCGGACGGCTTCCTGGCGCGCATCTCGGAGGACGGCAGCACGCTCGACTACTGCACGTTCCTGGGCGGACCGAGTGCCGATGCCTCCAGCGGGCGGACGGGCGTGGCCTGCGATGACGCCGGCCGCGCGGTCTTCGTCTCGTACTCCACGTCCGCCGGTTACCCCACCAGCGTCGGGGCCCTGCAGCCCGACTTCTTGGGTGGGTCGCTCAAGCCGGACGCGGTCGTCACCTGCCTCGACACCGAGGCCAGCGGCGCCGCGTCCCTGCTCTGGTCGACGTACCTGGGCGGCACGGGCAGCGACAAGGCCAAGGACGTCTGCATGGACGCCGACGGCAACGCCCACGTCGTGGGCTGGACCACCTCCAGCAACTTCCCGGTGCTCGACCCGATCAAGCCCTACGCGAGCTACCAGCAGGCCTTCGTCGCGGGCTTCGATCCGGGGGGGGCGCTGCTCTACTCCACCTGGCTCGGCGGCGACGGCGTCGGCGGCCAGGCCAACGACCTCACCGGCGCTGAGTCAGGCAGGATCGCCGTGGACGCCCTGGGCGACATCTACGTTGTCGGGGACACACGCTCGCCCGGCCTGGCCACCACCGGCGCGTATGTGGAGGATCTTCCGAGCACCATCAGCGCCTTCGCGGCCAAGCTCACCCTGCGCGAGCTGTGGGTCGACCTCGGGCTGGGGTTGGCCGGCACCCACGGCACGCCGCTGCTCTCTGGTGTGGGCGACACGATCCCGGGCTCGCAGGTCTCGGTGCTGATCGCCGACGGGCTGCCCAACGGCCTGACCTGCTTCGTGCTCGGCCTGAGCGCCTGGAACACACCCTGCAAGGGCGGCGTGCTCGTGCCTCAGCTGGACATCGTGCTGGGCGGTCTGTTGCTCGACGGCCTGGGCGAGCACGTCGAGCACTTCATCTGGCCCCTGGGCGTACCCGCCGGCACCACGTTCTACATGCAAGCCTGGGTCCATGATCTCAGCGGCCCGGTGGACTTCACGGCCAGCAACGGCCTGGCGATCATCGCGCCCTGAGTCTCGCGAGGCGGCGCCTGCGCGCTCACCCCGCCGTTTCTCATGGCGGCGTTGGGTGAGCGCCCACCCCATCAATGCTCAACGCCGGTGTAGGCTGAGCGCCCAACCTCGCCTCGACACGTCTCGGGATTCCGCACCATGACCCAGCCTCTACGCTGCACCCTGTCCACGCTCTGCCTCCTGGTCCTGTGCGGCGGGGTGCGCGCTCAATGGACCGATGACGCGGCCGCCAACACGCCGGTCTCCACGGCGGCCAGCGATCAGGGCCAGCCCAAGCTGGTGCCCGCGGAGGGCGGCGGCGTCTGGGCCAGCTGGTTCGACGGCATCGGCAGCGGTTGGGATGTGCGCTTGCAGCGCCTCGGCATCGGTGGCGTCGCGCAGCTCGGCGCCGGCGGCGTGCTAGTGGCCGACCGCTCCTTCAGCTCTACCCAGGACTACGGCCTGGCCGCGGGCAACGACGGCAGCGCGCTGCTGGCCTACCGTGACGACGACGGCAGCGGCGTGTTCATCGCGGCGAGCAAGGTACAGGCCGACGGCACGCTGGCGTGGGGTGCTGGCGGGGTCGCGCTCACGGGCACGGCCGCCTTCGTGGCTGCGCCAGGCATCGCCGGCACCGACGACGGCCGGGCCCTGGTGGGCTGGGCCCAGGACAGCGGCGTCATGCTGCAGCGCCTGGACGCCGACGGCGACCTGGTCGGCGGGCCCATCGCCTTCGCGCCCGGCGTGGGCAGCTACTCGGTGGCCGACATGCACGCCGTAGGCGACGACGTGATCGTCTCCTTTGTGCACCAGCTCGGCGGCTTCGGCTCGCCGCGACACCTGCTGGCGCAGAAGATCGGCGCCGCGGGCAACCTGGCCTGGGGCGCGGGTCACGTGTCGGTCTTCGACGGCGGCTCGCTGCAGTTCGGCAACTTCCCGGACTTCAGCAGCGATGGCGCCGGCGGCGCGGTGTTCAGCTGGTACGACACGGCCTCACCGCAGCTGCAGTGCTTCGCCCAGCGCGTACTGTCCAACGGCACCGAAGCCTGGGCGCATAACGGCGTGGCCGTCTCCACCGACGCGACGCACCTGCGGGTGGCGCCCTGGGCCAGCCACGACGCGGCCAGCGCTGAGACCATCGTGACCTGGGTCGAGCTCAACGGAGCCCAGAGCCAGGCCGGCGTGTACGCCCAGAAGCTCGACGCGGCCGGCGCGCGGCAGTGGAGCGACGCAGGCGCCCTGCTCGTGCCGCTGGGCAGCGACGGCATCAGCGCGCCTCTGAACATGCGCCTGGGCGCCCAGTCCCTGGTGGCCTGGGTGCAGTCCTCGGGCTTCGGCCAGGACCAGCTGCTCGGCGTGCTGCTGGACGGCAGCGGCGCCATCGTGGGCGGCAGCGTCCCCCTGGCCACGACCGCCTCGTCCAAGTCACGCCTCAGCATGACGCTCACAGGCGCGGGCCACGCGGCCCTGGCCTGGTCGGACAAACGCTCAGACGACGGCGACATCTACGCGCAGAACGTCAACGCCGACGGCAGCCTCGGTCCGCGCTGGCAGGACCTGGGCGGCGGCACGGAGGGTCTGGATGGCGTGCCGCTGTTGACCTGCATGGGGCCGCTCAACGCGGGCTCCCCGCTCGGCGCCGAGCTGTCCCACGCCCAGCCCGGCGGCCTGGCGCTGCTGTGGGTCTCCTTCGCGTCGGCACCCATCAACATCTTTGGCGGCACGCTGCACACGCTGCCGGTGGGCTTCGAGCTGTTGATCGTCAACGACGGCAGCGGCGGCTTCGCGGCCTCCACGCCGTTCCCGGCCGGGGTGCCCTCCGGCGCCGAGATGGTGTTTCAGTTCTTGTGCCAGGACGACGCCGCGCCCTTTAACAAGACGCTCACGGACGGGCTGCTCGGCACCACGCCGTAATCGGCGCTGCCGGTCTCAGGCTTGTACGCTCGTCGACTGCGGATCCAAGAACGTCACGCGCCCGTCTGACACGTCGTAGATACCGCCCGCGAGCAGCAGCTCCCCCGACTCGACCAGCCCCCGCAGCGCGGCGCTGCGGCGCAGCACCTCGCGCAGCGTGTGCCGGACGTTCTCCTCCGTCACCGCGTACAGGAACTCATCCGTCACCTCGTCCAGCTTGGGGGGCGACGACGTGACGCCATGCACCGACTCGGCCACCGAGTCCACCAGCGCCTGGAGGTTTGACAGCTCGTCCGGCAGCGGCTCGGGGTTGTCCTCCGCCAGCAGATCCACCGTGGAGCTCACGGCGCCGCAGCGCGTGTGACCCAGCACCAGCAGCAGCTTGGCGCCCGCGACGGCGCAGCCGTACTCCACGCTCCCGAGCCCCATGGTCGAGGCGATGTTGCCCGCCACGCGTACGCTGAACAGATCGCCCAGGCCCACGTCGAAGATGACCTCGGTGGCCACGCGGGAGTCCATGCACGACAGCACCACCGCCAGCGGGAACTGCGCCTCGCCGGTGGCCTGCACCTGGCGTAGATGGTCACGCTGGATCGGGCGGGCGCTGCGGAAACGCTCGTTGCCCTGCTCGAGCAGCGCCAACACCTGCGCCGGCGATGACCGATCGCGCACCTCGCGCGTGGCCACATCCACGTAGCGGATCCGATCCTTCAGCTCGTAGCGCTGCTCAAAGCCCTCCAGGCTGAGTTGGATCCCGCGACGCGGCGCGAGCTCGCGCTCGAACTCGCGCACCAGCTCCAGGACGTCCGGGTCCATGGTCACCGTCTTGCGCGCGTCGATCACCGCGTGGGCGCCCTCCGGGATGGCGTGCAACCCAGCGCGCAACGAAGCGCGACTGAGAAACGTGACCTGCCCCGACAGCTCGATACGCAGCACGTCGCCGCCAGGCTGGCGCTCCGGGGTGACGCGCAGGGGCGCCTTCAGGTTGAGCCGCAAGACGAACAGCAGCGCGACCGTGAGCCCGACGAAAATCCCCACCAGCAGGTCGGTCAGCAGAATGCCGACGACGGTGGCCGCGAAGGGCACGAACTGGTCCCGGCTCTGGACCCACATGCTCCGGATCAGCCGCGGCGAGGCGAGCTTGGCACCGGTCACGATCAACACCGCCGCCAAGCACGAGAGCGGGATCATGTTGAGCAGCGTCGGCGCCAGCAGCACCAGCCCCAGCAGGAGCAGGCCGTGCACAAAGCAGGTCAGGCGCGTCTGGCCGCCCGCGTCGAGGCCCACCGAGCTGCGCACCACCACCGACGTCAGGGGCAGCCCCCCGAGCAGCCCACAGGTCAGGTTGCCCACGCCCTGGGCCACGAGCTCGCGGTTGGGCGGTGAGACGCGGCGCTGCGGATCCAGCTTGTCCACGGCCTCCAGGTTGAGCAGCGTCTCGAGACTGGCCACGATGGTCACGGTGGCGGCCGCGATATGCACCCGGGAGTCCCAGAACGCCGAGCTGTCGGGCGAGGGCAACGCGGCGAAGAAGTCCGCCACCGAACGGGACACCGGCACCTGCACCAGGTGCGCGCTCCCCAGCAGCCAGCCCTCACCGAGACGCTCCAGGCCCAGGGCCATGAGGATGCCTCCCGCCACGACCACCAGCATCGCCGGCAGCGGCAAGCGGCGCAGCGGCGTGCGCTCCCAGAATACGAGCAGCCCGAGCGACACCAGCCCCACGAGCACGGCGCCGGCGTGCATGGAGCCCGCCGCGCTGGCCAGCGCCGAGAAGGTGTTCTCTCCGTCGAGTTGGCGGAACGACATGTCGCCGAACCAGTCCGGGTCGTAGCCCACCAGGTGCGGGATCTGTTTCAGCACGAGCGTGATGCCGATGGCCGAGAGCAGGCCCTTGATGACGCTCGACGGGAAGAACGCAGCCAACGCGCCCGCCCGGATCACGCCCAGCACGATCTGCATCACGCCGGCCAGGACCACAGCGGTCAGGAACGCCTCGAACGACCCGAGCGTCTCGATCTGCACGGCGACGATGGCGGCGAGACCGGCCGCTGGTCCGCTGACGCTGGTGTGCGAGCCGCTGAGCCACGCCACCAGCACCCCACCCACGACGCCCGCGATGATCCCGGAGAGCAGCGGCGCGCCGGACGCGAGCGCCACTCCCAGGCACAGCGGCAAGGCCACCAGGAACACGGCCACGCCCGCCGAGGCGTCGCGGGCGAGGGTATGCGGTGCGGCGCGAGCAGACATCGGGGCGGACCTCAAGGGCGTGGAGGCAGTGCCCCGGAGTCTATGTGATCGTTGAGGGGAGCAGCGGGCCGCTGTGAGAACATCGACGCGAGGCCCGGGCGCCCATCCGGCTGCTGGTGCGCGTCTGCTAGAATCACACCGTCCCGATTCGCTGCCCACGGCCAGCCGAGCGGAGGTCTATGACCAGACGCCATCGCGACGCGCCGTCGAGTTCACGAGCGCTCGTCGCGTCGGCGCTCTTGCTGACCGCGCTGTTGTGGCTGCCCGTCGGCTGCAAGACGGCAGCGAGCTCCCCGGCCCCCGTCGAGCCGGCGCTCGCGGGTGCTGGGCCGGACCTGAAGGCCGAGCAGGAGGCGGCCGCCAAGCAGGACGCCGCGGTGGTGGACGCCGCCGCGGACGCGGGCCAGGCGGCGGCCGTCGCGCTGGACGACGGCGAACTCGGCGAGGCCGTGGACCGGCAGCGCGCCGTCAACCAGAACGTGCTCGACGAGCTGGTGGAGTTGCGCGCGCGGGTGGCGCAGCTCGAGTCCATGCTGGGCGATCACCACGGCAACATCGGCGACATCCTGCAGCGCCTCACGGTGCAGGAGGAGCAGGTCGACACCTTCAAGCACAGCCTGGGCGAAGGTTCCATCTACGACACGCGCGTGCGCTCGCTCTACCGCGGACGGCCGCGCCACATCCAGCTGACCGGCACCAAGACCGAGCTCGAGTTCGGCGGGCAGATCTGGATGGACGTGATCCAGGACAACCAGCCCATGCTCAACGAGGCCGGCTTCTCGCCGTCGTCCATCCCCACCACCGGCAGCGGCCGGAACCAGAGCACCCTGGGCGCCGGTCAGTCCAAGCTGTTCGTGAAGAGCGTCACGCCCACGGACTCCGGAGACATCAAGACGCGCTTCGAGTTCGACATGTTCCAGACGGACGGCAGCGCCGACTTCCACTCCACGCACTACTGGGCCGAGTGGAACGGAGTCGGCGTCGGACAGACGTTCAGCAACTTCATGGACATCACCAGCTTTCCCAGCATCCTCGATTACTGGGGTCCCAACGGCATGGTGTTCATTCGCCAGCCGCAGGTCCGCTTCACGCACATCACCGAGGGCGGCTGGGAGCTGGCGGCGTCCATCGAGGACGCCACCAGCGACCCGACCCTGCCGGCGGGCGTCGTGGCCGAGACGCGTGAGGAGATGCCCGATCTCGTCGCCAGCGCGCGCCTCGACGGCGAGCAGGGCCACGTCAAGCTGGCCGGCCTGGTGCGCAAGATCAGCTACGAGCCCATGGTCAGCGCCGGCCTGCGCGACGACGTCACGGGCTGGGGCCTCAACGCCAGCGGCTCACTGAACGTGTTCGAGGACGATCAGATCGTCGGTCAGTTTGCCTACGGCGAGGGCATCGGGCGCTACATCAACGACACCTGCTGCTTCGGCGGCGGCAACGACGCGGCCCCCGACGCCAGCGGCAACCTGCAGGCGCTCGAGACCTTCGGCGGCTTCGTCTACTACAACCACTGGTGGAGCGAGGCCCACAGCTCG
>Ga0164313_10005406_pt1 | contig 11300 bp, 7 predicted proteins | sample GuaBasSedimGuay4_FD_113735 | JGI IMG/M metagenome (GOLD analysis project Ga0164313, IMG submission 113735) | Subseafloor sediment microbial communities from Guaymas Basin, Gulf of California, Mexico - Guay4, Core 4569-4, 0-3 cm | ecosystem: Environmental > Aquatic > Marine > Hydrothermal vents >...
AAAGAAGAGGCTGAAACATTATTGAGCAATAATTGTATTTGTGTTGCTGAAGGAGCTAATATGCCTAGTACACCTGATGCAATTGGAGTATTTCAAAAAGGGAAAATTTTGTATGCCCCAGGAAAAGCTTCTAATGCAGGCGGTGTAGCAACTTCTGGATTAGAAATGTCTCAAAACTCACTACGTTTAAGCTGGACAACAAAAGAAGTTGATGATAAATTACACACAATAATGAACGATATCCACGCTTCTTGTGTTCAATACGGAACAGCAGATGATGGTTATATAGACTATGTAAAAGGAGCTAATATTGCTGGTTTTGTAAAATTAGCTGATGCTATGTTAGCACAGGGAATTGTTTAATAAACCAATTAAATTTATTTATAAAAGGTTGTCCGTAAAAAGACAACCTTTTTCAATTTGTTTCAACAATAAAATAAATAGTATTTTAGTGTGTTATACTAAAGAAAAAATAAAACAACCATGAAGCAGTTAAGTATCATCATTCTGTTTTTACAATCCTTTTTAATTTCAGCCCAAAACTTTGAAGATACCTGGTCTGGATTTTTTTCTTATGTATCTGTAAAAAGCATTTCTCAAGGGAATGATAAAATGTATGCTGCTGCTGAAAATGCGATTTTTACCTACGATCTTTCCACAGAAGAATTAAGTACAATTTCGACTATCAACGGACTTTCGGGAGGCTTGATTACCGCTATCTATTATAGCGAAAATCATGATTTATTGGTCATAGGTTATAAAAATGGCCTAATTGAAATTGTTATCGATGGAGAAGATGAGGTTCTTTCTGTAGTTGATATTTTAGACAAGCAAACAATTCCTCCAAATCAAAAACAAATCAATCATTTTTACGAGTATAATGGAAGTATTTATATCTCCACAATGTTTGGAATTTCTGTTTATAGCCTAAACGCCTTAGAGTTTGGAGACACTTATTTTATTGGAAATTCGGGAGCTCAAATAAATATCACTCAAACTACTGTAATTGAAGATTTGATTTTTGCTTCTACTTCATCGAATGGGATTCGTAAGGCTTTCGTAGATGACAATAATCTAATCGATTTTAGACAATGGACAACAGTAGTCGGAGGTGGATTTAAAGGAATTCAAACCCTAGGCGCCGAATTATATACCCTTAGAAACGACAATAAAATTCTAATATGGAACCCTGGAGTTGGTTTCGAAATTGTATCCAGTTTTGTTTCTAAGGTTGTTGACTTTAATGTAACTGCCAGCATTTTAACCATTACTACTGAAAAATCTATTCATGCCTATTCAGAAGGCTTTGTATTACAATCGGAAATAATTTCATTGCCAGAATACGACTTTCAATTACAATCTGGATTAGCGTTTAATGAAACTTTCTTTTTAGGGACTTTAGAACAAGGAATGTTGATGGCTCGTTTTGGGACTAATCAAGCAGAACAATTGTTGCCAGACGGCCCCATTTTAAATCATCCATTCGCCATTGATGCCTCTCCGGGGCAATTATGGGTGGCATTTGGTGAAATTGACCTATTTTTTAATCCATTTCCTTTAAGCAGGTTTGGAATAAGTAATTTAAAAGGAGGGGAATGGTTAAATATTAGCTATGATGACCTTAGCGATGAATTGGCCGGTGAAGATGTAAATGATTTATCCTATGTGACCATTAATCCAGATAATCCAAATGAGGTTTTTATGAGCTCATATCAAAAAGGATTACTTAAAATTGATGATCAAGCCCCTACAATTTTATATAATGAGACGAATAGCCCCCTCAGTATACCAAATGAAAACGAAAGCATGGGAATTCGTTTATATGGATCAGATTTTGACAGAGAGGGAAACTTTTGGTTTGTTCAGTCCAGAATAGATGATGGCCTTATTAAAAGAACTCCAGAAGGGCAATTTCAATTAATAGATGTTTCCAGTATTATCGAAGCTGAAAGTGAATCAGCTTTAAGTGAAATAAAGATAAGCAGAGAAGGCTATGCTTTCTTTGGTGCTGTTGACAGTGGTCTAATAGGCTATAACCCTAATACTAATAAATTTAATAAGTTAGGAGAAGAATTGGGAAATGGAAATTTACCTTCTAATAATATTCGGGCATTAGAATTCGATAATCAAAATAGATTATGGATTGGAACACTAAAAGGATTAAGGGTATTATATGCTGTTGGAAGCTTTTTTGAAGAAGGAACAAATATAGATACCCAGCCAATTATTATTCTGGAAGATGGTGTCCCTCAAGAATTGTTATTCGAACAGTCCATTACAGATATCGAAGTGGACGGATCTAATAACAAATGGGTATCTACAGCTACTTCAGGAGTTTTTTATTTCTCACCAAATGGTCAGGAAACATTATTGAGATTTACTGAAGATAATTCTCCTTTACCCTCAGATAATGTTCAGGATATAGCCATTGATGCACTAAACGGGACAGTTTATTTTGCTACTGTTAATGGTTTGGTTGCGTATAATGGAACCTCTACCGCTCCTAGAGAGGATCTGGAAAATGTCTTTGCTTTTCCGAATCCGGTCCGGCCTGGATTTACAGGAAACGTAACAATAGACGGTCTCACAGAAGATGCGAATATTAAAATTACTGATATAACAGGAAATCTTGTTTTTGAAACCACTTCGGAAGGAGGAAGTGTGCTATGGGATACTACCGCATTTGGGAAATACAAAGTTGCTTCTGGAGTTTATTTAGTATTGGTGTCTACAAAGGATGCATTGGAAACAAAGGTGGTTAAAATCATGGTTGTTCGATAATGATTATTACCACACAAGCGATTGTTTTATCTTCAATTAAATATGCTGAAGCAGATCTCATCGTTAGATGCTACACGGAATCTTCAGGGTTAAAAAGTTACCTACTTCGAAATGTTTTAAAATCCAGAAAAGGAAAACTAAAAGCTTCTTATTTTCAAGCCTTAACATTATTGGAATTAGATGTTACACACAAAGATAAAGGGACTTTAGAGCGGATACATGAAGCAAAAGTTTTATATCCTTATAAAACGCTTCACACTCAAGTTGTAAAGAGTGCTATGGTTATTTTTATTGCTGAAATACTCACCAATTCAATTCAAGAAGCAGCTGAAGACCCTGCCTTATTTCAATTTTTAAAGAATTCACTGATCTGGCTTGACGAACATCAGGAAATAGCCAATTTTCATATCTTGTTTTTATTGAAATTAAGTATGTTTTTGGGCTTTTATCCAGATAGCTCCACAATTGATAATAAGTGCTTTAATTTGATGGAAGGAATTTTTCAGCCTAAAAATGAAGGAAAATACAGTGAAGAGGGTATACATATTACGGTTTTAAAGCAGTTTTTCGGCATAGATTTTGAGGCAATAAATCGAATTAAACCAACTAAAAAAATCCGCCTGGAAATTTTAAATTTGCTAATCCTTTATTATCAATTACATTTGCAAAGTTTTAAAAAACCGAAGTCACTTTTAGTGCTTAATCAAATATTTGAATGAAGATAAAATTACTTGTTTCCCTTTTTTTGATTTCTTTTTCTCTTTCTTCTTTAGTGGCTCAAAAAATTCAGGTTTTAGAGGCAGAAAGTCAATTGTCAATATCAGGCGTGGTTGCTTATAATGATGGGAAAACCATTACTCGTTTCACAGATTTATCGGGTTTTGTTGACATCACTGCTTTTTCAGATAACGAAACCATTACCTTTCAACACCTATCACATATAAATGTCTCTTTAAATAAAAAGGACATTTTAATAAGCAATAATAAAGTGTTTTTAGATGTTGACGCAAGCACTTTAGATGAAGTTGTTTTATCGATTGCTAAATTCAGACAAAATAAAAAAGACATTCCTCAAAAAATAGTTAGCATTACTAGTGACGACATTATTTTTAGTAGCCCACAAACATCAGCAGATATCTTGGAGAGCAGTGGGAATGTATTCGTTCAAAAAAGCCAGTTAGGAGGAGGAAGTCCATTCATTCGTGGTTTTTCAACTAACAGGCTATTGATTGCTGTTGACGGGATCCGATTTAATACTGCAATTTTTAGAGGAGGAAATGTACAAAGTGTTATTTCAATAGATCCTTTTTCAATAGATCATACCGAAGTAATCTTAGGACCAGGATCTGTAATTTATGGAAGTGATGCTATTGGAGGTGTTATGAATTTTTATACTAAAAAACCAAAATTCTCATTTATTGATGGAACTTCATTTTCTGGGAATGCTATTGCTCGATACGCAACTGCCAGTAATGAAAAAACAGGTCATATAGACTTCAATATAGGGATGAAAGAATGGTCATTCTTAACCAGTGTTTCGTATACCGACTTCGATGACCTTCAAATGGGAAAATATGGTCCCGATGATTATTTGCGCCCTGAATATGTTGAAACTATTGATGGCGAAGATGTGGTGATGACTAATTCAGATCCTAGACTACAAGTGCCAACTGGATACGATCAGATTAATGCTATGCAAAAAATCAGGTATATGCCTTCTGAAGACTGGGATTTCAATTTGGGTTTATTTTATACTACAACAAGTGATTATCCACGATACGATCGCTTGATTCAAAAAAGCGATGGGCAATTTACTAGTGCTGTTTGGGATTATGCCCCTCAGGAATGGATAAGTGGGAACCTGCAAATAGTTAATAATAATACTTCCTTTTACGATAAAAGTATTTTAACGCTTTCCTATCAGAACTTTAAGGAAGGACGAAAAGATCGTGCTTTTGGAGAAACAACACTTTATGAAACCAATGAAATTGTTGATGCTTATACTTCAGCCTTAGATTTCACAAAGAAATTCAGCAAAAGCAAATTGTTTTATGGAGTTGAATATGTTTATAATAAAGTAGGGTCCAAAGGTGAGAAGACTGATATTACAACCGGTGAAATAGAGGAAACAGCTTCTCGATACCCCGATGGATCTTCCTGGCAATCTATAGCTGCCTACACAAGTTTACAATGGGATTTAGCAGAAAACATGTCTCTCCTTACGGGTGTTCGTTATAACCATATTTTGCTATTAGCAAATTTCGAGTCCCCTTTTTATGATTTCCCTTTTTCTGACGCTGACATCAATACCGGTGCATTAACAGGTAGCGCTGGGCTAACCTGGCAGGCAACTGATATTTTGAATTTGAAATTAAATTTTTCAACCGCATTTAGAGCTCCCAATATTGATGATGTGGGAAAGATATTTGATAGTGAACCTGGATCTGTAGTTGTTCCAAACCCTGATCTGAAACCAGAATATGCATATAATGGAGAACTGGGAGCAAGCCTGAATTTTGAGAATGTTGTAAGGCTTGATTTAACAACATATATGACTCTGCTTGAAGACGCTATGGTCCGCAGGGATTTTGAGATTAATGGTCAATCCGAAATTATTTATCAAGGAGAACTCAGTAATGTACAGGCCATACAAAATGGAGGGAAAGCCGAGATATATGGTTTTGAAGCAGGGCTTGAAATTAATTTCTCTAAGCAACTTCAACTAAACTCGCATTATAATTTTACGGGGGGATCACAGGAAGAAGATGACGGAAGTAATGTAGCTGTTAGACATGTGGCACCTCAATTTGGGAATACCCATTTATTATGGAAACATAACAAATGGACATTGGATGCTTTTTCAGAATACAATGGGAAATTTGATTTTGAAGATTTGGCTCCAAGCGAACAAAATAAACCCTATTTATATGCTTTGGATAAAAATGGAAACCCGTATTCTCCTTCTTGGTATACATTTAATTTTGGGGTACAATATCAAATAACAGAGGCCTTACAGGTAAATTCAACTTTAGAGAATATTACCAATCAACGATATCGCACCTATTCTTCAGGAATTGCTGCACCTGGGCTTAATTTGATTGTTGCTTTGAGGTATCGGTTTTAGAGATTAATTATTCAAAATACTCAGAATATTCTTCCAAGCGAATTGATAAACTAGTAAAACTCTTTTTGCAGATATCTAAATCAGTTGACCCCAAGTTATCAAACAAATCAATAAAAGGAAATAAATAATTATGCAATTGATTATGGGGTTCCCCTTTCATGGTGCATTTTTCAAAAAGCTCCGTGAAATCTGCCTCAAGACCCCCTTTTAGTGTAGCATAGGCCTCAAGTTTTTCTTTTTCGTTAAAAGAGTGCATTCGCCTTTTCATATTGTCGATTCCTGTGCTTGTTTCAGGATTTGCTTGCCATAATTCCCCATCGTTTAGCGTGACGACACCATCTATACTTTCATGAGATTCTTCGGAGACTTCCTCTTGTTGAAGGGGTATAGGGGCTGTTTCTTCTTTTGCGTTTTGTTTGCAAGAGGCTAGTAAAATTAAGAAGGCTAATAGGAAAAGACGGTTCATAGTTATTGAAAATAAAGATTTATATATGTTTTAAAATTACGATAAATACTTCAATTAATGAATCTAGCTCTTAAGGAAAGAATATTAAAATAATTTGATTTTCTTATCATTAGGATAGGCGTATGATAAGATAATTTGATTTTCTTATCATTTAAAACTATCTTTGTAAAGAAAATCGAAAAATCTTTACACAATGGAGATCGATAAATTAAAACAATTACCTTTTAAAAAGGATATAGAGACTAAATTAATTCTTAAGAAAGCAGCAGCTGCTCACAGAGCCTTAGCAGAATTAAAAGGGGTGGTATCAAGTATTCCAAACGAAAACATATTAATAAACACATTGGGTCTACAAGAAGCAAAAGACAGCTCTGCAATTGAAAATATAATAACTACCCAAGATGATATATATAAAGCTGAATTAAATCTAGGAGGTTTTAAATCGTTAAATGCAAAAGAGGTTCAGAATTATATTTCTGCACTTAAAAAAGGTTTTGCTTTAATTTCAAAAAGAAAAATCCTGACTAATAGTATCATTATTCAAATTCAATCTGAATTAGAAAAAAACAATGCAGGGTTTCGAAAAGTTCCAGGAACAGTATTAAAGAATGCTACAACAGGAGAAATTGTTTATACTCCTCCACAAGATTATAAAACAATACTTGATTTAATGGCAAACCTGGAACAGTTTATAAATGATGAAACAATGACTGATTTTGACCCCTTAGTGAGAATGGGAATCATTCATTATCAGTTTGAGAGTATTCATCCATTTTATGATGGAAACGGAAGAACAGGGCGGATAATTAATGTCCTCTTTTTAGTTATGAATGATTTATTGGATTTACCAATTTTGTATTTAAGCCGATATATTATAAAAAACAAAAAGAGTTACTACCAATTATTACAGGAGGTAAGAGAAACTGATATTTGGGAGAATTGGATTATATATATACTTGATTCTGTTGAGCAAATTTCGAAAGAAACGATTCTTTTAATTAAAAAAATAAGGGAATTAATGTTTGAATACAAGAACTTATTAAGAGACAATTACAAGTTTTATAGTCAAGAATTACTCAACAACCTATTTAAACACCCTTATACTAAAATTGAATTTATAGAAAAAGACTTGGGAGTTTCAAGAATAACAGCTTCAAAATATTTAAATAAATTAGCAAAAGACGGTTTGCTAAAAAAAGAAAAACTAGGCACAGGAAATTATTATATCAATGAAAAGTTAATTAAAATATTAACACTCTAAAAACTAAAATGCCCTTTAAACTCAGTCAGATCGTCTTTTAGCGAGATACTATTCAATTCACAAATTTCCTGAATTCTAGGGTCTGGTTTTACGATAAGATTTCGCATATTCATATTCTGTGTTAGATAAGTCATTTCCAGACTGGGATAAACCTGTTTTATAACATCTGAAATTTCATTCACACTATAACTCTGTTCCACCAGATTATAGGTGTCGGGCTCCAGATCATTAAGGGCAATATTTTTTAAAAGATTACTTAGTCTATTGATATGAATAAAGGATCGCATCTGATTCCCATCGCCATAAATGCGGATATGATTTCTGAAATTGGCTTCAAACATAAACCTATTAATCACAGAATCGAAACGCATACTTTTACTATACCCATACACATTCCCGAGACGAAGGGTATAGGTTTTAACATGAGAGCCAAGAAGTCTGTTTACATGTTTTTCGGCATTCAACTTTGAAATACCATAAAAGGTCTTTGGATGCGGAAGGGTCGTGATATCTAACTGCTCTTCAGAAGAACCATATACAGAAACACTACTGGCATGAATAAATTTTGAAACCTGACTTTTTTCAATTAGATAAGTCAATTCTGCAGTGCCCCAATTATTGGTTTGGTCAAATTCATGGGGATTGTAATCAGCAAAAGGAGTCGTTACTTTTGCAGCGAGATGAAACACAATATCCGCTTTTTCTATTTCTTTTTTAAGTTTCCTAGAATCCAGAATAGTACCTTTTACAAAGCGCACTTTTTTAGTATCCAATTTAGATCTTCCCAAAAATAAATTATAGTTATGTTTGCTTAAATTATCATAGATTACTATAGAATCTATAGAATTTTCTTTTTCAAGTGAATAAATAAGTTCCGTGCCAATATAACCAGCGCCGCCTGTTACGAGTATGTTCATATTATTATCATTTAGAGTTAAAATCCTGTAATTTCAAAATACAACAATAGTTTCTATAAACTTTTATCTTTTAAGACCGAAGATCGAAGACCAAAGACGGGAGAAAGAAGGTTTAATTTGAGGAACAGCAAAGCTTTTCTTTACTTCTGTCTTCAGACTTCCAGTCGATAAATTATTATTTGTGAATTTTATTCGAAATCTTCAACCTATTAATTTTAACGTATAGTTCTTTAATTTATTAAATCTTTATGCAGACCACATTCTGTTTTGTTTTGTCCAAACCACCGGGCATTTCGTTCATCGTTTATATCAAATTTTCTGGTACAAGGAGCGCAACCAATACTTTGGTAACCTTCTTGGTCTAACGGATGCTCGGGTAAATTATAGCTCATTCTATAGTCGTGAATTTGCTTAGCACTCCAATCTAATAAGGGGTGAAATCGCAGGGTGTTAAAAGGAGCCTTCTGTTCGGTTTTCATGTTTTTTCTATCTGAACTTTGGGAGGCTCGAACCCCAGAGACCCATACATCATATTGCATTAAATAAGGTTCTAAGGCCTGGGTTTTATTTAGGAAACAACAATAATCTGAATCGGAAGCAAAATAAAATTGCCCCTCTTCATCCTTTTGGAGGTTTTTGGGGACCTGTGAAATAACATCAATGATATTTATTTGAAGCAGTTGCGCGACTTTGTCTTTAAAAACAATTGTTTCCGGAAAATGAAATCCGGTATTAATAAAAAGCACATCTATGGGAACTCCCGAAGTGCTTAAAATATGTAATAATGGGATACTATGTGTTTGAAAAGAAGAACTTACAAATATCTTTTTCTCGGTAGCTTGATACCTCTTTAACTGTTGTACTATTTCCTTAGCAGTCATCAATTGTTTTTTGTTTTCCCTCCCGAATCCTCGGGACTAAAGGGAATAAAAAATGATTAATTTAATCCCGAATAATCGTGATATGTAGGGATTAAATTAATCATTTTTTATAACATGTTATACCAATAAATTAGTCTGAATACAATGTGTCATCAAAAACATTCGTATTGTTTTTTTGATGCTCTGCAAAGGTACAAACTCTGTTTTTAGCTAACGAATCTGAAGGACTTTTTATATGATAATGTCTAAGATCATGTTCCAACTGACGCTTGCTGCTAAAACTTGATACTCGTTTTAAATAACCGATTACCCGTGTGGCATGATCTACATCTCTTGAATCACATTTGCTGCATTTTTGTAAGGTTTGTTTGTCGATATGACTGCAACTATTACAAATAGTAATTCTTATATTAAAACAAAAATAATTACAACCTGCGGTAGCAGTTGCACTCAGCAGATTTACAAATCCATCTTGGTTAGGTGTTTCCTCCAAATTAAGATGAAGTGCAGAACCGCCATCAAGATATTGTATGTTTTCGTTTCCGTGAAGGATTATTTTATCGAGCGTATTTGTTTGATTATCTTCCACAACATAGAAATACGAATTATAACAATCTCTTGGAACAAAAAGACCATCAGCCCGATCCCATTTCGCATTTTTTACACCCAGATTTTCAGCAGGAACAAATTCGGTATTGAACATATAACCGTATTCTTTTTTCGCAAGTTTGTTTTCGTCATAAATTACTTTTAGATATTTATTTACAAACTTTTTATAAGTAGCATTATTACTCACATGAATACCTTGGCTTTCTGCTGCTTCCACCATTCCGTTGATACCTATCGTTAAAAACTGTTTGTCCAATGAAATAAAACCAGCCTTATAAACGGGTAATAATCCATTTTCTTCATAACCCTCAATTAATTTTCTATAGGCAACCTGATACTTATGGATTTTTTGAACTTCCTCTTTAATATTAGCTCCCTTTTGAATGAGCCTGTTCATATTAAGTGTGATCACATTTATAGAACCTGTTGCAACGCCACCAGCACCCAATGAATAGCTGAAAGTATTATCACTGATCTCACTTCGTAAGCGACAACAAGAAGCTAAGCTATCTGCGCTTTCAGATTGATAGATAAAAAAGGAATTTCCTTCGCTGAGTTCTTTGGCACACATTTCGGTAAATTCGGTATCTACAGGCTTACCATCTTTTACTAACATGGCAGCAGTTACTACTGGAAATGTAAGAATGGCTCTGCTTCGTTCTTCGTTAAACCAAGACATGAAAAAGGATTGTAATTTTTTTAGATCTTCCCATTGTGGTTTGGTCATATCTGGAAACACAAAATCCTCGAACATAGTTTTAAAATAAGTTTCATCGTATAAGGAGATATTCCAAAATACAGATTGATACCCTCTGGCTGCAGCTGGCTGATTTACTGCATAAACAACATGCTGTAGGTGATTGGCAATTAAATCTTTGTTGGTCTTCAGGTAGTTATCACCATAATCTTTTTTAGCAAAATAATCGAAATACATTAGGAATTCCACAGTAGCCAAAGCCCCAGCAAATTGTGAACTTATTGCAAACACAAGGTTTACAAATTCCCCACAAAAACTCTCCAAGTGTTTAGGGGCTCTACTTTCGCCACCTAATTTTGTAAGTCCATCAAATAAAAATGGATACATACTTATGGAAACACAATAAGGTTTTAAGGAAGTTTCATCATGAACATAAATTTCGTGGTCTTCAATTTGCCGGGTATATTCATTGGCTAGATCTTCTCCAAAAAGAGAAGCGATCTGTCTTTTTACAAGCGCTCGGTTTACTTGAATATTAATATCTTTATTCAACTCCGCCTCCAT